>Ga0134126_10005124_pt1 | contig 16356 bp, 22 predicted proteins | sample KB31752_FD_96881 | JGI IMG/M metagenome (GOLD analysis project Ga0134126, IMG submission 96881) | Terrestrial soil microbial communities with excess Nitrogen fertilizer from Kellogg Biological Station, Michigan, USA - KB3-175-2 | ecosystem: Environmental > Terrestrial > Soil > Unclassified ...
GTTCAGCCGGGAAGAATCATTTTTGAAGCTGATGGTGTGTCTCTGCAAACAGCAAAAGAGGCTTTTGAACTTGCAGCTCAAAAGCTACCTATACAAACAAAATTTGTTGTGAGCAGGGATTATGTAGCCAATTAGGTAATTAAAAAAATTAAAACAATGTCAAACAGAAACGATTTCGTAACTAGTTTAAAAAGCATGAGCGAACAGGATCTCAATTCGAGAATTGCGGAAGATGAGTTGAGGATTAAAAAATTAAAATTTGCTCACGCAGTTTCTCCATTGGAAAATCCCATGTCAATTCGTGATGTGAGAAAAGACCTGGCGCGCACTAAAACTGAATTAAGAAAAAAACAATTAGGGGCTAAATCCTAAAAATTAAAAAAATGTCCGAAAGAAATTTAAGAAAAGTAAGGGTTGGTGTAGTTTCCAGCAATAAGATGGATAAATCAATCACGGTAAAAGTAGAAAGAAAAGTGAAGCACCCTCTCTATGGTAAGTTTGTGAAAAAGACCACCGGGTTTCATGCTCACGATGAAAAAAACGAATGCAATATCGGCGACCTTGTGAAAATAATGGAAACAAAACCATTAAGTAAAACGAAGCGTTGGAGATTGGTAGAGGTTGTTGAAAAAGTAAAGTAAAAATCGGTTGGCTATTAGCTTTTGGCTACTAGCGGGAGAAATTTAAGATATAAATTTAATCAGCCAAAAGCAAAAAGCTAAAGGCAAAAAGCTAAATAAAAATGATACAGCAAGAAAGCAGGCTAAATGTAGCTGATAATAGTGGAGCAAAAGAAGTGCTATGTATCCGGGTTTTAGGAAACTCGGGTCAGGATTATGCGCACGTTGGCGATAAAATAGTGGTATCTGTAAAAGATGCCATACCTGCCGGTGGTATAAAAAAAGGAACGGTAAGCAAGGCGGTGATAGTGCGTACTAAAAATAAGCTCCGTCGTAAAGATGGCTCTTATATCCGGTTCGATGATAATGCAGTTGTGCTTTTGAATGCAGCGGATGAGCCAAGAGGAACCAGGATTTTTGGGCCGGTTGCCCGCGAATTACGCGACAAAGGATATATGAAAATCATTTCACTTGCGCCTGAAGTATTGTAATTTTAAATTGTATCTTTGCACCCCTAAAAAAATGGGGTATTTTATAAGTAATTAATCAAGACAAATATTGTCAAAAATGAAGACAAGGTTTAAACCAAAGTTCAACATAAAAAAAGGGGATTCTGTTGTAATTATTGCAGGAGATGATAAGAATCTTAAAAAGCCCCGTAAAGTGCTCGAAATAATTGTAGAAAAGAATCGTGTACTTGTGGAAGGCGCTAATATTGTTACCAAACATACAAAGCCTTCTGCTCAAAATACGAAAGGCGGCATCATGAAAGTGGAAGCACCGATAGCTATTTCTAATGTAATGCTTTGGGACGCTAAATCTCATTCTCATTCTAAGATCACCAGAACGAGAGAAGATGGAAAATTAATAAGAACAGCAAAAAAATCAGGGGAGGTAATTAAATAATGAGCACTGAAAAATATACTCCGAGACTGGCGGACAAATATCACAAAGAAGTGATACCGGCATTAATGAAAAAGTTTGCGTACAAAACAGTAATGCAGGCGCCCAGGCTTACAAAAGTTTGCATCAACCGTGGCGTTAATGGTGCTGTGGCTGATAAAAAACTGATTGACGTAGCTATTGATGAGTTAACGACAATCACCGGCCAAAAAGCCGTAGCTACGATGTCTAAAAAGGATATTTCTAATTTTAAGTTGCGTAAGAATATGCCAATCGGGGCTAAAGTAACTTTGCGTGGCGTAAATATGTATGAGTTCCTGGATAGATTGGTTTCTGTTTCGCTGCCTCGTGTTCGTGATTTTAAGGGAATCAATGATAAATCTTTTGATGGCCGTGGAAATTATACATTAGGAGTTACTGAGCAAATTATTTTTCCTGAAATAGATATTGATAAAGTAAATAAAATTACAGGACTTGATATCACTTTTGTAACTACCGCAAATACCAATGAAGAAGCCTTTGAGTTGCTGAAGGAATTGGGAATGCCTTTTAAAAATATAAAAAAATAACGCTCTGATTATTGCAGAGTGACAAAAAAATAAATCTATGGCTAAAGAGTCAGTAAAAGCACGGCAAAGGAAACGCGAAAAAATGGTGGAAAAATATGCCGAAAAAAGAAAGGCGTTGAAAGAAGCCGGAGACTATCGCGGATTAGATCTTTTACCAAAGAATGCATCTCCTGTAAGGCTGAAAAACAGGTGCCAGCTAACAGGACGTCCAAGAGGATACCTAAGGCATTTTGGAATCTCCAGGAATATATTTCGCGATATGGCTTTGGAAGGCAAAATCCCCGGCGTGAAAAAAGCAAGTTGGTAGAAAGGCTGAAGGCTGACGGCTTAAAGCTAAAAGCTAACAACTGGATATCGCATTGTAATTAAACTAAAATATTAAACGAAAAATAAACAATGGTTACTGATCCTATAGCAGATTATTTAACAAGAGTACGGAACGCACAAATGGCCAACCACCGGATAGTGGAAATCCCCGCCAGCAATTTAAAAAAACGTATTACTGAAATTTTATACACACAAGGTTACATCTTAAAATATAAATTTGAAGATGATGCCAAGCAAGGGGTTATAAAAATAGCATTGAAGTACGATCCTCAATCAAAAGTCCCTGCGATTCAAAGTCTTGAGAGAGTGAGCCGCCCGGGGTTGCGTACCTATTCCAAACCGCAGGATTTCAAAAGGGTGAAAAACGGATTGGGAATCGCTATTGTATCTACTTCAAAGGGTGTAATGACTGACAAGGAAGCGAGAGCGCAGAATGTAGGTGGCGAAGTATTATGTAATGTTTACTAATTAGAAATGAACACTTTCGTTGGCGGAATTATAACTTTCCTGGTTTTATTCTTAGCGATTCGATATGTTCTGAGAAGTTCGAATAAAAAATAGAAATCATTGGTAGACAATTAAGCCTTAGTCGTGGCTGAACACTACCGGAATAACAACTAAAAATATAAACCGGCTATGTCAAGAATTGGAAAAAACCCAGTAACAATTACAAAAGATGTGACTGTAAATGTGGGTAAGGATAATGTAATCACTGTAAAAGGACCTAAAGGCGAATTAAAACAGACAGTTGATCCGGATATCACTGTAGAAGTAAAAGATAATAAAGTTATATTCTCCCGCCCTACAGATCAGATAAGGCACAAAGCTATGCACGGTTTATACCGGGCGTTAATACACAACATGGTAGTTGGTGTTACCGAAGGTTATACAAAAACGCTGGAGTTGGTGGGTGTGGGTTTTAAAGCTTCCAGCCAGGAAAATCTTTTGGATCTTTCATTAGGATATTCTCACAATATTGTTGTAGAAATTCCTAAAGAACTTAAAGTATCTACAGGCCAGGAAAAAGGTAAAAATCCAAAAGTTGTTTTGACAGGCGTTGATAAACAATTGCTTGGACAAGTAGCGGCAAAGATTCGCAGTCTCCGTAAGCCTGAACCGTACAAAGGAAAGGGTGTGAAATTTGAAGGCGAAATATTACGGAGAAAAGCAGGTAAATCAGCTGGTAAATAAGCCGGGATGATAATTGAAAATCGTTTGCAGCAAACAAATAAATAAGCATGATTTCTATTCAGGTTTGCCCTGAAAAATAAAAAAAATAAATTTTCCGGCAGTATCGGAATATAAAATAGAACAAAATGAACTCAAAAGTAAGTGCACGTCAAAAGATAAGATATCGTATTCGCAAAAAGATAAGCGGATCAGCTGCAAAGCCACGTCTCAGTGTTTTTAGAAGCAATAAAGATATTTATGTTCAGTTGATTGATGATGCTAACGGAACTACGCTTGCATCAGCATCCTCACGCCAAAAGGACATAGCTGCTCAAAAAGGTAATAAAGTAGCCAGCAGTAAAATGGTTGGAGAAGACATTGCGAAAAAATCCAAAGATCTCGGGATTACAGATGTGGTATTTGATCGCAGTGGTTACTTGTATCATGGACGTATAAAAGCAGTTGCTGAAGGAGCCAGGGAAGGCGGATTGGTATTCTAATTGAAAGCGATACGGCGGTAAATATCCGGGGTATGTTTAAATAATAATAAATTATAAACAGCAATAATGTTGAAATCAAATACACAAAGAATTAAGGGTTCTGAACTCGAATTAAAAGAAAAAGTGGTAGCCATTAACCGTGTAGTAAAGACAACCAAGGGTGGAAGAGCATTTAGTTTTTCTGCAATAGTGGTGGTAGGAAATGAAAATGGAGTGGTGGGCCACGGACTTGGAAAAGCGAAAGAAGTTCAGGAAGCAATTTTAAAGGGAATAGATGACGCTAAAAAGAATCTCATCAGAATTCCTCTTTTGCATGGCACGATTCCCCATGAGCAATGGTGCAAAGATGGAGCTGCGAAAGTTCTTATCAAACCTGCTTCAGCCGGTACCGGTGTAATTGCCGGAGGTAGTATGAGGGCAGTGTTGGATAGTGCAGGGATTACAGATGTGTTAGCAAAGTCTCTAGGATCCGCCAATCCTCATAACGTGGTAAAAGCTACTGTTAAAGCTTTATCGATATTACGAGAGCCTGCTGCGGTTGCTAAAACAAGGAATCTATCTTTAAAAAAAGTGTTTAACGGATAAATTAGCAGGTAGCAAGTATTAAGTTGCAAGAAAAGGCACTGTCCTGGTACCTCAGACCTGATACTTACTTAAAATAAAACAAAATGAAAAAGATAAAAATTACGCAAGTTAAAAGTGGGATTGATCGTTCAGAACGCCAAAAGCTGACCTTAAAGGCTTTAGGCCTTAAAAAGTTGCATGCAACAAAAGAAGTGGAAGCGACGCCTCAGATTTTAGGCATGGTTAAGAAAGTAAATCATTTGGTAAAAGTAGAGGAACTGGGCTAACCGGTTTTCTTTTTTTATATTAATAAATAATCAGCGAGCTCCGGGTACCTGGGGCGTTAAGTTCAAAAAAAAGTACTATGCAATTACAAAATTTAAGGCCTGCAAAAGGCGCAACTCACAGTGTAAAAAGATTAGGCCGTGGTGAAGCTTCAGGCAAAGGTGGAACTTCTACCAAAGGTAATAAGGGTGGCCAAAGCCGTGCAGGTTATAAGATTAAAATGGCACACGAAGGCGGCCAGATGCCCATTCAAAGAAGGATTCCGAAAAGGGGATTTAAAAATGCCAATCGCGTAGAATATAAAGTATTTAATCTTGGACAAATCGATCAGCTGATAGAAAAGCATGAGATTAAAGAATTTAACCCGGAAAACCTTTACATCAATAATTTGATTAGTCAATACGACAGGGTAAAGATTTTGGGAAATGGTGTATTAAAAGCGAAAATTCCTTTTAAAGTAAATGCGGTAAGTGAGAAAGCCAAAGGGGCTATTGAAGCGGCCGGAGGTTCTATCGAAATAATAAAATAATTAATTGATATTTGCATTCCGAATCATGATTGCAAATAATTAAATCGTTATAATTCTGTGAAGAAATTCATCACAACACTTAAAAACATCTGGACGATAGAGGAACTAAGGAGTAAAATCATAGTTACTTTATCGCTCATTTTAGTTTACAGGGTAGGTTCTTACATCGTTCTTCCCGGAATAGATCCAAATAAACTGTCCAACCTGGCCAACAGCGCGCAGGGAGGAATGCTTGGTCTTTTAGATGCTTTTGTCGGTGGCGCTTTTGCAAAAGCTTCCATTTTCGCGCTAGGTATCATGCCTTATATCTCCGCATCTATTTTTATGCAATTGGTAACCGTTTTGGTACCCCAGATTCAAAAGGTGCAGAAAGAAGGAGAAAGTGGCCAGAAGAAAATAAATCAGTGGACTCGTTATCTTACCGTTATTGTGACAGCCTTCCAGGCAGCAGCTTATATCGGTTTCCTTGAAAATTCAAGCCAGGGCGCTTTACTAGATGCTTATAAACCATTTTTTTGGGTGTCGACTGTTTTTCTTCTTACCGCAGGTACTATGTTTGTAATGTGGCTGGGCGAAAAAATTACTGATAAAGGATTGGGTAATGGTACTTCTTTAATTATCATGATCGGAATTTTGGCACGTCTCCCGCAATCATTTATGCAGGAGTTTACTGCAAAGCAAACACATGGTGGCGGAGGATTGTTGATTTTCCTGATTGAAATAGCCGCTTTCATTGCCGTTATTTTAGGATTGATTGTGTTGGTTCAGGGAGTTAGAAAAGTGCCGGTAAACTATGCAAAACAAATTGTCGGCAACAGGCAGTTTGGTGGAGCAAGGCAATTTCTTCCATTAAAAGTAAATGCTGCGGGCGTAATGCCTATCATCTTTGCCCAGGCAATTATGTTTTTGCCAACCATTTTTGCTGGATTTCAAACTACAGGTAAAAATTGGGCGACCTATTTTACGGATCCTACCAATGGTGTATATATGTTGGTTTATGGTATTATGACGATTGGATTCACATTTGTTTATACTTCCCTTATTTTTAATCCGAAGCAGATGTCTGATGACCTCAAACGGAATAATGGATTTATTCCTGGCGTGAAACCCGGGAAGCCGACCACAGATTATATCGGAACAATCATGGATAGGATTACATTGCCTGGTTCCATTTTGCTTGCGATTGTGGGTATTTTGCCGGGCATTATGCAATTGCTGGGAATAACGCAGTCATTCGCTACATTTTATGGAGGTACTTCACTGTTAATCATGGTAGCGGTGGTATTAGATACTTTACAGCAAATAGAAACTCAATTACTCATGCGTCAATATGATGGATTGATGAGCAGTGGCCGTATACAAGGAAGACAAACAACATCAGCTCCGGGAGTTACAGGAGGCATTTAATAGCCTTTCAAATATAAAATTATTTTCAAACCCTGGCCTGTAACGCCGGGGTTTTTAAAATTTATAAAAATGATTAATTACAAATCAAACGCAGAAGTGGAGTTAATAAGGCAGAGTTGTGTGCTTGTAAACGATGCAATCGCTTACGTGGCAGCAATGATAAGGCCTGGCATCTCTACTTTGGAACTGAATGATAAAGCCGATGAATATATTATAGCGCATGGCGCGGTTCCTAATTTTAAAAATTATCACGGATTTCCTTATGCCTGCTGCATTTCTGTAAATGATGCGGTTGTACATGGCTTCCCTACCAAAGACGAGTTAGAAGAGGGCGATATTATTTCAATAGATTGTGGCGCACTCAAAAAGGGATATCATGGCGATAGTGCTTATACATTTGCAATAGGCGAAATAAGTGATGAATTAAAACAACTATTACGCGTTACAAAAGAATCGCTTTACAAAGGAATTGAAAAGGCAGTCGTTGGAAACCGTATCGGCGACATAGCTTTTGCAGTTCAGGATTATACCGAAGGCCAACATGGCTATGGGGTTGTTCGCGAACTGGTTGGGCATGGACTCGGCAAAGAATTGCATGAAGATCCCCAGGTGCCCAATTATGGAAAAAGAGGCAAAGGAATTAAATTGAGAGACGGCCTTGTGATAGCAATTGAACCGATGATAAACCTGGGTGGCAAAGAAATTTTTACCGATAAAGATGGCTGGACAATTCGCGCAGCTGATGGAAAGCCGGCAGCGCATTATGAACATACTATTTGCGTACGAAAAAACAAGGCGGATATCCTTTCTTCATTTTCCAACATAGAAATCGCCGAAAGAGCAAACGCGAATTTGTGGTCTGACTATTAAAAATTCGATGACGCCTTACCTTTGGAGAGAATCGCACGAACTCCCACTTGTCAGGAAACAGGTTAGGCAATTATTGCGAATTGCTTGTTCCGTTTTTTCTAGATCCCGATGGTCAATAAGGTATGATTTTACAATCCGGCTTAAGTTCAATCCTATTATTTAATTTACTCATGCAAAAGAAAAAATTAGTCGTTGTGGGAGGTGGAGCAGCCGGTTTTTTCTGTGCTGTAAATGCGGCTTTACAAAATTCTGATCTGGAAGTTACATTGATTGAAAAATCGAATAAATTACTAAGCAAAGTAAAAGTGAGTGGCGGCGGCCGTTGCAACGTTACTCATGCCTGTTACAGTATTTCGGAAATGATAAAAAAATATCCGCGTGGTGAAAAGTTTTTAAAGCAGGCCTTTCATCATTTCTTTACATCCGACACCATACATTGGTTTGAGGAAAGAAATGTGAAATTAAAAACAGAATCCGATGGCAGAATGTTTCCGGAAAGTAATTCTTCTGAAACCATTATCAATTGCCTTTTGCAGGAAGCCAATAAAAATAAAGTGACTATTTTGATGAATAGGGAAATTGTAAAGGTGGAACGAATTTCCATTGAACAAGAGAAAAATCAATATCAATTATTGTCAAAAGACGGAACAATTTTGGAAGCTGATTTCGTTTGTATCGCGTGCGGCGGCTTTCATAAACCGGAACAATATAAATGGCTTTCGGAACTTGGCCATAGCTTTGAAAACCCAATACCGTCGCTGTTTACGTTCAATGTTCCTAAAAACCCAATTTCAGAATTGATGGGAATTTCTGTCGAAAATGTTCAGGTTAAAATCAATGGAACTAAGTTTTCACAATCCGGGCCGATATTAATTACACATTGGGGATTTAGCGGACCAGCGGTTTTGAAATTATCTGCCTTTGCAGCAAAAGAACTTTTTAGTAAGAATTACGATTTTTCAATTTCAATCAATTGGTTAACAGATTATCATGAAAATTCTCTTTTGGAAAAATTGAAATTGATTCGACACGAACTGGCGCCAAAAAAAATTATCAATAAAAATCCTTTTAATCTTCCGCAAAGATTATGGGAATATCACCTGAAGCAATGCGGGATTAATGCAGAAATAAGATGGGCTGATTTGCCTTCAAAGCAACAAAATAATTTGGCTAAACAATTGTGTGCCCAACAATTTCATGTAAAGGGAAAGACTACTTTTAAAGAGGAATTCGTAACCGCAGGAGGTATCAAATTAAATGAAATAGATGCCAACACAATGCAGAGTAAGATTGTACCCAATCTTTTTTTTGCCGGAGAAATTATCGATGTAGATGGAATCACAGGAGGTTTCAATTTTCAACACGCCTGGACAAGCGGATGGATCGCTGCGAGATCAATTGCCACGAAGTAGTATTATTAAAAGGCGTCAGTAAACGCTTCGTCTAATTCCTTTAATCCGTTCCTTCACCTGAATATTTTTTTCTCCAGTCCTGGTATTCTTCAGGTGTCATCTTATTCATTTTATTTAATAAAAAATCAGTAATGGCCCATATTTTTTGATCGTCGTGCGTAGCTCCGAAACCAGGCATGCCGGTAAATTTAATTCCGTTTTTGATTACCCAAAAGGCTTCAGCAGGCTCAGGCATATCATTGGATTTGTAAAATTTAGGAGGCGGAGGATAAAGTCCTTTTGCCAACTCATCGGGGCTGATGCCGGGGCCGCCATGGCAGGTAGAACACATTTCGTTGTAATGCCTGAACCCTTCCACAATCATTGAAGTATCGTTCATCGGCGGCACTTTTATATCTTTGATTCTTTTACTGATTGATTTCTCCTTTGCGGTATTAATTGCCCATTTCGTTATTGCATTATGCGGAGCCAGTTGGCTTACATTATAAGTTCCGGAGTAAATAAATATTGTTAATGCTGCAATAATAATAATCAAAGTAACAACCACAGTCACAATTATTTTTTTCATATCAAAAAAGTTACTCAACAAAGGTAAACTTTTGAGATTTGATGACTATGCAGTAAAATTACCCGCTTCTGATGGGTAAAGAAAAATAGAAATTTGAATTAATTGCCTGTTTACTGGTCAGGTTGGTTTACTGAAATAAGATTATTTGAGCCACCTATAAAAGGTAGGGAAATAGTTATTCACCCATTGCTTCCCACACGTCTTGCATTTTTATATCGCCGCTAAATGATTTTACGTACTTACCTTTTTTATCATACACTACCAGGTCCGGATAGCTTTGTACCCTATAGTAGGGAAGGAAGAAATCTTTTTTGTCCCATGCCATAGTTATTTGGGGATAGTCCGCTATTTTATAGTTTTTATAGAAGGCCAGCATTTCAGAATAAGGGAGCCAGGTGGTCATTAAAATTTGTGCATTTTTAAAATGACTTATACTTTGCAAAAGCAAAGTGGTTGCATGCTGACAATGCCCGCACTCCGGGCTGAAGATCATAATTAAGGTGGGTTTTCTCTTGTGTAAATCTTCGTTGGTAAACACAGTACTATCTGGCGCCTGGTACAACGAAAAATCGGGAATAGAAGGATTGCTGATGAATGGCGGTGTTACGTCTTTAGAAGTATTTGTTTGAGAAAATCCAAAATGAGAAACCAGGAAAAGAGAAACAATAAATAATAGTTTTTTCATGAGTTTTTTTTATAAAACTAATAAAAAACTAAAGAGTTGAAAATGTAAAAATGAATTTAAGATTTTATTAGCAGGTGATGTTATAAAGAATTGCCACAAAAATAAATAAGAATAAAGCTTATAACGCTGCTAAAATCGTTTCGGGTTTCACATCTCCTTCAAATGCTTTTTTAAAATTACCATTCTTATCATACACAAAAATGGAAGGCAGATTTCGTACTTTAAAAAACACCGGGAAGAAAAATTTGGTATCTCTCCCCATAGTTATTTGTGGGTACTCGGCTATTTTATAGATGTGATAAAACTTGATCATTTCAGAATAAGGAAGGTAAGTAACCATTACAATTTGGGTATTCCTGAACTTCTGGATGTTTTGGGTAATCATTTCGGCTTCATGCTGGCAGTGTTCACAATCCGGGCTAAAAATGATAAAAATGGTATTTTTCTTCTTCTGGAGTTCATCTCTTGAAAACGCAGTGCTGTCGGGCGCTTTAAAGATCGTAAATTCGGGAATAGTGGGAAAGCGCAGATAGATTGGCTTTTCTTTAGTCGAATCAATTTGCGAAAAAGCGGAGCATGAAATAAACGCGAATGCGCACATCAATAATAAATTTTTCACTGTATTTTTTTATAAAGGTAAGAGAAAAAAGGAATAGACAACCGACGAGTGGCGACCTTGCTGCCCATTGTTGTTGGTTGTTTTTGATGACAGTCGCTTATTGTCGTTTGTCTGTGTCTGTTATCCGAGATCTGCTCTCTATTCGCCGCTTGTCGTCATCTTTATATTTTTCCCGTGTCACAATAGAACAATTATTTTACCTTTGCAACCTTAAAAAAATTTTTTTTCTATGGCATCTACTTCAGATATAAGAACAGGGTTGATTTTAAAAATTGACGGGAACCTTTATACCGTCGTTGATTTTGGACAAAACAAAACTGCAAGGGCCGGCGCAAAAGTATGGGCAAAATTAAAGGGTGTGGATAATGCGCGTACCATTGAACAAACATGGAATAGTGGAGAAACCGTTTTCCCCGTCAGAGTTGAAAAAAGACCGTACCAGTTCTTGTTTAAAGATGATACCGGGTATACTTTTATGGACACGGAGAATTATGAGCAAGTAGTAGTGACGCCAGAAATGGTTGATGCTCCGCAGTTTTTGAAAGATGGACAGGAAGTTTCTGTTTTAATAAACACGGAGACAGACCAGCCGATGGGCGTTGAACTTCCGGACAAAATTGTTTTGATGGTGACTTATAGCGAGCCTGGTATGAGAGGCGATACAGCTACCAAAACATTAAAGCCTGCAACGGTCGAAACAGGAGCGACAGTCAATGTTCCATTATTTGTAAATGAAGGAGAATTGATAAAAGTAAATACAAAAACAGGTGAGTATGTGGAGAGAGTAAAGGAATAGATTTCCCGTAATTATCTTATCGGAATGAATTAAAGTAATTGGATTTACTAATTAATTTCATACATTTATTTTTCAATTTGTAATTCGGGCATCTACTTTAATTTAGCTGTACGTTTTTTCTAACAAAATTTAATTATCCAATATGGACATCAAACAAATTCATGAGTTAGTAAAGCTTATTAATAAAAGCAATATCGGAGAATTGAGCATTGAGCAGGAGGGATTTAAAATTACCATTAAGCAAAAGAAAGAAGCTGCCCAGCATTTCGGTGCTCCTTTGCAGCAATTTCCCCAGGCTCCACAGGCCATTTCACAGCCGCAGGTAGCTCCCGCAAAAAATGAGAAGTCGAAAGGAGAAGATGCTACAAAAACTGATAATTTTATAACTATAAAAAGTCCTATGATCGGGACTTTTTATCGTCAGGCCGGCCCCGACAAGCCCATCTTAATAAGTGTCGGCGATGAGGTAGAACCCGGTCAGGTGGTTTGCATCATCGAAGCCATGAAGTTATTTAATGAAATAGAAAGTGAAGTATCCGGAAAAATAGTGAAAGTACTTGTTGAAGATGCCTCTCCGGTTGAATTTGATCAGCCCTTGTTTTTAGTAGAACCGGCTTGATTATAATATGAAAATTTGAAAATTGCTCAATTTGAAAATTACTGGTTATCCAACTTTCCTTTTGTAATTAATCAAAATCATTTTGCTTATGAAAAAAGAATTGTTTGAAAAGAATCCAATTTTGAAAATGTTAGCACCCATTAGCACCTCGGCTAATAAGCTAATTATCACATCAAAAAAATATGTTTAAAAAAATACTTATTGCCAACAGGGGTGAAATTGCACTAAGAGTCATTCGCACTTGCAAGGAAATGGGCATCAAAACAGTCGCAGTATATTCTACGGCTGATAAAGATAGCCTCCATGTAAAATTCGCTGATGAAGCCGTTTGCATCGGGAAACCGGCAAGTATTGATAGTTACCTCAACATGCCACACATAATGGCTGCGGTTGAGATTACCAATGCTGATGCGGTTCATCCGGGGTACGGTTTCCTCGCAGAAAATGCAAAATTTGCTCAAATATGTATTGATCATGGCATTAAATTTATCGGGCCCACTCCGGCAATGATCAATTCAATGGGGGATAAAATAACGGCGAAAGAAACAATGATAAAGGCCGGTGTTCCTGTAGTGCCAGGTGTGGATGGATTACTTAAAGATGTAGCTCATGCCAAGAAATCAGCCGCGAAAGTTGGCTACCCAATAATCCTAAAAGCTACTGCTGGTGGCGGCGGTAAAGGGATGCGCGTGGTTTGGCATGAAAAAGAAATTGAAAAAGCATTTGAAAATGCAAAGACAGAGGCTGCGGCTTCTTTCAAAAATGATGGAATATATATGGAAAAATTTGTGGAAGAGCCACACCATATTGAAATACAAATTGCGGGCGACCAGTTTGGAAATGTTTGTCACCTGAGTGAGCGCGATTGCTCTATTCAGCGCCGTCATCAGAAATTGGTAGAAGAGTCTCCTTCGCCGTTTATGACCCCGGAACTGAGGGAAAGAATGGGAGAGGCGGCTATCAAAGCGGCTTCTGCTATCAGCTACGAAAGTGTTGGTACTGTGGAATTTTTGGTAGATAAAAACCGGGATTTTTACTTCATGGAAATGAATACCCGTATCCAGGTGGAGCATTGCGTTACAGAGGAAGTGGTTAATTTTGATCTTATAAAGGAACAAATAAAAATAGCCGCCGGGGATAAAATTTCGGGAAGGAACTATTATCCGGAAATGCATGCCATCGAATGTAGAATTAATGCCGAAGACCCCTATAACGATTTCAGGCCTTCTCCGGGCCGTATTACCGTGTTGCATCAGCCGGGTGGTCATGGAGTTCGCGTAGATAGTCATTGCTATGCAGGCTACGTGATTCCTCCCTACTATGACAGTATGATCGGCAAACTGATAACCATGGCTCAAACGCGCGATGAGGCAATAGACACCATGAGCAGGGCATTAAGCGAATATGTAATAGAAGGCATTAAGACAACAATTCCGTTTCATTTACAACTAATGCAAAATGAAGAATTCCGAAAAGGAAATTTTACTACCAAATTCCTGGAATCGTTTAAGATGGTTTAAGAGATAGTAAACCGCGCCTGAAGGAATTCCCCGTCCGACCGTGTCATCCGGGCGGGATTCGGGCAGGCAACCTATAATTTTTAAATCAATTCTTTGAAATTATTTTTTATTGGATGTTCATTTCATTCCGACAAAAGATTTTGATTTTATTAAATTGGATCCGGATTTGCTTCTCTGTACTTAAATTTGAAATCAAGCGATCCGTTTTATGAAATTATTCTCAAAAAAAATTCTTTTTATTTGCGCAGGAATAATTGTCCTTTTTTTAGCGGCTTATATTGTCTGGCAAAAATTTAAATATAAAATTGTACGGAATACAGTAGCTATTGCAGTAGCCAAACAGACCGATAACTTATACAAGGTTACCTACGATTCGCTGAATTTTGATGCTGTTACAGGCAATGCATCGATAAAGAATATCCGTATAATCCCGGATACGGCAAGAGCAAAAACGCTTTCTGAGGAAAAAATGCCCGATATGATGCTGGATGTGAGTATTCAGTCGCTTATTTTATCAGGCGTTAAGACTGCAAAAGCATTATCAGGAAGTAATATTGAAGGCGACTCCGTTATCATCAACAAACCTGTAATAACCCTCTATTCTATGCGGCCCCTACAGAAGGGAACTAAAATCGAATTAGAGGCAAGCAGTTTCTATAAAGAAATATTAGGGAAGCTCAATCTGATAAAAGTAGGTTTTGTTTTCATAAATAACGTAACGGTAAAAGGTGTTGACTTCAATACGAAGAACAAGAACTTTGATTTTATAAATGGCAAGTTTCTTCTTGAAGATGTATTGATAGATAGCTCTCATAATTTTGATACCAGCAGGGTTCTCTTTTGCAGGCAGGCTGCATTTTCCGTTGATTCATTTTTTTCATACGATCATAATCGTAGGGAAATCAGCGTAAAGGGTATTAATTTTCTTGGCAAGCAAAAACAACTTTTATTTGACGAAATTGCCATTAACCGGTTTCCTGACGATACGGGCAACGGGACGCGGCTTTTAGATGCTACAACTTTAAAGTTGAGTGGCGTGAACACCAACCAGATCGTTAAAAATAAAAATATTTTTGTCGATACTATTTTGTGCAAGCAAATAAACTTGTACGAATTGCCAGCCGAAAATTTGAAGACGACAGGTGGCAATAAATCAAAAATTACTGATAGTACTGGTTTTGCAAATGTGTATGGCATTTATATGCTGCACCTCAATTTTCCAAATGTCTCATTTATTCCATTTGCGGAAAGCAAATATTCAGTTGGGAATATAGCCGTCAAAATAAATGAAGTTAAGACAGATCAGATCTTTAACCTCGAAAAGCATCCTATGGATTTTACCAGGGAAGCCGAAGTGTCCATAAGCAGTTTTTCTATTAAATCAAAAGATAATGCTTACAATTTTGGGTTTAAAAATGTGTTGTTGAATTCTCTCAAAAAAGAATTAACGGTCAGCTCCTTTAATATTACTCCGTTCGCAGGTGAAAAACAGTTTGCCAATCATTATCATTTTCAGAAAGACCGTTTTGAAGTGTCTATGGACGGGATCTCTCTAAACAATATCGACATGAACTCTCTTATCGACAAACGTTTTGAAGCTTCATCGCTTGTTGTCGATAATGTCAGCGCCAAAATTTCGCGGGATAAGCATAAACCTTTGAAGAAAGAAAGTAAAGTGGGAAAATATTTATCTCAACTATTAATAAAATTGGATGAGCCTGTAAATATTTCTAAAGCAACTTTTAATAAAGCACTTGTACTATACAGGGAAAATGAACCAAACAGCGACAGTGTAGGCGAGGTCAGTTTTCAAAATACCTCTTTTAATATTTCCAATATTACCAATATTCCATCGGCTATTAAAAATAATAACGAGATGGTTATTTCTTTTGATACAAAAGTGTTAGGAAAAATTCCGCTCACTGGAAATTTTAAATTCAAACTGAATAGTGATAATGGCGATTTTACTACAAGTGGCCATGCTGGCTCATTTGACGCGTTAGTATTGAATAAAATTTCCATCCCGATGGCTTTAATAAAAGTCAAATCCGGAAAAGTAAATTCGTTAGATTTTAATTTTACCGGTAACAACAACGGCGCAAAAGGGGACTTCGTAATGAAATACGATAATCTCAATGTAGATGTTTTAAAAATTGATAAAGAAACCAAAAAAATTAAAAAGAGAGGCCTTTTAAGTCTGGCCGCCAATTTGGTTGTAAAGGATAGTAACCCCCAGTCCGGAGATCTTAGAAAAGAAACTCCTGAATTTAACCGCGATATCTATAAATCCTTTTTTAACCTGGTTTGGAAAACTGTTTTTACCGGCATGAAACAAACTGTGGGAATTCCATAAAATAAGAATTTGATGTATTTGTTTGTTTGCTGAAATTAAA
>Ga0134126_10005125_pt1 | contig 16354 bp, 14 predicted proteins | sample KB31752_FD_96881 | JGI IMG/M metagenome (GOLD analysis project Ga0134126, IMG submission 96881) | Terrestrial soil microbial communities with excess Nitrogen fertilizer from Kellogg Biological Station, Michigan, USA - KB3-175-2 | ecosystem: Environmental > Terrestrial > Soil > Unclassified ...
GCCGCGAGGGAATCGAACCCCCAACCCGCTGATTAAGAGTCGGAACCAGGGTTGCGACGGCTGATGTTGATCAGCGTTGGCAAGTGCTTGCAGGTCCCGTATTTCCTGAGCTGGAGGCGTCCGAGGTGCGTTGGCTGTCGAGGAACGCGGGCGACTGTTGTTGAAATTCTTGCGGACTTTTTGCGGACTGCTGGAGATCAACTTCCGACCGCCTCGCGATGTTGGCCGGCCGGGCGTGCCGTGGGACATAGAGGGAAGAGGTCGGAAAGCGGTGCGGAGAGGCCAGCCACGCGGCGATTCGACTCACTGCGCACCTCCGCGCTATCGTCTTGCGGCCCCTCAGCCTCGGCGTGACCATCAGCAGCCGACGTCCTGTACAACGCGCCCAGCGCGGCAACACGTGGACGTTCAGCGTGCTTTGGTAGCACCGCGCGTTCTCGCACGAAGGTTGATCTGGCCGGCGTACCACTGTTGGGCCATCGCGCCCAAGGTGATCTTGGTGCGCGATGGATCGAGGTGTGAGCCGCGGTGCCCAGTGCTGTTGTCACCGCGTCGAGCCACGACTGCGCGTCGACCCAGCGCATGAAGTGTCGCGTGTGTCCCTGCCGGCGGTAACGCCGTAGCGGGCGCCACCGTCCGTCGGCCCGCTTTGCGCTGCCGACGATTTGTGTCTCCCTGCCGTCGCGCGAGTCGCCCGTCAGGCCGACTGTTGACCCTGTTGCCGATCGATCGAAGCGCGGACGTCCGACAGTCGATAGCGGACATCGCGTCCGATCTTGAAGCCATGGGGGCCGATGCCGACGTGCCGCCACCAGCGCAGGGTTGCCACGGGCTTACGGACGAGGCCAGCGACTTCTGTGCCGGTGAGCAGGCGGTCCTGATCGTGCATCGTCGTAACCTTCGGTCGTGGTTGGCGGCTACCCTGCTGTAATTGGGGAAGTGGTTGCGGCACCGCGGAATGCGACACGTGCTATCCGTTTCTACTTCTGTAGCGACATAATCTGCTCCCGCTTGGCACTTCGGCGCCTTCCTTCGTCGCTCTTTGAATGGCGGCTGGCGCAACTTGTAGGTGCGGTGGGTGGCGGCTTTGGACGGTTCGGCTCGCGAAGCACCGTGGCGAGGCTGCACGCGAGGACTGCGGTTCTGTTTATCAAGCCGATAAGGCCAATTCCTCGAACGCCAACCGCCGCTACCTGCGGCGAGGCGGCATCGAGGCCGTCATCCCGGATGCAGCAAGGCCCAGCTCGCGGAGGCCCGTCTGGATGCCACCTGCGCGGTGACCATCGCAAGCGTGAGCAGCCCGGTGTCCATGATGAAGCACGCGTCACCCTCGCCTTGTGCATCTCGGCCGCCGCGGCCGGTTCCTAGCCTCGGCGAGGGATGTTGGAGCCGCTACCTGACAGCGCGCGCTCAGCAGATCACTGACCTAGCCGAACGCGCGATCAACCAGCGACGATCCGCAGCAAAGCCCGACTACGGCCGCATCATCTCGAGCCCGGCTGGATGGCGGGCTCGCCCTGCCCGGCGCTAGTTGTGCGGCGCTGCGGCCGCTGCTCGCCGTTCGATTCTCCGCCAAAGGGCTCGTTGGGCCGGAAGTCCGACGATCGCCACGGCGGCGAGGACGGTGACGTTGAGAATGAGTTGGAGAGTGGACCCCCATGCCTCGCTCCCGCTGCCGAACGCCGCTGACACGCCGATGTCGGACGCTGCCGGGATCGTCGTGACCGAGATGAACACGCCGATCAGAGTGCTCGACCGTGCCTCGGTAAGAGAGACGACGCCGACCACGCCGGCGAGGGCGGCGACGATAAAGGAGAACCAGTTCGGAGTGTTGATCAGGTTGGAGACCGGCCGGATCCCCAAGGCGTAGCCGGTGGGCTCGAGCCCGGCCCAGCGCACCAGCAGTGACAACACGAGAGCGCCGGCGACTGCGAGCGCGAATCCGATGCCCAGCGCGCCGGCGCTGCGCAGCACACGGGACAGATCACGGCGGGTCACGCCGAATGAGAGGCTGAGGATAGCGCCGTACTCGGGGCCGACGACCATCGCACCGACGATGAGGATCTGAGAGTTGGTCAGGATCCCGACGGCCCCGATGAGCCCGGCGATGATCAGCAGCGCAAACCAGCTAGGCGGGAAGGTCCCCTCAAGCCCGATCCGAGATTCGATCTCAGCCCAGACCGGGGTGAACTGCTGGAACCGTCCGCGGCGGGCCGCGACCCGATCGGCGAGCGCCGAGATGGAGGTGTCGACGTTCTCCAGAAAGATCGAGCCCCGTTGATCCAGCCCGATCTCGCGCAGCCGTCCGACAACCTGGTTCGCCGCGCCTTGCGGCACATCGAAGTGCAGCGCATCCCCGTCGGGATTCCGGACCGTCCCGCCAAGCACGATCAGGTTCATGACCGCCGGTTCTGCGTGTAGCACGGGCACGAGGGTGTCGGTGACGTCGGCCGGGCTGACCACACGTATATGAATCACGGGCACATTCTGAGCCAATGCCGGCGAGGGTGTCGCGAATGAGCTGCCGGGCAGCTATTTCGTGTAAGCCAAATGAAGGGTGCCAATCGCGCCGAGCAGAGAAGGCTGGTAGCGCATGTACCGCCATCTCGGGATCAACGATTCGATGAAACTAGAACAGCGCAGAAGGCCGATGACTCGCGAAACATGGGAGGCAAATCTCAAATACCTAACGCCGGCTGTTCGGTGAGTTCGCCGACCGCGCTCGGTATCAGATCGCCCGGCGGCTCTCGGCACTACTCGATGCTTTGATCGCTGATGTCCCGAAGAAGAGACGTCGGCCCTCGTCGCGCAGGGCACCCTGCTCGACGACGCGGTCGCATCTGCCATACCCCACGGCCAGCGCGCCGACGCTCTCGTCCCTGACCGCCAAGGGGTTGATGGGGAAGCCCAAACGTGGCCTCCGGTCTCGATCAGCACCACGACCAGGGTGCCCGGCGGTAGTGAACAGGAGCCGGCCCCTGGCGGCGGACTCCGGCCCGTGGGTCCTTAGTCTTGGCGGAGCCGGTGGGCCGCCGCCGCTGGTGGCAGCAGGCGTCGGGAGCGGATGATGGCGGCAGGCCTGGGAAGCACGTGGTGGCAGTACCTGCTGCTGTTCCTGGCGGTTGCCGCCTCGTGGGCGGGCGTACCCCTCATCGGCACCGCCGCCCTCGGGGCTGCCGCCCTGGCCGCCAGCCAGGGGAGGCTGGACCTGGGCGCGGTCATCGTGGTGGCCGCCATCGCGGGTGAGGCCGGCGGGCTCGGCGGCTACGCCATCGGCCGCCGCTGGGGCCGCCGACTGCTGGAACGTCCCGGCAGGCACCACGCGCGCCGCGAGAAGATGGTCGAGCGGGGCGAGAAGCTTTATGCCAGATGGGGCTGGCTGGCCGTGTTCTTCACCCCCGCCATCGTCTCGGGCACGGCCAAGATGCGGCCGTATCAGTTCGCCTTCTGGAATCTCCTGGACTCTCTCGGCTGGGCGGTGTCGGTGGCAGCCAGCGCCTACGGGGTGAGCAGGCTCGCCACGGGCCACCACACAGGGCGCGATATCGCCATCCTGGTCATTGGGCTCGGCGCCGGCGCGCTCGTCGCTTTCGTCGCCGTGCGCCGTCACCGAAGGCGCACAGCCCGGCCTATTCGTGCCCCCGCCAGCGGGCCGCCAGATCCCCCCTCGTGACCAGGTGATCACCAAGCGCCGCTAACCGCCGCGATTATCTGTGCCGCGCCAGCTAATCGGCCCGTCGCCGTTGCGTGGCGCGTGATGGCCGCCCGGAGCATCAGGTACGGGCCGGGAGTGGGGCTGGGTGAGGTCGGCTGCGGGGGGCTTGGCCCAACGGCAGCGGCTCGGCACGATCCGCTGACGCAGCCACGAACCAGCAGCTGGACTTCCCTGCCAATCTGCCACGACGCCGATCGTGAGTCCGCCTACGATCCGGCGGAGCAGGCTCTCGCCGAAGCGAAGGAACGCGGCCGGATGGTCGTGGACACGAGAATTTGGTACACGACATGTGCACATCAACGACACCACGCTGAAATGGGTTGAGCAGTTTGTGCCCGACTAGATCGGCCCCAAGTGCATCCCCACACCTCGCTCGACTTCGCCCCGCAACCCGAACCACCTCGACCAGGAACCCGGAAAACCGACCACCACAGCGTCGGCGCTCATCGCCGCCAACCAGGGACAGCGACCCAACCATCCCAAGCAAGATCATCTAGCCAGCCGCGCGAACCATCGAGGCTAGAACGTGTCATTTTCGCTCATCTTGCTGCGCAGAACACCCGCTCGGTGTCCCATTTGTCGCGCTCGCGGGGGAGATAGTCGCCGGTCGAGGAGCAGGATCTGCTCGCAGCTTGGCGCGAGCTTCCAGGCGAGCGGGCTATGCCGTCCGTGCCGCTGCCAATGATGACGACGTTTTAGTGGTCGGTGGTCAGGATCATGTCTGCTGGGTGGCGCGGGTGGTCAGGGGCGACGGCTGCGCGGCCGAGAGGTGCGACGCCGACACGATGAAAGCCAGGTGCGAGAAGGCTTGCGGGAAGTTGCCGATCAGGCGTTTCGCCTGGGTGTCGTACTCCTCGGAGAACATGCCGACGTCGTTTTGCAGACCGCGGAGACGTTCGAACAGGTTGCGGGCTTCTTGCTCGCGTCCGATGAGGGCAAGGTTGTCGACCAACCAGAACGTCGTCATCAGGAATGTTCCCTCGCCGGCGGGAAGACCGTCGACCGAGTCGTCGTCGGAGGTCGGATAGCGCTGCACGAACCCGTCGACCAGCAACTCGCGTTGGATGGCATCGACGGTGCCGATGATCCGCGGATCGTCGGGCGGGAGGAACCCGACGCGAGCGAGCATGAGCAGGCTCGAGTCCAGCTGGTCGGATCCGTAGTACTGGACGAAGCTGTTCTTGTCCGTGTTGAAGCCTTTCTCGCAGACCTCGGACTTCACTTGGTCGGCGAGGGTGCGCCATCGCTCGACGGGCAGATCGGTACGTCCCATCTTCTCCGCGATCTTGGCGGCGCGGTCGAACGCGACCCAGGCCATGACCTTGGATTGGGTGAATTGACGCTGCGGACCTCGGATCTCCCAGATGCCGTCGTCGGGCTTCTGCCAGACCTGCTCGAGGTGCTCCATCACGGCGGGGAGCATCTCGCCCGGTTGGGGATGGTGCACCGGGAGGTGGCGGTCTTGGCCGATGCCGCTGTCCACCGCGGTCAGGGCGGAGTCGAGCAGCTCCCCGAAAACGTCGAGTTGGAACTGCTCGCTCGCTTCGTTCCCGATGCGCACCGGCTTCGAGTTTTCGTAGCCGGGCAGCCAGTCGAGCTCGACCTCGGTGAGTCGTCGTTCGCCGCCGACGCCGTACATGATCTGGAACTCGCCGGGGTCTCCGGCGACGGCTCGTTGCAGCCAACGTTGCCAGGCGCCCGCTTCTTCACGAAAGCCGCTCAGGACCAAGGCCTGGAGGGTGAGCGAGGAGTCACGCAGCCAGGAGTAGCGATAGTCCCAGTTGCGCACGCCGCCGAGCTGTTCGGGCAGCGACGTCGTCGCCGCCGCGCACACGGCGCCGGTCGGTGCGTACTGCAACGCCTTCACCGTGATCAGCGAGCGAACGACGTCATCGCGCCAGTCACCCTGATAGATACAGCGGTCCACCCAGTCGGCCCAGTACCGCTCGGTCGAGCGCAACGCGGCCGACGCGTCCAAAGGTGCGGGCGGATCGTCAAGGGCCGAGTACCAGGCGAGTGAGAACCCGCGCCGTTGACCCGCCTGCACGGTGAACTCGGCCGTGGTGGTCATGTGGCTGGGCCGAAGCGGCACCGGGCTGTGTAAGCGCAGCGCGTCGTTGCCCGCGACAAGGGTGAGTCCGTCACCGGTGGATTGCGCCCAGGGCACGATCGACCCGTAGTCGAAGCGGACGACCAGCTCGAGCGACATCGTCACCGACCCGGACAGGCCATCGACGATGCGGAAGATCGTGGGACGGTCGACGCCGGGTGACATGAAGTCGGTCACCTTCACCGTTCCGTCGCCGGTGTCGAACTCGGTCCTCAGCACAAGTGAGTCGCCCACGTAGCTGCGACGAATCGCGGTCACGTCGCCCTTCGGCGCCACACACCAACGCCCGTGCTGGGGATCGCCGAGCAGCGCGGCGAACACCGCACCCGAGTCGATCCGCGGCACACACCACCAGTCAATCGAGCCGTTGCGGGCAACGGCTGCCACCGTCCGGGTGTCGCCGATGATCGCGTAGTCCTCGATGCGGGTCGACATGGTAGCTCCTTAGTCGGGTCGGTCGAGCGTCAACCTGAAAGTCGCGGTGAAAGTGTCGCCCGGCTGGACGAGGGGTGCCGTGCGGTCCACCAGCGCGTTGGTCGGTGCTGCCATCGGCTCGAGGGCGACGAACGGCTGACCACGCGGGACCCAGACCTGCGCGAACGGGTATTGCGATCCGCAGTGCAGCGCTACCGACTGGCCGGTGTCGCTCTCGATCGCGAGTCGACGGTCGCGACCGAGGTGATACCCGTCATCGAACGTTCGCCGCCCAATCGGCGCCGACTCACGCGCTTCGGTCACGGCATCGCCGGTGGGGATACCACGCGAGTCGAGGGTGAGGTGCCGACGGGGCGGCAGACGGAGACGCCAGCGACCGCGCGGCGAGCCCGGCAGACGCAGGTACGGATGCCAACCGAACGCGACGGGCACTGCCCGACGCCCCGTCGGTACGACCGTTGTGTCAATACCGAGCTCGTGGTCACGCGCGATCGCGGTGACCACGATGCGATGCGGAAATGGAAACGCCGGCGCATCAACGACGGTGGACGCACGCAGCCGGGCGGTGCCGGCCCGTACCCCGAGTTGCTCAACCGTCCAGCCTGGCCAACCGACGAGCAGCCCGTGGATCGGCAGCCCGTTGCCGTCGACGCCTAAGGGCAGACCGTCGAGATCGACGGTGACGCCCGCCGCGCGGTACTTCCACGCCGAGAGTCGATTCGCCCACGGCGCGAGCAGGGGAAGGCCCGTTGTGCGACCGGCGCGCAGCGCATCGAGCCCGCCCGGGAGGGCGAGGTGCTCGACCCGCTCATGTTGCAACGACACCCCGGTCATTCCGAGCCGCGGCGTGAAGATCGCAGTCAGTTGCCCGGCGGCCAGCTCCACAGCGGGCTCGTCGCGGAAGCGACGTTCCAGCGCGCGGAGGCTTGCACGCACGGCGCTATTCGCCCCAGTCGATGTGGGTCGCGTCGGGTCGGTTGATGAACGCGGACGAGCGCGTCTTGGCGACGTAGTCCCATGCCCAGGCCCCGAGCGCGTTGACCCGCTCGCGGTAGCCGCTAAGCAGCCAGGCGTGCACGCCAAGCCAGGACGCGTACGCAAGCGGGCCGTGCAGTTCACGGCGGCGTGGGCCTACCTCGGCGATGGCCGCATTGCGGCCGACCATCGCCATAATGCCCTTGTCGCGGTAGTGGAACGTCGAGCGGGGCTGCCCATCGATGTCGGCGAGGATGTTGTTGGCCGCGCAGCGTCCCGCCTGCAGGGCCACCGATCCCAGCTGCGGGAACGGGGAGCCGTCGGGCGCGAGTGTGTTGGCCACGTCGCCGACGGCGTACACCCCCGGGAACGCCGGCACCGCAAGGTCGGCGCCGATCTCGAGTCTGCCGCTGTGCGCCTGGGGAAGCCCCGAGCGCGCCGCGAGCTCGGCCGCTTTGATTCCGCCCGCCCACACCACAGTGCGGGTGAGGATCTCCCGACCGTCGGAGAGCTTGACCCGATCAGGCCCGACCTCGTCGACCTTCACCCCCAGCTCCAGCTTCACCCCTCGCTGCTCGAGCACCCGCTGCGCGTACGCATGGGCGCGCTCAGAGAAGGGTGCGAGCACCACCGGGGCAGGATCGACGAGATGGATTTCGGCTCGGCCGAGCTTCGGGTCGCGTACCCGGGCCGGAATCAGGTGGTCGATCGCGTCGGCGAGCGCACCGGCGGTCTCCACGCCGGTCGCGCCGGCGCCCACGATCACGAAGTTCATCGCACCCCGGTCGATCAGTCTCGAATTTCGATGCGCGTCCTCGAACACCGTGAGGAGTCGCGACCGGAGACGCTCGGCGTCGTCGACCGAGTAGAGCGGGAACGCATGCTCCTCAGCGCCGGGGGTGTCGAAGAAATTTGGCTCGGTCCCCATCGCGAGTACCAGGAAGTCGCCCGTGAAGGTGATGCCGTCAGCGCTGGTCACCGTCTTCGCAACCGGGTCGACCGCGGTCACGAGCGCCATGCTCACCTGGACCGGGTGACGCTTGGGGAACATCGCGCGCAGCGGCCGGGCCACGTCCGTCGTCGCCACCTGTGCCGTCGCCACCTGGTACAACAACGGTTGGAATTGGTTGTAGTCATGGCGATCGAGCAGCCGGACCTGCACGCCGTGCCGTGCAAGCTGCTTCGCGCAAGCAACGCCCGCGAACCCGCCGCCCACCACGACCACGGTCCCACGCGCACGTGCAGGGCTCGCTCCCACAGGTCTACAGAGCTCCAACTCCAGCGTCGATGCCCAAATCGGCCCGGGTTCGGGCCTCGTCGCGACCGTCCGCGGCGCGGTCCTGATCGGCAAACCGTACAACCAACCCGCGCTGCGCGTCACCTAAACGTATGACGCGATTGCCGGTAACACGGGGGGCGCTACCCGCGCGACGACGAACGCGAGAATTCCGATGTCCGCGTAGGGCCGCTCCATCGCCACACCTCTGTAGAGCTTTCGGAGATCGCCTTGCTCGCCTTCGTAGAACGTGCCGAATCGCCAAGCGAAGAAGATCTGGTAGCCGCCGACAAAGACGAACCACCACGAAGAACATTAGGTAGGGCGGCTGTTCGGGATGGTGCTGGCGTGTTCTTCTCTGGCTGGTCTGCTGCGCGTCACTCAACAGTCATCCCCCTTCATGCTGGATTCCCAGTGATCCGTAGTCGGGCTCGATGCGACTGCTTGAGGCCGCGGCAACATACCGGTCGAGGCGTCAACGGCGGCCTGTGCCGCGGACCCCGTTCCGCGGCGAGCGCGCCGGCGGTGCCGGCTCGTTCGATGCGCGCGTGGCGTTCCGGCCGATCCCCGTTCACCTCCAGCAGCCGTCGCCGCACCCGATCCCGCGCCGCACATTCCGCCGTCCTGCGTGCACCGTCGACCGGGCCTCCACCCTGGATCTGCAGCGATTGCCGCTGGGCCCGCGTATCGTGACTGCCCTCGCGCCGTTGTGCGTACCTGATTGACCCGACACACCTTCTGCCCCGCGGCCTCGGGTTACAGTCTCGGCAGTTGGATGAGCGAGATGGCAACGAAGGTCAGTACGCCGATGGCGATCACTCCGATCGCGACTCGTGCCCGGTGCGCCTTGAATCGTTGAGCGATCGCCACCAGGAACAGGACCGAGGCGAACAGGACGGTGTCGCGCACATACTTGTCGGCGTTGTCGCGTGCGGCGGTGCCCTCGTCGAAGGTTGCCGCCGCGAGGGCGTTGAGCTGGTTGGCCTTGTCCTGATTGGGGTTGTGGTAGGACGGCATGGCGGCCGGGCCGGGCGGGGCTGCCGGGTTGACGAACGGATCGGTCTTCAACCACGCCTCGTAGGCATCGCGGTAGTCGGGGGTGAACCGGCGCACGTAGATGGCTTGTAGCTGGGTGTCGCCGGCCGCGTGAGCCTGCAGCCATCCGGTGAACATGGACGCGTCCGCCGATAGTTGCAGGCCGGCCAAGGTGCTGGCCGCATCGGCCTGGAACCGGTAGCTGCTGGCCTTCCCGTACAGCAACGACTGGCGGCCGTCCCATTGGGCAGCCTGCAGGCCGCTCCACGCGGTGGCGACAGCGACGACCGCCAGGATCGCGACCTCCACAACCTCAACCAGCTCATGCCAGCGCCCGCGGTGCGCGCCGGGTGTTTCCTGCTCGCTGAGCTTGTGCGCCACCTCGACGTTCATGCCTTCAGGCATCGCGGGCCTCCTGTCGGCGTTGCGAGGCGGCGTGCCCGCGCCACGACGATCGCACCGGCTGGCGTGCCTCGCGGCATCGGCTGGTACCGGAGCTTGTCCAGCGTATGCGCTAGTCGGATACGACGACGCGGTCAGCGGCGCTACCCCCCCGCGGCGGCTGACGCGCTACGTCGACCACTGCGAACCCGAATTCGCGGAGCGGCCGAGGATGTGGACCTGCGGGTGCAACATCACGAGGTCGCGGTGCTGCGCCGGCAGCAGTGATTCGCAGTTGGCGCCGAAGGGCCGGCTGCTATTGGCAGCGCGGTCGCGTCTTCTGTCTAGGCCGCTTCGATGTCGGATCGGCAGCTCGGCGAACGCTGCTGTGGTGGCATCGCGCCTTGCGTCGTACGCGATCGGTCAGCTCTTTCTCGTCAGCGCGGTCGCGAAGGTGGTAACCGACTGGCGCCGGCCGTCGAGATTCGAAAGCACGAGACCCCGGCCGCAACGGCGATTGGCCCGCTGGGCGCTTCAACCGGCGACTAGTCCCGTCCGGACGGTGACTCGTTTCATCCGGTGTGGACTCTGTCCGGTCGGCGAGTCCATGCCGAGTCACCGAGCGGCGATATGCTCCGCGGGGTGAAACGGGAGGGCTGTGTTTCGCCGGCGTGGTCGGCCGTACATGGGCGGTTGAGGCGTGGGATCGGCCCGAGGGGCGTCGGATGAGAAGTGAGTCTGTTCAGGGTGGGACGGCCGGCGAATTCGATGAGGTCGGGGAACTCACGCAGCATGCGGCGCAGCGCGTCGTGTCGATGTTCGAGGACTTTCAGGATCCGTCGCGGGAGTGGCGGCGGTTGTTTTCGGAATTGCTGGGCACGTTCTTCTTGGTGCTGGTTGCCGCTGGTGGCGGCGTGATGGGGCAGGCGTTTCCGAATACGATCAGCCGGACCGCGGCGGTGGTGGCGCCCGGGTTGATGGTGATGGCGATCATCTTGTTCATGGGCAAGGTATCCGGTGCGCATCTCAACCCGGCGGTGAGTGTCGCATTCGCGTTGCGCGGAGACTTTCCGTGGCGGCGGGTGCCCGGCTATATCGTGGTCCAGCTGATCGGAGCGTGCCTGGCCGCGTGGTTCGTACAGGCGGTCATCAACGCATCGGCTTCTTATGGTTCGAATTACCCCGCGCATTCGTATACGTCGTTGGACGCGTTTTGGATGGAGACGATCCTGACCTTGGGCCTGGTGAGCGTGATCCTTGGCACCGCGTCCGGAGCGCAGAATCTCGGCGTGTTCGGGGCGCTGGGGGTGGGCGGCTATATCGCGTTGGCCGGCCTGTGGGGCAGCCCGATCTCTGGCGCGTCGATGAATCCGGCCCGCACCTTCGGTCCCGATCTCGTTAGCGCTGATTTCAGCGCGTACTGGGTGTATGTCGCCGGTCCGCTGCTAGGTGCCGTGCTTGCGGTCGGCTTCGCCTTCATCTTGCGGGGCCGCGGCGGCGGACGCGCCGGTTCCGCTGCCGCGCAGGGAGGTCTGTTCCAGGCTCGGCGCCCCGACCAGGCATAGCGCGACACTACCTACTGCTGTCGATTGTTTGGGCTCGACCTGGTGCCGCGAGCCTGGTATGGACGTCCCTGGGTGGGCCCGTTGAGCGCCAGGCCGCGGGGCATCTAACTAGGACCGCGTGGCCCGCTGGGCTCCGCCCGTGACCTGCTGCCGCGCTCCGCGCCCGACTGCGCGAGCCGCCAGCATGACCACCCACATCACGCGCCGATGGATGGACGCCCACGCCTATCAAGAAGGTGCATGGGCGCTGTGAACGACAAGTGCTCAATGCGGTCAGGTGAAATTCGCTGGGACCCGTTGGTGAGGATGCGGTCACCGTGCAAACGCGTCAGACTGCAGCAAGTCCGATGAATATTTTCGTCGCTGTTCTCGTCGTCGTCGCCGTGACTGCCGTCGCTGTCGCGGCGATGTTGGTCGTGCGGCGCAACGCCCCCGATGGCAGCTATTTTCACGACGGAGACCGTGCCGCCGGTGTGTTCGGTGTGTTGGCGACCGGATTCGCGGTGCTGTTGGGTTTCGTGGTTTTCCTGGCTTTCACCAGTTACGACGCCGCCAGATCCGGAGCAGAACAGTAAGCCGTCATCGTGGCACAACAAGTCGAGACGGCTCAGTTGTTTCCTCCGTCGGTACGAGACCGGCTGACCGGTGAGCTGGTCTGCTACGCACGTTCGGTGGCTGGTGTGCAGTGGGAGATGATGGAGGCAGGCAAGCTCGGCGAGCAGCTCAACCCGTGGGGGTCGCAGCTATTTCAGACGCTGCGGACGGTCGATCCGAAGACCGCCGCCGAGCAGTCGGCATTCGACGCGTGGCTCAGTCAGACGTCGGATCGTGAGTCGGCTCGCAACGATCGCATCCACGGAGCGGTCGGCGTGATCCCGACGCCGCTGTGGATTGTGTTGTTCTTCATATCCGGGCTGATCTTCGTGTACATGTTGTTCTTCGCCGACAAGGGGGAACGAGCCGTCGTTCAAGCTCTCCTGATGGGCACAGTCGTAGCGGTCATCACGGCCATGCTGCTGTTGTTGTACGCGCTGGACAATCCATTCCACAAAGGAATCGGGGGTCTCCGTCCGGTTGCGATGGAGCGGACCTTACAGATCATCGACGAGGAGCTGGCGATCTCGGGTAATCACCATGCTGCTCCGTGCGACACTCGCGGAAACGCCTCATAGGTTGGCTACCCCTCTATGAACTCTGGCTGGTCGCGCGCTCTATGAACACGGAGTATCGACAAGATCGAGGGAGTTACCCACAAGCTCTTTACCGTCCGATATACGAGCGTTCACTGGACGGTTCCCAGACTCGCTGAGAGAAGCACCAGCGACGCGATGATGTCCAATCACCAGCAACGAGGCCACATTCTCGATCGTAAGGCCAGATTGGCCAAGCAAAAGCAGCGCTGGAGAATCTCGATTTGACCGAGCCGGTAAACCATCGCTCGCGCGTGCGAGCCAAAACGCCCGCAGCATGTCAAAGAATCTTGCGGAGCGCGAATGGGCGGAAATAGAGGAAGTCGCCTGAAAGATCATGTTGGAAAATAAGGTGAAAAGGGGCCTACCGATCAGCGTGATGCACCGAACAGTCGTTGGAGTCCAACCGGATGTAGTGATCGCGCGGCAGCCAGGTCGAGCTGCGCCGGCCGGTCGTCAGTGGCACCGGCGGCAGCGGCCGGATCGTGGCCCGAATCGGCGTCGATCCGGTCGGCCCGGCGGGACCAGAGCACCCGAGCACCCGATGGTGCCGGGTGTTCGCGCGGGGCCAGGAATTGCTGCAACTGACCGTTGAAATCGCCCGGCGAGGTGAACGGCGGTCGGGGCATAGTCAATACACGCGCTGCATTGGGATCCGGATCCCTGTATGTCGAGATCAGCTGCCACCATCCGGCATGCAGGTCCTGTGCCCCACGGGAGAGGTCAGCACCGCCAACGATCAGCGTGAATAGCCGGTCACCATCGTCAACACCGACAACCACGCCGCGCCAAGCCCGTACGCCAATTTGTGTGTCGGCCGCGCGCGCGTAGTTTCAGTCGAATCGACTGATGCGCGCTCTCGTCCGCGGTTCTTTCATGGATGCGATCGTTGGCTGCTACGCGAGGGTGCGGCGATGGGCGACGTCGAGGATCTGCAAGATGTGGGGCTTCATCTGCGAAGTCGTCTGGGTCCGTTACTCGGGCTGAATCCGGACGCCGTCGATACGGGTCTTGACGCCAAGTCGCAGGCCCTGGTGTGTCTGTCGGGGCTGCACGCGCTGGGCGCCAGTGATGCGACTTATCAGTGGTACGTGTCCCGGGCGCTCGCGACGGGATGCACACAGGTGGAGGTGGTCGGCACCCTCATCGCGGTCGGGGCGCTGGTGGGTGAGGCCAGGGCGGTGTCCGCTGCCCGACCGCTGGCCCTGGCTCTCGGCCACGACATCGAGAGCATCGTTGAGGGCGCGAACGGCCGCGATGTGGACGGTGCGATCCGAGCCGAGGGCGCCAGCGGCTCGCCGCCTGGTTCCGGTGGCTGGCGTCGATGACGGCAAATGGTCCGGGCCGTGCGTGTCTTGTCGATGGCATACACCCCGGCCAGAGCACATGATCAGGTCTTAGCGAGTCAGCCAGGACGTTATGGAAGGAGGGATCGGTCGTGACAGTTGCCGAGGCCCCGATCCGTGCACGATCTCAGCCCGATTGGACCTCTCGGGCTGGACACCCTCCATGCCCGGATAGTGGCTGGCCTGGGCGCAGCCTGGATTTGAATGGGTTGCAGATTCAGCGGTGTTTGTCGCGGTGTTCGTCGGGCTCGGATTTTAGTGGGGCCTGCCGGTGCTGCTTTCCGTGCTCGTGTTCTTCAGCGTGAGGCTCCCGCTGCAAACCTCCGCGAGTACGGCGGTCAGCGGCGGTTGGGCAACCCACGTCCCGCCGGCGTTCTGGCTGTTCGCAGGTTTCGCGGTGTTGTACGGCATCCGCGAGACGATGAACGGCAACTGGTCCCAGCTGGACATCACCACCGAGCATGTGGCCTCGGCGACCGAGGCGTCGATCGCGCTCACCGCCTTTTGGGCGATGGTCACAGTGGGACGGGTGCTATTCGCGTCGATAGGAAGATGGGTGTCCGCTCGGGTCACGTATCACGTGTTGCCCGTCGTCCTGGTCGGCACCTTTTGCGCTGGTCGCCGCGCTGCCCGATGGCCAGCCGTGGCTCGGCGTCGCCGTTTTCGGTCTCGCTGGGCTGGGTTGCTCGGCCCTGCTGCCCTTAACCATCAGTTTCGGGCAACAAGGTCTCGCCGGGATGGGCGAAGCCGTAGCCGGCGGCGTAATCGCGTTTTATCAGGTTGGATACGGGATCGCCGCGTTCGGCGTGGGCAATCTCGTCGACCATGGCGCGAGCCTGTCGGCGATTTTTGGCTGGACGGCCGTCGCGGCCGGCGGCACGGCGGTGCTGTCGTTCGCGGTCGCTCGACGCCAGCCTTCGCCACGGCGGCTACATCCGCGGGCCGCGGGGCATCTGCAGTCGGCGATGTGAGCCGGAAGGAGACTTGGCGAAGATGACCGCGAGCAGTCGGCGAGGTGGCAATCACGGGTGGGAGCTTCAGCTGGTAAATGGAGGCGTCGCAGCTGTTACGGATACGACCGCCCGGGAGGGCGATGACGTCCTCGAGCGGCAGCGGTTGTTCCTAATCAGCAGTTTTGAGCCGGCCAAGCTCCCGGACGTTCTGGTCTCCCGCTTGGCCTTGCTCGACGCCCTGACGCGCGGTGTACGGGAGCGCTCGATGACCCTGATCACCGCACCCGCTGGATCGGGCAAGACCGCCTTGGCGGCGGACTGGCGCGTTCGGCATCCTCTGCCGTGGCCTGTGGCGTGGCTGACCGTGGACGGGCACGGCGACCTGCCGGGCGCGTTTTGGGGTCACGTCGTGGAGGGGATCAAGCACGCGGGTGCGCCGCTGGAACGCGCGGGTCGGGCTGTGTCGTCTTCCGGCGTCGGTGCGTCGTTCATGACCGAACTCGCCGCCGATCTGCTTGATCTGCCGGAGCCGCTCGTCCTCGTTGTGGATGGCTTCGACCGGATCGGGAGTCCAGCCGCGCTGGACGGCATCGATTTCTTGCTTCGTCACGCGTGGCCGAAGTTCCGGTTGGTGCTGTGCGGCCGGGGCGAGCCTGCCTTGCCGCTGCTCCGGTACCGCCTTGTTGACATGATGGCCGAGATCGAGGCAAACGCGCTCGCCTTCTCCGAGAACGACGTTAGGCAGATGCTGGCCGGACACGGGCTGACGATCTCCCCGGCGATGGCGGAAGACGTCACGCTGCATACGGGCGGCTGGGCTGCAGGGGTGCGGCTGGTCGCGCTGTCGCTGCAACGGGCGATGAGACCAGGGACATCCGGCGCGAGTGCTCCCTCTGAGGTGAGTCCTGGCGATTTGGCCGCCGCCCTGGCCCAAAGCGACGGGCACACCGCCGACTACCTGCGCACCGAGCTACTCGCGACCCTTCCCAGTGAGCTATGCGATGTCCTGGTTCGGCTCAGCCTTTCCGATCAACTGTGGCCGGATCTCGTGGACCAACTCGTCGAGGTCCCTGACGGCCCCGCGATCCTCGCTGATTTCGCCCGGGTCGGGGTGTTACTCGAAACGACCCAGCGTGGCGATCGCAGCTACCGCATGCCTGAGGTATTCGCGCGACCACTTCGCTCGCAGCTGCGCGACCAGGATCCCGCCGAAGCGGCGAGGCTGCATGGGGTCTGCGCGCGGTGGTTCGCGCTCCGCGGCGAGCGTATGGCAGCGGTGCGGCACGCGACCGCGGCTGATTGGACCCAAGCCGCTGGGATGATCGTCGAGGATCTGCTCGTCCCCTCGCTGATCGACCCGCTCGCTGTCGGCC
>Ga0134126_10005127_pt1 | contig 16349 bp, 14 predicted proteins | sample KB31752_FD_96881 | JGI IMG/M metagenome (GOLD analysis project Ga0134126, IMG submission 96881) | Terrestrial soil microbial communities with excess Nitrogen fertilizer from Kellogg Biological Station, Michigan, USA - KB3-175-2 | ecosystem: Environmental > Terrestrial > Soil > Unclassified ...
TGCGAATAGACCGCGCGGCCGTAACCGCAGAATCAGGTGGTTCGCCATGGGCGAGAAGCATCATCGTTGGCGGGATCGCCGTAATCGTGTTGCTCGGCATTGCCGCGCTCGCATACCGGTATTTGGGCAATACGCCGGAAGTTGACGTAGTGCGTGCAACTGCTGAAGGCGGCGATGTTGCCGGCAGCGTGATTCTGACCGCGACTGGATACATAATTCCTCACCACAAGATAGAAGCCAACTCCAAGGTGACCGGGCGCGTGGCCTGGATCGGAGTCGAGAAAGGCGACAAGGTCAAAGAAGGCCAGGTTTTGGTCCGGCTGGAAGATCAGGAATTCAGGGCGCAGTACGACCAGGCACGCGGCGCGGCGGAAAGTGCGAAGGCGCAGCTAGACGAATTGCAGCATGGTTCGCGTCCGGAAGAAATTCAGCAGGCTGAACACAACCTGAGTGAGGCAAGAGCTACGGCAGCCAACGACAAGGTAACACTGGACCGCACTAAGAAGCTTGTTGCGCAAGCAGTACTCTCGCAGCAGGCTCTGGATGACGCAACCGCAAAGTACGAATCCAGCCAGCAGCGAGTGCATTCGTTGGAACAGAACTATCGACTCTCAAAACTTGGTCCGCGCGCCGAAGAAATTGACCGCGCCAAGGGGGCACTTACACAGGCTGAAGGCCAGGCTGCCTATGCCAAGTCACAGCTTGATGCAACGGTGATTCGGGCCCCCATTACCGGGACGATCCTGGACCGCAGCGTTGAGAAGGGAGAGCTGCTTACGGGCCAGTTCGCCAGTGCCGCGCGCCCGGTATTTTCCCTGGCCAACCTTGAGGACATTCAAGCGGATTTGGATATTGCTCAGGATGATTTCGCCAAGCTGGGCCCTCATCAAAAAGCGGTGGTGACCGTGGATGCCTTCCCGGATCTTAAATGGGACGGAGTGATTGCTGAGGTTTCGCCCGAGGCGAATCGGCAAAAGGCGACCATCGAAGTGAAGGTCCAAATCCTGAATCCAGATTCGCACCTGCGCCCCGAAATGAACACGACGGTTCGCTTCATTGCAGATGAAAACAAGGGTGTTTCAAAGCAAGCGCTGGGTGCGTTTGTTCCGAGTGCGGCCATCCGCGATGCGGACGGCAATAAGTACGTATTCATTGCATTTCAGGGTAAGGCGATGAAGCGCGACGTGAAGATTCTTTCGCAGAGAAGTGCGGGAGCGCTGGTCAGCGGACTCAACGGCGGAGAAAGCGTGATTACCACGGCGCCGGAAGGTTTGAAAGACGGAGAGAAAATCAAGATCAAGGGACAGTCATAATTATGAGCACAGCTACCGTAAATAACGTCGCTACCGCGACCAAGGTCGTACAGGCCAACAATGTCAGCAAGATTTTCAAACGCGACGCGTTTCAGGTGAAGGCGCTTGACAACGTCTCGATTGAGATAGCAAGCGGCGAATTCCTTGCGCTCATGGGACCGTCGGGCTCCGGCAAGACGACGTTGTTGAACATGATCGCGGCCATCGACCGCCCAACTGCGGGAGAGTTGCTGGTGCTTGGGCAGAACATTTTCAAGTTCAGCGACGCGCAATCGGCGAAGTGGCGCAACGAGCACATCGGGTATGTATTTCAGACGTTCAATCTCATTCCGGTGCTGACGGCCTTTGAGAACGTCGAATTGCCGCTGCTCTTGACCAAGCTCACCTCGCAGCAGAGGAAGGACCACGTCATGACCGCGCTCAAACTCGTCGGTCTGGAAGAACGGGTGCATCATTTGCCGAAGCAGTTGTCAGGCGGGCAGGAACAGCGCGTGGCGATCGCGCGGGCGATCGTCAGCGATCCGACTCTGATCCTTGCCGACGAGCCCACCGGCGATCTCGACAGCCAGTCAGCGACCGAGGTATTGGAAATTCTCAAGCGGCTGAATGAGGACTTTCACAAGACCGTGGTGATGGTGACCCACGATCCACATGCGGCGTCGTACGCGCACGTTACGCGGCATCTGGAAAAAGGGATGCTGCTGCCGGCGTAAGGGTTAAAGCTTCAGACCACCAAGGCCGCGAAAGAAGTCTGATCAGTTTTGATGCACTCGTCTGCCGGGAACAGAAGATTGGCAGAATCCTTTGCCGCTTCGACCCTCACCCAAATGAATTCGGCACACCTGGCTAAGCGCACATCTTTGGCTGACAGCATCGCTGCATAACTCGAAGTAATGCGGGTCATCTCGTCCGGCGTGCGGGCATGCGCAAATATTTGATCTGACCTGCGCTGCTCCTCTTCTAACCGGGCCAATATAGACGCCAGAGCGCTTGGGCCGGCAACACAAGGCTCGGCGCGACATTCCAGAGCCTGTTCAATCGACAGCAAAACCGAATAATCGATCCCTTCCGTGAACGCAACATGCATGACTCGAGTCGTCGCAACATAACTCACGACTGCCATGTGGAAGAGCTGCAGCAGTGGTAACGGGAGATTGCAATCAGGGGGAGTGGCGGGAATGCCCAGCACCGCCGGGCACGCCCACTGTGCCGCGAGCGCCGCCGTGACCTGCGCCTCTTCGGTGAATTTCATCTGCTGCATCCATTCGCCGATGCGGCCTCTACCGCTGTCGCGCTGTGCGGCAAGCGCCGCTCGCAACTGGTTATTGTCGATGTCGCCGCGCGACAACATCAGCAAGCCGAGTGGGAGGCGATGAGGACGCCGAGCTGTCGCCGGCGGGGCGGACAAGAGTTGAGCGAGCCGCCACTGTAGTGCCCGTTCAAAGCAGCCGGGAAAACAATATCGGGAGCCATGCACCCGGAGACTACCCGCGCAGCGCGAAACTCGTTTCCACATTCTGCCCGAGACTGCACAGCCGGCATTGTTGCAGGAGAGATGTTCCCGCCATTGCTGCCAGGTCGCGCCAAACTTGTTCGCCAATGAAAGCATTGCGGAACCGCCTACCCCGTCACTTGCGGCGCGGTGAAAATCTCAGACACGCGTAATCCGTAATTTCCGTTCACCATGACAACTTCACCACGGGCGATAAGTTTGCCATCGAGCAGAAGGTCGGCCGGATCCTGCACCTGGCGGTCGAGTTCCAGCACTGACCCCGGCCCCAGTTCGAGAACGTCCTTGAGCAGCAGGTTGCGCCCGCCAAAGCGGAGCGTGACTTCCAGCTCCAGGTCCATAAAGAACCCAAGCTTGTCCGCTTCGGAAACCGTGCTGGCGACTTCTTGCTCCGACGGTTTCACTGGCGAGGCTGCAACTGGTGGGACGGCTAGAGCTGTGCCTAGCGAGGCGCTTAAATTCCATTCGATCGCGACCGCGTGCGGCGCGCCTGCAGCCGAATCTATCCAACCGCTTGAAGCGGCTGGCCAGGTGGGCGCCGCGCCCAAGCCCACGGTTACTGCGATACCGGGCAGTGTTGCCCGACCAGATGTCACAACGTAGCCTGCGACTTGACGAAACAGCTCTTCCAGGGCTGAACGCCCATCGACGGTCAGTTCAGTGGGAGGGGCTTCCTCCTGCATGAAAAGCTTGGCCAGGACGAGAGCCGCAGGCAGAGGCACGCGAAAAATCATTTCGCCCTGCGCCGGGCCCGCAACCGTCAGCGCGAGAAACAGGTCGGTTTCGGCTGCTGCAGGCCGCTCGGCGGAAGTCTCCGCCGGCATCATGGGGAAAGGTACGCTCGCAATCTGGCCCAGCACCAGCGACAGGCTTTCCGCCCACAACTGAATGAAGGTGAGCACCGGGCCCGGGGGACGCTCAGCAGGACTTGCCATCGTACTCCTTTGCGGAAAGCGTCTCTTTGCTTGCGCCCATTACCTGGGCGGCGCGCGTGTTCCCCAGACGAGCTATTTTCGCCTTAAAAATACGCCTCCCTTGTGAAACCAGTTCCGCCAGTCCATCTGCCCGCTGGTTCATGACCAGCAGCTTCCCTGGGTACAGCTCGGACAAAGCGCGGGCCGAGGGCACCGAAAGCTTGAGATCCAGATCGAAATGAAAGGCGCAAGACATTAGACGATTCCGCAGGCGCTCCAGGGCTTCGCCGCTCCCTATTTGAGTTTGGGCCCGTGGACGCCCGGTTGCGATTTTTCGCAGCAATGCGCTCGAGACCACCGCCGGAACCGCGATGCTCATCAACCCGCGACAGTTCTTCATGGTCAGCTCAAAGCTGAGGCCCAGCATTTTCTCCTCGACGGGGAGCAGGTGCTGCACCCCGCCGGCCTGCTGCCGATGCTCGAATTGAAACTCCACCCCGAGTGGCTGCCAGACATTCTGCAGTTCGCGGCAGATGATTCGCATGACGGTTTCAAGAATCTGTTCTTCGATCTCGGTGGTTTCCCGCGCCGGCGGCTGGCCCACGCCCTCTCCTCCCAGCAGAACATCAATCAGGGGAAAAGCCATAGCCAGGTCCATTTGTATGAGTGCGGTTCCTCCAATAGGCTCGATTTTCACCGACCCCAGATAGCTCTTTTCCGGCACTCCACCGATAAATTCGCGGTAGCTGAAGTGTTCCGCCGAGGCCAGGCCCGCTTGAAATCCAATGCGCAAATACGCCCCGATGGAGTTTGTCAGACTACGTGCGAAGCCTTCATGCAGGGCACTGAGCATCTCCAGTTGCTGACGCGCCATCCCAATTTCACGGTAATCGAACGATTTGACTGTTATGGCCGAACTCGCCGTTCCTCCCCTTGCGGCCTTCACCATCGCGTCAATTTCACTTTGATCAAGTAATGTTTCCAATAATTTCTCCTTCAGGTCAGCGTCCGGAAGCGGCGCTGTGTGACGAGAGCTTCTGCCGGCTTGCAGTGAGCTCGGACATCCGCGCCCGCAACCGGACCACCGCCATGGAGTGGATCTGCGAAACCCGCGATTCGCCCACTCCTAAAGCCATTCCGACCTCTTTCATCGTGAGTTCTTCGAAGTAGTACAGCGAAAGCACCTGCCGCTCCTTTTCCGGAAGCTCTTCAATCGCCCGCGTCAACATGTCGCGCATCTCCGACTTGAGGAACTGCGCGAGCGGGCTTTCGTCTCCACTGCCCGAGAGATAGTCGCAGAGATCTTCTTCCTTGCCATCTTCAGGTGAGATCACTCGCAGGCTGCCGATCTCAAGAGAACTGATTTCGCCGAGCAGTTTCTGCAGGTCGGGCAGTGAGACGCCGAGTTCTTTTGCCAGTTCCGGCTCTAGCGGATTTCGTCCGAGGTCGAGGCGCAGTTTGTCATGCGCTTCCTCGACCCGGCGCGCCTGCCGCCGCAGGTCGCGCGGGCTCCAATCCATCTCGCGCAAGCTGTCGAGAATCGCGCCGCGAATGCGAAACTTGGCATAGGAGCCGAATTGCACCTGTTTACTGCGGTCGAACTTCTGCAGTGCATCAATCAGTCCGACCACCCCGGCGTGCACCAGGTCTTCGAAGGGGACGTGTCGCGGCAGGCGTTCGTGAATGCGCCGGGCGATAAAGCGTACCTGCGGCATCTGCTCAGTCAGCAGACGCTGGCGCTCGTCTTCATCTTGCCAAGCGGAATAGGCTTGTTTGCTTGCTTGCGTCATTTTTGAATCCTGCTGCAGCTTCCCGAGCGCGAATCGCGGCTCAGCTCAACGTCGCCATAGTTTCAATCCGCACTACCGGCGGAATCTCGTTGGGTGAGAGAACGGTCATCTTGGGCAAAAACGGTTCCAGCAGCCGCTTCAGATGAAAGCGGGCCGGCGTGGGACAAAGAATGACTGCATTCACCAAGTCCGCCTGCTCGCTCACCAGACGACGCAAGGCATCGAGAATGCGGCGCGCCAGCGGGGGGTGCAAAGCCAGCGTCTGCGCCGACACCCCGGCCTGAGGATTGAATGCGCGGCCGAGTTCCTCCTGCAAACTGCCGTCAAGCGCCAGCACGCGCAGGTTGCCTTCCGGCGTCAGCAACGGATGTACCAGCCCGCGCGACAATGCTTGCCGCGAGCCTTCCACCAGCAGCACCGGATTCTTGTTGATTACGGCGTTGTCGATCAGGGCTTCCAAAATGGTGGCCAGATCGCGAATCGAGACTTGTTCGCGCAACAACTGCTGCAACACCTTTTGCACTTCGCCCAGGCTGAGCAGCTTGGGAGTCAGCTCTTCCACCAGCTTCGGCTGGCTTTCTGCGAGACGGTCGAGCAAACGTTTGGTTTCGTTGCGGGTCAGCAGTTCCGGCGCATGCCGCTTGATAATCTCCGCGAGGTGCGTGGCCAGCACCGAGGTCTGGTCCACTACCGCGTAGCCTTTGGCGAGAGCGTCGTTCTGCAGCCCGGCGACGATCCAGGTAGCTGAGACCCCGAATGCAGGTTCACGCGTCGGGGTTCCCGGCACTGGCGCCGGCGTTGCGTCTGAGCTGATCGCCAGCAGATCGCCTTCGTGCATCTGCCAGCGCGCTACTTCCACCCCGCGCAGATGGATCACGTACTCGCGCGGCGCCAGCCGGGCGTTGTCCGTGATATGCACCGGCGGAACAATGAATCCCAGTTGCACTGCCAGATTGCTGCGCAGCGCTTTCACCCGCGCCAGCAACTGGCCTCCCCGCTGCTGGTCCACCAGCGGCACCAGCCCGTAACCGACTTCAAGAGCCAGTTCGTCGAGTTTCAGCAGGTCTTCCACATCCTGGCCCGGCGCTTTTTCTTTCTGTTTGTCCTTTTCCTGCTGCGCCGCCTGCACTGCTGCTGGAGGCGTGCGCCAGGCCAGCGCGCCCACCAGTCCGGCGAGCAGCAGAAAGGAAAACTTGGGCAATCCCGGAATGGCGGCCAGCGTCAGCATGATTCCCGAAGCGATGAACAGCGGCCGGCGACCGGAGAGCAGTTGCTTGCCGAGGTCGGTGGAAAGGGTGCTGCCTGAGGACGCGCGCGTGACCACGATGCCGCCCGCCATCGAGACCAGTAGCGACGGAATCATGGTGACCAGGCCGTCGCCGACGGTGAGAACCGTGTAAGTCTGTAAGGCCTCACGAAAGGGAATTCCCAACTGGAAGACGCCTATCAGGAATCCGGCGACGATGTTCACTGCCGTGATCAGCACGGTAGCCAAGGCATCGCGCTGATTGAATCGCGCAGCGCCATCCATGGCGCCGTAAAACTCGGCTTCATGCGCAATCTGCTCGCGCCGGGCGCGCGCCTGGGACTCGTCGATGATTCCGGCATTCAAGTCGGCATCGATCGCCATCTGCTTGCCGGGCAGTGCATCAAGGGTGAAGCGCGCCGTAACTTCGGCGGTCCGGACCGCGCCGTGGCTGACCACTAAGTATTGAATCGCAATCAGCGCCGCAAACAGCACCAACCCGACCACATAATTTCCGCCGACGACAAATTGGCCAAAGGCTTGGATGACGTGTCCGGCCGCTGCTGCGCCTTCGTTTCCATGCAACAGAATTCGTCGGCTGGAGGCCAGATTCAACGAAAGCCGGAACAGTGTGAGCAATAGCAAGAGGCTGGGAAAAACGGAGAACTGCGCCGGGCGTAAAACGTGCATCGCCGAAAGCAGGACCAGCACCGAAGCCGTGATGCTGGCCGCCAGCAAAATGTCCAGCAGAAACGACGGCATCGGGACCAGCATCACGAACACCAGGCCAACGGCGGCAACCGGCACCGCCCATTCGACGATTGGAGTGCGCGCGAAGGCGCCTGCTTTTACCGCGTCAGCCACGGTCCACCTGCATCTCCGCCTGTGCGCGCTTCTCAGCGCGATGAATGGCGGCCAGAATTGCTGCCACGGCGCGATAAAGTTTCGGCGGAATGTACTGCCCGATTTCGGTGGCGCGATAGAGGGCGTGCGCCAGCGGCGGATTCTCGATCATGGGGATGCCGTGCCAGCGTGCCACCTGCTTGATCTGCTGGGCCAGCAGGTTGCGTCCTTTGGCGACGACCATGGGAGCAGCCATGGCCGGCTTGTACTCGAGCGCAATAGCAAATTCGTTCGGATTAGTGATGATGACTGACGCGCGCTTGGCATCCTCGAGCATGCGACGGCGCAGCGTCTGCCGGCGCAAGCGCCGAATTCTGCTTTTGACCAGGGGATTGCCTTCGGTCTCCTTGAAGTCGTCTTTAAGTTCTTGGCGGCTCATGCGAAGCTCGCCCGCCAGGTGCTGCCGTTCCAGAAAGAAATCAATCACCGCCCAGGCCATCAGGACCAGGGCTGATTTCCAAGCCACTTCGAATGCCCGGCCAAGAACCACGCCTGCAATGCCTTTTGCGGTGAGGCGTGATGCGCTCACCACGTTTCCCCAATCGCGCATGATGGTTGCCTCGGCGATATAAATGACGGCAGCTGCGGGAAACACGGCGCGCAGAAAACGGGAGAGTGCCGGCAACGAAAAAAGCTGCTGCACACGGGTTGCAGGATTGAGTCGCGAAAACTTCAACGCAAGCGCCGCGGGAGCGAACACGAGCCCTCCCTGTGCCAGGGAGCCGCTCGCGGCCGAAACCCAGGCCACTGCGAGTACTGGACCTGCTATGCCAAGCAATAGGGCTGCGGTCCAACTGAGAAGCGGAGCGGAGGCCATATTTCCGGCGGCGGCTTCATGCAGGGTGCGCGCAAAGAACCCGCGCCACATAGACGGGAATTTTGTCGAGCTCCAGCCCAGGCACAAGACGGCCGCCATGAACGCCAGCCCCGAGGTAAGATCGCGGCTGCGCGCAACCTGACCTTGCTCGCGGGCTTTCTTTTGCTTGCGCGGTGTCGGTTTTTCGGTCTTGTTCGCGTCCGCCAAATGATTACCCGTTTTCGCGCTTAACGCGCGAGATGAAGTACTTTTTCTGCCTGCGCAATCGCGCTGATGAATTCACGCTCGAAGAATCGCGGCCATGCGCGCGCGCCAATTCCCATGACACTCAGTCCCAGAACGTTTTTCACTGGAATGCCGGCCAGGGTGGCGGGAAGTTGGGGCGCCACTTTGCCTACAAAGCCGAGCGTGACGTCCGCTACCAGGGTCACGGCGAGCACCGGCCCGGCCATCTGCAGTCCGGCCAGCCACAACCCGCCGGCAGCGTCCAGGATTCCCGCACTCAACCAGCGGACATCGCCAAGGGCTCCCGGAGGAAGATAGGAAAAACTGGCAGAGACTCCTCGCAGCAACCAGTGATGAACGTTCAACTCGAGGAATGCGACCAGCGCCAACAACCGCATAAACACAATCAAGGAAGGCGAGTCTGCTTCGGTTTGGGGATCGAGCAGCGTAACCAGCGAGAACCCGGTCTGCATCCCGAAGATCTGTCCGGCAAACTGCACCGCTTCAAACGAAAACTGCAACAGCAATCCGAGGGCGAGGCCGATCATCGCTTCCCCGGTGACAACCTTGATCCAACCGAGCGGGTCGGCATTGATTCCCGCCATGTGCGTCCCCGGATACACGAGCGCGGTGATCAGCAAAGTGAGCACGGCTTTAAATGGCGCCGCGATGCTATCGCTGCCGGTAAATGGCGCGAACACCATGATCCCGCCCACCCGCACGCCGGTGAAGGCCACCGCGGCAATCATCTGCTGGAGATCAGGAACACTCATTCGCGAAAATCCTCAACGCAAAAAATGTTTGAAGTCGGAAAACATTGACACGGTGAACATTCCCATGCGGCGCACCATCCAAGGCAGCAGGAAAAAGCATGCCGCCCCGACCGCGGCCAGACGCGGAACGGTAGAGAGCGTCGCCTCCTGCAAGGAGGTGAGCACCTGAATCAGGCTGACCACCAGGCTCACCACGACGGCGACAGCCAGGATCGGCGCCGATATCCAAATGGCGGCTTCGAGCGTCCGCCGTGACAGTTCCACAACTAAATCGCCCGACATGATCTGAACCTCGAACTGCGAAATCCATATGAAGACTGCTACGTTCAGAAGCTCTTCATCAGCGAGCCCACCAGCAGGTTCCAGCCGTCCACCATCACGAACAGCAGAATCTTCAAAGGGGTTGAAATCACCACCGGCGGCAACTGCAACATGCCCACTGACGTAGTAATCGCTGCCACCGCCATGTCCACTACCAGGAACGGCAGATAGAGCGCCGCGCCGATCTGAAATCCGGCTTTCAATTCCGAAATCAAATACGCCGGTATGACCACGCGCATGGAGAGTTCGTCCGGGGCGCGAGGCTTAGGCTGCTTTGCCAACTCAAGGAACAGAGAAAGGTCCTTTTCACGGGCGTACTTGAGCATGAAATTCCGCAGAGGACCGCTGGCCAGGTCGAGCGCGCCCATGGCATCGATCTGACCATGTTCGTAAGGGACAATGGCCGCATCGTGAACCGCCGCGCCCACCGGCTGCATCAGGAAAAACGTCAGGATCAGCGACAACCCAATCAGCGTCTGGTTGCTCGGGGTGGTTTGAGTTCCAAGCGCCTGCCGCAGGAAATGAAAGACCACCAGCAGCCGCACAAACGGCGTCATAGAAAGCACGATCGCGGGCAGCAGGGTCAGCACCGTGAGCATGACCACGATGTTCCACGGCACCGAGCCCCCGTTGTGCATCAGTGGCGAGAGATCGATGCCGGAATTGGTCGTGCGCGCGGCCGCAGACACGGGCCACGCCAGCACTATTCCGGCCGCGGCCATGAAGCCCAAATGTTTCCGGATACTCATGCGTGCCACGCCTGTTCAGCTTTCGAATGCCGATCCAGTTCGGCCAGCATAGTCAGGCAATTTCCCGCAGCGCCGATCAGTAATTGCCGCTCACCTACCTCGACCACCATCAATTGCCGCTTGTCGCCGATCTGCAAGGTTTCGCGCACGCGTAATTCGCGCGCAGGCGCGGGGGTGCGAATGACCCTCCAATATCGCTGCAGGCGTATCCACAACGCGGCCAAGGCGGAATTCGGTTTTCGTAGATTTGCCGGCGGATGCAGGAATTCAAAGCTCATGCCAGCTCCGTGAGCCGCACTGCCAGACGGTTGCTCAGGACCTCAAAATCGCACCATGCCACCACTTCGTCGTTCACGCGCAGCGCCGGGCTGGCGCTGGCGGCCAGCTGTGAGCGGATGATCGACTGCGGACGTAAATTCAGCAGGTCTTTCAGAGTGAATCCCTGTACCGGGGCTTGCACGCTGAGTTTGCAGGGAAGCGCGCCCGCATGCGCCCATCGCAGCTCACTGACCGGAGCCGCCCGAGTTGGGGCCTCGGCTTCCGGGACTGGCGCTGTCTGGACTGCGGTTTGCGGCATTGTGTTGACCCTGCTCACCGAGCAAGGGCTCTGCCGAGTGGGTTTGTGGAAGAGGAACGAAGGTATGGAGCGCGCCAGGAGAACATTAACTCACTGTGTGCTTGCAAGTTATGGAACTACGCCGCAGAGGAAGCGCATGCGCTGCGAGTTCGTCGCGTGCCGCTGAAGGAAAAATTCATGAAGAGAAAATAATGGTCGCGATTAGTTCGGAGACCCGGTCATTGCATTTTTAGAACACCGATAGGGTTCGGCTACAGAATCGTCAGTTACGTGGAATCAGTTCGACATAATCAAGGGGCGCGGGCTCGCCTTCGTCAGGGTGGCCGACTACTTTCAATTCATCGCCGGAGCGAAGCTCAACATTCGAACTAACGTGTCGCGTGGAGGTGTGGCCATTCACTTTGTCTGACGGCAGGTAGTCGTCGGACACCCACGCGTCGATCTGGCGATTGTTCAACAACAATTCGTAGTGAGACGCGCCATTATTCTGATCGAAGTACTGGATCGCGACATCGTACTTGCCCGTCGAATGATTGAATCTGTAGCTTGCGTCGCAGGCATCGTGGCCCGTGCAGGCGACGCCTTTTCCACCGGAAGCAGTTTCCCAGGGCGTGACTTCAATCGCAACGTAGCCCGAGAGCTGCATGTTCTCGGCTTCCACTCGATTTGGATTGTTTCCGACTCGGCCTTGCGCATCAGGAATGCCCGACATCTTGTAGAACCAGTTCACTACCGCATCCCGCCAGACGATCGCGTGTCCTGCCTGGTACTGTTGCCGCTCGAGGACGTCCTCGTATCGCGCCCGATCAATCAGTCCGTGCAGCGATTGCCACTCCTTTGCTTGAGTGGCTGCTTCTTCAGCGCCCGCATAATGCGAATCGTAGATATGCTGAATGACCGTTTTTCCGGAGTGCAGCACGTGCGTGTAAGGAACGTGGTGCATAAACAGCAGCAACTCATCCGGGCAATTCTCCAGCGGCTCATATACCTTCTGAACCGCGAACGAATATTGACCGATGTAGCCGGTACCGGTGGCTAGGGTGCGATCCATCCCGGTTCCGTGTTCGTCGGAACGATGCCATTGCCCCCAGCCATTGCGCTCCGATGACTCGATGCCGGGGCCGTAATGCGGGCCCAGGATATCCGTCAGGGTGCCCATGCCAAGCGGGCCAGTGTAATTCTCGTATGTGTGCCAGGAGGAAAGCAGCATGCGCGAGATCGTGCTATCGACTTTGGCGTCGTTGCCGAACGTCAGGCGCGTCCATCCGTCTGCGATTTGCTGCGCACTCAGGTCGGGGTTCCAGGCTAGCCGTCCATAGCCGTACAGGTTCGCCATCGCGAGCGGATGTCCAAGCCAGTATGGATCGAGGCCGACGTTCACCACCGCGTTGTACCCGCCAAGAGAGCGATGCCAGACATCTCCGGCAACCATCTTCTTTACTGGAGTAGCGCCATTGACCTGCATATCGAAATCGAGGGTCTGTTTCCACATAGGCGGGAGAAAGACCAAATGCCGCTGCTGGCCGGTATATTCCTGCGTGACCTGGAGTTCGATCGCTTCGCTGGTCTGCTTCATCGCCCCAAACAGCGGCGACGCCGGCTCGCGCACCTGAAAATCAATGGGCCCGTATTTGATTTGGAGTACGACATTGTCTTCGAATTTTCCGTCCAGCGGGTGAAAGTAATCGTAGGCGGCTCGGGCGCGGTCGGCCTTGGGATCGCGCCAGTCGACATGATGGTTGTAAACAAAAGCGCGATACATTACCACTCCGTGATGCAGCTGCAAGGCGCGCGCAATTACGTTGGCCGCGTCGGCGGCGGTACGGCCGTACTGAGACGGGCCGGAGCGGCCTTCGGAATCGGCTTTGATGACGAACCCAGCAAAGTCGGGAATTTGCGAATAAATCTGATCCACTGTTTGCTTCCACCACGCTGCAACTTTAGGATCCAGCGGATCGAATGTACTCAGTCCGCCAGCGCTCACCGGGCTGCTCAAATCAACGGAGATCGCAAGCTGTATTCCCCAACGCCGGAACACATCAGCCACGCGCACCAGTTGCGGCAGATACTCCGGGCGGAGCAGGCGCGGGTCAGCGTTCACATTATTAATGGCGCAGACATTAATGCCGATCGAGGCGAGCAGACGCGCATACTCGGCGGCGCGAGAAAGATCGGTGCGGACATGACCACCGTCAAAGAAGATCGATCGCCCCGCATAACCGCGCTCGATAGACCCGTCGAGATTGTCCCATTGGCTGACCCAACGAATCGGCGCTGAAGGATTTTCCAGATCGTCAAGCTCCATCACATTCTTCTGTTGAGCGATCTGGGCCAGCAGAAAAAAAGTTCCGTAGAGCACCGCGCGATCACTTCCGCCGGCAATCAGCCAATATCTCGCGCCCTTGTGCTTGACAGACTTGAGCCAGAATCCGTCTTGGCTCAGAGGGTGCGCAACACGTAGTTCAGGAAAGAGTGGATGCATCGCGCTCCATCTGCCAAGCACGAACGCATTTTTGGCAGGCAAAGACGAAGTCGCTCCCTCAGCTTGCGGACCTCCCGCTAAGGCGCGGGCCAGTTCACCGCCAGCAGCGCGCAACAGCTTGCCGTTGCCAACAATCGCAATGGAACTTGGGAGATAGGGCGCCGACTGTCGTAATGCTGTGTAGCGAAGCCAGGCAGGATCGGCGGTGGCTTGCGCGTAAAGAGTTACAACATTCACTGCGAACAACGGCCAGCAGAAGATTTGAATCAGGCGCCGCACCCCTCAGTGTGCTGTGCCGTCACTCCGAAGTCAATTTGAGCGTGGTTCGATGACTTGATGACAAGTCAAAATAACTCTTCTCCGTGTCCCCGAGCCCCGTGGTGAATCGGTCTTGCCGGCTTCGGCACGATAGACTATGACTTCCTCATGCTCCGCCCACCAGGCCCCAAGCCGCATTTTCTGATCGGCAACATGCCGCTGGCGAGTCGCAACCCGCTCGCGCAATTTTCCCAATGGGCGAACGAGTTCGGCGACATCTTCTATTACCGCGCCGCCTGGATTCACGTTTACTTTCTCAATCATCCCGAGCTGATTGAAGCGGTGCTGGTACGCAATTACCAGAATTTCCTGAAAGACCATGTCATTCGCAAGAGCAAGTGGTTTTTCGGCGAAGGACTGCTTACCAACGAAGGCGAGTCGTGGCTGCGGCAACGGCGCTTAGCGCAACCCGCTTTTCATCGTGAACGCATTGCGGGTTACGCGAAGATCATGACCGGTTACGCCACGAAACAACTCGACAGCTGGAAGATAGGCGAACCTTTCGATATTCATCAGGAAATGATGCAGCTCACGCTTCGCATCGTGGTGCGCGCATTGTTCAGTGTCGAGCCGGAGCAGATAGGCGCAATTTCAACCGCAATGAACATCATGATGCGGAGCTCGACTGGCGTGCGCCTGCTGTTGCCGCCGATCGCACGCTATGCGCCGACGCCGGGCATGATCGGCTTTCGCCGCGCCGTCCGCGAGCTTGATGCGGCAGTCTATCGAATCATTGCGGCGCGAAGGAAGGATGAGCACGACCGTGGCGATCTGCTCTCCATGCTTATCCAAGCGCGCGACGAAGATGGCGGCCGAATGAATGACAAGCAACTCCGCGATGAGGTGATGACGTTTCTGCTGGCCGGGCATGAGACTACCGCGCTGACGCTCTCCTGGACGTGGCATTTGCTGGCACAGCATCCGGCGGTGGAGGACAGGCTGCATGCCGAACTCGAGTGCGTGCTGGGCGGCCGCCTGCCCGAGTTTTCTGATCTGCCCGCGCTTGCGTTTGCCGAGCGCGTGATTAAGGAATCGATGCGGTTGTATCCCCCGGCGTGGAGTCTGGCGCGCACGGTTGTTTCCGGCTTCGAGCTTCGCGGATATCGGATACCTGCGGGAGCCAATGTGGTGATGAGCCAGTGGATCATGCATCGCGACCCGCGTTATTTTGCTGATCCGGGAAAGTTCGATCCTGATCGCTGGCTGCCTGAGCGGGTACAGAAGCTCCCGCGCTTCGCCTACTTTCCTTTCGGTGGCGGCCCCAGGCAGTGTATCGGCAACTCGTTCGCGATGATGGAAGCAACCATCCTGCTGGCCGCCATTGCGCAACGTTTCCGCCTCCGCGCGACTTCGAATGAAGAAATAGTTCCCGTCCCTAGTTTTACGTTGCGCCCCAAGAACGGAATCGAGATGACTGCGCATCCGGTGCAGGCACGGGTACTCGCATAAAAAAGGGCTGGCTTAGCCAGCCCTTTCTGATGCAATCGCTCTCCCGATCCGGATCAAAAGGGTTTAGTCAACCACGGTTGGACAAGCACGTTAGAGCCGGTTATTGAGGAGCACCCCTTGGAGCCGGGTCCGCCCGCGCATCCCCACCAGTTCTCTGTTGCATCCACCTTCCCGGACCCAAGGTTTGCCAAACCCGTCATGTTCCCGAGAAGGTCGTTCAAATGGACGTCTACCTCAGACGGAGTATTGATCGCAACGTCCACGGTTTCATCTTTAATAATGTTCTGCGAAATGGTCGTGCCAAGAATCGGCGAAACGCCAAAAATATTGATCCCGGTTGGACCAGGTGTTGCGGCGTCATCGGTGTCGGCATGATTCCCAGAAATTTGGTTGGCAATGATGGAATTGTTGTTCAAGTTCTGGCCGGGTGTATGGCTATGAAGAGCAACACCCGGGAGTCCATTATTTGTCAGCTTATTCCCGATTACTACATTGCCGTAGTTCTTGGCTCCCGGAACCGAGTCGAAGATACCCACGCCTGCGCCTTCTCCAACCGCAAGCCCGTTTCTGGATGAAACGTTACCTGCGATAGTGTTGTCGAAAACACCGAGGGGCGCGGTTGCGCCGGTTTGCGTGGCGGGCGGATGCGAGGCAAGAGTGATCCCGCAATCGTACGGGTTCTCCCGCACAACGTTCCCTGAAACCAGTATGTGATGGGTCGCTCCGGTGTCGTCGCTCAGCAGAATTCCGCCCGCATTTGCGAAGACATCATTGTTCTCCACGATGGAATGCTCGACTCCGCTCAGGTGAATGCCTTCGCCGCAATCGAATCCTTCCGCGGTTTCAAAGGCTGGAATTCCGGTGCAGGTCAATTCAGCGGGATTAAGGCCCTTGTCATTGCCCGTGACCTTATTTCCCGAAATGGTCACATCTGCGGAGTTGGTGACCAGAATGCCTTCGAA
>Ga0134126_10005128_pt1 | contig 16348 bp, 14 predicted proteins | sample KB31752_FD_96881 | JGI IMG/M metagenome (GOLD analysis project Ga0134126, IMG submission 96881) | Terrestrial soil microbial communities with excess Nitrogen fertilizer from Kellogg Biological Station, Michigan, USA - KB3-175-2 | ecosystem: Environmental > Terrestrial > Soil > Unclassified ...
GCCCGCTTCCCCGAGGTCGAGGTCGTCCAGAGCACGTTCGAGGACATCGACCCCTCGGCCGCGGCGCTCGTCGGTGCCCATCCGGTCGTGGAACGCCGGAGTCTCCAGGACGGTCTGCACGAGAAGACGTGCACCAACGCCGACTGCAGCAGGTGCAGGGCGAGCATCGAGGTCTCGGCGTGCTCGCGGTCGGGGCCGGCGAGGTAGCCTCCTCGATCTCCTTCGCGCCGCAGGATGGGCGGCCATCTCCCCCGAAACGAACGCCGCCGCCGACACCTTCCGCGTACTCGGCAGCGACCTGATTGAGGACCTCACAAATTGCGCCAGCGGGCGCGAACTGATCGCCATCGGCTACGCCGACGATGTCGACACAGCCGCGCAACTTGACAGCAGCACGGTGGTACCGCTCCTCCAGCAAGGCGCATTCATATCTGGTTGATGGATCCGAAACGGTTCAGGCCGGGTCCAGGTAGCTCTCCCACGCGTCGATCGCGACGGTGAGGGTGGGATCGGCCGAATCGCCCCAGAGTTCGCGAGCTTCGAACCGGACTGTGTAGAGCCACTGTGGACACTCGCCGGCACCGTGCGCGTTGGTGTCCGGAAAGACGTAGCCACTGTGCAAGCGCACGATGACGCCCTGCTTGGCGCGGGCGTAGCGCGGCAACCGGGTGTGCCCCGTCGGATGCAAATTGCGGGTCCGGACCAGGTCGCCCACGGTGAAGCGGGCCGTCTCGGCCACCGGCCTGTCGTACGGGCTGCCGGCGGCCAGCACCTGGGCGACGTCTCCCGGGCGGAGGACGTGGGTCCTCGGCTCGCCCGGCTCGAGCACTCGACCGTGCGCGAGTTCCTCAGCGGTGACCAGACCGGCGTCGACCAGTAGCGCTTCCAGTCCCGTTGTCCAGATCTCGTAGTAACTGGATGTCAGGTACTCCCCCGGCGGCAGGCTCTCCCGCGCGTGCCGAGCGGCGTCGATCGTCCAGCGCTGCGTGGCGCCGGTCGCGACGACGATGGCCAGCGCGCGGCGCTCCCAATCGGCGTGAAAGCGCACGTCCTCGGGTTCGGGCTGCACTGGGCCGAAGCCCATCATGCCGCCAAGGTCCTGGGCGCCGTTCATGGCACGAGCGCCAGGCCAGCGCCGATCATGGAATCCCGGGTGACAAGCCGGGCCAGCTCCTGCTCGGCCCATCCCTCGGTGCCCGGCGGCCGCATCGGCACCACGAGATAGCGGATCTCGGCAGTGGAGTCATGCACCTCGATCCTCGTCGTCGCCGGCAGTGTCACCCCGAAATCGGCCAGCACACCACGGGGATCGAGCACCGCGCGCGAGCGGTATGGCGGGGACTTGTACCAGACCGGCGGCAGCCCGAGAACCGGCCACGGGTAACAGGAGCACAACGTGCACACGACCAGGTGGTGGGTGTCCGAGGTGTTCTCCAGCGCCACCATGTGCTCGCCTTGCCGGCCGGTGTAACCGAGCGACGCGATGGCGGCCGTGGCGTCGGCGAGTAGCCACTTCCGGTAATCGGGATCGACCCACGCCCGGGCGACGACCCGGGCGCCGTTGCGCGGTCCGACCTCACGTTCGTAAGTCTGGACGATGGCGTCGAGCGATGCGGTCTGCACGTAGCCCTTCTCAACGAGAATCGCTTCAAGGGCCTGCACTCGGGCTGCGATCGGGACCGGCCGGGCCGAGTCGTCGGCGCGCATAAGATCTCACTATAGGGCCGCGCTCCTGGACATTGTGGTGGCATTCCTGGAGCCGGATCAGGCGTTGGGCGGTGTCTGCGTCGGCGGGCATGTAGATCACTAGGTGAATGTCCTTACAATCGGCGGGCGCCAGGCGGTGGTGCTCGAAGGTGAGCTGCCCGGCCGGAGTGAGAAAGGCGCGCCGGCGGGAGGCAAACCCTTCGACCGAGTGCGCACTCCAGCCGGCGGCGAACTCGCTGCTGCGGGTGTTGAGGCGCTGGATCAGTGTGGCGCAGTCGGGGTCGCCGAGGCGGGTGCCGGCTTCGGCGCGAAATTCGGCCAGGAAGTGTCTGCTGGTGATCTCCCAGTCCGGCAGCAGTCGCCGTACGAAGGGGTCGGTGAATACCAGCCACAGCAGGTTGCGGTCTTGGGCCGCGACGCTGGCCACGTTGGGGTAGAGCGCTTGGTAGGCCTGGTTCCAGCCGCAGATGCTCCAGTCGTGAGTGATGGCGTAGGCAGGCATGCCGTGCAGGTGGTCCATCAGCCGCTGGACGTGCGCGGGAGCCTGCGGTGCGGGCCGCGGCGTCGCGGCGGCGGCGGTGTAGCCGGCGAGCGAGAGCAGGTAACCGTGTTCGGTGTTGGACAGTCGCAGGGTGGTGGCAAGCGCGTCGAGGACCTGCCGGGAGGGATTGACATCGCGTCCTTGCTCCAGCCACGTGTACCAGGTGACGGACACGGCTGACAGCGTTGCGACCTCTTCACGTCGCAGCCCGGTGATGCGCCGTCGGCCCGCCTGCGGCAACCCCACCGCTGCCCGATCCAGTTGCGACCGCCGGGCCCGCAGGAAGGTCCCAAGCTCAGCTCGCCGCTGTTCGCTCGTGCCCATGCTGCTTCATGCTAGTAGTGGCACTACCAGCATCAGCGGCGTCTTCTTCCACCACAGCGCGGGATCGAGACTGTTGCCATGCCTGAGCTGAGATCACGCACAGTCACCCACGGCCGCAACATGGCGGGAGCCCGGGCGTTGATGCAGGCCTCGGGGGTCGCGAGCGAGGATATCGGCAAGCCGATCATCGCCGTCGCGAACTCCTTCACCGAGTTCGTCCCCGGGCACACCCACTTGCAGCCGGTGGGCCGGATAGTTTCCGAGTCGATCAAGGCGGCGGGCGCGGTGCCACGGGAGTTCAACACGATCGCCGTGGACGACGGCATCACGATGGGTCACGGCGGCATGTTGTACTCGCTGCCCTCCCGCGACCTGATCGCCGACTCGGTCGAATACATGGTCGAGGCGCACTGCGCGGACGCGCTGATCTGCATCTCCAACTGCGACAAGATCACCCCTGGCATGCTGATGGCCGCTCTGCGACTCAACGTCCCCACCGTCTTGGTCTCCGGCGGCCCCATGGAGGGCGGAACTGCCGTCCTCGTCGACGGCACCGTCCGCACCCGGCTGCATTTGATCTCCACCGTCACCGGTGCCGTTTCCGGCAACGTATCCGACGCCGATCTCGTCCGCCTGGAGGACAACGCCTGCCCTACCTGCGGTTCCTGCTCGGGCATGTTCACCGCCAACTCGATGAACTGCCTGACCGAGGCCATCGGGCTGGCGCTGCCGGGCAACGGCACCCTGCTGGCCACGCACACCGCACGCCGCGCCCTCTACGAGCGCGCCGGCACCACCGTCGTCGAGTTGACCAGGCGTTACTACGACAACAGCGAGCCGGTGCTGCCTCGGGACATCGCCACCCGCGCCGCATTCGAGAACGCCATGACCCTCGACATCGCCATGGGCGGCTCCACCAACACGGTGCTGCATCTGCTCGCCGCCGCCCGGGAGGCCGGAGTCGATTACACCTTGGCCGACGTCGACGCCCTCTCCCACCGGGTACCTGTGCTGTGCAAGGTCGCACCTAACGGCACCTACCTCATGGAGGATGTGCACCGCGCGGGTGGTATCCCCGCGATCCTGGGCGAACTGCACCGTGGCGGGCTGCTGAACGCCGTGCCCACCGTGCACGCACCGACGTTGGCTGATTGGCTCATGACCTGGGACGTGCGCGGCGGTTCTGCCTGCTTGGAGGCGGTGGAGTTGTGGTACGCCGCCCCCGGATGCAAGCGCTCCGCCGAGGCGTTCTCTCAGTCCGAGCGCTGGGAGTCGCTGGACACCGACCCCGCCGGGGGCTGTATCCGCAGCATCGCCCACGCCTACTCCAAGGACGGCGGACTAGCCGTGCTGCGCGGTAACCTCGCCGCGTACGGCGCGGTCGTCAAAACGGCCGCAGTGGATGAGTCCATCATGGTCTTCGAGGGGCCGGCCGTCGTGTGCGAGTCGCAGGAGCAGGCCGTACAGAAGATCCTCGGCAAGCAGATCAAGGCGGGCGACGTTGTCGTCGTGCGCTACGAGGGCCCCAAGGGCGGCCCCGGGATGCAGGAGATGCTCTACCCGACCTCCTTCCTCAACGGCCGGGGCTTGGGCACAGCGTGCGCGCTGGTCACCGATGGCCGCTTCTCCGGTGGCACCTCGGGCCTGTCGATCGGCCACATCTCGCCGGAGGCCGCGGCGGGCGGCACCATCGCCCTCGTCGAGGACGGCGACCGGATCCGTATCGACATCCCTACCCGCGCGATCGAACTTCTCGTCGACGAGCCGACCCTGCTCGCCCGTCGCGCCGCCCTCGGTGGCGTCTACGCCCCTCAGTATCGGGATCGCATTGTCTCCACGGCCCTGCGCGCCTACGCCGCGATGGCCTCCAGCGCCGACCAAGGCGCCGTGCGCGATGTGACCAAACTGCACTGAGCCCTGGTTGATACCCCGAAAATCGATTCCGTATCAGCTTATGGGGCTGAAACTAAGAATGTCTACTGAGCCGAAATATATTTTGAACAGATTTCGCGGGCTTCGGTACTCCGACGATTCGCACGACAGAACACCATTTTTCGACGTGCGTCGGACCATCCGATGACGGTGGCTGCTGAGGCCGCTGATAAGGCCGCTATTTGACATCCCCAACGACCGCGCGGCAGGCGTAGCGGCCGGTCCCGGGCCGCGGCGTACCAGCAAGATGTCACTGCCGTCGCAGGCAGATCCCGCCCCCGTCCAGCGGCAACCCCGGTTTGTCGCTTCCTGAAGCTCACCGTGATCTTCCCGATGGCCCAACGCCGTCAGCCTGGGCGCCGACGTTACGGCATGCCGCCAGGTACAGCCCACGTTGCGCACTGGCTACGGCGCCCCGACGTGGACCAGGCGCACTATTGCAAGACTCGGGTAGTTGTGCGCCAGGCAGTTTTGTGCAATCGATCTTACGCAGAGTATTCGGACAAATGTTCTTCGTCGTGTTCCGGTAGGTACCAGCCGCTTGCGTCTACGTCGAGGTCGACCTCTGCTACGTATTAGAAAACCAACTGCGGGCTACGTAGCCGGCCTGGCAGATTTACGTGCGTCTACCGATTGCCTATGCCGCTACACCTGGGCAGGGTATGAGAAACTGAATGGGCAATGTCAACGATGCCGTGTTTTGCCCTGGTAACCGCCGGGAGTGTTTCCCTAGGAGGATTTGATGCCGGACGCACAAGGCTTTGCGGAGATCGACGAGCCGGAGATCGAGCGGCCACGCCACGGTGCCCCACCGCGGCGGCGCGTGGGTGCTGGCCGCGGTGGCACAGCCGGATGACGCCATGCGACAGTGCGGTTGCGCAGGGTCAGCTCGCCACGTGGCCGTCGTTGCGCCCGCGATGCCTGTGCCAGAGGTGCCGGATCCGCACACCTCTCGATGGCTGAACGAAGTACCCGATCCGCTAACTTGTGGGAAATGGTCCGTTGCTGCCGCTGATAAGGACGGCAGTCTCGCCCGGATCCCGGCAAACTCAATGACTACACCGCCAGGTCTGGGAGTTGTTTCATGATCCAAGTTTCGTCTCATCGTCTGGAAGAACTCCGCACGGTGCTGGCCGGAAAGGTGATCACATCCGAGGACGCCGACTATGACACCGCGCGCATCCAGTGGAATAACGACATTGATCGCCGCCCGGTAGCGATAGCCCGGTGCCTGTCGCCGGCCGATGTGGCGGCGGCACTCAGTTTCGCCCGAGAACACGGATTAGAGGTCTCGGTGCGCGGCGGGGGTCACGCGTTCTCCGGGTCCGGGGTCTGTGATGGCGGCCTCATGATCGACCTCAGTGCGATGCGCCGCATTTTGGTCAGTGCCGACGCTCGATTGGCCCGAGTAGGCGGTGGTGCCACCGTTGCGGAGCTGGATGCGGCAACCCAGGTGCATGGCTTGGCGGTACCTACTGGGGTGATCAGCCACACCGGGGTCGGCGGCATGACGCTCGGTGGCGGCATCGGATGGCTGACCCACAAAGCCGGCTTGACCATCGACAATCTGGTCTCGGCCGATGTGGTGCTCGCCGACGGACGCTACGTGCATGCCTCGCCCGCCGAGAACGCCGACCTGTTCTGGGCGGTCCGCGGTGGAGGCGGGAACTTCGGCGTCGTCACGACCTTCGAATTCCAGCTGCACCCCGTCGGGCCTGAGGTGCACCTGGGGCTGTTTTTCTGGGGGATGGACAGCGGGGAGCAGGTGCTGCGGTTGGCCCGCGACGTCGTGCCGCACTTGCCTGCCGATGCCGGCGCCCAAATCGCAATCGGGCTCAACGCTCCCCCGGCGCCGTTCGTACCCTCCCAGTACCATTTCACGCCCGGATACCTGCTCCTCGTAGTCGGCTTCTCTTCCGCCTCAGAACACGCCAAGATCATTGCGCCGATTCGTGAGCAGCTACCGCCGCTGTTCGAGCTGGTGAGCCCGATCCCGTATATCGCGCTACAGCGGACGCTCGACGAGACCGCCCCATGGGGACTTCTGGGCTACCAGGAAGCAATCTACCTCGACGAACTCACTGACGATGTGATCTCAGTGATCGTGAACCGGATTCCTGCCAAGCGTTCACCGATGAGCTATTGTCTGATCTTCCGCCTGGACGGAGCATTCTCGGAGGTCGGCGATGAAGAGACCGCCTTCGGTGGCCGGCGGGCACCGCGATACATCATCAACATCGCGGGCATCGGGGCGAGTCCCGAGATCCTGAGAGCAGACCGGTCCTGGGTGGAGTCGGTGTGGGATGCGCTGCGCACGTTCGCCAGAGACTCCGGTGGATACGTGAATTCCATGACCGACAACGACGAGGCTCGCATCCGGGCCGCGTACGGCCCGGCCAAGTACCAGCGGCTGGCCCGGATCAAAGCCAAGTACGACCCGAGCAACGTCTTCCACCTCAACGCGAATATCAAACCCCACTGACGTAAGGATCCCGGACACCCGGGGATGTAGCGATCAGAGGTCGTTACCGGCGCCCGGTAGCCTGCCCATCGGCGAGCAGACCGCGGTCATCGGGAGACGAAGATCAGACACGTGACGGAACTGGCAGCGCCTCGGACCCGGCTGCTGATCGCGGTGGCACTGCTGCTCGCGGTGGTTGTCGCCGTTGCGATGGTGCCGTTACCGACACCGCTGCAGATGCGAGCCTGGGCACAGTCGGTTGGCGTGGCCGCCCCGCTGTTGTTCCTGCTGGGACACGCTCTCGTGACCGTGGCACCGGTTCCCCGCACTGTGTTCACCCTTGCGGCCGGTCTGCTGTTCGGACCGCTGCTGGGCGTGGGTCTGTCACTTGTCGCCACCGTGCTGTCCGCAGTGTTGGCGTTCGGTTTGGTCCGCCGGCTGGCCGGCGGGCTCGTGCGTCCGCATCTGGATCACCGGGTCCTCCGTGCGGTGGATGCTCGGTTGCGCCGGCGTGGCTGGCTTGCGGTGGCGTCGCTGCGGTTGATCCCGGCGGTGCCGTTTTCGATGCTCAATTACTGCAGTGCACTGTCCTCGATCTCCTTCCGCCATTACCTGGCCGGTACTGCGGGTATCGTGCCCGGATCGGTAGCGGTGGTAGTGCTCGGTGATGCGCTCACCGGCACCACCTCGCCGACTTTGCTCGCCGTGTCGCTGGCAGCTGCGGCAGTCGGCATGATCGGGTTGATCGTGGAGGTCCGCTCCCCCGTGATCTGACCGTATCTCGGGCAGCTGGTGGTACATCCAGACTGCTCCGCTCTGCGATACTGCCGCTGCACAACGTGGTGGGTCCGCCCGTAGGTTCGTTGCCGATAGCGGTTGCGGCACCGCCGCCAGGACAGGGAGCACGCCGTGACCACGCCCGCCGATCTCACCGCCACTCAACTGGTGGCCGCCTACCGGGTGGGTGAGCTGTCGCCGGTCGAGGCCACCCAAGATGTGCTGGACCGGATCGACCAGCTCGACAGTCAGGTGCGGGCATTCTGCCTCGTCGATGCCGACCGCGCGCTGGAGGCGGCCAAGGCCGCAGAGCAGCGTTGGCAGGAAGGGCTGCCACAAGGCTTGGTCGATGGTGTGCCGGTGTCGATCAAAGATGTCTATTTGACTCAGGGCTGGCCCACCCTTCGTGGTTCACGGTTGGTCTCGCCGGACCAGGAATGGCCGTTCGACGGCCCGGCGATCACCCGCCTGCGCGAGCACGGGGCTGTGCTGCTGGGTAAGACCACGACCTCTGAGCTGGCCTGGAAATGCGTCACCGACAGCCCACTGAGCGGCGTCACGGTCAACCCCTGGGACACCAGCCGGACGCCGGGTGGGTCCAGCGGGGGCAGCGCAGTGGCGGTGGCGCTCGGCATGGGACCGCTGGCGATGGGCACTGACGGCGGCGGTGACGTGCGCATTCCGGCGTCGTTCACCGCGACGGTGGTGATCAAGCCGACTTACGGCCGCGTACCACACTGGCCGGCGAGCCCGTTGGGAAGCCTGGCGAGCGCCGCGCCGATGGCCCGCACGGTCGCCGATACCGCGCTGCTGCTCGATGTGATCTCTGGCTTCGATGCCAGGGACTGGGCCGCGCTACCTCCAACCAGCCGCTCGTTCTCGAGCGCGCTGGGCAATGGCGTGTTCGGATTGCGGATCGCTCTGAGCCCGACTCTGGGCTACGTCGATGTCGATCCAGATGTGGCCGACGCTGTGCAGCGCGCCGCTGAGGTGTTTCGTGACCTCGGCGCGCACGTTGAGCTGGCCGATCCGGGGTTCGCCGACTGTGTGCAGGACTTTCACATCCTCTGGTTCACCGCGGTAGCCAAGACGGTCGAACGCCTGACGCCCCGCGAGCGTGAACTCATGGAACCGGCATTGCGGGAGGCCGTGTCGCAGGGCGAACGCGGCTCCGCGCTGGATTACCTCACCGCCACCGCAACGAGAATGGCGATGGGCGCCACGATGGGGACCTTTCATGAGCACTACGACTTGTTGCTCACGCCCACAGTTCCGATTACGCCGTTCGTCGCCGGCGAGGAAGTGCCGATCGGATGGCACTCGCAGCGGTGGACCAGCTGGACGCCGTTCACTTACCCGTTCAACATGACCCAGCAACCAGCAGCCAGTGTGCCGTGCGGGTGGACCAGCACCGGCTTACCGATCGGCTTGCAGGTGGTGGGGCCACGACACGCCGACGATCGGGTTCTCGCCGCGTGCGCAGCCTACGAGCAAGTTCAGCGTTGGACCCACCGCCGGCCCCCGCTGCTGGTGCGCTGAGGTAGCGACGCTGCCGGATCGGGTCGATCAGCCGTCGGAAGACCGTTTCGGAGGCGGGTTGTGATCTGCCGGTGGCTGCTGCGCAGACTCGTCCGGCTGGGCGGCTGGATGCCTGCCGGTGTCGGGTTGCCCGCCGGACGGGGACCGCACGGGGGAACTGAGCGACGCGCTCATGGATACCTCTTTGTGGGCGATCTCCTCGGCGGCCCGAAGCGCCGCCGCCACGTGCGGATCGCTCGGTGTTTCGAACCACCCGGCGACGCCCTCGTCGTCGTCCTCGGGCCGGCTACTGGACACGTAATCCCGGCTGGGTTCGTACCGGAACACCCCATCCTCGCCCGGGGCGCCGAGCATCCTGGTGAAACCCTCGAGAGCCTTGCCGAAGTCACTGGGCACGATCCACACCTTGTTCGCGTCGCCCTGGGCCATCTGTGGCAACGTCTGCAGGTACTGGTAGGCCAGCAACTCGGGGGTGGGCCGCCCCGACTTGATCGCGGCGAAGACCTTTTCGATCGCCTTGGCCTGGCCCTGTGCCTGGAGGTAACGGGCAGCGCGTTCACCCTGGGCACGCAGAATACGTGATTGCCGCTCGGCTTCCGCGGTGAGGATCGCCGCTTGCTTGGCACCTTCGGCGGACAGGATCGCGGCCTGCTTCTGGCCTTCGGCGGTCTTGATCGCCGACTCCCGCTGGCCCTCAGCCGTGAGGATGGTGGCTCGTTTCTCCCTGTCTGCCCGCAACTGCTTCTCCATCGAGTCCCGGATGGACACCGGCGGATCGATCGCGCGCAGCTCTACCCGACCGACTCGGATGCCCCAGCGCCCGGTGGCCTCGTCGAGCACGCCGGACAGCTGGCCGTTGATGTAATCCCGGGACGTCAGAGTGTCATCCAGGCTCATCCCGCCCACCACGTTGCGCAGCGTGGTGGTGGCCAGCTGCTCTACCGCGGCGACATAGTCGGAGATCTCGTACACGGCGTCCTTCGGGTTGGTGACCCGGAAGTACACGACGGTGTCGATATCGACGGTCAGGTTGTCCTTGGTGATCACTGACTGCGGAGGGAACGAGACCACCTGCTCACGCAGGTCGATCTTGTCCCGGATCCGGTCGATGAACGGCACCAGAAAGTTCAGTCCCGGAGTGAAGGTGCTCCGGTAACGACCAAGCCGCTCGACGACCGCGGCGGAGGCCTGCGGGATCACCACGACGGCCTTGTAGACGCTGACGACGATCGCCAGCAGGATCACCACCAACACCACGACCAGGGCAATGCTCATGACAGATCCCCCATAACAACGGCGGTGGCACCGGAGATGGTCATTACCGTCACGCGCTGGCCGGGCTCCAGTACCTCGGTTTCGTCGTATGCACGGGCTGACCACAACTCCCCGCGAAGCTTGATTTTGCCGCCATGCGCGTCGACGGTGCTCACCACGATCGCCTTATCGCCGAGCAACGCATCGACGTTAGTCGGCACGTGGGCGGTGTACAGCCGACGCTTGAGCACCGGTCGGGCCAGTGTGGTCAGGGCTACCGAGGTTCCGGCGAACACCGCCACCTCTCCCCAGATCGACCCTCCCAGCGCCGCGAACGCCGCCGCAGCCAGCGCGCCGACGCCGAGCATGATCAGGACGAAGCCACCGGTGAGCACCTCGGCAACGATCAACGCGAACCCGGCGACGAGCCACACGACAGCGGCCATGGATCCATAGTGGCAGATCTTCGACCGGGATTGACCCTGTGATCGTCACGAGGTCGCCGGGGCTGAAGTTGTGACGAAGTCGATCAGGGCTTCCACTGCGCCCAGGAGGGCAGGTTCAAGGTCGCGAAAGCTGGTCACGGAGTCCAGCACACGGCACCAGCTCTGCGCCGGATCCACGGTCCCGCGCCGATCCACCCAACCCAATGCCCGGCAGACGCCTTCCTTCCACGGCACGTCTCGCGGTACCTCTGGCCACCGTGGAATGCCCACTGCCGCCGGTCGGACCGCCTGCCAGATGTCGACATAGGGATGTCCGGTCACCAGCACATGTGGCGAGCGCACCGCCTGCACGAGGCGGCTTTCCTTGCTACCGGTGACTAGGTGATCGACCAGCACACCGAGCCGCCGGTGTGGCGCGGGGCCGAACTCCGCGACTCGCTCGGCCAGGCAGTCCACACCGTCGAGCGGTTCCACGACCACACCGTCCACCCGCAGATCGTGTCCCCAGACCCGCTCCACCAGCTCCGCGTCGTGCTTGCCCTCCACCCAGATTCGGCTGGCGCGCGCGGTACGGGCTCGCTGGCCCGCCACCCGCACCGAGCCGGATGCGGATCGGTGCGGTGTAGCGGCGCTCGGGCCTACCGGACGGATCAGGGTGACCGGATTGCCGTCGATCAAGAAAGCCCCGCGCCGCAGCGGGAACGTACGAACCCGTCCCTTGCCGTCCTCGAGCAGCACCACGTCGCGTTCGCACTGCACGACGGCGCCGCAGAAACCACTCGCACCATCCTCGACCACCAGACCCGGCTCGGCTGGCAATTGCGGCGGCTCCCGGCGCCCGTGTGGTGGCTGCTGGTGCGGGCGCAAGCCGGTATAGCTCGGTGAGTTCCACGGGAGCATGGCGTCGACGCTAGCCGGACAAGCGAATTTCAGCGGTGCGGCCACGCCGCGTGTGCGAGTTTCGAGTTGGCGTTCTACTCTCCTACTCCGTGCCATGCCCCAGCGCGACACTGACCGTGTGGGCCTCAGCTTGGCTGCACGGCTCCGCCGCCCCTGACGCCGTGATCGACGGCCTGCATACCTGGGCAGGCCTGCACGAAGTGGTGGCTGCTGACGAGACCACCGCACGGCAGCTCGACTTGCCCGCACCCGGGGCAGTGCCGACCTCGGTGGTCGGCCTGCTGGCTGCAGCTCGACGGGCCGGAGCCAGCGTTGGCCGGCTTTTGCTGCCGGTGCCGGGCGATGTGCGGGGACTGCCACCGAAAGGATCCCTGGCCGCTGCGGCACTGGCCTGTGGCGAAGTCGCCGTGTTCACCGGCGCGGAACTGGCGGCCGTGCCGAACGCGGTTGCTGACGGGGTGCTGCGCTGGACGGTGTTCACTGACAGTCCCCTGCCCCCTGCCCCGGAACCCGCCCTGGTCGAGGCCGAGCATGGGCTGCGCGGCGCCGTCCGTCAGGCGGCGACCACGCTGGTGGAACTCGACGTCGCGCGGCACCGGCCCGGTGTCCGCGCGGAGATCGCCGACACCCTGGAGCGCCGGGTTCGGCCGCCGTGGCCGGAGGGCACCCCGGCCCGTGCGCTACGGGTGCTCGAGCAGGCTGACGAGGTAGAGGCGATCCTGCGGGTCGCAGACACCGACAATCTCGGTGGTGCGGTCTCCGCGTCAGTGGCGGCGGCCCGGTCCGCTGCGCTTCGGCCGCTGTTCACCGCCGTGCGGGAAGCCCGTCGCTCGGCGGTTGCTGAGGCGGTCCGGGCGCTGACCCCTCGTGCCGGACGGCGTTGACCGACCCGAAGGACGCCGGATCTCAACACGCCTCATGTTTGGCGCTCGCCACACCTGAATCGCTAGCGCGACCGTTGCTGCCTGGCCTGGGCGGGTGTCCCGGTTTCGGCGAGCCCGGTCAGGGCCTGCGGCAGTGGGCCCTGGTGCAGGACGCCGAGGCGTTGGGTGGCGCGGGTGAGGGCGACGTAGAGTTCGGCCGCGCCCCGTGGGCCGTCGGCGAGGATCCGTTCCGGTTCCACGACCAGGACGGCGTCGAACTCCAGGCCCTTCGTCTCCGAAGCCGGCACAGCCACCACCGCGCCCGGCACTCCCGGTGGCCCGATCACGACGCTGGTGCCTTCGCGGCCGGCTTCGTCCCGTACGAACTCCTCGATGGCGGCGGGCAGGTCGTCTTCGGTGACTCGCCTGGACCATGGCTGGACGCCGCACGCGCGGACCGACTCCGGTGGCTGGGCTCCGGGTGCCAACTCGGCGAGTAGCGCGGCGGCGACTGTCATGATCTCCGCAGGAGTGCGGTAGTTCACCGACAACGACCGGTAGGCCCAGCGGCTGGGCACGTACGGCTCCAGCATCGTGTCCCACGATGTCGCTCCGGCCACCGACCGGCGTTGGGCGAGATCGCCGACCACCGTGAACGATCGGCCCGGGCAGCGCCGCATCAGCACCCGCCAGTCCATTTCGGACAGTTCTTGGGCCTCGTCGACCACGACGTGCCGGTAGGTCCAGTCCCGGTCCGCGGCGGCGCGTTCGACGAGGTCACGGGTGTCGCGTTCGAGGAAGCGATCCGCCAGGTCCTCGGCGTATACCAGGTCCTGGGCGAGCAGGTGGTCCTCGTCGTCCATCAGGTCCTCGCGGTCGGTCTGGAGGATGTCCAGCACGCCGGCGGCGTACTCCGCCTCGGCCCTCCGTTCCTGCTCGGCGGCCTGGTCGGCCGACTTGTCGCGGCCCAGTAGGTCGACCAGTTCGTCGAGCAGCGGCACGTCCGACACCGTCCAGGCTGCGCCGTCGGTGCGCGACAACGCCGGGTCCGCACCGGCCGCCCGCAGCCGTTCGGGGGACATGTACAGCGATGCCAACAGTGTTTCCGGCGTCAGTATCGGCCAGAGCTCGTCAAGCGCGGCGGTGAACTTGTCGTCGTCGGCGAGCTCTTTGAGCAGGTCCGCCCGCAGCTGCTCCCACGCTTCGCGGTCCGCCCGGGTCAGCCAGCCCCGGCCGATGCGGGCTATCGCCCGTTCGGTGAGCACCCACGTGACGATCTCATTGAACACCGCGCGGGCCTCGTTGTGCGGCAGCCCGCTCGCGCGCGCCTCCTCCCTGGCCCACTCCGCGGTCTCGGCGTCGATCCGTACCGTGATGTCCGCCAGTTCGATCGGCAGCGGATGCTCCGGCAGCCGCTGACGGTCGGCGACCGCCGCCGCGAGCACATCGAGGATCTTCAGTGAGCCTTTGAGCCACGCGGCTTCCGGTGTGTCTTCGGCGGTGACGTGTAGGCCGGGTACGAGGTCGCCGGTGGTCGTAAACACCACGTCGGACTCGCCCAGCGACGGCAGAACGCGGCTGATGTGGTTCAGGAACGCCGGATTGGGCCCGACCACGAGCACGCCATGGCGTTCGATCCGCTCCCGCTGGGTGTAGAGCAGGTACGCGACGCGGTGCAGCGCCACCACGGTCTTCCCGGTGCCCGGGCCGCCCTCGATCACCAGCACCCCCGGGTGATCGAGCCGGATGATCGCATCCTGCTCGGCCTGGATCGTCGCCACGATGTCGCGCATCCCCTCACCGCGCGGCGCGTTGACCGCCGCGAGCAGGGCTGAGTCTCCTCGGCCACCTCGCTCTGCACCGCCGGGGCGGCCGAGCACCTCGTCGGTGAAATCGACCACGTGCCGCCCGCGGGTGTGGAACTGGCGGCGCCGGCGCATGTTCTCCGGGTTCGCGGCGGTGGCGACGTAGAACGCGCGCGACGCCGGCGCCCGCCAATCGAGCAACACTGGTTCGTACTCGTTCTCCTCGTCGAAAAGGCCGATCCGGCCGATGTACGAATGGTCGCCCGACAGGGTGTCCAACCGGCCGAAACACAGCCCGTTGTCCGCGACGTCCAGCCGCTTCACCACTTTGGCCGACGCGCGCACCTGGACGTCCCGTTCCATGGGCGTCCCGCCGTCTCCTCGCAACGCCGCGTTGTACTCGCCCTTCACTCGTGCGCGCTCGGCGTCGAGTCGCACGTAGAGCCCGGCCACGTAACTCCGCTCGGACCGCAATTCCTCTTCGTACCCCTGAGTTGGCACCGGCGCCCCTCACAGCGTTTTAACTGAGGTTAAATTCCGCGGGTTCCCCGCCACGCACTACCAAGCTGATCTTGCTGAGAGCACCTCACTGGCGGCTTTCTCGGCTGGCTGCGTCGAGCAGCAGCGTCGCGGCCACCATCGCCCGTCGGTGCGTATCGGCCGGCCACGGCGGTCGCTCGTGCGCGGGTCTCGGGGTCAGGGTCGTCTTGAGCGCGGCGGACAGGGACTCGGTGGTCGGAGTCGGACCGTCGTGTGCCGTGCCGATGCCCAGGTCGGCCACCCGGCCAGCCCAGTATGGCTGGTTCACCACCTGGAGCACCACCACCTGGGGCGCGCCGGCCCGAGTGGCCGTCGTGGTCGTGCCCGCGCCGCCGTGGTGCACGACGGCGGCCAGCCGGCCGAACAGTGCCTGCTGGTTGACCTCGCCGACGGCGAAGCAGCGCCGACCGGCCGAATGGCACCATCGGCACGCCGACACCGGCCAGCCGCTGCGCGAAGTCCTCGTCCGGTGGCGCGCACACCCGCGCCTCCGCGCCGATCCTCGCGACGCTGCGACGCGCCGCGTGCGGCGGCACCGTCGGCCCATGAGCTGGGTGGACTGCCGGGGCCGCGTCGACCCGACGAGGTGCTACAAGTCCCGAGGTCACGGCCCGATAAGGCGTCCTGATCGTCGCCTGATGCTGATACGGTCTCCGACTGTGCGGATGATCCTCGATATCGTTGGTTGGTGGCGTCCTTCACGGGCGGCACGTTCATCCGCGCATTCACGATACGCGGCCGCCCCGCTCGGGCGGCCGTTTGAGGTGTTTATTTGCGCCTTGGTGACCTGAGCACGGCGGCCCGGACCTCACGGGAGCCAACCGATGCCACGACGACTCACCGGGTTTACCCCCTCGGGGAGCTTGCACCTGGGTAACTACCTCGGCGCGATGCGCCCGATCATCGCCGAACAGGCCAAGTCCGACACGGTGGTGTTCATCTCCGATCTACATGCCCTGACCCTGCTCCACGACCCGGTCGAAGTACGGCAACGCACGGTGGAGTTCGCCACTCTGCTGCTGGCCGCGGGCCTCGACCCCAATGCGTGCCTGTTCCTGATCCAGTCCCAAGTCCCCGAGCACACCGAGCTGCACTACCTACTGGAGTGCGTCACCGGCTACGGCGCCAACAACAGGTCCGGATGTCGCTACTGACCTACCCCATCCTGATGGCCGCAGACATCCTGCTCTACGACACCGACGAGGTCCCCGTCGGTGAGGACCAGCGCCAGCACGTGGAGCTGGCGCGCGACTTGGCCA
>Ga0134126_10005129_pt1 | contig 16348 bp, 21 predicted proteins | sample KB31752_FD_96881 | JGI IMG/M metagenome (GOLD analysis project Ga0134126, IMG submission 96881) | Terrestrial soil microbial communities with excess Nitrogen fertilizer from Kellogg Biological Station, Michigan, USA - KB3-175-2 | ecosystem: Environmental > Terrestrial > Soil > Unclassified ...
CCGGTAGCTCCCGTGCCGCCGGTAGCGCCTGTTGGTCCGGTAGCGCCTGTTGGTCCGGTGCTGCTTTGATGCACCCACGCGGTGGTGAGCAGATTCCAGTAGTAGTAGTTGCCGGTGTCAAGATTTTGATAGAGTGACCACTGCCCTACTACGCCGAGCGATGGCGCGGTGGTGGGTGCGCCATGGCCGTAGCTGATGTAATCAGTGAGTAGCTGGCCGTTCACGGTTAGTTCAGCACAATCGCGCCCGCGCCATTTGATACCAGGGGCGCGGCGGGGTTGCCGTTACTGACTGGCGCCAGTGTATTGGTTGCGTCCGCTGCTGTTGCCACTATTCCCAGCAGGTCGGTAACGCGGCCTAGCAGGTCCGCGAGTGCGGTAGGATCGGTGATAGTCCAGGTGCGAATCTGCGCTAATTGCATCAGAGATCCCACCAGATAGGGGAGCCATGCTGTGTTACAGGTGAGCGTGATGAGGCTCACGTCACCGGGCGCCGTGCCGGGGTCGGCTACTGGTTGCCGGTAGGATGTTTGGGCAGGCCATCCGTCTGGATCCCACATTACCTATGTCCGCTCATACGTGAGGCGAGATAGCTGACGAGCGTAGTCCCGAAACGATAACAGCGCGTTGGCGAATGCGCTGATTGTTTGCTGGGCTGAGTTGGTCCATGCCAATGCTGCTGTACCTCCTCCCGCTAAGAGGCTGTATAGCGTATTCGCGGGAGATCCTGGCGTTAATACGATCTTGCCACCGCTCAGGACGGTACTACCATTTGACAACGCGGGGATGGAGAGCGCCCACAGATGCGTGCTACCGGCCGCGTTGAAATTGAGGATGCCGGTCTGCTCTACGCGGCTGCCTGTCACGGGTGCGGATTTCAGACCGCCAGGCAGGGAGGGCACTACCTCCATCTCGACACCGATGATTTCGCCATCGGTGCAGGTATCCAGATCAGCTAGCCAGGTGTTGAGTTGCGTGAGGATGGTGTTAAATGAGGCGGTCGGATCGACCAGTACGTAGGCATTGGCGGTTGCCTTGACGTTGAGCTCGTCAACGACTGTTGCCTCAAACCGAATCTGCAATGTAGTAGCCAAGATTTCTCCTAAGTATCCTTGCTTGCCGAAACGAGGCTAGCCGCGGCAAGCGTACCATTGACAATTGCATTAGTCAATAGATGGCGTCTAACTAACTGTGGATAACTCTTGCATTACCAGAGGAAACGGACTATGCTAGCGGTGGCGTGAGGCATGGCTACAGACGATGTACTGCCCCGCGACTGGAGGTCAAAATGGCCAAAGACACACAGGCGGTGGTGAGCGCGACCATCGTTGACGAATTGGGGATCGAGGCGTCGGCACCGTTTTACGCGCTCCTTGATTCCACGCAGACCCTTGCGTCAATCATGACTCAGGTCAACGCATTTTGGACGGCGCTTGATTTGACCACGGACGGCTACATGCGTAAGGTCAAGCTGGAGATCGTGCCAGCGGTACCTACCGGTGTAAAGACCGCCGCGGCTGCCGGTAGTCGCGTGGAGCAGACTGGTCTACTTGGTTTCAGCGCGTCTGGCACGACCAAGCGGTACAGCGGCGCGATTCCCGCGCTGAGCAACGGTAGCACGGTCTTCAATGCCGGGAAGATCGCGCTCGTGACATCCGACCCGGTAGGCGCGCTGATCACGATCCTTACCACGGTGGCGACCGCGCTGGAGTGGATCAATGACCACGGCCAGGCGATTAGTGGTTTCGTTGACGCTCTCGTGTCGTTCCGCAAGAAGCGCCGCCAGCTCCAGCGGAGTTCTTTCGAGGTCTAAACCGCGTATACTGGATGTGGCTACCCGGCTAGTCGTGTGACGCACCCACGGCTAGCCGGTGTAGTCTAGCGAAAGGTGCGCCAGTATGCCGTCAAAACTCTCCCCGACCATCTGTCTCGCCATGATCGTCCGTGACGAGGCACACATCATTCAGCGGTGCCTCGCGTCGGTCAAACCATATGTGTCACATTGGATTATCTGTGACACCGGCAGCCTTGACGACACCTGTGTCCGGAGTCGTGCCGCGATGGCAGGCATACCCGGTAAGGTGCATCATCACCCCTGGAAAGATTTCGGATCGAACCGCACACAGGCGCTCCAACTAGCGCGCGCCTCTGGCTGTGACTATATCCTCGTGCTCGACGCGGACGAGGTACTGACTGTTGACGATCCGTCCGTACTGGCGAGTCTGACTGAGGCCAGCTACCGGATCGAGATGCGTTTCCCCGACATCCGGTATCCGTCTACTCGCCTGCTGCGTGCCGAGTGCGGGTGGAGCTACCGTGGCGTGATCCACGAGTATCCGGTGAGTGATACCCCGCTCACGGAGGGGGTGCTAGATCCGACCAAGATCCACCTGTGGACGGACGGTATGGGCGCTCGTGGCAAGAGTGGCGACAAGACGGTGCGCGACCTTGCGGTGATGGAAAAGTGGGCGCGTGACGAGCCATCGAACCCGCGTGCTATTTTTTATCTCGCGCAGGGGTACGAGACATGTGGTCGCTTCAGTGAGGCGATGTTTGCCTACAGTCAGCGTACGCTGATGGGTGACTATCTGGAAGAGGTCTGGTACAGCCATTACCGGATGGCACAGTTGTGCATGATTAACGATGACTGGCGATCAGCTGTCATGCACTACCTAGATGCGTTTAGCTGTATGCCCGGTCGCGCGGAGCCGCTGTATCACATGGCGCGCGGCTACCACAATCGCCAGCTAGATCAGGTAGCCCTGATGTTTCTGGAGCAGGTGGTAGTAATCCCGAAGCCAGTATCCGCGCTGTTTGTGGAGGCCGCGATTTATGACTACCTCCGGTGGGTAGACTATGCCTCAGTACTCTGGAATACCGGAGAGCACGAGGCGGCATGTGAGATTGCCGAGAAGGTTTTAGCATCCGGCAAGGCGCCGGACAACTATTTACCGGTATTGCGCGCGATCGTCGCGTCGGTGGCCCCGCGCCAGGTCGAGGGGGCGCCGGTATGAATCTAGCAGCGTTCATCAGTCAGTATCTTGGCTAGGCGAATACAGGTGACACACCAGGCAATAAGGGGCAATGCGTTGGATTGATCGAGGCATGGCTTGACGTGAATAACAAGCCGCATATTTGGGGTAACGCGGATCAATTGCTCGCCAATGCGGATCCGAAGGTTTACAAACGCACCGTGAACATTCCCACCAATTACCCGCCGCCCGGAGCGATCGTTTGTTGGGACAGTAGTTGGGGCGGTGGGTATGGCCACACCGCGATTGTGGTAGCAGCCAATGTCAACGCGCTTGTGGTGTTCGAGCAGAATGATCCGGACGGCTCGCCACCGGTGGTAGCCACCCACAACTATAATGGAATAGTTGGTTGGCTGCATTGGTAGGGGGTATCGCATGACATCGCAGGAAATCGCGGCACTGGTGGGTGCGCTCGTGGGTCTGATTACCGCGTTACAGGTCTGGTTGGTCAATCGCACTGTCGTGAACGGCAACCAGTTGAACGGCGTGTTAACGGGTCGGATTACGGCGGGCGCCAATGCCGCGATTGCAGCTGATCAGGCGGCGCGTGTACAGCCAGTGCCGGATCCAACCAAAGCGGCGCGTATCGCCGCGTTACAGGCCGAGCTTGCCTCGTTGCAATCGTGAGAGAGATTGTGGATCCAACGTTTCTCACTGCTCTCGCGACACTGATTACCGCGATCACCGCGTTGATCAAGGTGTTTCACGTCGAGAAACAGGCCGTGGAGTCGCGCGCTACGTTGGAGGATGTCAAGACCAACACAAACGGTATTTTGAGCCAGGCGCAGGCCGCGGCGGCGACCCCTGATGAATTGGCGGCGCGCGTGCCACTCTCCCAGTGATCGCACCAAGTAAGAACCCCCTACCGGATTACCCGGTAGGGGGTTTTGCGTATGATGGTGTGCGCGTTAGTTCAGGCGCGCGGGCTGTTGCGGTGGCGTTTCAATCCGTGGATCACGGGTGCGACAGGCATCCAGCGCGAGCTGGATGTGTCGATTGACGCAGTTGGCGCACATCGGTACATGCCAGTTGGTGTCGATGGTTATGTAAATAAACGAGGCGGGCATGGGGCAGAGCTTACATTTCATGCTGTCCTCGCAATCGCCTCAACGAGGCCGGTACGCCGCTCCTGGCTGCGTTGCACCTTGATGCACGACTGCATGGCGGACACATCACCGATCAGGTAGCACCGTTCACGCGCGCGGGTAATCACGGTGTACAACCACTCGCGCGAGAGTACCCGCGAGGGGAACACCGGCACGATCACGGTCGGCGCCTCACTGCCCTGGGATTTGTGGCCAGTAATCGCATACGCGAGAGTGAGAAGCCGTCGATCCTCACCAGCGAACGTAATCATCTCGCCGTCAATCTCTACATCCAGCGAGCGCGGTACCATCAGATCGACAACCACCCCAACCTGACCGTTGAATACACCCAGTTCGGTATGGTTCCTGATTACCATCACGCGATCTCCGAGACACAACTCCTCTTCGCGCTTCTGAAGGGTGCCGTCCTCGTCTTTGGCGCTGCCTGCGTACTGCCGGATGCCGCGGCCAGCCATGCCGGGATTGAGGATCGGCTGTAGCAGCGCGTTGAGCGCGTAGCGGCCACAGGGGCCATCGTTGGTTGGCGTGAGTACGAGCGCGTCACGGTGGTTGTTAACCGCGGCTAGCACCTGTTCTAGCGCCATTTCCGGGCTAGCGGATGGGATAATCTCGCAGTCCGGCAGATCGAGAATCGTTTCCCCGGCGCGCATTCTGGCGGCGTTGACCGCGATCCCGGCATCGTTGCGATACACGCGATCCAGATGCACGCGGGGGGTACGATCCGCGATCAGCAGATCGCGTAACACGGCGCCGGGGCCTACGCTCGGTAGCTGGTCGGGATCGCCAACCAGGAGGATTTGAGCGGTTGGCGAGATCCGCGACAGCATAGCCGCGGCAAGGCTGCTATCCAGCATGGAGATCTCATCTACAATCACCAGGCCAGTGACAGGCTCCATGCTGTCTGGTTTAGGTGCGTTCCCGGGTACGATCTTCAGTCGGCTGTGGATGGTCGAAGCGGGGTGGCCGGTTGCCTCGGTCATTCTAGCCGCGGCCTTGCCGGTAGGTGCCATGAGGGTGACGCCAATGGTCATCGCGTGTGCGGCGCCGATTAGCGTCTTCAGCGTGGTTGTCTTGCCGGTTCCCGGTCCGCCCGTGAGCAGGCTGATCGGGTCAGTGAGTGCCATTACTACTGCGTTCAGTTGTTCTTCGGATGCTAGATGGGCGCTACTTACCGCCATATTGAGCGCGGCCTCTTGGGCCTGCGGGCGTGGCCGGCTTAACCGCGCCTCAATCTGAGCGGCGATAACACGTTCCGCCACATACAGTGATTCCGGCCAGATCCGATCCCCAAACCGGATCAACTGGCTATCGGCTACCGCGCTGTCAACCTGTGTCTGTACCGTGGACTGCGGTAGATTGAGCAGCTCGCACGCTTTGGCGACTGCCTGCCCCTCATACAGCCAGGTGTGGCCAGCCTGCCAGGTAGTTTCGTGGATCGCGGTTTCCAGGCCACCGATTACCCGGCGGGGATCGTCGGACGCCATTCCGAACCATCGACCAATCGCGTCCGCTGTTTTCCAGCCGTAATAGGCGATTTGAAGCATGTCGCGGTACGGATTTTCGCGCAGCCGCTCGACTACATCGGGGCCATAGTATTTCACCAGGGTTTCGCTCTGCCGGCTAGTGCATCCCCACTCGGCCAGTTGGCCGAACGTTGCCGCCAGCCCACTACCACGGCGCCACGCTTCCTGGAGACTGGCGATCATTTCCGGGGTGATACCGTCGATCTGGGCGAGCATGGCCGGCGACTGGCACGCCTCCATGATTTCATCAGGCCCGTACAGGTGCCGCAAGTGGTCATAGCTCCAGCAATCCCAACCGGCGATCAGGTTACTGGTGAGAAAGGCGTCGAGTTCGCGGGCATCCCGCGGCGCCGCCAGTGCGGCGAATTGCGCCACAAACTGTGTACCCCAGCGCGGATCCTGTACCTCGCTACCAGCCAGAACCCAGCGCTGTTGCGAGCGCACTGGGCCACAGAATTGCTTGACCGTGAGGGGAAACATGAGTTCCCCCTCCTTCCTGGCGGTGTAGACGGAAAATCCGTCAGACGTGTTTTTGACGCGCTCAATGCGCACCGTGATCTGTTCCATTTTGCTGATCTGTTTTGCCACGGTCGTGTCTCCAATATGATCTGTCTAAGCGTTGTCGATCCGCGCGGTGATCTTCTCGTGCAACAGCAGCGCGTCGTTGAGCGTGAGGCCATCCAGCACGAGATCGTCAAAATCGTTGATCCCCATGATATTGGCGTTACCGATCTGTTCCTTGACATGCCCGATCGCCCGCGGTGTGGCGGGGCGCGCGCCCAGCGTGTTGAGCGCGGTTTTCGCGTCCACCGCGCTCAGATCGGATGCTACCCCATCAGGCGAGCCGCTGAACGCGAGTAGCAATTGTAGCCGTTCCCGAAGCTTGCTCGCCATATCCGCTTTCGGTTTGGCAGGCGTGACTGGCAGTGGCGCGTACTGCGTGATCTTGTCTCCCCATGTCTTGCCGTCTGATTTCAGCGATTTGACGATGGTGCCGAGACAGCTTTTCCCGATCCCCTGATCGGGATCGATGGTGGCGCCCGCTTCGATCGCGTCTACGCTGTCCACGATACCGAGTGCGATGCAGATGTGAACGAATGTGCTTTTATCGCTGAACGTGGCCGGGACATTTGTCCAGTCGCGGCGGTCCTGATCGTCACCGTTTGGCACGGTAACGATCCAATTCCACTCTACGCGAATATCGCCTTTTTTGCTGTACTTGGTGTCGTTCTGTTCGACAATCTCGCGCCAGGATTTGAGTGTGAGCTTGTATTCAGCGGTGGGCAGTGCCTCAAACGAGGTACGGGGGCCTAACGTATATGGCATGTCTCTTTCCTTCCTTCCAGTCTGTCTAAAGGAACGTCTTGAGCGCGGTGTACGTGATGATCCAGAGCGCCGAGATCAGAACCAGGAGCGCGGGAACGGTGAGGAGCATGCCTACCTCCGGCATTGGCATTTGAGGCAATAGCGCGCGTCCGGCTCGGTTGTGCTGCAACCGTACAGGCGGCTGTTGCAGACCGGACACCGCCGCGCGGCGGGTATGCCGGCGCACAGGGCCTCATACCGAGCGTCCGCGCGCTCTTGGTTGGCGATACCGCTCCAGAGCGGCGATACTGGCTGGCCGTTCCGTACATCCATGACGTCCCCCCCCCCCTGCCGCGATTAGCCGCGCGGCCCGGCTTACAGTGCGTTGACGCTGATCAGGCAGATCGGGCGGAACACAGCACCGTCGCCCTGATCGGCATTGCCTAGGTACTCCCCCTCGTACAGCGCATAAAAATTGAAATTGGCGCTATAGGGATAGTCGCTGATCGATTCGGCGGTATGTTCGTACCCGCACAGACCCTCTAGGGCGAATCCCCACGAGCCGTCTGCATGTTGCGTGATTGTGTCGGCATCTACTCCGTGGTATTGAACCTCATCCGATGCATGCGCTCGTTCGGCGGTGTCGTACGAGGCATACCCCGCGAACGAATAGCCGCGATCTAGGTCTGCCTGTGCGTTGCTCAATGCGTCCGCCAGTGTATCGCCTCGCATGAACCGGATGAATGTAGCCATTTGGTTTCTCCTTTCTACCCCTAGATTACACGCTATTCGTGCATTAGTCAATAGCTTATGCACGGATGCAGTGCTATAGTGTTGGGGGAGGTACACTTGCAAGAGGCAATCACGTACACGAGTTATGAGGCGGCGCGGATATTGCAGGTCGATGAATCGACAATCCGCCGGCGCTGCATGGCGGGGAAGCTGATAGGGGCGTATCGCGGGGTGTTGCGTAGTAGGGAAATATGGATGATTCCGGCGTCTGCGCTGGGGATTGGGGGGAAAGATGCGAGAAGTACACCCGATAGCGGCACTGTTTCCGATGCTGGATGAGGAGCGACTAGCCGCGTTAGCTGAGGACATCAAGGAGCATGGCCAGCTACACCCGATTGTGTTGGATCGGGAAGGGCGCATTTTGGATGGCAGGAACCGCGCCTATGCCTGTTGGAAGGCAGGGATTGAACCGCAGTATGTGACATGGGAAGGAGAGGACACGGCGGGCTATGCACTGGCGGCGAATGGTCAGCGGCGCGATCTCAGCCAGGGCGCGAAGGCGATGATCGCGGTACAGGCCGAGGCGGTTTCTGATAAACCACACATAACTAACCGGGATTTGGCGGGACGCGTAGGCGTAGATTCGACGCAGATCCAATACGCACGTAGCGTTCACACCTACCTGCCGGAACGGGTAGCCGGTGTGGTTGCAGGCGAATCACTCAAGGCTGCCTACGATGCCGCGATGATCGTTAAGTCAGTGAAGGAGCCTCGGCCAGATCGCGCGGCCAAGATAAAGGAGGATGTGGAGGCTATCGGCACGCCGGTTGTGCCGCGCCCCGCGCCTAATCTAAGCATCGGCGATGCAGTGGCGGATCGAGAGAAAGCGATGGATTTTGGGCTACCGCCGGGCGATCCGTTGAAGGCGCAAGCGCATGTGTTGGATGCATTGATTCAATGCAAGCGGTCTTTGCAGGCGCTCGCGGATAGCCCGCCGGAGTTGGCCGGGTTTCCCCCGCCGTTGACCGTAGCTGCCATTCGTTCCGGCGTTTCGCAGATTGTCGATCTGGCTTATGCTATCGCGGAACAGTACAACGCGGCTCTAGACGACACGACGAAAATCAGGAGGATCAAGTGAGCGAGCGATTACCGGGTATGCCACAAAGTCAGCTTGAGTGGGCGAGAGAAGAGGCGTTTCGATTCAGCGGCGGTCAGTTGATCTTTGACCGGCTGGCAATGCTCGATCATCTTGTGGCGACGTTCCCATCGGAGTGGGACAGCGATCCTGAGGATTTGAAGGCTGCGGATCGGCGTAAACGCCTCGTAGCATTGTTGAACCGTGATGGCAGCCTGCGTATCTACCCGGAGGAAGGGCAGCCGATCCCGCGCTTGTTTGCGGTTCAATTGCGGCTAGAGTTTATGGAGGCGGCGCGGGGTTGGATTCAGCGGTGCTCTATGGCGAGTGCGGATGTCGCGGCGGTCCGTCGGGACGTGGCGGCATGGCTGCCCTCTACGGAGCATGCCCCGGTTGATATGACCGTGGATGAGGTGATGGAGTGGGTACAAAAGCAAGCATGAAATACCGTACCCACTACCCGGCTAACTGGAAGGAGATCAGCCTACAGATTCGGGAGGACCGCGCTCAGTGGCGTTGCGAGTGGTGCGGCGTGTTGGCCGGTATGCCGACGAAATCAGGCGGGCCGGTAGTGCTCACGGTGGCCCACTTGGGCGTACCCCGTGCCGACGGCAAGCCAGGCAACAAGCACGACAAGAGCGATTGCAGGCCAGAGAATTTAGCGGCGCTGTGTCAACGCTGCCATCTCAATTTTGATAGACCGGATCACCTGGCGCGGGCCGCGGCAACGCGAGAGCGCAAACGGAGAGAGCGAGATGCGGCACGGGATTGGGTACAAGGAGAGTTGGAGCTATGAGTAACGGCGGCTTGAGACTGCTCACCAATAGCAGGCGGTGGCATTGGTTCAAGTCCAACGGTATGTCGTTGTGTGGCCGTTGGTTTACGCTCAGCCTGGTCGGGTGTGAGCAGGGTAATGACGACTCGCCGGACAATTGCGCCACGTGCCGTGCAAAGCGATTGAGGGCGCGTGCTGATCGAGAAAATGTGTGAATGGTCGTGGATTGTGCCAGGGTTGGCGCATAACCACGATCCGCGCTGCTGCAATAGGCATACAATAACAAACACCCGGCACGAACCGGGTGTTTGTTATTGCGGAAGGAAGGCGAGCGTGGCGCTGGTCAGGCCCACTACAGGTAGTATACATAATCAACGGCGCTACGCAAGGCGGTTATCATGATAGCCGCGCCGCGATTGCGGGTGTTGGTTGCGTGCGAGTATTCGGGTCGTGTGCGTGATGCGTTCGCGGCGCGTGACCACGACGCGTGGTCCTGCGATCTTCTCGCCAGTGAGACGCCAGGTAATCACATCCAGGACGATGTGTTAGCCCATCTGGCGGATGGCTGGGATCTCATGATCGCGCATCCTCCGTGCACGTATCTAAGTCGTGCCGGCGCTAATCTCTGGAAACAACGTGAGCGGCAAGCTGTCGACGCATGTGTGTTCGCTCGTACGTTATACGACGCACCGATCAGCAAGGTCGCTATCGAGAATCCAATAGGTAGGTTGTCTGTGTTGTGGCGGCCCCCGATCAGCGGATTCATCCGTGGGCCTTCGGCGATCCGTACACCAAGCCTACCGATCTGTGGTTACGCAACCTCTCCCCGCTGTTCGCGGGGCCTATCGTACAGCCGTACCCCTCCACTCGGCGCGTAAAACCGAACCCGAATCGATCGGGCACTACCTACGGTCGGTTTATGCGGGAGAACCGATCCCCGCGTGCCCGATCACGTACCTTCCCCGGCATAGCCGCCGCGATGGCAGAGCAATGGGGGTAATGCCACGCCCCACCACGATCCGGGCGGACGGCATTCCTCTCCCCACGCCGGAGTGGCGACCGATTGACATAACACCGGAACCACCGCCAAGGCCGCGCTTCCTGAGGGGCAGCCAGGGCGCGCAGGGGTTGGAACCGCTAAGACCGACCGCTAGCAGGCGAAGTCAAGGGCACGGAGTGGGCGAAGCCTTTACCCTTGACGCGCCTGCTATGCTGTCGGTCGGTTCCAATCCCGCGCCGGCTGCCAGAGGCTCAGGGAGCGCGAAACCGGCGAGTGCACCGGCGTACCAGAGGCCCGCTAGGAACGTAGGGGAAAACCTGTCCACCCCCCAAAACGCATCCGAAACAGACCAACGATTACTGCGTTTTGAGCGCCTGCGAATGGCGCGACATATATTGAGGGGGTCGCCGATGGGCTTATGTATGCGGTATGCGCGTGATGCGATGTGCGGCGTATCGGTGGTGAACTACAACAACGTAGCCGGGTATCGTGGTTGGCAGCATTGCGGATCGCGCGTCTGCCCCTGGTGTTCGGCAAAATTAGCGCAACAAGACACGGATAAGGCGCAAAAATACATTCGTGGTTGGGTAAAACGCGGGAACGTTATCGCGCTCTGTCACTACACGTTGAGGCACAGCGCGGAAGAATTGGCGGCGCATGTATGGGACGCCCAGACGCGCGTTTTGCAGTCGCTCCACTCTGGCAGGCCATGGCGTGAATTCGTTGCGGAGTTCGGCTTATTGGAGCATATCTACGGTAACGAGGTGACAGACGGCGTCAATGGCTGCCACAAACATCAGCACCGCGCTTGGGAAGTGCGAATGTGCGGGGCGCTGAAGGGACGCGCGGGCCGTCGTGCGTTTCGCCGAAAAATGCAGGCTGCGTACCGGGCGCTCTATCTGGCCGCGCTAGCCAAGCATGGCCGGAGCGCGTTACCAGAGTACGCGCTGAAGCTGTCGATTGCGGCGCCAACGATGGCTAATGCGACCAGTGCGGCTGAATACGTGACGAAATTTGCGAAAGAGACTCAGCAGGGTGGCTTAAAGAGTGGATCGCGCGGTAATCATACTGTATTTGAGCTATTGGACGTGGCGGGCGATAAGAGCGTACCAGAGCCAGAGCGAAAGCGCGCCAGAGCCAGATACGCGGATCTGTATTTTGGCCTTAAAGGCAAACACTGGAGCTACTTTAGTGAGGCAACCGCGCCAGATCCAGAGACGCTAGGCGGTGAGCCAGAGGTACCAGAGGTCGATCTCGATGATGATGGTGATGTGCTGCTGACGTTGACCTCGCGTGAGGCTGCTATGCTGGCAGATCAGGATCGGCAGTGCTATCTACTGGAGCTAGTCGAGCAGCAGGGCGTCCAGGCCGCGTCCGCGTGGCTGGCGGATTTTAGCGATCCGCAACGTTGGTCAAAGGAGTTTCTGGCGCGGTTTCGCGGGGGTTAGGTGCCGACAGGCAGTAGAATTAGGGACGTGGCTAGCTAGCTGAATAACTCTACCTCCGCGTAGATTTCCGTATCCCCGAATCCCGCCGCATTGCCGAGTGTGTACGATCCACTGCTGTTGGCGACATGTGCCTGTAGGGCGTAGGCGTGACCGGCTATCGCGGTAAATTCCCCTACCAGGACGCCGCGAACTTGACCTGAAACGGTGTTGCTCAAGTAGCTCGTCGTGCCCAGTAGTACCGTTGTCGCCGCTGTAATGTCATACAGGCGCAATTTGGCCCCGTTCGTCTCGACGAACGGCTGGGATGCCGCGATGCGGTAGGTGCCCGCAGTGAGAGTAAACGTATTAGCGCTGAGGGTACAGACGCCTGCCGTGTCCGAGACTTTCGTGTTGAGTGTGACGGTAGCGTAGGAACCAACAGATCCTGCGCCGCCGTTTGTGCCGGATGCCTGTTGATTCTGTAGCAGGCAGTAGTTACCCGATCCCCCGCCTGACCCCGTGGCCCCAGTTGGCCCAGTCGGCCCCGCTGGCCCCGATCCTGCCTGAAATCCCGCGAGGTAGGTAGCGTGTCCGGTGCCCGAACCAGCGTTAGGCGTGGCATAGATCGGTCCTGCGGCGGTGCTGTATACCTGAAGCGTGAGCACATTGGTACCGTCACAGGTGACGTTGAACGGCGCGATGCCCCCGTTGAGCGCGTCCGTAGCGTTCGCCAGCACATCGGCGGCGCACAGCTGCGTCGTGTCTGAGAAGATGGCGATCACCAGGTCGTCGGTGCCCGATCCGTTCGGTACAGCGAGGTTGGCTTGTGCGTCTACCACCCAGTCGCCCGCAGCTGGTGTCTCTGTGAGTAGCGTTTTCCACCCACCAGAGGTAAGCGCGGTGTTGCTCGACAGGCTGTTGAAGAAGTGGGCGCCCGCGCCACCTGATGGTCCTGTGGCGCCGGTTGGTCCCGTGGCCCCTGTACCGGTTGCCCCAGTCGGGCCAGTGGCCCCGGTAGCACCCGTTGGGCCGGTAGGGCCGGTAGCCCCGACACCCGGCCCCGTGGGGCCGGTAGGACCGGTAGGGCCAGCCCCAGTTGGGCCGCTTGCCCCACTGGGCCCGGTGGGGCCGGTTGGGCCTGGTAGCCCGAATGGCGATCCGTTGTCGGGGCCACAGATGTTGATATAGGTGAGGTGCGCCGGGGTATCACCGCCATAGTGGATAGCCTCGATCCGCGACACATTGGACGCGGTACTGGACTGGATAATCCTGCCCCTGGTGGTACTTTGTGTATATACGAGAGTGCCGCCAGAATCATACATGTTGAGAATGATGGGATTGGTGGAAAATGTGTCCCAATCGAATCGTGCATTGATGATCGTGCGCGGGGCTGGAAGATTCGCGGTAACAGAGCAATCCCAGCCCGCGCCGCTAGTTGGCACGCTAGAAGAAAATTCATCACTGCCGCATGATCCGGGTATCCAGCCTGACGGTACATGCGTAATTTGCCATACCCCGTCGCACATGTTGCGCGGTTGGCTCGATCCCCAGTCCTCGCACCATGGCCCTCCGCCAGTAGGGCCACTTGGGCCACTAGCCCCAGTAGCACCCGTCCCGCCAGTGGCACCAGTTGCCCCTACACCAGTCGCGCCTGTCGCGCCTGTCGGACCGGTAGGCCCGGTGGGGCCAGTGGGGCCAGTGGGGCCGGTAACGAGTAGTGCGTCAAATGTGATTGCTCCTACGCTCGTTGGCTCATCGTACGCGAGTGAGGTTGTTACGGTGGCTGAATCCTCAAATTTGAGTAGGCGCACCAACACAGGCGACCCGTCGTCATCATGTTGCACTTGGATATTGCCGCGATCCCACACAACCTGTCCGCTGCGTGAGGAAAGTAGCTGACCATCCGTGCCAACTGGATATGCCTCCCAGGTGCCCCCCGTGCCGCCTCGCACGATGTCGCCGGTCGCTACCGTGGTAGGCGTGGTGTCAAGGTGCGTGGGAGAGAGCAGATTGTGCCCGCCGAAGGGTACGGCCCCGGTAGGCCCACTGGCCCCGGTCGCGCCGCCAGTGGCGCCACTACACGCCGAGCAATCGTAATCCGCCAGCGCGCCGGTACTCTGGAGCGCGGCGAGTCCCGGATAGCCGAGGCTAGTAACATACGCGGTGATTTCGGTGATCACATCCGCGTGTGTGTAGCTGACACCGGCAATGTTTGTGAGGATGGTTGCAAAATTTGTTTCGGTCACTTGTCCATCAGCTGCGATTGCTGAGTAGATGGCACAGGTGATGCGCGAAAATAACGAGGGATCCGCGAGTGCGTCGGTGTAATCCGAGAGTGTGCCGGAATTGATCGCGGTGTAGAGCGCGTAGAGGCCACCGGTGATGGCTGCGAAGAGATCGGCGCCAGGGACCAAGCCGAGAATACCCAGGCCGTAGGTGATGATTGTTTTACCGCTGTTGATCGCGTCTACTGCCTGTTGGATCGATTGTTTGATGACCGCGACAGACAGGTAGCCTGCGATATTGCACGCGCGTTGGGCCGTCGTGCCGATAGTCGGTACTGCGTTTACATCTTCTAGTACCCATGTAGTGCCGTTCCATGTCCACCAGGTCTGCGTGTCTGTCTCATACGCACGGCATACCGTGTTTGGCGCTACGTTAGTCGGGTTGGGCCGGGTAGCGTGGGTGCCCTGCCAGAAATACGAGGCGGCGTTGCCGGGTAGTACACTCATGGATCTGGCGCATACACCCAGTCGGTGTTCCCCGTGATTTGCTCTGGGATTGGCGGATCGCTGTAGGCGGGATCCATCACCACGCGCGCCTGATTGGATCGCACACATAGAGGAAAGTTGATTGTCCAGTCGGTGACATCAACCCAGATGGTACCGCCATCTAGCGAGTACTGCAGGCCACATTCGCTGGTTAATCTAAACATACATGCCCCTGCTGTGCCGATCAGTGCTATCAGGTCTGTTAACCGGCCGAGCAGGTCCGCCAGAGCAGTTGGATCGGTAGTCGTCCATGCCGGTGGCTGGCCCAACTGCATCACCGATCCCACGATGTATGGGATCCATGCGGCGTTGATTTGCAGGCAGACCAGTGGGCCGTCCCCTGGCGCGGTACCGGGATCGACTACCGGCTCGACATAACTGCTCTGCGGGTAATCGGCCTCGGGATCCCACATTGCCGCTCCTAGCTGTTCAGCACAATCATCAGTCGGACCAACACGCGGTCAATGATAACCTGTTGCGCGGCGGTCGGTTGGGTGCCTGCCTGCAACGCGACCGCGATTGTGGCGAGTGCCGGGAGATCATTTTGTATCTGCGTGGGACTGGCGGTGATCGTGGTATAGAGTGGGGCGAGGGCGGCAATGTGTTGTGCCACCAGTGCGCGTTTGGCCAGTGTGGCGGTGTGTTGTTGCTGCCACGCGGCGGATGGTGGGATTACCGTGATGGTTTGATGATCGGGGCTGATCGATACGCCGCCGTCCCCGATCACCGTGATCAGTGCTGCCTCGATGGCGGGGAGTACCGCGGTCACGTCCTCGATTACGCGTCCTGCGTCGACACTAGGGGCGTCTCCGACTATTTCAATCACGCGATCTACAGTGCGGATAGAGGCCAGCATGGCTGCTCCTACGTAGCTAGTGCTGTTTCAATGGCCGTGAGAATGATGGGTATGCCGTCTTCTGATCCCCCGACAGTGAGCGTTGTACTACTTTGTACTTTAGCAAATAGTTTGAATGTATGTGACGCCGCGGTGAGTAGCTGTGAGAGATAGACGACGGTGACTGGCATTTCGTTGTTAGATGAAATGAGGCCGATTCCGGTGGTGGTGCCGGTGCCGGCGCCGTCGATTTCGATGTCAATCCAGGCATTGTTGCCGGCTGGTGTGGTAAACGCACTCATTTGCGCGATGATGAGTACGCGATGCGCACCGGTGGTCATGGTGATGTCGAGTGATGTTTTCACGTCTACAAACGAGGTAGATGTGATTGCAGGCCCGGTGCCGGTAAATTTGTTCGTGATTTGTTGCAGCAGGCCACCACTGCCGGTGGCGCCGGTGGGGCCAGTCGCGCCGCTAGCTCCCGTGCCTCCGGTAGCTCCCGTGCCTCCGGTAGCGCCAGTCGGACCAGTCGCGCCCGGGCTGCCTGTTCCGGTAGCTCCCGTGCCTCCGGTAGCTCCCGTGCCGCCGGTAGCTCCCGTGCCGCCGGTAGCGCCTGTTGGTCCGGTAGCGCCTGTTGGTCCGGTGCTGCTTTGATGCACCCACGCGGTGGTGAGCAGATTCCAGTAGTAGTAGTTGCCGGTGTCAAGA
>Ga0134126_10005130_pt1 | contig 16347 bp, 17 predicted proteins | sample KB31752_FD_96881 | JGI IMG/M metagenome (GOLD analysis project Ga0134126, IMG submission 96881) | Terrestrial soil microbial communities with excess Nitrogen fertilizer from Kellogg Biological Station, Michigan, USA - KB3-175-2 | ecosystem: Environmental > Terrestrial > Soil > Unclassified ...
CGTAGCCTTCGGCACCCTGCCCGAACGTGGGGTCCCGGTTTTGTGCTTGATCGAGCCCGGCATTGAAGCCCGCAGTGAGAAACGACAAAGGATCGAACGCATCGTGGAAGAACAGCGTGAATTTGTCCTTCGGATCAAGAGAGCATAACAGCGTGCCCGGCTTATAGTGCGTTTGCGGCGCCGACTTACGTTCCAGTGTCCGGCCAAGCACACCCACTGCCTTACGGAACGGCCCTTGATAACTCGTCCCAGCTCACCAACGGCGGTGGCTCCAGGCAAGGCGACGCGGCGTTCTTCCTGGTCTGTTCCTCAATACCAGGCGGGATTGTAGGCGGCGGCTGCGCCTGCGCTAAAGCGTTCCAGATCAGTGGATACACCGGCGCTAGCGTTGTTGACCAGCGGAGCCGAGTTCGAGCTTGCACATTCTTGCCTGAAATCTGGATAGGGCAGTTCAACTTCCAATCTCCCGCGGCCAAGACTAAGACGGGCTAAGCTTGGCCAGCATCCTGCAGGCTACCTAGTTAATGGAAAGCTTGTTTGGATTTATGGATGATCTCGGACCCACCAAAATACTTCACATTTCCTTGTGCCAGGCCGGTCTGAAAGTGATTGTTGTCGTGGACAACACAGCCTGCGGTCCTACGATCGGCGGCGTTCGCATGGTGCCCGATCTCACTGCCGAGGAGGCATGCCGGCTGGCCTGCGCCATGACGCTTAAGAATGCCGCTGCTGGCCTTCCCCACGGCGGACGGAAATCGGCAATTGTTGCGGATCCTAAAATGCCGCCCCGGCGATAAGGAGCACTTAATTCGTGCTTTCGCGAGAGCCATCGCCGATCTCTATGAATACATTCCCGGCCCCGACATGGGAACGGATGAACTGGCGATGGGATGGGTGCACGACGAGATTGGCCGAGCAGTTGGTTTACCCCGGGAAGTTGGAGGAATCCCGGTGGATGAGCTTGGCGCTACGGGTTTCGGCCTGGCCGCCGCCGTGGATGTCGGGGCGAAGGCCATTGGCCTCGATCTGAAGAGCGCTAAAGTAGCCGTGCAAGGTTTCGGGGCAGTCGGCAAACATGCTGCGCGGTTTCTCGCACAGAAGGGATGCGTGCTGGTAGCGGCAAGCGATAACCGTGGAACAGTATCGTGTTCAGAGGGCCTTGATGTTGCAGGATTAATTGCGCTGAAGGAGACCGGCCAGTCGGTGACCGATTCTCCCCAGGGCACGAAGGCCCCTACAGAAGCAATTATTGATGTTCCTTGCGATATTTGGATTCCCGCAGCACGGCCCGACGTGCTGACCAAGGACAACGCGGGTAGATTGAAAGCGAAAATCGTCGCTGAGGAGCCAACATTCCGTATACCACGGAAGCGGAGGCGATCCTTGAGGCCCGCGGCGTCTTGATCTTGCCCGATTTCGTCGTTAACGCCGGCGGTGTCATTTGCGCGGCCACGGAATTTCATGGCGGCAGTGAGGCGGCCGCCTTCACGTCCATGGATGAGAAAATCCGACGGAACACCGCGTTGTTGATCAATAAGTCGCGCAGCGAGGGATATCCATGCGCGAAGCCGCAATGGGACTGGCAACGGAACGGATCTGGAACGCGCAGCGAACTCGTCGGTGGAAGTAGAAGTTGTGGTCTGATTTTCCCGACGTCTACTGGCAGATCACGTGCACTGTTTTGTAGGACTAGGAGGAATAATGTTAGTCGAACCGACAATCAACCCGCTCGGACGAGGCACTCATCTGAGCAAGGACCTGGCTGAGATTCTCAAGATCGTGGACGCCAGCGGCTTACCGTACTCGCTGACTCCCTTCGGCACCTGCATCGAAGGCGACTGGGACCAGGTGATGGGGCTAGTGAAACAATGCCACGCACTGGCCAAGTCCTCTTCTCACCACGTCATGACTTCGATACAAATCGAAGACGAGGACCGTGCGGTCAACAAGCTGGAGGAAAACGTCGCGGCGGTTGAGCGCCCGGCCGGCCATAAACTGAGCCGTCTGGCGCATACAATTGTGGAAGCTGAAGCCTAGCCTGGATCGAAGGTGCTCTTATGCAACCAGATCTCCCATATCGAAATCGTTCGGAAGCGGGCCGGCTTTTGGCCGAGGAACTCGCCCACTACAAATCGAAGGCTGATGTCGTGGTGTTAGGGCTCACGCGCGGTGGGGTTCCTGTTGCGGCAGAAGTCGCCAGCGCTCTTCACGCCCCACTGGACGTGGTTGTGGTTCGCAAGCTCGGCGTACCCTTCCAGCCCGAACTGGCAATGGGGGCAATCGCCGGAGACGATACCCAGGTGCTCGACAAGCAACTCGTTTATGCCCTCGATTTGACCAATAGGGATGTTGAGGCGGCGATCACCCGCGAGCGGGCTGAGCTCCAACGCCGCGAGCGCCTTTATCGTCGTGGGCGCCGGGTGTTGGACTTGAAAGAGCATACGGCTATTCTGGTCGACGATGGGCTGGCGACGGGATCGACTATGCTTGCCGCTGTTGCCTTCGTCAGAAAGAGGCTAGCAAAACGGATCGTGATGGCAGTTCCGGTGGCATCGGTCGAGGCACTCGAAAAATTGCGTGATAAAGTGGACGAATGCGTCTGTCTCGCCACACCTGATCCATTCTTCTCGGTAGGCGACTGGTATGGGAATTTCCTCCCAACAGAGGATGCTGAAGTCCTGAGACTGCTCGATGAGAGCGCCAAGCGGGCCGCTACCTCCCTATCGGTCTAAGGATTGTCAGCGCGCTGGGGTCTAATCTTGCGTTCCACGGCCAGCTTGTTGTCCACGTGGCAGACACCCGGCGTGGTCCACGCTGCCCTCTCGACCTCAGCGCGCTCGGAAAGGGAAGCTACGGTACCTCGGAGAATCACGTGATCGCCACGGGCCTCGATCCTGATGTGCTCCAACGCCTTGCCAAAACGGCGCGACATTGCCGCTTCGATATGCGCCTTGACCGCAGTACCTACGCTCGCTGGGCTGAGGGCAATCTTGTCAGTAATTCCTGTGACACCTCTCAGGTGACAGACAGCATCGTAGGCCGCTGCCTTCTGATAGTGCCAATCCACATCACCTTCCCGGGTTATCCAGCCGCTTCCCACTTCAACCTTGATCCGGTCTCGCGGGATGAGATTGTTCCATGCCAGGGCGTTGATAGCAGCCCGCGCTATGTCTTCATCGGTCCCCCGGGTCGATCCGGGAAGCTTGATATCGAGTTCGCTAACGATAGCGCGGACGCCCAACACGCGGGCAGCACACCGCTCGGCTGCCAGCTTCTCTGAATAGCTCGCGACGTGACCCGATAGGGTGACCATTCCGTCTTCTGTGGCCACACCTATCGCCGTTGCATCGACGCTTGGTTCGGCGGCAAGCTCATCTCCAACGTCGCGCCGTAGCTGTGTATCCGATTTCATTCCGCTCACTTACGCTGCCTTAGCCGTAAATCCAATGACGGTCGGTTGAACCAGTCTGGCGAAATCCTCGTAGGAAAGCCGGATCAGTTCGCTATGAGTTCCCGCGTTGAACGCGATTTCTTTGTCTCGAGTTAGGCTTTCGTCGACGAAGACTGGGATGCCATAGAGATTGCCAAAGGGAGGCATCGCACCAGTCTCGCAGCCGGGAAATAGGTCACGGAACTCTTCTTCTGAGGCCAGAGAAATGCTCTTGGCTCTCGCGGACGCCTTTAATAGTGAAAGGCCGACGTGTCGGGATGCGGGAAGAACTGCCATTGCGATCTGGTCATCAATTTTGACGATCACAGTCTTTGCGAGATCCTGGCCCCGAATATGGGCCAGCGAGGCCATTTCTGGAGCGGTGTAGGCCGTGGAATGCGTCAGGACGCTGTACTTGAGTTGGTTTGCATCCAGAAACGCCATTAGTTTCGTTGCCGGCATAACTAATTCTCCTTTGGCCAGGTAACTAGCATGCTCAGGGCCAAGTACGCACCAGCCTTATGATCGGATTGGAAGCCAGAGCAACCAGAAGATTGCCAGCGCAATGGCCTCACATCCGAAGACGTAAACCGGCCACGGCCCCAGGAAATCGATGATCGAGGCACCCGCGGGCTTGCTACAAAGATACATGTAATTGGTGTTGAAGATCGCATTGAAGACTGCTATCGCCGCGACGTAGGCATTCAACGCGCCGAACACCTTCCATGGAGAGCCTGGACGCGGCTTAGCCTGTTTACTCCACAGGACCATCAGGAGGCAGATAACAACCATACCGTGTGCCAGAAAGAAGTAAATGGTCGGATAAGAGGCAAGCGGCGCCCAGAGATCCGGGGTCAGCAACGCCATCCCGCTTCCGCCAATGCCGGCGAAATATGCTATTTCGAATGCGATAGGGTTAAGGGTGAACAACGCGAAGACGGTGAGCCACAGAGTCAAATCGCAAAGCTCTAGTGGAAGTCCTTCTGGGAACCGGAATCCTTCAAAACGCAACCTGTATGCGTACCATGCTAGTTCATTGAGAGCCAGAAGGCCGCCAAGGGTGTATCGAGTCCAGCGCGCGGATTTTCCGCTGTGCCGTGCAGCCATTGAAAGCAAGATCGCCATTGCGGGCACGGATGCCAGGATCAAGAGATGTACGGGGCCGAACAAATAGAAGTGGTTGCTCATGGACGGCTGACCCTTGACTCGCGGGCAGAGATGTCAACAGGGCAGGCCTCTGCACATGGAGACCGGACTACCTGAACCTCATTGCCAGCGGAATCGCAATCGCTAGCAATACAAGAAGAATTAGCAGCAGATATTTCCAATTGGGCATTCTTCACTCCTAACCACCGGCGCTCATTGGGCGCTCAATGTAGGTTGCACGTCACGCGCCAGTCACAACGATTCTGCATGGAACATCAAGTGCTTACTCAATGGCGAAGGCTCCAACGAACGACCGTTTATGCCAGCAGGAGGAGACTACGATGAATACGCTTTTCGCCCAGGACATCTACATCCGGCTCGCAGAAGGTAGCTCGGCCTTCGTGTGCACGATCAAGCGCGGTAGATTCTATTCCAAGACCACCGAGGTCGCGTTGAACTGCCAACTCATACCTGAACCTGTGGACGAGAAGGCGCTGGTACCCCTGAAACGACGGTCCTCACGTTGGCCCACTGAGGAACAATAGCCCTTGTGCGCCGGACCGGACTGTGAAACTGAAGTTTCTGGGAACCCGCGGTGAAATCGATATCAAAAGTCGACTCCATCGTATGCACTCCTCGTTGGAGGTTTCCTATCGTGGCCATCGAGTGATGATTGACTGCGGTGCAGACTGGCTTGGCAGGTTACATCGGGTTCGACCCGAGGCTATCGTGCTCACGCATGCTCATGCCGATCACACCTCGGGTCTGAAGAATGGCGCGCCATGTCGGGTCTATGGTACGGAACAGACCTGGTGTCGCCTGCAAAGCTTTCCTCTGCCGGATCGAGTGGTAGTCGAACCACGCACCCCTTTTTGTATCCACAACATTGTATTTGAGGCTTTCCCGGTAGAGCATTCCCTTCGCGCGCCGGCTGTCGGATATCGAATCACAACGGGCCGGACCAGCATTTTCTATGTGCCGGATCTGGTCTACATCTACGAGCAGCACGAGGCCCTTTCCGATATTCGAATGTATGTGGGAGACGGGGCTTCACTGCGCCGGCCGATCATTCGTAAGAGGGATGGTTCGCTCATGGGACACGCCTCCGTCCGAACGCAACTGGGTTGGTGCCGCCGAGAGGGCGTCGAGAAAGCTCTGATCACGCACTGCGGATCGCAGATTGTTGGAGCTGACTCTCGAATCATCAACGCCGATCTCCGCGCGCTGAGCGTTGAACAAGGCGTAGAAGCTCGGGTGGCTTTTGATGGCTTAGAGCTTATTCTGCCGTAAGAAAAGATGCGGCCGGCCAGACGCCTCGCGTTTAGCCGGCCGCTCCGTCGACGTGGACGATCAGCTAGGCTGCTTTTGGCTTCGTTGCCTCTTGAATCGGAACATCTTGCCTTTTCGCCTTCACCTCGGGGATTGGAACACTGACCTCAAGCACGCCGTTGTTAAACTGCGCGGCGGTTTGACCGGCCTTCGCCCCTTCCGGCAGCGGGATCGCGCGATAGAACGCACCGTAGCTTCGCTCGGAGTGCTAGTAGCCTTCGCGCTTTTCTTCTTTCTCCTGCTTTCGTTCTCCTTCGACGACCAACGTGTCCCCATCAATGTGGACCTTCACGTCTTCCTTCTTCACGCCAGGAAGTTCGGCCGTCAACGGGAGCTTGCCTTCTTTCTCCTTCACCTCGATGATGGGAGCCCAAGCGGCGCCATTCCCCTCTGCTTGCGGGGCCGCGCCAAAAATTCGATCCATTCCTCTGTGAACTGTCTCATCAGGGCAAATGGATTCACGGTGAACAGGTTGCCGCGGGATAACGGCGTCTCAAAGCCCAACACCCGGGTGAGTTCCTGTCCCTCTTTTGTCGGGTGTTTCACTACAGCGACTTCTGCCATTGCTTTTTCCTTTCGTTTACGTGAGAACCGCACGTTGCAGGTGTCACGGTGATACCTGCATGCACGCACCTCGGATCTGTTGGTTGCAAACGTAGAACCTATGCCGAAAACGCCAATACGACTATTTGTCGTCGATCGGTCTGGCTGGTTTATCTTTCGCCTCCTCAATTCTGAGTGAATAGGCTCAGGGTGGGTGCCACACCACAACTCAAGCCTCGCGACGGTCGGTTTCACCTCATGATTCTTGGCGCCTTCTGGCAAATTGGCAGGAATGCTTGATCGGTCGAGGGAACTCGGCGTGCACTCTGCGAGCCGTAGGGAGGATCATATGCCAGCTACAGCCAAAATAAGACATCCCGGCCGGCCGGACGACGATATCGCGCGGGACATTCGACAAGCCCTAAAGCTTGATAGCGATGTTCCTGACGAAAGAATCAGCGTTCAGGTGCACAGCGGAATAGCGACACTCAATGGGAATGTTGATTCGAGTCTTCAGAAGGAAGCTGCTGCAGCGGACGCCAAAAAGGTGAATGGTGTCCGCACTGTTATCAATCAGATTAAGTTCCAAATGGGCAGCACTCGGTAAACACAGAGAATGCAGCGCCCCGGATCAGAAGCCGTTTAAGAGCGATCAGCGGGCCGGGGCGCTCACAAGCCGGGATTCGGCTCGCGCAATCGAGAAAGCGGTCTTGATAGCCGTATCTGGATTTAGAGAAATGGAATCAATTTCCTGTCCCGTAAGCCACTCGGCGAATTCCGGGAAGTCGGACGGGGCCTGGCCGCAAATACCGATCGGTTTTCTAGCACGATGTGCGGCTGTGATGGCATCTGCGATCAAATGGCGAACAGCAGGATTGTTCTCATCGAACAGGCGCGCGACTGTGCCCGAGTCTCGGTCCAAGCCGAGCGTGAGCTGGGTTAAGTCGTTAGAGCCGATCGAGTAACCATCGAAGACTTCGAGGAATTCCCGGGCAAGTACCACGTTGGACGGCAACTCGCACATCGCATACACTTGCAGCCCGTTTTCACCTTGGATAAGGCCATTGATGCGCATGGCTTCGATCACTTTCTTGCCTTCCTCCACTGTGCGGCAAAACGGGATCATCACCACGACGTTGGTGAGTCCCATCTGCTTCCTGACGCGCGCCAGCGCCGCGCATTCCAAAGCGAACCCTTCCGCATAGCCGGGATGATAGTATCGCGACGCGCCGCGGAATCCGAGCATCGGATTCTCTTCGGTTGGTTCGAATTCCTTGCCTCCGATCAGGCGGGCGTATTCGTTGGTCTTGAAGTCGCTGGTCCTCACGATGACCGGCTTCGGATAGAATGCCGCTGCAATCTGCCCTACGCCCTCACTGAACCTCCGGATGAAGAACTCTCTGGAGTCTTCATTCCCGATTCGCTTCCGAATCTCTTCGATCGCTCCCGGATCCTGGAGCTTTGGAAAGCGGCATAGGGCCATTGGATGGATACCAATATGGTTCGTGATGATGAACTCCGTGCGAGCCAGTCCTACGCCTGAATTGGGAATGACAGCGAACTTGAAAGCCTGGCTGGGATCGCCAACGGTGAGCATGATCTTGGTGTGGGTTTTGGGAACCGCCGCGGCGTCAATTGGTTCGACAGCAAACGGCACGCGGCCGGAATAGACATGTCCCTCCGAACCCTCCGCGCAGGAAATGGTCACCTCCTGGCCAGTTGTGAGTGCGGTAGTCGCATTTCCTGTGCCCACGATGCAGGGGATTCCAAACTCTCGTGAAACGATTGCCGCGTGCGCCGTGCGTCCTCCTTCGTCGGTGACGATTGCCGCGACCCGCCGCATCGCCGGCTCCCAATCAGGATCGGTGTTGTGTGCCACCAGAACTTGGCCGTCCAGAACAGCGCCCAAGCCGGCGACCTCGCGCACCACATGGACGGGTCCTGCACCAATCTTCTCGCCGACCGCCTGCCCGACCACCAAAGGAGCGCCTCCGCTTCCTTTGAGCCGGTAGACATTAGCGGTTGCCGTTCTTGGCTTCGCTGAGTGGACGGTCTCAGGACGAGCCTGCAGTACAAATAGTTCACCCGTGATCCCGTCTTTAGCCCACTCAATATCCATCGGCAGGGCACGTCCGGCGAGTTGTGAATAATGTTTCTCGATCAGGCTCGCCCAACGGGCTAGTGTCAGCACCTCGCTGTCAAGCAAGGAGAAACGTTGACGGTCTTCTGGCGGAGTGGCTTCGCTCTGTGTCGTGCGCGTACCTTGTGCGTACAACAGCCGTACTTCCTTCGATCCCAGGCGGCGGCCCACAATGGCGTCATAGCCCTGCGTCAACGTCGGCTTGAAAACAAGCCATTCGTCGGGTGTCACAACCCCTTGCACTACAAATTCACCGAGGCCATAGGAAGCGGTCACGGTGACAACATCCCGGAAACCGGACTCCGTATCGAGCGTAAAGATCACGCCAGAGCTTGCCCGGTCGGAGCGAACCATTGGCATGACGCCGACAGATAACGCCACTTTGAGCTGAGGAAAGCCGAGTCGTGCGCGGTAACTGATGGCTCGGTCCGTGAATAGCGAAGCGAAGCATTGATGAACGGCGTACAACAGATTCTCCGGTCCGCGCACGTTTAGATACGTCTCAGCGGCTCCTGCAAAGGATGCTTCGGGGAGATCCTCAGCAGTTGCCGACGACCGGACGGCAAGCTCGCAGTCCCGACCGATTCTGTTTGTGAGATGGCGGTACGCGTCAATGATCGATTGATTCAAGTTTTCCGGAATGGGAGTTTGGAGAATCGCGGCGCGAGCTGCGTGCCCGCGTTCGGCGAGTTGTTCAACATTCTCAGGGTCGAACTTCTCAAAGAGCGCCTCGATCTTCTTTCGCAGTCCACCTTGGTCTAAGAGGTGCCAATAGGCGTCCGATGTGATGGCAAACCCGTCTATCACGCCGACGCCCTGAGGTGTGAGGGCCCTGAAAAGCTCCCCGAGCGATGCGTTCTTGCCGCCAACACGTGCTATGTCAGCCATCCCGATGTTTCCGAAATCCGTTATGAAGCTGCCCACTGTAGGCTCCTTTCTGTGCGATTGGGTCTATCGATGCCTACCAGGGGCGGCCGCACGCGGGGAACCGTTCGAGGCATACCGGGCGCCTGGCCACGGCTCTGAAATTCTCTCTGACGGGTCTGGCCGAAGGAACGCGATTGACGTTGTTGCTCAAGTCCAGCATTTGCAGGTGTTCTCTGCCACTGCCCGGAGTTGTTCTCCCGGTACCAGCCCTCCCAACGATGCTGATAAACGTGGCCATCTCTGCCCGCGTATAAATCCGGACGTGCGGCGCGCCCCGGCAAGATTGCACCGGGAGGTTGGAAGATGCGCCCTACAACCGCGTTGCCTCGCCAATTGCTGTAGGCATTCCAGGCCCGATTGGGGGCTCCCCAGCGTGGATACCAATGTTCGTAAAACGCCCGATGGATAACCGGGGTCCTGTGATACCACCAGTGATGGCCCACGGGCCGCCAGAACCAGCCGCCACCCCAGTAGCTGAATTGGTATCCAAATCCCCAGGTCCATGGCCAGCCGCACCAAAAGTCCCCGCACCACATGCCTGGATACAACAGCCTGTTCCAAACACCACGACACCATCGTCAACAAAAGCTCCCATGTAGCCCGGCGTATAGCCGACATAAACGTATTCCGGCGTCGCGCCATAGACGTACACGTAGCGATCATGGAACAGCGGTGAGCTCGGAGGAATTGTGTAGATGCACGCCGGAATCATGTCCGCCACCGCCCAGGGACCTTGTGGATCGTCCGCGTCGAACCAAACGCCGTGTTCGACTGCGTAATAACGCCCCTCGGCATGAATCACCTCAGATGAAGTGTTGATGGCGTTCTCCATGTCTGTGCCCACGATCGGCCGGAACTCCGGCGGACCAGAGTACTTAACGGTCAGCTTGGCTTCGTTGCGACGGACTGTAGCGGTCTGAGGAATTTGGTTCGCGATCACAGCCTCGCGAGCCTGTTCGGTGCCGGGAATTGACGCCAGCACGTGACCCTTCGGGCTTTCCGGAGAGATACGCGTGAAGTCGTGGGGTAACTGCGATCCAGCCAGCCATTCCCACGCTCCTTCGAGCGACTTCGCACGGAACCAGCGCCCCGCGAGCAAGGTGTAGTATTGCTGGCTCTTTGTATCCATGAATATGTCATTGTCAGAATCTGTGACATAGAGCAGGCTGGTGTTAGGGATCGGAGCATACGTTGGCTGGCCGCGTGTGACAACCAACTCGGCGGGAACCGTGCTGACATAAACGGCTGGCGGGTTTCCCGCGGGTATCCTGGCCGTCTGGACGCCCGGCTCCTTTTCTTCGTCCTTGGTAAGCTGCTGCTTGATGTCCTCCAGATCCTGGGGCGGATTCGTGGAGGCGGTCCACGGCCCTCTCAGCGTCGAAGCTGTCATCCACCATTGCTCGCCATCCAAGTAAAATGCTCCGGCCGAGGAATCGAACAATAGCAGCGCCGGTGTGTTGACGACGCGTGTATAACGCGTGCCTTCTACAGGGTGATACACCGGCTCGCCGCCGATCAGAATCAATACGGCTGACCCCTGGCTGAAGATGATGTTAAGCGGGTTATTCTTCAACCGGATGGATTCGGCCTTCGCCTCGGCTTGCGTGATCTCAAGATCGGCCAGCAGGCGGTCGAGCGAAACGGTTCGCGGCCAGTTGGGAACGTTGCTGCGCGCGGCTTCGAGCAGAGTGGATCGCAGCGCTGGCGCCGAGGGAAAGTTTACGTCCTTGATGGTGATGTCTTCAAAGGAAACCAGCCGCGTTTCTCTGTCGACCTCAGTCCTTGCATTGATTGAAACGATGCCAAAGATCTGCGTCGGGTCCTCTTGTCGGGTGACGATCACGGCAGATCGGGCCTCGATCCGGTTATCTTTCCAACTGTCCACTTGAGGCTGATAAATGACCAGGTGAACGTTTCCGGCATCGATTTCTCGCGGCCAGTTTCCGTCGCCGGCGATCGGCGCCTGCGCGAAAACCGGCGAAAAACAAAACAGCTCAGTGCAAACAAGACTAGGCGATTCATAAACTCCTCGCGTTCTACTACCGGAGGTGCACCTGCCCGACCATTTGCCCCAACTAGCTCCGCGTTGGCAGCGCTAGAGTTTGCAGTTCTATTGGCCCATATTTGCGCAAGCGGTGAGTGAAACCACGCAAGTCCAGGCAGAAGTTTTCTGGCGATTTGCCGGCAGGAATGCTGGCAGCAAGATTGCTCCCTCACGGACAGATGAAGTGGACGACCGCCATCGTGTCTGCGTTGCTGTTGGCGTCCTCCGCCCTTGCGGTGGACCTCACCGCACGGCTGCGCGTTCCAATCCTGGTTTACCATCGTTTTGGTCCTGGGGCGGCAGGACCGACGACGATTACAACAAGAGACTTTGAATCCCATCTGAACTACTTGGCCGAGAACGGCTATCGTGTGATTCACTTGCGGGAACTTGTCGACTTCCTGCTCGGACATGCTCCGGCTCCTCGGCCCCGCTCGATCGTGATCACTGTGGATGATGGCCACCGCTCTGTCTATACGGAAATGTTTCCTTTGGTGCAGAAGGCAAGGATTCCTGTTACGTTATTTATCTATCCCTCGGCGATTTCGCATGCCAGTTACGCGTTGACCTGGCCTGAACTTCGGGAATTGAATGCCAGCGGACTCTTTGACGTCCAGTCGCACACGGACTGGCATCCCAACTTCAAGATCGAACGGCGGCGCCTCGATCCCCGAAAATATCAGGAGTTCGTCACGTTTCAATTGACGCAATCCAAACTCACGCTGGAGCGAATGCTGGGCTGCGGGGTGGACCTGCTCGCCTGGCCCTTTGGCATTTATGACGATGTATTGATCCAGATGGCCGCCCACTCAGGCTACGTAGCTGCCTTCACTATCGAGCGCCGGGCAGTTCGAGAATCGGATTCCATTATGGCTCTGCCTCGTTTCTTGATAGAGGATTCCATGGACAGGAGGGCGTTCCAGCGTATGTTGCAAGGCGCGTTCGCCGAAAAACCATGATGCTGCGACGCACTTTCCTGCTGACCGTTGCGGCGCTCGCCCGCGCAAGCGCGGATTCTCGTCCGGGAACCGGCCGCGACACACGCGAGATTCACCCGGAGCCGTTCGCTCCAAAAGCTCTCTACCTTTCCTCGTTTGGCCTGGGAGCCCGCTCTCTGCGGGAACCAGCGATTCGCCTGCTGCAGGAAACTGAATTGAATGCGCTGGTGATCGACGTCAAGGGCGACCGAGGCTGGATCGCATATCCCAGCACGGTCGGGCTAGCCCAAGACATCGGCGCTCAAAGAATTATCCCGGCCCGGAACGCCGACGAAATCTTACGTTCGTTGAAGTCGATGGGCGTCTATCTGATCGCGCGCATAGTAGTGTTCAAGGACAATCCGCTGGCACTGGCGAGGCCTTCCCTAGCGGTCAAGAACAGTGGCGGGAGCATCTGGCGTGACCGTGAGCACCTGGCCTGGGTCGATCCGTTCCAGCCGGCGGTCTGGAGCTACAACCTCGAGATCGCTGAGGAGGCTGCCCGCAAAGGTTTCAACGAAATTCAATTCGACTATGTCCGGTTCCCTGATGCGCGCGGCTTGGTCTTCTCGCGCCCCAATAATCGGGAGAATCGCGTCCAGGCGATTAACGGCTTTTTTCGCGAGGCGAGAAAGCGGCTGGCTCCTTACAAGGTCTTCCTCGCCGGAGACATCTTCGGATACGTTTGCTGGAACCAAGGGGATACAGACATTGGGCAGCAAATCGAAACCATCGTACGCGATGTCGACTATGTGTGTCCAATGCTTTATCCTTCCGGCTTTAAATATGGAATACCTGGTTATCGGAAGGCAGCGGCGTACCCCTACGAAGTCGTGCGGTTCTCGCTTGACAGGGCGTTTGTGCGAACCGAGTTGGATAAGAAGCATTTCCGGCCGTGGCTGCAGGCCTTCCGGGATTACGCCTTCGATCGGCGTGTTTACGGACCGCAGGAGATTCGCGCGCAAATTCGAGCGGCCGAGGAGTTCGGCTCCGATGGCTGGATGGTGTGGAACCCCCACAACGTATATACAGGCGCTGGTTTTCGCCCTAAACAGCCCGTGGAGTATTCGAGAGGAAGCGGCGGATAGAGTCGCTCGAATCGAGCGCCAGCGCTGCTTGCGCGATCGCTTCAGCTTCAGGTAGCGTCCAGCGGGCTATTGCCTGCTTGAGTTCGGGAATCAGCCTTGCGCTGACGCTGAATTCTTCGAGCCCCATGCCCATTAGAACTGGCGTCGCAAGTGTGTCGGAGGCGAACTCGCCGCAAAGGCACACGTCGATTCCAGCTTGCCGGCCGGTTTGGATCGTCTCGCGAAGCATTCGCAGGACCGCCGGTTGGAAGGGGTCCGCCAGCGGCGCCACCCGGGCGTTGGTCCGATCAGCAGCCATCACGTATTGAACGAGATCGTTGCTGCCGATGCTGAAGAAGCTTGCCTCGCGAGCCAGTTGATCGGCGACGGCCACGGCCGAGGGAACTTCGATCATGATCCCGACCCTTCTGTCCTTCTGGAAAGGAGTGCCTTCCCGCTCCAGTTCGGCCTCCACCTCGCCGAGGGCCGCTTTCGCTTCGCGTAGTTCAGCGACCGACGAGATCATCGGGAACATGATGTCGATAGCGTGCCCGCAACCGGCACGGAGGATGGCCCGGAGTTGCGTCCTGAACAAGTCTCGCCGGGCGAGCATTACTCGGATGCCGCGCCAGCCGAGCTGCGGATTGGCTTCTTCGCCAATTTCAATATAGGGCACAGTCTTGTCGCCGCCGATGTCGAGCGTGCGGATAACAAGCGGGCGCGAACCGAGCGCCTCGGCTATCGTGCGATAGGCGATGAGTTGCTCCTCCTCGCTCGGTGCAACTTCGCACCCCAGAAACAAGAACTCGGTGCGTAGCAGGCCGACACCTTGGGCGCCGCAATCTAATGCTTCCGACACTTCATCTACGCTCTTGAGGTTGGCCAGGACCTGGATGCAATGACCATCGCGTGTCGCCGCCGGTTTCTGCCGCTCTTCTTGCGCTGTGCGGCGGCCGCGAAGCCAAGCTTCGTGGCGATTTTCGATTTCTCGCGCTTCGCCAGCATCGGGCGATACCCAAACTCGTCCCTGTTGCCCGTCTACCGCAACCGTGGTCCCGTTCGCGATCGCCGAGAGGCCGGGGCCTAGGCCCACCACCACCGGGATGGCCATCGCGCGCATCAGAATTACGCTGTGCGCGGTCGCGCTGCCCGTCTCTAAGCACACAGCCAGCACCATACTTGGATCTAATGTTTTGACCTCGGAAGGTGCCAAATCGTGTGCGGTGAGGATGGAGGGTTGGCGCAGAAGAGATGGCGCGTTGCTGAGCCCTGTGAGTCTTCCAAGCACGCGCGCCGTTACGTCCGCGACATCAACCGCCCGAGCGCGCAGGTAGGGATCCTCCAGCGAGCGGAGGCGCTCGGCGAGCTTTCCGGCCGCCGATTGCCAGGCGAATTCGGCGTTTAACCGGTCCGCGAGAATGCCGTGCGAGGCGCTGCCGATCAATGCGGGATCTTCCAGGAAGAGCAGTTGAGCGTCGAAGATCCCGGCCTCATATTCGCCGGCGTGAGTTTTGGCCCACTCGTAAAGCGCGCGGGTCTCCTCCTGTGACGCTCGGATGGCTGTCTGCAAGCGTTGCCACTCAGCTTCAGGGTTGTCCACAGTTCGAGCGGTGGCCTTGATGGCGCTGGGACGAAGTTTCACGACCGGTCCGATCGCGATACCAGCGGACGCCGCGATGCCGATGAGTTCGCCGGGAGCGGGCTCTGCAGGAGCGGGCGCAACTGGGCCCGGTGTAACTTCCACGTTCTCGCTCTCACCACAGCCGGATGCAATAAAACTTGTCAGCTCGATCAACGCCTGCCGCGCTCCGGTCCCTTGCGCGCGGATCCGCAGTTGATGTCGTTGGCGCGCACCCAAGCTGAGGACACCGTTGATGCTGGCGGCGTCAAATGGACCCGCGGGAGCGGACAGGTTCTCGACTGTGACTTTGGCTCGGAAGCGGCGCGCCAGCCGGATGAGCTGCGCCGCCGGACGAGCGTGCAACCCGAGCCGATTAGTCAGTGTGACCAGCGCCTCTTGCCAAGGTTCGGAGCTTTCGGGTTCAGCAGCAGGCTTTGGCTCGGCGTGGCCCGCACTGAGCTGCGCCACCTTGGCTTCCAAAGCGGTCTGTGCCTCGCGAAGTACTTCCTCCAAGCCAGCGCCCGCCGCTGCCTGGCTCACCGCCGCAACCGCTCCCTCCACCAACGCTGCAGAGCATAAACGTATGCGGCTGCGCTTTTCTTCGGGCAAAAGATCCACCGCTGTCTCGGCGCTCAACACGGCGCTCCCGAGATCCATCAGGACCAGCACTCCGTCTTCGCTGTAGACCGACTCAATCGCCTGGAGCACTTTGAACGCGTCGGTGCCGATTGGATTGGTTGGGTCAGCGGTGCCCCCAGCCGCCGCCAGACGGGCCTTGCCCTGCGCCGCTTGAGCCGCAAGCTCACACACGCCTTCGGCAAGCTTGGCGCTATGGCATACGATGACGAATCCGATCATGAGTTGTCTGCGTGGCCCCAGACGCTCGCGGCCGCCTTGAGTAGGAGATAAGAAGAGGTCGCGCCAGGGTCCTGGTGGCCGATGCTGCGCTTTCCCAAATAGCTGGCCCGGCCTTTGCGTGCCTGCATCGGAATCGTGGCTCGCATGCCCGCCTCGGCTGCTGCTGCGCCTTCTTCAAGGATCTTCGCCAGACCGGCGCCCCCTTCCAGGCTCTTTCGCATGGCCGCCAGTGCAGGCATCAAGGCATCGACCATCGTTTTGTCGC
>Ga0134126_10005132_pt1 | contig 16346 bp, 11 predicted proteins | sample KB31752_FD_96881 | JGI IMG/M metagenome (GOLD analysis project Ga0134126, IMG submission 96881) | Terrestrial soil microbial communities with excess Nitrogen fertilizer from Kellogg Biological Station, Michigan, USA - KB3-175-2 | ecosystem: Environmental > Terrestrial > Soil > Unclassified ...
CACCTCGGGATTGTCATAATTGAGATCCGGCTGATGATGAAAGAACCGGTGCCAATAGTATTGCTCCGCCACCGGGTCCCAGGTCCAGTTCGAATTCTCGAAATCCTGAAAGATGATCCGTACGTCCTTATATTGCGTGGGATCATCGGTCCAGACATAATAGCTCCGCTCCTTCGAACCTTTTGGAGCGCGCCGCGCCCGCTGGAACCATTCATGCGCATCGGAGGTATGATTTATGACCAGTTCCGTGATCACCCGCAGATTGCGCTGATGCGCCTCTTTCATCAAATGTTTGAATTGGGAAATATCGCCAAAAGAAGGATTGATGCTATAGTAATCGGCGATATCATAGCCATCGTCGCGTAACGGTGAGGGATAAAAAGGCAACAACCAAATGGTGGTCACCCCAAGATCCTGCAGGTAGTCCAATTTTTGGAGTAATCCCTGAAAGTCTCCGATACCATCCGCATCGCCATCGCAGAACGCCTTGATATGCAGTTCATAAATGACGGCGTCCTTATACCAATGTAAGTCGTCGTCCAGCGCGGTAGAGTCTGCCATACCAGCAGCCCTTCAAATCCCATGCCCGCCCCAGCGGGGAATGCCGGCGGGATGCTATTCCGTTTTTAAGCTATCCACCGGATTGGCCATTGCAGCACGAACACTCTGCACGGCCACCGTCACCAGGGCAGCCACCAGCAACACCAGCGCCGGCAGCGCAAGTATCACCCACCCCACCCGCACATGAAAGGCATAGTTCCGCAGCCACCGGTCCGCGCCAAAATAGGTTACCGGCAAAGCGATCAGCGTGGCAAGGCCAACCAGCCGCACAAAATCTTTTGACACCAATACCACCAGGCTGTGAACCGACGCCCCGAGCACCTTCCGGATACCGATCTCCCGGACCCTCAACCGGATCGCACAGCTCGACAGCCCTAAAAGCCCCATACAAGCCACGAAGATCGCCAGACCCGCGAACAGCTCGAAAAGCGCACCGAGTTTCTCATCCGAAGCATACTGTTTCTCAAAATGGTCGTTCAGGAAAAAAGACTCATATGCATTGCCGGGAAATAGCGCGCTATAGGTGTCCTTCACATGGGCCAGCGTCCGCGACAGCTGACGCACATCGAGATTGATCACAAAATAGGCCGGGGAGCCAAAAGATATCCGGTAGTACATAATGGGATCATGCGCCTTTTGCAGCGACTCCTGCTGATAGTCGCCGACCACCCCGACGATCTCCGCCTTGACATCCCCCAGCCACGAAACAAAATACATGTATTGATGCACGGCCGCGGCGGCATTGCGATACCCCAAATCCTTCGCCAGGGTTTCATTGATCATCACCCGCGTTTGCATGGTCTTATACCAGCTGCCTGTTTCGTCATCCGGAATATTGCTGCCCGCCACCAGTTTTGCTCCGTAGGTAGGGAGAAAATCCTTGTCGACCATCAGGAAATCGGCAAAGAACACATCGTTCCCGGATTGGTCGATCCGCCGGACGGCATTGTCCGCCAGCATAGGCTGTCCTGGTATTTCGGAGACACCCGTGACGCCGTGGATGGCCGGCTCCCTTGACAGCTCCGTCTTGAAAGAGTTCACCCGGGCACCCAGGGTCGAGTCACTCACCGCCGGCGCCTTCACGACATACAGCTGATCCAGGTTATAACCGGGATTCTGGCTGCGCATGAACTGCAACTGCCGGTACACCAACAAGGTTCCCGCGATCAACAGGATTGACAAAAAGAACTGAAAGGTTACCAATGCCTGCCGCAAAAACACTCCTTTTGCCGAACGCTGAAATCGTCCCTTCAACACCAGCACCGGCTTGAAAGCAGCCATCACCAGGCTCGGATAAGCGCCCGCCAAAAGCGAAGCGAGTATAAAAAGGCCTGCGAACGCCAGCCAGAACCCCCCTTCCCGCATTAGTCCACTCGTCAAAAAGGCCCGATGCACCTCCTTGCCTACGATGCTGTCAAAACCGGGCCCCGCCATCGCCACCAGCAACACCATGACCACTACCGCCACCCCGTTGATCAGCATCGACTCCAGCATGAACTGGCCGGCCAGTTGCCACCTCGTAGCCCCCGCCACCTTCCGCACGCCCACCTCGCGGGCCCGCTCCATCGATTTCGCCGTGGAGAGATTGATATAATTGATCCACGCGATCAGCAGGATAAACCCCCCCAGGATGGTCAGGAAATAAAGCGTCTTCGCAACGCCCGCAGCTCGTAACCACCGCCAAACGATGACCCCAAATGGATCGCCGTCAACGATTGCAAAAAGAAGACGGCGCCCATATTCAACGGCGATAACCTTTTGGTGAGATGCTTATCGACAAACGCGGGCAGTTTTGCCGCCACCCTCGAGGGATCGGTGCCCGGCTTCAGCAAAATATAGGTGTACCAGCTGGGCGCATCCTGATCGCTATGGCCAAAATCAGGCGGCAGCGATATCAGTAATTGGAAATGGACATGCGAGTTTCCGGGGACATCCTGAAATACGCCTTCGACGATCAGTGGATGGCTATTGAAATAAAGCGTCTTGCCCATCGCATCTTCGTCCCCGAAATATTTCCGGGCCATGCTGGCCGATATCACTACCGACTTACCATCTGCCAATGCGGTATGTGGATCACCCTCCAGAAAGGGAAAGCTGAACATCCGCAAAAAACTGGCATCGGCAAAATAGAATTCGGTTTCATTGAACCGCCTGCTGTTCCTATGTTCATCGGTATACGAAAATTGCTGTGCCCCCGTAGTCCCAAAGGCACTGGGGTCACCCAGGCGTGCAAATTCCTCCACTTCCGGGAGATCGGCCTTCATTTCGGGTCCCGTGGCCGCATAATTGGCGTTGCCTACACCGCCGCCCGTCAGATCGCGCGTAAAAGCCAGCGGAACCCGGTAGATCCGGCCCGCATTCGCATGCCATCCGTCATAGCTCCGTTCAAACCGCACGTATTCGAAAATAAACCAGCAGGCCGCCATCCCGATGGCCAGACCTAAAATGTTGACCAGCGAAAAGACCTTGTTCTTAAATAGGTTCCGTTGTGCGATCAGCAAAAAATTTCTAAACATGGGTTCGCGTTTATTCGGTTTTTAAGCTTTCGATAGGATTGCTCAGCGCCGTTTTCACACTCTGTATCCCGACCACCGCCAGGGCGACGGTGAGCAATAGCAACGGCGGTAAGACCAGGATATACCATTCCACTCCAATATGAAAGGCATAACCGCGCAGCCACCGGCTCGCCCCGATATAGATCACGGGAATAGCGACCATCGAAGCCCAGCCCACCAGCCGGATGAAGTCTTTGCTGAACAACAGCACCAGGCTGCCGACGCTTGCTCCCAATACCTTGCGGATACCGGTCTCCTTGGTCCGCAGCCGGATCATAAAGCTCGACAGACCCAGCAGTCCGATACAGGCGACAAAGATCGCCAGGATGGTGAACAAACCGAAGACCTTGCCGAAACGCTGATCGCTCTGGTATTGCCGGTCGAAATATTCGTTGAGAAAGAAATAATCACAAGGATTGCCGGGAAAGATGGCCTTATAGGCCTCCGAGATGGTGGCCAATGTCTGTGACAGATGCTCCGTCGACATCCGCACGGAAAAATAGCTCCAGTTATCGTGCGCGGGATAACAGTAGAGCATGGGATCATAATCTTCTTTCAACGACCGCTGATGATAATTGCGGACTACCCCCACGATCTTTGCCGGTACTCCCCCCGGCCCATAACCGAAGACGACATCCTGGTTTAGCGCCGCCTCGTCGGATCGGTAGCCCAGGCTCTTCACTACCTTTTCATTGACGATCACACCCACGGTTCCCTTCACATTAAAAGGATCCACGGTATCGGCGATCTGCTCGAGATTACGTCCAGCGACCAGTTCCACCCCATAGGTCTTGAAAAAATCTTCGTTGACATCGGAGATATAGGTCGCGAGGTTATGCGTTTTGTCGTCGGTGGACCTGCGTACGAAATTACGCCCGACTACCGTCTTACCCGGGATATCGGAGGAGGGCGCCACATCGCTCACCGTCGGGTCCTGTAACAATCTTGTCTTGAACACCGCGATCCGTTTGCGGAAGGTGCTATCCGTGATCGCGGGCGCTTTGACCACCAATACCTGGTCCTTGCTATAGCCGGCCGATGCGTGCTCCATAAAGGAAAGCTGGGCATAAACCGTAATGCTGCCGGCGATCAGCAACAGGCTCAGGACGAACTGCACCATCACCAGCGTCTTTCGCAGGGTCATTCCTTTCCCGGAATTGACGAATTTTCCCTTCAGCACCGCCACAGGTCGGAACCCGCTCAAAATGAACGCGGGATAAGCGCCCACCACCAGCGCGCTCACAAGATAGAGCGACACCACTGCGATCCAGAAAAGCGGCGCATGCCAGATACCGGCATCAGGAGTGCCGCGGCTGATGTCCTTGCCAATAAATTCACCGAAGAAGGGAAAACAAAGCCATATGACGATGACGCCCAGCACCAGCGCCAGCAAGTTGATCAGCACCGATTCCAGCAGGAACTGACCGATGATCTGCCCCCTCCTGCCCCCGACAACCTTACGCAGACCTACCTCCTTGGCCCGTTCGGTCGACTTGGCCGTGGACAGATTGATGTAATTGATCCAGGCGATCACCAGGATCAATACGCCTATCAGGGTCAGAAAGGCCATCTCTTCTTCGCTCGCTCCTGCCTCCGGTCCCTTGATCTTTTGTGAATGAAGGTGGATATCCATCAACGGCTGCAAATGGAAATAGGTTTGAAAAGCCAGCTCCCGCTGCGCTTTGCCGAGATAGTGTTCCACAAAGGCCGGGAATTTCGCCTCGATGCGGCTGGGATCGACACCCGGCGCAAGCCGCACATAGGTATAGAACTCCGGCCAGTTCCATAACACGTCAAAACCACCGCCAAGGGTCGTGAACGACACCAGCATGTCGAATTTCAAATGGGTATTCTCCGGTACGTCTTTAAAGACGCCCGTGACCTTCAAGGGCATTCCCGCATTGAACGTAAGGGTCTTCCCCATGGGATCGGCCGCACCAAAATATTTCTTCGCCGACGATTGCGAGATCACCACCGTGCGCGGCTCACGCAGCGCCCCCGCGGGATCGCCCTCCACAAAGGGATAGTTGAACATCGTAAGAAAACTGGAATCGACCAGAAACATCCGTTCCTGGTTGAAGATCACCGTTCCGCGCTTTGGGTCTATATAGCTCAGCGTCGTGCCCGAAAAAAAGATATTCGACGGCACGACCCGTGCAAAAGCCCTGACCTCGGGGAAGTCTTTTTGCATCGCCGGTCCTACCGCCGGATGATTCGTCGCCGTCGCCGGGAATTCACCATTCGCAAAACTACCGCCATAAGAGACATTCACCCGGTAGATGTCCGCGGCAGCCGCATGCCAGCAGTCATAGCTGGACTCGAAATGGACATAGGCAAAGATGAAGAAACAGGCGGCCATGCCGATGGCGAGCCCGAAAATGTTGACCAGCGAAAAAACTTTGTTCTTGAGCAGGTTCCGGTAGGCGATCTTGAAGAAGTTCACTAGCATGGGCAATCCCCTCCCAAGGATATGCCAGATTCCATATACCCTGAAAACCAATCAAATATACACTATCTTTCCTTTCAGCCGTCCGCTTTCGATGCACCGGTCTGTATAGATACCGCTCACCCGCATGTTCCACCCATACTGCGTGTCGGCATACAGGACGCTAAGACTGGCCAGATGCGGGCTTTGCCCCTGCAAGGGTCTGGACTCATCCCGCGTCACGGTGATGATGTCGCTCGTGGGATCATTGGGATTGGCTCGCGTTTGATAGTTGGCCGGTTGCACGATCCGGCTCGCCGCTGTTGATCGTGGCATCGGCATGAAGACCGGAAGGTAAAAAGCTTCATGCTGCAATGATTTTGCAGGCCGAAGATACTTTGGCCGGCCAAAATCTGTATTAATTCTGTATTAAAGGATTTAACAATATAATAACTTAATATAATATAAATCACCTTGAACGAAAATAGTCCACGCTTATCGGCTAAAGGCGACAGACCCCGGGGTCCTACTTGACGTTTTACGTACTATCCCCCATTCCTGGCCGTTAAATTATCGTACTTTTATTTTGAATGCTCCGAGACATATCCTTTTTAAAAGCTGCAGGCCACCTGTTCCTGGCAATGTTGTTTTTTGGCGTGGAACCTGTCGCAAGCCACCCCCTTTCTCCACCTTTGCTCACCGGGCAACGGGTTGCGCTTGCGCCCTATTTCAGCATTTTTCAGGACTCCACAGGTCTGCTTCCGGCGGATGATCTATACCGCCGCCCCGATGCATTCGTTCCGCTTGCAGAAGCCGCCAAAGGCAACCCGCTGGGCTATTATTGGCTACGCACCAGCTTTCACACGGACACCGCCATGGATCCCGGGCAGGTGCTCACCTTCGACAACCTTACTTACGTCGATGTCTATCTTTTTTCGGACAGCAGTCTTATCGTGCACAAGGTGGCCGGCGCCTTTCGGGCCCGTACCGAGCTGGACCCGGATGATGGTCGCTTTCATACGATGCTGCCACTGGCACCCGGTAGAAGCTACACACTTTTGCTCCAGGTCCATCACACCAAACATTTTCAACCCATTTACGATTTCGAACTCCAATCCCGGCGCACGTTTTATAAGAACGACCATCTCCGGTTGTTCTCCGATGCAGCGCTCATGGGAGCGGTGATCCTCTTCTTTATATACACCCTCGTATCCTGGATGGTCAGCCGCTTTCGGGCCTATGGCTGGCTTCTGCTGTTTATTACCGGCATCGGACTGTATGTTCTTGGCTCGAAAGGCTACCTTATCGAGTGGATTGCGCCGGAAGAACCCGCTGCGGGCTGGCTACTGAATGTTCATTTTCTCCATGCCGGTTTACTGGGGATGTATTTCCTTGTTGTAGATTTCTGGCGGTTAAAAACGGATTTCCCCCGCTTCTATCGCTGGAGCCGTTGGATTCCCGTGCTGATCATCGCGACCACGTTCTTCAACTTCTTTACCGATTATTTCACCGGCAATTACCGGCTTACGAACCTCATCCACTACGTGGAGAATCCGGTGATCCTGGCCTTTATCGTCGGCGCGGTCTATAGCTGTTGGTCGCGGCTTAGCCTGGCCCAGCGCTATCTGGGGTATGGTATCATGCTTTGCGGCGCGACCGGCTTATTCGTAGCCGGCAATGCCCTGCTGAATCATGAGCGGGCACTGACGAGTACGGGACTCGTCGCTGACTGTCTGATCCTCACCGTGGTCCTCCTGTTCTCCACGGGTCTTAAGGAGGAGATGCGGCTGCACGAAGTCGCCAAATTAGCCGCGTTGGAACAGCTTAACCAGCTTCAGCAACATCAGAACAGCATCCTGGAGAAAAAGGTAGCGGAACGGACCGAAGAGCTCGGCATCTCCAACCGCCGGCTCCAAAAACAAAAACAGCTGCTGGCGGATCGGAATACCAAGATCGAGACCCTCATCAATGAGCTGAACCACCGGGTAAAGAACAATCTTCAGTTGCTTTATAGCCTGCTTAGCCTGCAGCTGCCCATGGTCCGCGACGGCGCCGCGCGCGACATGCTCAAAGGCAATATCGGCAAGATCAGGGCCATGATGCTCGTCAACCAAAAACTCTTTAACTTCGAACAAGGCCGCGGTGTAGGTCTTTGCGAGTTTATCGCCGAACTGGCGGCCCATCTGCAAAAGATCTACGATACCCGCGAACAGACCCGCATCATCCAGGATATCCCGGGTGATCTCCGGCTCAGCGACAAACATACTTTATCTTTTGGCCTTATCCTATCCGAACTGTTCACCAATACGTTTAAACACGCCTTTAAAGACCATCCCGATCCCTGTATCCGGGTCCAGGCCTTTATGATCAACGACCAGACCTTACAGTTCGTCTACTCGGATAACGGCATAGGGATTGCTACAAAGGACCACGGGGAGCGGTTCACGATGGGCATACCTTTGATCCGGGATCTCACCCGGCAGATGAGCGGGCAAATGTCTGTCACCACAAACAACGGATTAAGCTATTGTTTCACAATACCTTTTAAACAAGAAAATTCACCAATACTACGCTACGACGCACATGGTAAGGACACTGATTATTGAAGATGAGATCATCATCGGCCGATTTATCGAAAAACTGCTGAATACCCATTTCGAATGCGATACGAGGGTCGCCGTCTCGGCCGGCGAAGCGAACAAAGCCATGGCAGACTTCCTGCCACATCTTCTGCTCTGCGACATTCAGCTTGAGGAGGAGCTCTCGGGTATCGGCCTCATTACCGAATTACGCCGCCGTTTCGCCTTCGAGGTTATCTATATCACCTCGTATCAGCATCGAAGCATCATCGAACAGGCGGCGGCCACCCTCCCTGCCAACTACATTATCAAACCTATAGACGAGACGCAGCTGCTGGCTGGCGTTCAGCTCGTGATGAGCCGGCTCCAGACCGACGACCAGGCGGGGAAAGCTTATCTGCGGTCGAATGCGATCTTTACGGATATCGAGCTCCGCATCCTCCGGCTGATCCGTGAGAAAAAGACGACCATTGATATCGCAGAGACCCTGCATCTCAGCAGGTATACCATCAAGAACCACCGCCACACGATCTGCCGCAAGCTCCAACTCGAGGACGAAAACAACGCCCTCCTGAAATGGGTCGTCCAGAACGGGAACATGCTGAAATAAGGAAGCCGGGTGCGCCCAGTGCGCGGCCCGGCCCCGCGTGTACAACTCAGCCGTTTATGGTGCGATCGTTCCCGTGAAGAAGTCGATCGCTTTCTTCTGCAATAGCATATTCACCGATGCCTGGATCTTATTCTGCTGTGCCTGCAACAGCACCTGTTGGGCATTGGACTCGGTAATGAAATCCGTCGCCCCCTGCTTGTATCGTGCATTCACCGCATCAAAAGCCTCCTGCGCGGCTTCCAAACCCTTGCCCACGGTCTCCATTTGCTGCACCGCATTGATATAATCGTTATGCGCCATACGGATACGCGCCACGATGGCGATTCGGGTGTCCTCCTTGTCGATCCGTGCGTTGTCGGTGAGGATGCGGGCCGCCGCCACATTGCTTTTTGTCGCATACCGGTCGAAGATATTCCAGGTAGCGCTGATCCCCACCAACCCAAACGTGTTCTTGTAGAGCTGCGTCAGCTGCGAGGTTTGCGAGGACGGCAGCTCGTCGACCCCATTCACCTTGAGGGCATTGAACGAAGCGCCGTTGTTGTACAAACCACCACCGACACTCACCACCGGCAGATAGCCGCTGCGGAACTTTTTGATGTTCCACTCGCTGACCTGCACATTGAGCTCGGCGGATCTCAGATCCACGCGCGTCTTCAATCCCTCTTCTACCAACGTGCCGACATCGCCATACTTACCGGCATCCGCTCCATCGTCGATGGACATGTCTTCGAAGTCATAGTAGTCGCTGCTATCGATCCGCAGCTTTTGCAACAGCTGGATCTTGTCGTTCTTCAGCCTGTTTTGCGCGTTGATCAGTGACAGTTTGTCGCTGCTGGTCTGTGCCTGCTGCTGATAAAGGTCCGTTCGAGCCACCCTGCCTACATCCGACAACGCCTGCAGCTGGTTCTCCCGGTCCAGGGACGTGTTCAGGTTATTGCTGTCGAGCACCACGATCTTCCGGTCCAGCACCACCTGCAGATAGCTCTGCGTGATGTCCAGCTCGATATCCTGCCTGGCGCGCACGAGCGTGAGCTCCGCGGCATTTCGGTTGAGTTTGGCCGCCTTGAAATTGCTGTAGTTGTAATAACCCGTGAAGATATTCAGGCTGCTCGTGAGCTGGTAATTATACGCGCTGCGCGCCGTATAGGCCAGATAGGGCCCCGTAGATCCATAATAGTTATTTCCGTAATCATAGTTATAGCCGCCTGCCGCCTGTACATTGGGCAGGTATTGGCCATATGCCGCCAATACTTGCGTGCCGGCCAGCGCGACGTCGTTATTGCCTTTGAGCACCGCCGTCGAGTTCTGCAAGGCGATGCCGATGCAGTCATCGAGACTCAGTGTCCTAACGGGCGCCGGTCCTGTCGTCGCAAGGGAGAAACTTATACCTAAAAAATAAACCCACATTATAATTGCAATTTTACCTTTTGATTTTCCTGTATTTCTGGGCTGACATTCAAACCGATCAGATCACCTTTCTGCACACCGCTGAGGATCGATACCGACGCCCCATCGTTCTTTCCCACCGTCACCGGCTGGAAATGCAATTGATGCAGACTGTCGATCACCGGAACAAAAAATTTCCCGCCGCGGATCACCAACGCCTCGCTGGGGATCGCCAGGTTTTTTTGCGAAGGCATTTGAAGCGCTATTTGCAGATAGCTGCCGGGGATCAGCTCCCGTCTGGCGTTGTCGACATCGATCTCGACCAGCATCATGCGCGTCTTGGGATCGAGCTCTCCTGCGATTCGGGTTATTTTGGCCTTCATCTGCCAGTCCGGCCTGTCCGTCGACGTAAGGGTCACCGGATAGCCGTTCTGCACGAAGCCAGCGTCGATCTGCGGAACATAGATATAGACGCGCACCCGGCCCAGTTCGGAGATGGTCACGACTGGTTGGGCGCTGGTTTGAGAACTCGTCGCATTCTGCACGAGCGCGCCCGGGTCTGCGAATCGTGCCGTGATCGTTCCCGAAAAAGGAGCCGTGAGATTCTTATAGCCCATTTGCTCCTTCAGACTCCGCACTTGTGCGCGCGCCATCTGCACCGCCGTCTGGCTGGTCTCGGCCTCTTCCTTGCTCACGTATTCCTTTTTGACAAGGCTGCTGTCCCGCGCCCAGATCTTCTCTTTGTTCTCCAGATCGGCCAACGCCGAATTATAAGCCTGATCCGTCTCGGGCGAGACGATAGTCGCCAGCAGCTGGCCTTCCCGGACATTATCTCCCTTGTCGACCAGTATTTTATTCATATACCCACCCGTCTTCGCATACAGGGTAGTCTCCTGGTAAGGCCGGGCCTCCCCGATAAACACCAGTCCCTTCTCGCTGACATTGGCGCCGGCCTTCAACGCCCTGACCACGGGTCCCTCCGTTGCCTGGCGGACCCGCACCTTCGTTTCTTCATCCAAAGAAGATTTCTTCTTCAATGCCATGAAGATGAAACCAAAACCGGCGAGACCTACTACCAGCAGACCTCCCAGCCATATCTTCCATCCCGTTTTGTTCGTATTCATAAGTTTTAGTTTTTAAATTTTATTCTGGTAAAGTCACTTCCGGATCTGGCTTGATCCCTCCATGGGGGTGGTCGCCCACATGCACGGTATCATACCGCATGGTCTCGAGGGCAAATTGCTCATCCAGCTTATGCCGCGTCGGCTCTTTTTTCCTGAGCAGCGAATAGATCACCGGTACGATGAACAACGTAACGAAAGTGGCGACGATCAATCCGCCCATCACGGCACGTCCCAACGGCGCATTCTGCTCGCCACCAGGGCCCGTACCCAGGGCCATCGGGATCATCCCCAGGACCATCGCCAGCGCCGTCATCAATACGGGCCGCAGACGCGTCTTACCTGCTACCAGGGCCGCCTCCACCGCATTCAGTCCCTGCTCGACGCGCACTTCGTTGGCAAAGCTCACCAGCAGGATGCTGTTGGAGACTGCAATACCCACGGCGACTATCGACCCCATGAGCGAAACGGTATTTAACGTAGTCCCCGTAATGGCCAGCATCCAAAGGATACCGATAAACGCGCCGGGTACTGCAAAGAGAATGATGAATGGATCGAGCCAGGTCTGGAACAACACCACCATTAAAAAATACACCAGCACCACACTAAGGATCAAGCCCAGGCCCAGCGTCTTAAAGGTCGAATTCATCACTTCGGGCTGTCCGCGGAGGAAGAAGTGCATGCCGGTGGGTGTATGGCCGATCCCCGCGATCTTCTTTTCGATATCCGCCGCCACCGAACCCATGTCCCGGCCATCCACATTCGCCGTGATGTCCATGACCCGCTGTACCGTATAGTGTGAGATCACGTCGTATTCATTCTCGAATTGCGTCGTGGCGATGTTCCCCAGCGGCTCCGCCTGCGCAATGGGCAGGTCCGTCGGCTTCGACGCCACCGTTTGCATCAGCGACGCACTGTTGTTGGTCACCGGCGTGTTCAGCACGCTGTTCATGGAATTCAGCTGTGCATAAGGCACCTTCACCGCCACCGTATAGTTCACATTGTTCATGGGGTTGATAAAGAAGCTCGGCGATACCGTCGTGTTCGACGACAAGGCGATGAGCATGGCATTGGCGGCATCCCGCTGTGTCAATCCCACCTCCTGCGCCCGCTCCCGGTCCACATTGACCTTGAAGGTCGGATAGTCCAGCACCTGCCTGATGTTGACGTCCACCGTTCCCGGGATCGTCTTGATCGCATCCTTGAGCTTCACCGCATATTTATAAGAGGTATCATAGTTGTTGTTCATGATCTGTACATCGATGGGCGCGCTAACGCCGAAGTTCAACACCTGGCTCACGATATCCGCACTCTGGAAATAGATGCTGCAACCCGGAAAATTGGCATTCAGGTCCTCCCTTATCCTGCGCATATACCCGGCGGTAGGCTGGTGTTTTGCATTTAAGGCGATCAGGATATCCGCATCCATACTACTGGTGTTGTCCGTCTGTACAAACCCAAGGTTATAGAAAAGCGGCACGCCGATCATATCGTTTATGGATCCAAGATCCTCCTTGGCGATGATCTTCTGTATCCGGCCTTCGGCGGAGTCGACCAGCCGCTCCGTTTCCTCGATCCTGCTGCCCGTAGGAGCACGGAAGTGGATCTTCATCATCCCCGAGTCCGTGACAGGAAAGAAATCCGTGCCGATGAGCTTCACCAAACTCAGCGAGATCACGAGCACCGCCAGCACGCTCAACAGCACTGCCGTACGGTTCTTCAGGCAGTTGTGCAGTATCCGGCCATAGCGCTCGGTGAACTTCGCAAACCGCCGGTCGCGCCATTGGTTGAAATTATAGGAGAAAAGCTTGAACCGGCTCACGCCCACCGGCCGTTCCGCGCCATGGTATTCGCCCGCCATCAGCATCCTTGCCAATACCGGCACCAGCGTCCGCGACAGGATATAGCTGGCCATCATCGATGCGACGACACTCAGGGCCATGGCCTGGAAGAGGTATTTGGACGGTCCCGTGAGCAGCACCACCGGGAAGAATACGATACAAATGGCCAGCGTCGCCATCAGCGCGGGCACGGCGATCTGTTGCGCCCCATCGAGGATCGCGATCGTCAGCGGCTTGTGCAAATGGATATTCCGGTGAATATTCTCGACCTCCACAGTGGCATCGTCGACCAGCATGCCAATGGCGAGACTAAGTCCGCCGAGCGTCATAATGTTGAGACTGTTACCGGTGAGCTTCAGCACGATGATCCCCACGAAGATGGAAAGCGGGATCGAAGTACACACGATCACTATACTTCGCCAGCTGCCGAGGAAGAACAAGATCATCAACGAGACCAGGATCGCACCCGTGACCGCTTCGTGCAAAACACTCTCGATCGAGTTCTCCACAAATACGCTTTGATCGAAACCCACACTCATCTCCAATCCCTGCGGCGCCGTCTCCTTGATCACCGGCAACATATCCCTGGCGGCTTCTACGACCTCCAGCGTACTGGCATTCGATTTCTTCAGGATGGATAGATAGGCCGCCCTTCGCCTGTCCACCCGCACCACGTTGGTCTGGTCCGCATAGGCGTCCTGTACATTGGCAATATCACCCATATTGACGATCTGCCCATTCACGGACTTCACGGGGATAGCCTTGAACTCATTCACCACCTCGGGACTCGAATTGAGCTCTACGTTGTATTCGCGTGTGCCGATACGCGCCGTACCCGCCGGGATGATCAGGTTCTGGGCCTGAAGTGCATTCAACAAGTCCGATGGCGAAAGCCCCTTGGCCGCCATCGCCTTCGGATCGGCATCGATCACGATCTCGCGCTGCTTACCCCCAAAAGGTGCGGGCGTAGACAACCCCGGGATCGTAAACAGCCGGACCCGGATGAAGTTCAACGCGTAGTCGAAGATCTTGTCCTCCGGCAGCGTCTTGCTGCTGAGTGCGATTTGCGCCACCTGCACGTTGGTGGCATTGTACTGGATAATAAATGGCGGCTGGATACCCGGTGGCATGGAATGAAGGGTAATATTAGCCGTAGCCGACATCTGCGCGATGGCGGCGCCGATATCCGTGCCTTTTTCAAAATATACGTGCAATAATCCGATACCCGGCTGACACTGCGATTCGATCCGCTCGACACCATTCACGGTGGTGGAGATGCCCCGCTCGCTGATATAGACCACCTTTCTTTCCATATCGGCGGCTGACAAGCCGGGATAGTTCCAGATCATATTGACCACGGGAATATCGATCACGGGAAAGATGTCCACCATCATCGACTTGATGGCCATGATCCCGAGTATCATAATGAGAAATGCCATCACGGCAACAGTATACGGCCTTCGTAAGGCCATTCTAACAATCCACATAAGTATATAAGAATAGAATAATAAATAGAGCGGCGAATACGCCGTCATTCACATGGCGAGAGCAATACGTGGATTTATTTACTTGTGGAGATAGAATCAGATCAATAGTCGCTCCACCTCGAGATATCGGGGCGGATCGCCGGTGATGGCGACGTTATGGGCAGAAAGCGCCCGGCCGAAGATGGCATGACTATCATATGAAGGGAAAAAAGAACACGAAAAGAATTGCACCACCGGGGGCGTCGATGGGCGAATGGCTGTCGTCACAACTCCAAAACACTTGCGGCAGGTGCGCTTTAGATAAGCGATCCGTTCACAATGGCCGGTAGCGTCTTTCTGGAACTGGCAGATGGCGGACTCATCGGCCCGCGCCATACCAAAGTGGAGCAAAAGATATTTCTTGACGGGGCAGGAATAAAGCAGCAGGAAGCAAAGCCCCAGCAACAGCCAGGTAAGCTTCTTGAATTGGATCGCGGCCTGTGAGAACCCGTTCATTTGGAGGCAAAGCTAGTGCAAAAACGATTTCGCAAACATTGCTTTAATGTCATTTTAACGTCACCTCCCGAATACGCCTCTGAACACCGGCGTGGCAGCCTGCCGCCAGGCCGTCGTCAACGCGGCTGCTTCACCATGTTGGGGTTATCCCGGATTTCGACCTCCACCACCATAACGATCAACCGGATATCGTCGGCAATGTCCTGCAACAATCCGATGTCGTTGTCGGCCTTGTAATAAGCAGCCTCGATCGTCATGCCGCCGCCGCCCTCATCGACCTTAACATCCCTCGCATGTCCCCGTTTCAACAACAGCAGGACCTCACTGCGGGTGGTCGCCCCGGGCACGCATTCGATGTGCATCAAATAGGAATCGTTGGCGTTTTCGCTGGCCTGTCTCGGGGTATCACAAGCCGCAAAGAACAGTAAAGAGAGAAGGGGGAAGAACAGTTTTTTCATAACGAGTGGTTTTGATGTTTAGAGATACTATCGATCAACCCACTACGATGCCAAAACCACTCCCGTTGGCTATCAGCAGATTAAACGATCAGCATCTACGAAACCGTTCGTTTTTAGTACGAAAGTGTTCGTATATGAACAGTCGAGCAATAACCCGAGGCCATGCCGCTCACTTCCGAAACCTATTACGGGGTTCAAAACCGTCGAGTAGGCTCGCAGCGGCGTCCTGCGGACGTGCGCACTTGCGGACTCATGGTAACGCAAAGGCCACATACGAATCGCCCGACTTCTTATGGAGCTTTCCACCGCCGCAGGCGATCACCACATATTGTTTCCCGTCGACCGCATACACGCTTGGCGTGGCAAAACCCGCCACCGGCAGATCGCCCTCCCACAGCAGCTGTCCCGTACGTTTGTTATAGGCCCGGATCTTTGCGTCGCTGGTAGCGGCGATGAAGAGCACGCCGCCCGCCGTGACCACAGGGCCGCCATAGTTCTCGGTACCTGTATGAATGCCCCTGGCCTTGAACTCAGGATAATCCCCCAGCGTATCCTTCCACACGATGGTCCCCTTGTTGAGGTCGATGGCCGTCAGCGTCCCCCAGGGCGGGGCTACGGCAGGATAGCCTTCTTTGGTCAGGAATTTATTGTAGCCGGTGGCATCATAAGGCAGGTGGAAATAGGGATCTTCGGCCTTTTTGCCAGTATCCAGAAACATCGCCGATCTTTTCCGTTTTTCATCCAGCAGATACGCTGCTAAAGCCCCTTTCTCCGCCTCGCTGAGCTGCTTGAACGCCGGCATCATCCGACGGCCCGAATTGATCAGCG
>Ga0134126_10005133_pt1 | contig 16346 bp, 8 predicted proteins | sample KB31752_FD_96881 | JGI IMG/M metagenome (GOLD analysis project Ga0134126, IMG submission 96881) | Terrestrial soil microbial communities with excess Nitrogen fertilizer from Kellogg Biological Station, Michigan, USA - KB3-175-2 | ecosystem: Environmental > Terrestrial > Soil > Unclassified ...
CACGCCGGGCAGGCTGGGCGCGGAGGGAAGCTGCGGCGCCGCCGGGAGTTGCGGCGCCGCGGGGAGCGACGGGGCGCCTGGCACCGATGGCGCGCCGGGTGCGGACGGCGTGCCGGCCGTGGCGCAATCCAGGCTCTTGATCGCGTCGTTGAGCTTGTTGGCCTGCGCGACCTGCGCCGTCGCGCCGGCCAGATCAGGCGGGGTGGCCAGCAGGCTCTTCGCCGCCTGGGTCAGCGTCGCGGAGTAGTCCGCGAGCAGGCCCGCGCAGGTGGACGGGGAGACCTGCTTCGGCCCCTGCGCGCCGTTCGTCGCCGCCTCGGCTGCGGTCGCCCCGCAGAACGCCGTGGTTCCCGCGATGGCGAGGGTCGCGATCCAGCGAGCGTGTCGCTTCTGCACTGTGGTCCTCTTTCGGGCTGGTACCCCCCTCGGGTTCCGCAAGGCAGGTACCCGCTCCGGCCCGCGCCGCCGACTTCCGCCGTTGACATTCATCCGCTTGCCAGTTAAGTCGTACAACTCACCCGGACAGCAGCGGTCCCCGGCGTGGAGTTGGGAAGCTGCGCCACGCCGGGGACCGGATGATCCGTCAGATCAGCTCGTTCTCGAGCGCCGCGAGTTCCTCGGGCGTGCCATAGCTGATCGGGCCGTTGAACGTGCGCCGGGCGGTGACGAACCACCAGACCGCGGAGATCAGCAGCACCACACCGAGCGCGAGCGGCGCGTAGTTGAAGTTGTGCGCAGTGATCGGGTTGGCCTGCGGCAGCAGGAAGACCAGGCTGCTGATCACCACCCAGATCACCGCGATCAGGGCCACCGGCTTGCCCCACCTGCCCAGGTTCCACGGACCGGCCTCGAACTCCTCGCCGCGACGCAGCCGCAGGAAGATCGGGATCGCGTACGAGCCGAACAGACCGATCACGTTCACCGACACGACCGCGGTGAAAGCCACCGTGGACCACAGCGACGGCAGCACCAGGATGAACGCGCCGACCGCGGCGAACCACACGCTCTTGACCGGCGTGCCCGTGCGCGGGTTGACCGAGTGCCACAGCCGCGAGCCGGGGATCGCGCCGTCCCGGGAGAACGCGAAGATCTGCCGCGAGTTGCTGGTCAGGTTCGCCATGCCGCAGAACAGCAGCGCGCCGATCACGATCAGCAGCAACAGCTTGGCCAGGCCGCCGCCCACCGCGTCGAGCACGATCTGCGCCGAGGCGAAGCCGGTGCCGCTGCCTGCCTCGTTACCGTAGTTCTGCACGGAGAACAGCAGCGCCAGCAGCAGCACGAAGCCGCCGATGCCCGAATACGCGATCGAACGTACGATGCCGCGAGGCGCGGAGAGCGCCGCACTGCTGGTCTCCTCGGTCAGGTGCGCGCTGGCGTCGAAGCCGGTGAACACCCAGGAGATGGACAGCAGGCCGATCATCGTCGCATACAGCCCGCTGGAGAATCCGGTCTGGTTCTCGAACTGGGTGAACACGAACGAGGCGGACTGGTGGTGCGACGGCTTGAACACCAGTACGGCTGTGATGATCAACGCGCCGACCAGCAGCCACCACACCGAGATCCGGTTGAGCAGCCCGACCAGCTTGACCGTGTAGGTGTTCGCCAGCGCGTGCACCAGCAGGATCACCGCGAAGATGCCCAGCGTGGTGTACTTCGTCGGGCTGTAGCTGGGCGATTCCACGCCGATCAGCACGTTGATGAAGCTGGCGGCGGCGAAGTCGGTGGCCGCGGTTCCGGCGATCTGCCCGGCGAAGTTGAGCCAGCCGGTGAACCAGGACCAGGCCGCGTTGTGCCGCTTGGCCAGCTTCGCGGCCCAGTAGTAGAGCGCGCCCGAGGTCGGATAGGCGGAGCAGACCTCTGCCATCGCCATGCCGACGAACAGGATCAGGGTGGAGACCACGATCCAGCCCCAGACCAGGGTGCGCGGGCCACCGGCACCGAAGCCGACGCCGAAGCCGGTGAACACTCCGGCGATGATGTTGATGATGGTGAAGGAGACCGCGAAGTTGTCGAACCAGGTCAGCCGGCGCGACAGCTTGCGCGGATAACCCAGCTCGTGCAGCCGCTGGTCATCGTCGAGCAGCGCGGCCCCGGCGGACCGTTGATCCTGTGACGCCCGTGTCGTGAAAGACATCTCAGCGCTCACTTTCTCGGTATTTGCTCTGTGGGTGGGTGGGTGCGAAGCGGTGGAGCTTAAGGGGTGCGGACCCGGCAACGCTGGCGGGCGCGCGTGAGCTGTTCGACGGGATCACCGAACAGCGACCACGGATGGGTGGAGGCGTAGGGGCCCATGGCGCGGAACACCTTGGCCGCCTCCCAGAGCCGGTCGCCCATGTAGAGGGCGTGTGCGAGCACTGAGAAGTCCGCGACCGGCACCAGCGGCTCGCGCTCCACGGCGCGGAACCAGCCGTCGAACACGTGCATCGAGGTGAACAGCGCGTGCTGGTCGGTCCACTGGCGGTCGGCGAACTGGCCGCGGGAAGGATCGTCGCGCAGGTCGCGGTAGTGCTCCACGTATGCGGTCAGCGGCAGGACCTGCAACGCGCAGTCGGCCGGGCTGTGCAGCGAGACCCAGCGCGCGACCTCCCACATCGCGTCCGGGCTGCCGCCGTAGCGGGGATAGAAGCAGGCCAGCAGCCGGTGGTGCGCCTCGCGGCCGAGCGGGTCGCGCTCGCGCGCCTCGCCGAGCAGATCCCACGGGCCCGGCGAGGTGACGCCTTCGGGTCCGGGCACCTTGGCGTGGCCGAGCCGGGCGAGGGCGAGCAGCCCGACCCACGGCGTCGGGTCAGGCGGATCAGCGTCCGCGCACACCAGGCAGGCGCGCTGGGCCAGGGCGGCCAGATCCCCGGCGCGTTGGTCGCCGGAGTCGGCCGCGCGCAGCGCCCGCGCCACCGCGGTGCGCGCGTAGATCAGCAGGGCATCAGGGTTCGATGGTTCGTCGGACAGCCAACGCTCCGCTACGTCCAGCCCGGCGGCCACCGAGGCGAGCACCAGCGAGCGCTGCGCGCGCAGTTCGAAGTCGCCGCGGGTGGCGGCGATCAGCGCGCGCGCCTCGTGGAACCGGCCCGCCTTCAGGTCCAGGGCCACCTGGGCCAGATCGCGATCCGCACCGGCCGGGTTCCATACGAAGGCTGGTTTGCTCACCGCGCCTCCCGGTCGCGGAGCCGAGCGCGCGGGCCTGCTATCGCACAGGCACTCGTGATCGGCACAGCGGCTCCCGGCTTGCTCGGCGGTGCGTTCCAGTGACAGATCCGGTCAAACGCAGGACACGATATCAACAACGGCAGCAGGTGAAAGCAGGCACCGAATTCGGCACGTTACGTGCGTGCAATCTGTAGCTCACAGTGCAGGTCGAGCGGTGTTTGGCGCGGCGCGAGGGTGGCGTCGCCGGATGCGATCAAGGTGGCGGCACCGACTCGGAGCGATCATGATCAGGGCACGTCGATTGTGATTGATGACAGCCGTGATGATCGAGTACGAAGATCACTACCGCAGGATGCTGTCTACCGCCGAAGATCAGAGGTCTTGCTGACGCCTGACGTCGACATGCGCGCTACCGCGCCGGTAGCGCGGCCAGCACTGCATCGCCGAATGCAGATCGTCGTCGTCCAGCTCCGGCTCGGTCAGCTCGGTCACGCCGTCGCGGCTCGCACTTAGCCCGTCCAGCACCATCGGCACGTATCGCCGCCAACCGCCGTCGCGCACGCCGTGGGTGAACTCCACCGTGGCCGAGATCATCAGCTGCACGGCCATGATGTCCGTCGCGCGGAAGTCCGCACGCAATCGGCCCTGCTCCTGCGCGCGCTCGACCAGTCGCTCCATCATCGGCTTGATCCGGTCCCGCATCTGGGCGATCCGGTCGCGGCCGTAGGTCTCCGAGAGCATCACGTCGCGCAGCCCGAAGTCGGCGGCCTGGACCTCGGCCATCCTGGTCAGCAGCCCCACCAGGCCCTGCCACGCGTCGGGGTTCGCCAGCGCCTGCTCGGTCAGCTCGAGGATCTGCGCGAAACCCTCCTCGAACAGCGCGTCGATCAGCGCCTCCTTGTTCGGGAAGCGGCGGTAGACCGTGCCGACGCCGAGGCCGGCGTGTTTGGCGATCTCGTCGAGGGTGGCTTCCAGCCCGCGCTCGGCGAAGACCTCCTTGGCCGCGACCAGGATCCGCTGCCGATTGAGCTCGGCATCGCGGCGCAGCGGTCGGGGGGCGGCGGGCGGCGTGGTCGGGTCCATGGCGCGGCAGTCTACCTCCGGCGAAAAACAAGTGGAGGTCTTTCCTCCGGTTCTATGATACGCTCACCGATAGATGTGGAGAACCATCCTCCAGATACGTGGGGACAGCTCATGACTGACACCACTACGGGCAACTCCGAATCCCCGGGCCGCACCGGCTCCGGCGCGGTCGACGCAAGGCCCCTCGGCGCGACGCCGGCGCCAGCCGGAAACCTCCCGGCCGAGAATCCGCACCACGCGCGCCGCTGGCTCATCCTCGCCGTGATCGGTATCGCCCAACTGATGATCGTGCTCGACGCGACCATCGTGACCATCGCGCTGCCGGACGCCCAGAAGGACCTCGGCTTCGGCAACGGCGACCGGCAGTGGATCGTGACCGCGTACTCGCTGGCCTTCGGCGCGCTGCTGCTGTTCTTCGGCCGGCTGGCCGACCTGATCGGCAAGAAGAACACCTTCATCATCGGCCTGATCGGCTTCGGCCTCGCCTCCGCCCTGGGCGGGGCGGCGCCCAACTTCGAGGTCCTGGTCACCGCACGCGCGCTGCAGGGGGCGGCCGGCGCGATGCTGGCGCCAGCGGCGCTCTCGCTGCTGACCACCACCTTCACCGAGCCCAAGGAACGTGGTACCGCTTTCGCGGTATTCGGCGGAATCGCCGGCTCCGGCGCCGCGATCGGCATGCTGCTGGGCGGGCTGCTCACCGAGTACTTCAACTGGCGCTGGACGCTGTTCGTGAACGTCGCGTTCACGGTGGTGGCGCTGGCGGGAGCCGTCGTCTTGCTGCACACTCAGCGCTCTGAGAATCGCCCGAAGCTGGACCTGTCCGGCACCGTCACCATTTCCGGCGCACTGTTCTGCCTGGTCTACGGCTTCTCCAACGCCGCCTCGCATCCGTGGAGCGCGCCGTCCACCTGGATGTTCCTGGCGGTCGCCGCGCTCGGCGTGGTGATCTTCACCTGGTGGCAGACCCGCGCGCCACACCCGCTGATGCCGCTGCGCATCCTGCTCGACCGCGACCGCGGCGGCGCGTTCGCGGCGGTGTTCATCACCGGCGCCGGCATGTTCGGCGTCTTCCTCTTCCTCACCTACTACCTGCAGATCATGTTGGGGTACTCGCCGGTCAAGACCGGCCTGGCCTTCCTGCCGATGGTGTTCGTGCTGATGGCCTCGGCGACACTGGCCACCACGCGGCTGCTACAGACCGTCGGCGCACGCCCGCTGGTCGCCATCGGCATGGCGCTGTCCGGTGCCGGCATGGCCTGGATGACCGGGATCGACGTCACCACCAGCTACCCCACGCACATCCTCGGCCCGCTGCTGGTCATCGGGATCGGCATCGGCCTGGTGATGGCCCCGGCGATGAACGTCGCCACCCTCGGGGTGAACGCGGACGACGCGGGCGTGGCCTCGGCGCTGGTCAACACGATGCAGCAAGTCGGCGGCTCGATCGGTACCGCACTGCTCAACACGCTGGCGACCGCCGCGGCGACGAGTTACCTGGCGGGCAAGCGGCCGACCCCGCTGGTCCTCGCGCACGCGCAGCTGCACAGCTACATCACCGCGTTCTGGTGGTCGGCGGGAATCTTCGCGGCCGGCGCGATCATCTGCGGCCTGCTGCTGCGGCCCGGCGTGCATACCAACGAATCGGACGCGGCGCCCGCGCTTCACGGGTAGAAGCCCGAGAGCGTGTTTTGAAACTAGCGGCGGATAAGGCCGCGGCGTCTGGCGCGTGCGATCGCAAGGCGGAGGGTCGTTCTCGTACCGGGCGTACGCGGACGATCCGACAACGCAGCGAGCGTGCGTGGCAGGCGCCGCGGCCCAGGCGAGACTTTCCAACACGCCCAAGCCGCAGAGTCTCAGGACTCTTCGTCAGCGTTATCCAGCTGCGCGCGGCTCGCGAAGAACTCGGCGTTCTCGCGGGCCGTGCGCGCGAACTCCGGGTAGCCCCAGCGCTCGCAGCCCTCTGCGAACGCCAGCTGCCACTGGGAGGCGCCCGCGGCGTTCTCCCCGAGCACCGCGATGGCCAAGCTCAGTGTCTTGAGTGCGGCCTCCAGCGCCGCGACGAACTCTTCGCGCGCGTCACCCTCTTGCGGATGCTCGAGCAGTGACCACAGGTCGCGCGCCCCGGCTTCGGCGGCCCTCTGTGCTTCCGGGAGCAGTTCCTCGGTCTCCTCCTGCGACAGCGTCTGCATCTCGATCCGCTTGACCACGTGCTTGAGCCGCAGTGTGCGCGCCCGCGCGATCAGAAAGTCCCGATAGCGCTCGGCAGTCGAGTCGTCCTCGGCGCAGGCGCGTAGGTGCGCGACCGCTTCGTCGAGCTGTTCGAGTGCTGCTTTGATATCGGTCGCGGCCAGCAGCCGGGCCACCGACTCGAGCGCCGCGGTGGTCGGTTGGTGACCTGCCGACGACCGGCCGTCCCGCGCCGATTCCCGATACGCCGCAAGCGCTGCCGCCTCATCGCCGTCCTGCTCGGCCGACTCGGCGAGTTGGTGCAGCAGCCAGGCGCGCGCGGTCGGGTAGTCCTTCGGGACGAGCGCGAGCACGTCGCGCAGCACACGTGCCGCGTCGCCCGCTCGATCGAGCTTGCACAGGCTGATCGAGTAGTGCAGAGAACTGAGGTGGATCAGCTCTCGGCATTCGTCGTCATCCCAGCGCCCCATGATCTGTGCGAGCGCCGGATGAAAGAAGTTCAGCGCCGTTTCGTGGCGCCCTGCGCGGTGATGCACCTCACCCGTCAGCAGCCTGGCTCGCGCCGCGCCCACCGGATCGCTGCCCGCCAGCAGGCGCGCCGCCTGCGCCGCCGCCTGCGCCACCTCGTCGTCCCGCGCGTGCTCCGGATCCCGTGAACTTTGCGCGTTAATCGCCTCGGCGAGCAGCAGCGCGGTCAGCCCGGGCAGGTCGGGGGCGACCGGTGGATTGCCGAGCTGCGAGACGCGCCGGGCGCAGCGCTCGGCATCGGCGGGCTGGTGTGCGGCGAGCAGCACCTGTCCTCGGCGCAGCAGTGCCTCCGCAGCGAGCCAGGGCTGGTATACCGCGCTGTACACGTCGGCCAGGTCGCCGAGGCGATCCAGCAGGCTGCTGATATACCCGGTGGCTTCACCTTCGTCGCCCTGCCGAGCGAACATGCGGGCCATGGCGCCGGTGACCTCGGCCCAGGCCCGCGCCGCGGCGGCGTACTGAGGCGTGGCGCCGTGCGCGTCGGCCAGCTCCCGGAAAGTCCGGTACTCCTCGGAGGCTTCCTCAGCGATGAGCCGGCCGGCCTCCTCATCGATGTCCGGTTCGGCGTCCACGGCCCGCCGCCAGCGGTCCAGGTGCCGGTAGAGCCCGTACAAGCGGACCGTCACGAGCTGGGTCCCGGTGATCCGACCCCCCTCGAACTCGGCTTGCGCCGCTTTCCAGGCTTCCGCCTGCACGGTCGCAGCAGCCTCAGCCTCTTCTGCGCCGACGAGGTACCGCTGGAACGCGCTCATCGCCCGGCAGCGCAGCGCGTCGCCGGTGCGGCCGAGCGTCGCGTAGAGCGTTGCGGCGAAGGCGAGTTGTTCGTGGGCCGCGGCGTGATCGGCGCGCTGCGCGAGCGCGGTACCGCGGCTTTCGGACAGTTCCGCCGCCACATCGTCGCTCAGCCCGGTTCCGCTCGCGGCGACCTGCTCCCAGGCCGCGCATGCGTGCGGATGCCGCAGGAAGGAGAGGTAGCGCGCACGAGCCGCCAGCGCGTCCACGGCTGCGAATCCACGCGGGAGTGTCCGCGCAGCGCTGCCGTCGACGCGGCCGCGGGCGTCCCAGGGCATCGGGATCGGCGGCCACGTCGCTTCAAGCCAGCCCGACTCCAGCCATCCGGTCGGCGGCGGCAACTCGTCGTGCCGCAGCTTGGCGGTGCGCCAGGACTCCAAGGTCTCCGCATGCTCGCTGCCGCCGACGGCCGCGTCCTGGTGCGCGGCGTAGTCGGCGAGCACTGCGTCGAGTTCGGCGTAGAGGGCCGCGGCGGTGACGATCTGGCGCGGCGAGCGGGTGATCGGCAGGTCCCCGTGTCCGGCATCGACGAGCAGCTTGAGGAAGAGCAGAAAGCGCCCGTGCACCCACCAGTACTCGCCGACCGCGTCACGATGTGCGGGCAGCCAGTCGATGTGGTCGTGCAGGATCTCCAGGCCGCGCAACACATCGCGGGTCCGGTTGACGAACAGCGCGTGCAGTTCCAGTTGGCGCGGCAGGTCGCGGCGGCGGCGGACCACCGGGTACCCGAGCCGGTGGTGTTGCCGGGCCTTGTCGAAGCGGTCGAGGTTGAGCAGGTCGATCATCACCTCGCCGTGGGCGATGCCGACGTGCGAGCGTTCGCAGCTGCGCACCCCGGCGATGATCGCCAGCCAAAGGTCCACGGCCTTGGGCAGTTCGTCCTGCCGCTCGTACCAGTAGGCCGCGGTGGCCAGGTCGCAGGCGTCGCAGGCGGCTCCGGCGTCCCCATCCTCGGCCAGCAGAGCCTCGATACGCAGGGTGGCCAGCTCGTTCTCGCCGCGGCGGCGGTGAATCCAGTACCGGCTGCGGTGTACCGCCCGCAGGCTGTAGCCGCCGGTCAGGTAGAAGGATTCCATTTCGTCGGTGAGCCGATCGACCTCCGCGGCGGGCACCCGCTCGTCGGCGTCGAGGACATCGACGACATGCTGGAAGTGCTCACGGAAGCGGAAACGCAGCGCCGCGTCGAAGACCTCTGACTTGGTCTGCCAGATCCGCCAGGCCCGGCTGAAGGCGAGGACCATGCCCTGCTCGTCGCCGTCCTCCTGGCAGTCGTCGGCGAGGCTGAGCAAGGCGGAGGCGAGGGCCGCCGGGTCACCGATCTGCTCGGCCTGCGCGACCAGCTCCTCGCGCCGCGCGGTGCGCTCCCGGCCATAGGGCAGCTCGTCCGCGGCGGCGAGCGCGGCGTGGAGCTCGGCGAGGTCCATGGCCGGCGCTCCGCTCTCAGGCCACGGTCGAATAGCGGAGGCTGATCGGTGGTGCGGACGGCGCGGCCGGCGCCGTGGTGAAGAGCGGGAGGACCGATCCGCCCGGGTGCAGTTGCTCGGCGCGTTCGGTCAGCCGGCGCGCGAGTTCCGGCTTGTCCCAGGACTCGAATTCAGCCGCCCAGTCGCGCAGCTTGGCGGCCGCGGCCAGTGCGCGGTCCAGGTGGCCGCCCTCGATCCGGGCCGCCGCCATCAGCGCGACCGCGAGCCGTTCGAACAGCAGGCCGTCGGGTACGGGCCTTGGCCCGGCGGCGCCGGAGGTTTCGCTCGCTGCCCCGGCCGGAACCAAGCGTCGCAGACCACTGATTGCGGCGGTCGCGTGCTGGTACGCCTCGCCGAGCAGCTTCTCGCTCTCGTCGGCGGCGAGCGACCGGTTCTGCGCGAGGTTGAGCACGATGCGCGCCCGCTGCAAATGCGTCTCAGCAAGCTCATATCGAGCCGGCCCGTGCCGTGCGTCGCTTCCGTCGTCGGCGGCCAGCACGGTGATCAGCTCGCCGCCGGCGCGATCCATCACGGCGAGCGCCGCGTCCAAATCCTCCGCGGCGAGCAGCCAGGCCGCCGATCGCAGGCACTTGACGCGCACCAGCGGCTCGCCGACCTGCTGCCAGAGCTGCGCCGCGCGCTCGAACGCCGCGGCGGCGTCCGCATGCCGGCCCGCACGCTCAAGCGCGGTCGCGGCGTCCGCGGCCAGCATCGCGTGCGGAACCTGATTCGGCCACGCCTTGACCCGATCTGCCATGCTCAGCAGGAGTTCAGCGGCGCGACGCGGATCGCCAGCCGCTATCAGGCTATTGCCATAGGCACGGGCGGCCTGCGCGATCACGGGCTTCCACTCGTCCTGCTCCCAGCGCGCCTGCGCGGTCTTGAGCGCGGGCTCGAAGAGCGCGATCGCCTCCTCGGGTCGTCCGGCCGCGGACAACGCCTCAGCCGCGAGCAGGTGCGCCCGCGTCTCTTCGTCGCCGCGGCCTTCCTGGCGGGCGAACGCGGCCGCCGCGGCCAACGCCGGAGCGACGGCCTCCGACTCGCGTCCGTCCTGGAGCCAGATCGCCTCGGCGAGCAGCATCGCGGCCGAACCGCGCAGCGCCGTGTCGAGATTGTGCTCGACCGCGGCGCGAGCGTACCGCTCGGCCGCCGGAAACTCGCCGCGCGCACGCGCGATCCGGCCGAGAGTCAGCTGCGCCGCCGTCGCGCACCAGGGCGCGCCGCCCTCGTGGTAAAGCTCGGTTGACAGGCGCAGGCTCTGCTCGGCGGACTGCGCCTCGCCGGCGGCGAGGCGCACCTGCGCCGTCATTGCGGCCGCAGCGGCGCCATACAGGGCGACCTCGAACCGGCGGCACTCCTCGGTCAGCTCGTGCAGTTCGGCGAGCGCGTCGCGCGCGGCAGCCGCAAGGGCGTCGCGACCCTTATCAGGCTCCGGTGATGGCGGGGTCTTGCCGCCGCCGCTTTCGCCGGGTCCCGTGTCCGTGCGTGGTTTTCCGCCGAACCAGGGTGAGGGCGCGGGGCGGTCAGCGGTGTCTTCACCGCTTCCGGCGTGCTCACCCGGCTGCGCGGTCGCCAGGGACTGCCAGATGTGGAACTTCTGATACCCGCTGCCGATCCGCACGGCCAGGTATTCGTTCGGCGTGATTTCGTGCCCTGCGAGAGCGTCGGCGGCCGCGAGGCGAAGTGCGGACTGGTCGCTCGCCGCGGCATCCTGCTGACCACTGCGCAGGAGCGCGAAAGCCGCGCGGCTTGACGCGCGCAACGCGAAGCCGAGTCTGCCCTGCGACCGATAGCGCTCGGCGATCTCCAGCAGCCGCGCGCGCTGCACGGCCGCGGCCACACCGTCGTTGACCCCGATGGTGGCGCCGTCCGCGAGCACCGCCTGCTCGTCGAACTCAGTCTGCGCGTCCTCGGGCAGCGGTCTGCCGGTTGCCTTGGCCGCCGCCTGCGCTCGCTGCCAGGCGTCAAGGGCGTCCGGGTGCCAGAGCTCTGTCAACCGGCGCGCTTCGGTGATCAAGTCTTCGACGGGACGTGGCTTCTGGCGCGGCGCTGGGGTAGCGGCCGACCGGCCGCTGCGCGCGGAGGTTGCCGGCAGCACGGTGCGGGCGTCGAGAGCCAGGGCGCTGAGGAACGGCTGCCTGCTGCGGCGATGCACGATCCGGCTGCTGAAGGCCGCGGTGCCGTTGCGTTCGTCGAACCGGGCCGCGATCGAGGAGAGTTCCTCGTCCACCTCGTCCCGCAACTCGCCGATCGGCTTCGTGGCGCCCCCGATGATCGCGAACGGCAGATCATCGAGGCCTGACGTGGTCAGCACACGCAGCAGCACGCTGACACCGCCGAGAAAGGCGGCGCGGCGCTCGGTGGCACTGCGCCCGGCGGCTTCCTGGTTGCCGTCAACCCGTCCGGTCGCGCTGCGGTCCGTCAGCCAGTGCCCGTGCTCGGCCAGCAGCTCAAGCCCGCGAGCTGTGTTGCCGGTGAGCGCACAGAACTCGATGTGTGCGCCGATCTCAGCGCACATAGACGGCTTCAGCCGGGAGATCCGGTAGCCCTCGACGTGATTCGCCTGGGCCTGCGTTCCCTTTCCTAGCCGGATCAGCGGTATCAGGGAACGGGCGAGCACTCCGTGCGGCTCCGCGTCGCAGAACACAGAACCGTCCAGGATCTTTTCCCAGGCCTCGAATGCCCGCGCGTCCTCGCCACGCTCGGCATACCAGTCCCCTATCTGGCTCTGCTCGCAGACGAAGCAGCCCGCGGAAAGATCACGCGGCGCGGCCAACCACAGCTCGAATTCCTGCTCCGCCGTCGCGGTGTGGCCGACTTGCCGCGCGAGGCGGTGGCGGATTTGGTGGACGGCGCGGGTACTGTCACCGCGCCCGCGCGTCTGCTCCTCGAGAGCGTCCAGCGCACGGTAGATCTCATCGAGCGGAACGGCGGCGTCCTCGACTAACCCAGAGGCGATCACCGGAGCGCCGATCACTGTAGCGTCGATGAAAGCGGCGCCGGCCTGCCCAGGGACACTGGACCCGGGGTCGGCGGGCTCGGCATCTTCGAGCGAAGGCACCGGTGCACACCTCCCCGAAGGTTCCCGTCCCGTCGCCTTGTCCCGGAAACCTACCGCACTCTCATCGCGCACAGTCACGACCGTCGACACGTTTCACGCGACTTTCCGGTTCGACTTTCTAGGGCCGGGTCGCGACGATCGCCGCAGCCTCTGTTTCGTCGTCGAGAACGACCCGAGGCGATAGCCCTCCATCAGCCATGATGCGTATCGCCTCCGGCAGTTGCCGGTCGCTGGCCTCGACGAGTAAGTGGCCACCCGGCGCGAGCCAGCGTGCGCTTTGACGGGCGACCGCGCGCATCACGTCGAGGCCGTCACCGCCCCCGTCGAGCGCAACCAGCGGTTCGTGATCACGTGCCTCCGCAGGCAGCAGCGCGATGTCTTCAGTGGGCACGTAGGGCACGTTCGCGATCAGAACATTGATCTTGCCGCGCATGGCATCGGGCAGCGCGTTATAGAGGTCACCCTGATATACCCGGCCGCCGAAAGACGCCAGGTTGCGCCGCGCGCACTCGACGGCCGCCGGATCGATGTCCACAGCGTGCAGGTCGACCGATCGTGTCACGTTCGCCGCGAGAGCAGCTCCCAGAGCGCCGGATCCACAGCAGAGGTCGACGACAGTCAATGGAGCCCGCGATGAAACTTGCGCGGAGAGTCGAGCGGCCTCGCGCGCCAGCAGCTCGGTGCGGCGCCGCGGAACGAACACGCCGGGGTCGACCGCGATGCGCAGGCCGCAGAACTGCGCCCAGCCGAGTACCTGCTCAAGCGGCAGCCCGCCGGCCCGCCGCCGGACCATGCGATCAAGCTGCTCAGGCGTGTCCGCCTGAGCGATGAGCAGCCGCGCCTCATCCTCGGCGAAGACGCAGCCTGCCGCGCGCAACGCGGCGACCACGGACTCGGATGCTGATACGGACGTTGACGAGGGTTCGAAGATCGACACAGCGGCCCTTCGGAGAGCTTGGGGAGCCCTCCGCCCGGCTAGCCGACGTGACGCTCGGCGGCGCGAGGGGAGAACGTCCCGCTTGACCTGACTGCGGTGTGCGAAACACGCACGGCTGTCCTCACCTCCTCGAAGCTCGCCCTGCCGCCATGCGGCCTGAAGCAGCGAGTCTAGGGCATGTTCCAAACACGCCCTAGCGAAAACCGCTGCTCAGAGACACCCGATCGTGATCGTCCGAATTGGCCCCAATCGGCCGGACTTTCACGTCTGGCGGCCGGGGCCGGTTCAATCCGGCCGGATCAACGACTGGTTTCGATCGCGTTGCGGACCCTTGACCCCCCGGAATGTTTGCGCTAACAATTCTCCATCGACGCCGGGAACGGCGCTCGCCGCCCACGTCCAGTGGGCGGACGTCCTAGACTCAGGCCACCGCGGCGACGGGGCCGCGGACACGGAGGGAGGCGGAGCAAGGCATGCGCGTCATCGACGGCGATCGGGCACCGGTCATGGCCGACGTCGCACGTATCGCGGGCGTCTCGCACCAAACCGTCTCCCGAGTGCTCAACGACCACCCGAACGTGCGGCCGGCCACCCGTGACCGGGTGCTCGCCGCCATCCGCGAACTGGGCTACCGGCCCAACGCCGCCCCCCGCACCCTGGTGACCCGGCGCACCAACACGCTCGGCGTTATCAGCTTCAACACCACGCTCTCCGGGCCGGCCTCGATGCTCTACGGCATCGAGCAGGCCGCCAAGCAGCACGACTACTTCGTCACCGTCGCCGCCCTGGCCGCGCTCGACCGCCGGTCGGTGCTCGACGCGGTGGAGCGGCTGCGCGACCAGGCGGTCGAGGGCATCATCGTGATCGCCCCGCAGACCACCGCGGTCGGCGCGCTGGCGAACGTCCCCTCGGACGTGCCGCTGGTCGCGGTCGGCTGTGGCACCCATTCCTCGCTGGCCTCGGTGGCCGTGGACAACGAGGGCGGAGCCGAGCGCGCCACCAGCTACCTGCTCGACCTCGGCCACCGCACCGTGCACCACATGGCCGGACCCGCCTCCTGGCTTGACGCGCAGGAACGCGAGATCGGCTGGCGGCGCACCCTGGAGTCCCGCGGCGCCTCGGTGCCCGAGCCGCTGACCGGCGGCGACTGGTCCGCACGCACCGGGTTCGAACTGGGCCACCGGATCGCCCGCGACCCGCAGATCACCGCGGTGTTCTGCGCCAACGACCACATGGCGCTCGGGTTGCTGCGCGCACTGCAGCAGGCCGGACGCCGGGTGCCCGAGGACGTGAGTGTCATCGGGTTCGACGACATTCCGGAGGCCGAGTACTTCGGGCCGCCGCTGACCACGGTCCGGCAGGACTTCGACGAGCTGGGCCGGCGCGCCCTGCGCTCGCTGATCCAGCTGATCGACGCCGACCTGTCCGGAGTGGGGCGCGCGTCGGTTCGCGTGTCCATCGACCCCGGACTGGTGGTACGCGCCTCCGCGGCGCGTCCCGCGCTGTAAGCACAACGCAGAGCACGAGTACGACGAGCGACGAGCACTGATAAGCCGGGCCCGGCTGGGCGGCCGGCGGCATTCCCGAGGAAGGTTCGACTATGACAGAGGCGCGACATGGTTGTTAACGCTAACAATCATGGCGGTGGGGACCGGTACGTGATCGGAGTGGACTTCGGCACGCTGTCGGGACGCGCCCTGGTGGTCCGGGTCGAGGATGGCGCGGAACTGGGGACCGCGGTGCACGAGTACGCCCACGGCGTGATCGACGAGGCGCTGCCGAATTCGGCCGGCGGCCGCGCGCTGCCGCCGGACTGGGCGCTTCAGCACCCTGACGACTATCGCGAGGTGCTGCGCCGCGCGGTGCCCGCAGCCGTAGCCGCGGCCGGTGTCGACCCGGCGCAGGTCATCGGGATCAGCACCGACTTCACCGCCTGCACCGTGCTGCCGACCCTGGCCGACGGTACCCCGCTGTGCGAGCTCGACGAGTTCCGCGACCGGCCGCACGCCTACGTGAAGCTGTGGAAGCACCACGCCGCGCAGCCGCAGGCCGACCGGATCAATACTCTGGCACACAAGCGTCCCGAGCCGTGGATCGCCCGGTACGGCGGCAAGATCTCCTCCGAGTGGGAGTACGCCAAGGGCCTGCAACTGCTGGAGGAGGACGCGGAGATCTACGCGCGCACCGAGCGCTGGATCGAGGCGGCCGACTGGATCACCTGGCAGCTATGCGGCAGCGAGACGCGCAACGCCTGCACCGCCGGTTACAAGGGCATCCTGCAGGACGGCGTGCGCCCCTCGGCGACCTTCCTCACCACGCTCAACGCCGGTTTCGCCGACTTCAACGACAAGCTCGACCTGGCCCCCGGCGCGCCGGGCATCTCCCCGCTCGGCGCGCGGGCCGGGTCGCTCACCGCGCAGGCAGCCGCCTGGACCGGACTGCCTGAGGGCATCGCGGTCAGCGTCGGGAACGTGGACGCGCACGTGACCGCCCCGGCCGCGCAGGCCATCGAGCCCGGCCAGATGGTCGCCATCATGGGCACCTCCACCTGCCACGTGATGAACGGCGAGCAGCTGGCCGAGGTCCCCGGCATGTGCGGAGTGGTCGACGGCGGCATCGTCGACGGGCTGTGGGGCTACGAGGCCGGGCAGAGCGGCGTCGGCGACATCTTCGCCTGGTTCACCGAGCAGTCCACGCCCGGCTACGTCCAGGCCGAGGCGGCAGAGCGCGGTATCTCCGTGCACGAACTGCTCACCGAGCAGGCTGCCGCGCAACCGGTCGGCGCGCACGGACTGGTCGCGCTGGACTGGCACAGCGGCAACCGCTCGGTCCTGGTCGATCACCACCTCTCCGGCGTGATCGCCGGCCTGACGCTCAGCACCAAGCCGCACGAGGTCTACCGCGCGCTGCTGGAAGCGACGGCGTTCGGCACCCGCGTGATCATCGACGCGTTCGAAGAGAGCGGCGTGCCGGTCAACGAGTTCGTGGTCGCCGGCGGCCTGCTGCGCAACAGCTTCCTGATGCAGCTGTACGCCGACATCACCCGCCGTCCGCTCAGCCTGATCGGCTCGTCGCAAGGTCCGGCGCTCGGTTCCGCGATCCACGCCGCCGTCGCCGCCGGGGCGTACCCGGACGTGCCGACCGCCGCGCG
>Ga0134126_10005134_pt1 | contig 16345 bp, 14 predicted proteins | sample KB31752_FD_96881 | JGI IMG/M metagenome (GOLD analysis project Ga0134126, IMG submission 96881) | Terrestrial soil microbial communities with excess Nitrogen fertilizer from Kellogg Biological Station, Michigan, USA - KB3-175-2 | ecosystem: Environmental > Terrestrial > Soil > Unclassified ...
AATCTATCGCAGCCTGCAGCAACAAGCCTCGCTTATGTCCTATGTCGACGCATTTCGCATGCTCGGCTACCTGGCTCTTCTGTGCGTCCCGTTCATCCTGCTGTTCCAGGGAGTGCGGAAGCGCGCCGGGCGGGCAATTTCAATGGAAGAGTAGGTCAGCCGGATTAGCGAAGACTTACGCCTCGGGCCGCCGGCTGCGCGACCCCATGCGAGCTCCGATCGCTCCGCCCGCCGCGGCAAACACCAGCAGCGCCACTTCGAGCACAAGCAGAACCGCCAGCATCATGCCGGCCCGGCCCTCCGGCGACGCCAGGATGCCCCGCACGATCGCGATCCCCTGCGGATCCGCGTTCATCGTCTGCACCTGCTGATTCAGATTCTGGTTCATCATGAACCAGATCTGGTCCACGCTCTTTCCCTGGTGGAGGAAGAAGCGCATGCAATACAAACCAACTCCGGTGGAGCAGAAAGCCAGCCAGCCGGCAAACAATCCCGTCACAAGACCAATGCGAGCGCCTGCGCCTGTCGTGATCCACGACGGCCGCTGCCTGCGCACGTAGAGGGATACAGACCACGCGGCGAACGCGGCCATCCAGAAGAACCCCAACAGGCCCACCGGCGAAAATCCGCAGGAGAGCAGTCCCGCCGGAATAGCCAGCAACATCGCGAGTCGAAGCGCCGGCTTCCACTCAACCTGCCCGGCATCCCGCACAGCGTCGGTCCATCGCTCCATCGTAACCACGGGTCCGCCTTCTTCGCTCGAGTACACGAGCTGCGGCAGGCCGCACGTGGAGCAGAAGCAGCTACCCTCCGGTACGCTCTGGTGACAGCGATGGCAGGTGGTCTCCATTCACCTATTGAGCCTATAGCATTCCGCTCGGAGTTGGCTTGTCCGACGCATCGAATCAAATCCCGAGGGGAGCCCAAATGCCAGAACGCATCAGGAGTAACTTCTCATCGAGTGAGGAGTGGGGCCCTCTAAGCGCTCTGCGGTTTCACTGTTTTGTGGGCCGGTTTGAACTTCATGGCCACGGGTAGGAATACAAAACTGCGCCGGTGACACTCGAGGCATCGAATCGGATACATCAAGAGCAGCAGACGCAGAACGTCGCCTCTCCGAAATTTCGAAAGGCGAAAGCTGTTGGAAAAGCACATCGGGCAACGCTTCCGCATGTATGGCCCCTCCGGGGTGGTCGTGACGGGGAAAACGGCGAACAAAGGGCCTGTGGGATTCTTCACCGAAGATCGACTCTGGTCTCCGGTCGCGTGCCTGGCTTCCTCAGATTCGGTCCCTGCAAGTTCACGTCGTGATTCAGATCATACGCCGGCAAATCATCGACCGATGTGAAAATACGGCCTGCTTGATGCGGTCTTCACGGCCTTCCCAAGCTTTCCGCGCACCCCTGCCGAAATGCTCTGGATGAAAGGAAGCCACATCCCGCCAGCGTTGATCCGCTCCGTCTTCGCGGCCGTCACTCCCCTCCGAACGCCCGGTACCGCTCCAGCACGTCGCGTTCGGTGATCACGCCCTCCAACTCGCGCAGGTTGGCCCGGTTCACCACCGGCACCATCTGCCAGCGGTCCACGTAACGCAGCGACATGTCCAGCGGATGATCCGGGTGCAGAGCTGGAATGACACGGTTTTCCAGGGTCATGCCGATCGGTTCCCCACCCTTGCCTTCCTTGATCAGCGTGGCCACCTCGTCCCGGCTGATGTTGCTCCATCCCGGCCCCAGCCGTACCAGGACCACGTCCTTCTGCGTCCGCTCGAAGACCTCTGTCGCCGCCTCGGCCGTTTCGCTCCCGTCGATCACTGGCGCGGTGGGCGGCTGCATGGCGTCTTCCACGCGCAGAATGTTCTCCTCCCGCTGTTCTTCCATCGACGGCAGTTCCAGCCCGTCCTGCCGCGTCAAGGCATCGAAAATCGGGATCGGCTGCAACGCACGAGAAATCACGTAGGCAAATGTGTTGGCCACGATCACGGGAACAATGATCGAGTAATTCCCGCTCACCTCCAGCACCATGAACACCGACGTCATCGGCGCACGCAGGAAGCCCGCGAACAGGACCCCCATGCCAACCAGCGCGTAGGTCCCCGGAGAAAACGTAAGGTGCGGCAGAATGGCGTGTTCCGCCCCGCCCACCGCCGCACCCAGCATCGCACCGATAAAAAGCGTGGGAGCGAACATGCCGCCTGGCGTTCCACTTACAAAGGACAGCAGCGTCGCCAGGATCTTCAGCCCTGCCAGTATCGCCAGGAACTGCCACGTAAAGTGCCCGTGAATCGCCTCGTCCATGTACTCGTATCCGGCGCCCATCACCTGCGGCGCGCCGAGGTATCCAATCAGCCCGATCAGCACTCCGGCGGCCGCTGGCTGCAGGTACTGCGTCCACGGCGCCATGCCCTTGCACTTGGGTCGGAAGTACGTGATCCCCGCGCTAAAAATGACCGACGCCACACCGCCCACAATGCCCAGGATCGCGTACGCAATCAGCTCCGAAGGCCTCTTCAGCTCCACCGGCGGAATGCGGAACAACGATTCGGAGCCCAGAAACCAGCGCATCACCACCACGCTGGAAATGGCCGAAAGCACCACCGAGCCGAGGATGCCGGCGGTCCAGCGGCCGATCACCTCCTCGATTACAAACAGAACCGCCGATATCGGGGCATTGAAGGCGGCGGCCAATCCAGCGGCGGCCCCGACCGGGGCTATGAGCCGCATGCGGTCCCGCGAAAGCCGCATGCGCTGGCCAACCGCCGACGCGATGCACGCGCCGATCTGCAGCGAGGGATCCTCAGGGCCGAGCGAGAATCCCGCCCCAATGGCCAACGCTGATGTGATGAACTTTCCGATCGCGGTGCGGAACGGCATGTAGCCGTTAAAGATGTAGAGCGCCGCCTTGGTCTGGTTCACGCCGCTGCCGCGCGCCAGCGGAAAAAAGTGAATCGCGAGTACGGCGATTACCAGCCCCGCCAGTGCGGGCGCCAGAAACAGCCGGGAGGTCGACAATTCGGTTCCCGAGCCCAGCAGGTAGATGCGGCACCATTCAATCGCAAACCGAAAACACACCACCGCGAGCCCGGAAAATACCCCAATAAAGACGGAAAGAATCAGGAAGAAGCGCTCTTCACGGAACACCGTTCGCAGCGCTTCCAGATGAGGGCGGACCACGCCAGAGATGTGCTCTCTCTGGCCGTCTTCCACGATTTCGATATCCGGTCCTGCGCCCAACTTAACTCCCTTCGTGCAGTCTGGAAATCAGAAGCACGGCTGCGTCGGAGGCGCTCCCGGAGCCGCATTTGCTCCCCGCCTGCCGTTCAATATTGAAAGAAAGATCCAGCGCCTGGTTGGCTATATCCTGGTCGCGGCGCAGAAACCGCGTGGTCACCTGCGGCTGCAGTTGTTTCCACGCGTCGCCAAGGTTCTGTTGAGCACCGGGCACAACGGGACTGGCTGCCGCCGCCGAACAAGCCTGCAGCCTCTTGCCGGCTGTCGTAAACACGCCCTCTACAGCACGATCCCGGTCCGCGTCGCTGATCTGCCGGCGGAAAGGATCCAACCGCATCACCTGGTCGACCACATCGAGCAGGGAAGCGCTGTCGCGGTCCCATGCCTGCTGGGCCACGGCGACTCGCAGGTAGTGCTGCGCCAGGGAATAGTTGCCCAGGCCAAACGCGGCGGTCCCTGCGCCGGCTATTGCGGTGTGCAGGTGCGGTTCCACGTTCAGGGCCAGCCGGAAAGCCGCCAGCGCGTGCGTATCATCCTGCACCTTCAGGAAATATTGGCCCAGGCTGACCTGCTGCGAAACGTCGGGGCCGATTTCGGCGCTCAACGCGATCAATTCCGATTGCGCCTGCGCCAGTGCCTTGATGCTCAGAAGATATTTGATGAGCTCCCAGCGCGTGTTGCGCCGATCCACTTCGGCATCCCCGGGCCAGATGGCATAGATCGCGTTGTGGTAGTAGCGGAGGGCGCCGGGCATATCGCCGTTCCCGGCTGCGATGCGCGCCAGTTCCCGGTTCACGATGCCGTTTTCCGGGTGCGCACCCCACAGGTTTCCCAGGTACGCCGAGGCCTCGGCAGTACGCTTTAGACCGATCAGCGCCTCGGCCAGTCCCAACTGGCTTGAAAAGCTGTCTTCGCCGTAGCGCAGAGAAGCGCGAAAATCGTTGACCGCGGCGTCGAATTTGTCCGCCTTCAGGTCAGCCTCTCCCCGCCCCGACCAGCGTTGCGCCAGCGAATCCTGCTGGGCATGAAAAACCCGCGAAAGCGCAGTGACGCCGATCAACAGCACCGCCGCCAGCCCCGTAAGCAGAGCCAAAGTTACGATCTCCCGTTGAACATGGAACGGGAATCGCTCTCTCAGGGGGATATTCAGCATCATGCTCCGGGGACGCGGGAGGGAATGCCCCGCAAGAACTATCGTATCGTCTCCTGCTGAGGTCTTCCCTCGAGCCTGGAAACGGCGTCTGGGACGTGAGATGTAGTTTCACGTCCCAGGGCTTCCCCGTCCTGCATGAGAATGGGCCTGCCGGGCGGCAGGCTACTTCATCGGCTCGCCATCGTGCGCGGCTTGCAGCCGCTGCATCACCGCGCTCACCACGCGGTCACACCGGGTCGCGGGAAACCCGAACGCCTGGGCCGACGAAGCGCCGGCGCGCGCATACAGTTCTTCGCGCAGCAACTCGTGGGCGCGATGCAGGCGCACCTTCACGTTCGATTCGGTCAGCGACAGCGCCTCAGCGGTCTCCGCCGTGCTCATCTCCTCGATGTCGCGCAACATCAGCACCGTGCGATAGCTCGCGGGCAGCGCCAGGATCGCCTCTTCCAGCATCAGAGCCCCTTCTTTCCGGGCCGCCTGCGTCTCCGGTGTTGCGCCGGCCGAGACCAGGCCCCCTGCTATCTCTCCCTCGCCGTCTGCGTTCTCGTCCATCGGATCCAGCCGCCCCCGGGCCGACAACCTGCGCAATGCCTCGTTTACCGCGATGCGCGTCAGCCAGGTGGAAAATTGCGCCCGTCCTTCAAATTGCGCCAAGTGCTCGTAGGCGCGGACGTAGGCTTCCTGCATCACGTCCTCGCACTCGCCGTCCTCGCGCAGAATGCTGCGCACCGCCCGGTACACCCGCTGGTTATGACGGCGCATCAGCAGTTCATACAGCGCCAAGTCGCCGTCCAGCACGCGCCGCACCAGCTCGATGTCGGTCCAACCCTCCGCGCTCGCTCGTTCGAGGATCCCCAGGCCGCTCATCCGCGCCTCCACTGCATTGAGTCTCTACCTTCCCAAGAGTTACACGGGCAGCGGAAAAATCGCCTCGATCTTGAAGGGACACGATTTTACAGATTGCTGAAAATGCATTGCGGACCGCGAAAGGTAGGCTGCGGTTAACGTCCGCGGCACTGATCTTGGCGGGTTCTGTTGATGACATGAAACAACTGTTAACCTGTTCGTTTTTAAGATGTTTAGTTTATGTCGATTACAGCAACCTCGCGAAACAAAAAATAAAAAGGGGGGTGGGGGGTAGCTCTCTAAACGGCAAACTCGCGGGTTTTCTCCGCGAGCAGACACAGGTTAGCACGAGTTGAGAGGGGAGATTCTGTGACAGCGGTCACGGTGGTTTTTCCGGGGCCTGAGCAGCACTGCCCGTGTAACCGAATGTCCACCAGCCGCTCCATTGAGCAGGAGGTTGTCATGGCACTCAATCCACAACTTCGCTCGGCGTGGTGGACACTCCGAATCGGGCTCGCTCTCGGCCCCATCTTTGCGGGCATCGACAAGTTCTTTGACCGGCTGACAAATTGGGAGATGTACCTGCATCCCGCCATCCCCAGCCTTCTCCACATCTCCGCCCCCGCTTTCATGCACATCGTGGGCGTCATTGAGATCGTCGCCGGCATGGTCGTGCTCACCCGCTTCACCCGCTATGGGGCGTACATCGTCATGCTGTGGCTGTGGGCCATCGCTCTCAGCCTCATCGTGCAGGGTCAGTTCCTTGACATCGCCGTGCGCGACATCGAGGTTTCGCTCGGCGCCTTCGCCCTGGCTAAGCTCACCGAAGCCCGCGAAGCCAGTCTCGAAGTGACTCCCGCCGCGGAAAGATCGGCCACTTTCGAACGCCTGGCCTGATGCATCGTGCCTGAGCCATTCCTTCCCTCAACCTCTGCAACCGTTACTCAAAAGGAGATCTCCATGAAACGACTTGTTCTCATTGCCGCCTGCGCACTTCTGCTCCCCACCTTCGCCGCCGCCCAGGACTGGAGCAACGTCTCCATCGTCGATACCCAGTGCTCCACCAAGGCCAAGGCAAATCCCGACGCCCACACCCGGGAATGCGGGCTGATGTGCGCCAAGAGCGGCTTCGGCATCCTCGACAAGAGCGGCAACTTTCTGCGCTTCGACGCCAAGGGCAATCAAGAAGCCACCCAACTGCTGAAGAACAGCTCGAAGAAGGATCACCTCCGCGTCAAGGTCACCGGAACCACCGAAGGCAGCACCATTCACGTGCAGTCGATCTCGATGTTGTAACTCTTCCCCAGCTCCGCGGGCCCGTGCTCCCGTCCTTTTCACGTTTCGTGTGAAAAAGGACGGGGGCACAGCCGTATTACCGCCGCAATTCCTCCGCCGCGGCCAGCACCTCGCTCACAATCTCCCGCACGTCCGCCTCCGTGGTCCGGTGGTTCACGATGCATGCGCGCAACGCAAATTGCCCGTGAATGGCCGCATTCGACAGATACACGCGCCCGCGCTCCGTCACGCGCTTGAGAATGGCCCGATTCAGCGCGTCCAAATCACCCTCCGCGCCGCGAAACCGGAAACACACCGCGCTCAGCGCCACCGGAGCCAGCCGCTCCAGCCGCGGCTCGCCGTCTACCGCCTCCGCCAGTATCTGCGCCAGGCGCAAATCTTCGGCAATGGACTCCTGAAATGCCTTCATGCCGAAGTAGCGCAGTGAAAGCCACAACTTCAACGCGCGCAGCGGCCGCGACAGCTCAATCGACTCTTCAAAAAACGCAAACCCCTCAATCGGGTCGTCCGTCAGCGAGCGCGCATACTCCGCGCTATGCGAGAAAGCCCGTCGCGCATCCGCCGGGTCGCGATAGAGCAGGCATCCTAACCCAGCCGGCTGATACAACCACTTGTGGGGATCGAGCGACAGCGAATCCGCCCGTCCCATACCCGCGAACGCATCCGGAATCGCCATTGCCGCCAGGGCTCCATACGCCCCATCCACGTGCATCCATAGCCCGAACTCCTCGCACACATCGGCCACCCCATCCAGCGGATCGATGCTGCCCGTGGCCGTCGTCCCCGCGCTCGCCACTACTGCGATGGGCTTTTTCCCTCTACGCCGATCCTCTTCAATCGCATCCCGCAGCGCATCGAGCTGCATCCGGAACGCCTCGTCCACCGGGATCAGTTGCACTGCTTCGTGCCCCAGCCCCAGCAGCGCCGCCGCCTTGGCGATCGACATGTGCGCCTCAGTGGAGCAATACACCACTCCGCCGCGCACACCCGTCTGGTTCGCCGGCGCCTTCGCTTCGCGCGCCATGCAAAGCCCCATCAGGTTGGCCGAAGACCCGCCCAGCGTGAGGCTCCCGCTGAAGCCCGCGCAACCCACGGCTTCGCCCAGCCAGCGCACCACGGTCCGTTCCAGCGTCACGCCGGCGGGCGCCGACCGCCATGCCGTCGCGTTCTGGTTCAGCACCGCGGCGGCAAAATCGCCCAGCGCGGCCACCGGTTCGCCCGAACCAAACACATAGCCAAAGAACCGCGGCGAAGACGGCCGCGCAAACTCAAATACCCGCGGCACGTCGTCAAACACCGCGTCCCCCACGCCGTTCCACGGAATGTCGCCCGCGAACAGCCGTTCCGTCTGGTCCCCGCGAATCCCCGGCGGATACGACGGCAGATCGGGCAGTTTTTCGAGATACCCGGCCAGGAAATCGCTCAGCCGGTGCGCGAGCGTACGAAATTCTTCGGCAGACAACGAAAGAGAGCGCATGATCACGTCCAGTGAATTCACTTTCGAGGGTACACACTCCGGCCGGGCCCTGTAGCGGAGCACAGAGATTCTGCCAAAGGGGCTGTCACGAAGTTAGTCTCTCGAGGCTGCGAAAACCCTCGCAGGCAGAGGCCCTGAAACCGAAAGCCACTTCACAGGCTGCAGAGAGACCATGGAAGCAGGTATTTTCTATGAGGGCGTGGATTCACAGATTGCAGCCCAGGGAAAGCAGTCGGTTTACCTGCAGGGGAGTGAGACAACGATGTTCGAGCGAAGCAGACGGAGCTTTCTGAAGGGGTCGGGGCTGGCCGTGGCCGGAGCGGCACTGGCGGATGGGAAGGCGCTCTTGGGGGAGCAGGATGCGCCGGGGGCGCAGGCTGTGGGGCATACGTCCGGTTCGGACGCGAGCGGCGGCGCGCTCGTGGAACTGGTCAACGTCCTGCAAGGGACGGACTCGGACTACTACTTTTCACACGGGAACACCCTGCCGATTGCGGCGATGCCGTTCGGGATGGCGCACTGGACGTTGCAGTCGCGCGCGAATACGCCATGGATGTTTCAGCCGGCGGACCGGCGTGTGCAGGGATTTCGCTGCACGCACCAGTTGAGCCCGTGGCTTTCCGACTACGGGCACGCCATATTTATGCCGTTCCGTGGAGATGCCAGTCCGGAGGCGGATCAACGCTCGTCGTCGTATCGGCCGGAGGAGGCGAAGCTGCGACCGCACTCGCTCCACGTGAAGCTGATGCGCTATGAGGCAGATGTCGAACTGGTGCCGACGGAGCGCTGCTGCGTGCTTACGGCGCGATTCACGGGCGCGGGTAACAGCGGGTTGTTCATCGAGATTCCAGGCAAGCATGGCCCAGACAGCGCTGGAGCGATTGAGCCGGATGACTCCAAGCGGGTGTTGCGGTTCCAATCGAAGGCGAATGCCGGGGGAGTGCCCGAGAATTTTGCGGCGTATTACGTGGTGCGATTCGCGCAGCCGTGGAAGAGCTTCGAGGTGCGCGAGGTGCATGGCGGTCGCATGGCAATTGTGCGCTTCGAAACTGGCGGCCCAATGGAGGCGAGGATCGCGACGTCGTTCATCTCGTTTGAGCAGGCGGAGCGGAACCTGCGGAGTGAGCTGGGCGATCGGTCGGCGGACGAATTGCGTGCGCGCGCCGCGGAGGCGTGGAATACGCATCTGGGCCGGATCGAGATTGGCGGAACGACGGACGAGCAGCGGCGGACGTTCTACTCGTGCATGTATCGCGCTCTGCTGTTTCCGCGCATGTTCCACGAGCCGGACGAGCAGGGGAAGCCGCGCCACTACAGCGCCTGGAACGGCAAGGTTGAGCCGGGCGTGATGTATGCCGATCACGGGTACTGGGATGTGTATCGCGCGTGGTATCCATTCATGTCGCTGGTATTTCCTGAGCGGCTGGGCGAAATTCTGCAGGCATGGGTGAACGCGTATCGCGAGGGCGGATGGATGCCGCAGTTTCCCGCGCCCGGGTATCGCGCGTGCATGTCGGGCAGCCTGATCGACTCGGTGTTTGCCGATGCGGTCATGAAGGACATCGCGGGGTTCGATCGCGAGGCCGCATACGAGGGCCTGCGCAAGCACGCCACGCAGAAGGGCGATCCGGACAAGGGCTACGGGCGGCAGGGCATCGAGTATTACCTGAAGATGAATTATCTTCCGACCGATCATGTGGACCAATCTGTGGCGGAGACCGCGGATGCGGCGTATGGCGACTTCTGCATTGCGCAGATTGCGGGGAAGCTGGGCAAGCTGGCCGATGCGGAGATGTTTCGCAAGCGATCGGAGAACTGGAGAAATATCTTCGATTCGAAGACGCGGTTCTTCCGCGGGAAGAAAGAGGATGGATCGTGGCTGGAACCGTTCGATCCCTTTCAGTGGGGCAACCCGTATGAGGAAGGCGCCGCGTGGCAGCACCGGTGGAATGTGCCGCACGATGTGCCGGGGCTGATTGCGGCAATGGGCGGAGCGCAGGCGTTCACGGCGGAGCTGGACAAGATGCTGGCGCTGCCGCCGACTTTTCACGTGGGCGTGTACGGGCAGGAGATTCACGAAATGTCGGAAATGGCAGCGCTGCCGTTTGGCCAGTACATGCATAACAACCAGCCGGTACACCACGTGCTGTATCTGTATGCGGCGGCGGGGCGGCCGGAGCGGACACAATACTGGGTGCGGCGGGTGCTGAACGAGGCATATTCGCCAGCCAACTTCAGCGGCGATGAGGACACCGGATCGATGGCGGCGTGGTACATCCTCAGCGCGCTGGGGTTCTACCCCCTATGCCCGGGCAAGCCCGAATACACGCTGGGAGGGTCTCTGTTTGTGCATGCGACGGTTCATCTGAGCAACGGAAAGACGCTGACGGTTGAGGCGCCCGGCAATGGACCGAAGGCGCCCTATGTGCGCAGCGTGGCGGTGAATGGGGTAGAGCATCGGAGGACCGTGATCGATCATGCGACGCTGGCGGAAGGGGCGCGGCTGCGGTTTGGGACGAGCGGCGAGCCTGGCCGGCAAGGCGAGTAATCGGTGGCTTGCAACTCAGCAAATTGGCATCAGGATCTGCTCTACCAAAAACCAGCGGCCCGGCGCTCGTGCGAGTCTTCCCCTCCTCCGATCGCATCGCTCCCCTCGATTGTGCCGTGACCAAAATCACAGCGCCAGGAAGCTCCGCACCCTTATAAGGAAGGCGGAGCTTCCTGCGCCTGCGCCGTTGTATGCCCTGGCGGCAGCATGGTGCCCATGTTTCCCTTAGCCAACTTTCAGGACTTGCGATGACCGCTGAACTGATCCACCGGCTGCATTTTGCTTTTACTGTCACGTTTCATTACCTCTTTCCGCAGCTCACCATGGGGCTCGGCCTGCTCATCGTAGTGCTGAAGACGGTTGCGCTGCGCAACGGCAGCGAGATGTGGGACCGCGCCGCGCAATTCTGGGGCCGCATCTTCGGCATCAATTTTGTCTTCGGCGTCGTGACGGGCATTCCCATGGAGTTCGAGTTCGGCACCAACTGGGCGCAGTTCTCGCGCGTGTCTGGCGGAGTGATCGGGCAGCCGCTTGCGATGGAGGGCGTGTTCAGCTTCTTCCTCGAGTCGGCCTTCCTCGGGCTGTTTCTCTATGGAGGCAGCCGGCTGTCGAAGCGCATGCACTGGTTCTCCGCGGTGATGGTGTGGCTGGGCTCGTGGATCTCCGGCTTCTTCATCATCGTGACCGACGCGTGGATGCAGCACCCGGTGGCCTACAACTTCGTGAACGGGCGCTACGAGGTGGCGAGCTTCTGGAAGCTGCTGCTGAATCCGTGGGGACTGCTGCAATACATGCACAACATGACGGGCGCTACCGTGACGGGGTGCTTCGTGATGGCGGCTGTGGGCGCGTTCTATCTGCTCGAAGGGCGGAACCCCGACTTCGGGCGGATCTTCCTGAAGGTGGGAGTGGTGGCCGGACTGATTGCGTCGATCGCGATTATCTTTCCCACGGGCGACTTGCACGGCCGGTACGTGGCGCGACATCAGCCTGCGGCGATGGCGGGCATGGAAGGGCTTTATCACACTGAGAAGGGCGCCCCGATTGTGCTGATCGGACAACCAAATCCGGAAACGGGTCAGATCGACAATCCAATCCGGATTGGGAACGTGCTGAGCTTTTTGATTTACGGCACGACAACGGCAGAGGTGGCGGGGCTCGACCAGTTTCCGCGCGATCAGTGGCCGACGACGCTGCCGCTGCTCTATTACGCCTACCACATCATGGCGGGACTGGGAACGTGGTTCGTGCTGCTGATGCTGGTGTCGGCGTTTCTGCTTTGGCGCGGCAAATTGTATCGAGCGCGATGGGCCCAGTGGGCGCTGCTGCTGAGCTTTCCTCTGCCGTATATCGCCAACACGGCGGGATGGATGACCGCGGAGATCGGACGTCAGCCATGGCTGATCTACGGGCTGATGCGGACGAGCGAAGGCTATTCGAGCATGGTGTCGGCGGGCAACGGGCTGTTTACGCTGCTTGGCTTCATGGGGCTCTATGCGCTGCTCGGGCTGCTGTTCACGGTGCTGATGTATCGCGAGATCAGCCACGGCCTGGATGCAGTGAAAGCTGAGCCAGTGCACACGGCAGGAATGTAAGGGCGCGAGAAGAGGAGCAGAGACATGGGTTTCGTCTGGTTCTGGCTGGTGGCGGTGATGATCGTCGGGTACGTGGTGCTGGACGGGTTCGACCTGGGCGTGGGCGTGCTGCACCTGTTCCTGCCCCGGGATGAGGCCGAGCGGCGAGCTTCGCTGCGGTCGATTGGGCCGGTGTGGGACGGCAACGAAGTGTGGCTGCTGGCCGGCGGAGGCACGCTCTACTTTGCGTTTCCGCTGCTCTATGCGTCAGCGTTCAGCGGGTTCTATCTGCCGCTGATGATCGTGCTGTGGCTGCTGATCTTACGCGGAGTGAGCCTGGAGCTGAGGAATCATCTCGACGTGGGCGTGTGGCGCACGCTGCTGGACCGGCTGTTCGGCATCGCCAGCGCGCTGCTGGCGATCTTCTTCGGAGCGGCGCTGGCGAACGTGATCCGCGGAGTGCCGCTGCAGGCCGACGGATACTTCTTTCTTCCCTTGTGGACGAACTGGAAGCCGGGGCCCATGCCAGGAATTCTGGACTGGTACACCGTCATCGGCGGGCTGGTCGCACTGGTAGCGCTGACGTTGCATGGGGCGCTGTGGCTCACCATCAAGGTGTCGGGAGATCTCGAGGAACGGGCGCGGCGCGCGGTGCGTCCTTTGTGGCTAGTACTTTGTGCGCTGACCCTGGCGAGCCTGGCGGCGACGATCGCAGTGCGCCCGCAAACGCTCGACAACTATTATCGCTATCCGTTCACGTTCGTGGTGCCGGCAGGAGTGCTGGGGTCGCTGGCGGCTATCTGGATGTGGAACACCAAGGGGCAGGCGGTGAAAGCCTTCCTCGCCTCGTGCGTGTACCTCTTTTTCATGCTTGCTGGCGCGTGCTGGGGATTGTATCCCACGCTGTTGCCGGCATCGACGGATTCGGGGCTGGACATCACCCTGGCGCGCGCGATCAGCGGGCCGCACACGCTCAAAATTGGCCTGGTGTGGTGGCTGTTCGGGATGGCGCTGGCAGTTGGGTACGTGGTATTTGTGTACGGCCGATTCCGCGGCAAGGCCGATGCGGCGGAGACAGGGCACTGAGACCTGCATGATTCCGCCGGCCTGGCGTGTTCGCTAGCGGATGACTTTCAGCGCGGCGCGGAAGAGCTCATCGAATTCGCCGGCGACGGATTTATCCTTGGCGGCGGCCTGTTCGATCGCCTTCTCAGCGGCGGGCCGCTGGTAGCCCAGGTTGACGAGCGCGGAGAGGACGTCGTCGACGGCGGCTCCCTGCACTGTCGTGGGAGTGGGGGCGACGGCGAAGTCATCCAGCTTGTCCTTCAGTTCGACAACCAGGCGCTCGGCGAGTTTTTTGCCCACGCCGGGGATCCGGGTGAGCTGGGCGTGATCCTGGGCGCGGATGGCCTGCACCGTGCGCTCGCTCGATAGGCCGCTTAGCATCTTGACAGCAAGCTTGGGCCCGACGCCGCTAACGGTAATGAGGCGCTCGAAAAGGCGCTTTTCCACGACATCGAGGAAGCCGAACAAGGCGATCGCGTCGTCCGAGACCTGCGTGTGGATGTGCAGGGCTGCTTCGGCGCCGACCGAAGGCAGCGACGTGAATGTGGGCACTGAGATGGTGACGTCGTAGCCCACGCCGGCGCAGTCGACGATGGCCTGGCCGGGTTCCTTGTGGATCAGCTTGCCGCGAAGATGAGCAATCATTTTTGGTCGTCAGTTGTCAGTTGTCAGTTGTCAGTTGTCAGTGAACAAGTGAACCTGGAACGTAGCTTGCTTCGCTACAGGATGTTCATCCGTTTGGCGACGCGTTCCAAGGTTTCGAGGGCCTGATCGAGTTGGGCCTTGGTGTGTTCGCTGGTGAGGATGAGCCGGATGCGCGCTTTGCCTTCCGGCACTGTGGGGAATGCGATACCTGTGCCCATGACGCCTTCCTCGAACAGAGCGCGGGAGAAGTCCATCGTCACGCGGCCCTCGCCCAGAATGATGGGGGTGATGGGCGTCTCGGTGGCAGGAGTGTTCACGCCGCCGACATTGAATCCTATGCGGCGGAGCTCGCCCTGGAAGTAGCGGGTGTTGTCCCAGAGGCGGTCAATGCGCTCGGGCTCCTGCTCCAGAATGTCGAACGCTGCAATGCACGAGGCGGCTACCGACGGCGGATGCGAGGTGGAAAAAAGAAACGGGCGAGCGCGGTGGTAGAGGTAATCAATCAGATCTCTGCTTCCGCAGACGTATCCGCCGAGGGCGCCGATTGCCTTGGAGAGCGTGCCGACCTGGACATCGACGCGGCCGTGCATATTGAGGTGATCGATGCTGCCGCGGCCGTTTCGGCCCAGCACGCCTGAAGCGTGAGCGTCATCGACCATCATGATGGCGCCGTATTTTTCAGCCAGCGCGCCGAGCTTGTCGACGGGGCCGATGTCGCCGTCCATGGAAAAAACGCCGTCGGTAATAACCAGGTTGTGCCCGGGCTCGTTCGCGATTTCCTGCAGTAGCTCTTCGCAGTGAGCCACGTCTTTGTGGCGAAAGACCTTGATTTTGGCGCGGGAAAGGCGCGCGCCATCGATAATGCTGGCGTGGTTCAGCTCGTCAGAGAGGATGAAGTCGTCTTTGCCGAGGATTGCGCTCACGGTGCCGGCGTTGGCGGCGAATCCGCTCTGGAAGACGACGCAGGCCTCAACATTCTTGAAGCGCGCGATTTTTTCCTCCAGGTCTATGTGAATCTTCATGGTGCCGGCGATGGTGCGGACTGCGCCCGAGCCCACCCCCAACTCACGTGTCGCCTTGAGCGCGGCCTCAATCAGCCTGGGGTGATTCGCCAGGCCGAGGTAGTTGTTGCTGGCGAGATTGATGACCTGCTTGCCGTCGTAATGGCACACGGGTGCCTGCTGATCGTCGAGGACACGCAGGCGGAAGTAAGTCCCTTTTTCCTTCAGGCCATTGAGGGTGTCGGTCAGATAGGCGAGCTGCGGACGCGTCGCGGTGGAAGCCATGCGGGTCACCTCAAATAAGAAGGATATCGCGGCACCTGCGGTGCGGCCACTGCGCCGCGCGCCCCGGCGGCGAGGGAAGCCTTTCCGTGTTGCCTCAAGTTCGCTCTTGACATCCCTAGAACGCTAGGCATAGAGTACCGAATACTGAGTTGACTAGGGGTGAGGTAAATGGCCAATAACGATCTGCAGGGGACTCTGGAGCTGCTGGTGCTGAAGACGCTGGCGTCGACGGGAGCGTTGCACGGATACGGAATTGTGCAGCACATCCAGCGCGCGTCGGACGAGATGCTGCGAGTAGAAGAGGGCTCGCTGTATCCGGCTCTGCACCGCATGGAGCAGAACGGCTGGATTGCATCGGAGTGGGCGCTGACCGAGACCAAACGCAAGGCCAAGTATTACAAGCTGACGGTGTCAGGCAGGCGCCAGCTCGAACAGGCTCAGGAGAGCTTTGACCAGCTTGTGAAGGGCGTGCGGGCCGTCCTGCGTTACGCATAGCAAATCGAATCGCCGCGAGGAACCACCATGCCGCTCTTCCGCCGTATCGCCAACCTGATGCACCGCTCACGGCTCGATCGCGAGATTCGCGAAGAGCTTGAAGCGCACATCGCGATGCGCACCGAGGCAAATGTCGCCGGGGGGATGACGGCGGAGCAGGCAGGGCGCGAAGCGCGATTGCACTTCGGAAATGCGACAGTCGTGCGCGAGCATGTGGCCGAAGTCGATGCCGCGCTCAGCCTTGCAGCCATTGGACGGAATGTGCGCTTTGCGCTGCGGCAGTTGCGGCGTTCGCCGGGATTTGCTATCACGGCGATTCTGGCTCTGGCGCTGGGGATCGGGCCGAATGTGGCGATCTTCAGCATTATCTTTGCGACCTTCCTGGCTCCGACGGCCTATCCCAACGCCGATCAAGTCGTGATGGTATGGAACCACAACAAGGGCGAGCGAAGCCCCACGAGTGGTGAAGACTATGCGCAGTACGCAGCCGAGAGCCATTCGTTCCAGAGTCTCTCATTCGAATCGTGGCTTGTAGTTCACCTCACGAATTCGGACCACACGGCGGATCAGGAAGGCGGACTACCCGAAACTCCGGGCCTGATTTCCAAGACCATAGGGCAGCCGTTGTTGCTCGGCCGCGATTTTCTGCCGGATGAGGGTGCGCCGGGCACGGACCACGTCGTGATCCTCTCTCACTGGCTGTGGCAGCACCGCTACTACTCCGACCCGC
>Ga0134126_10005136_pt1 | contig 16343 bp, 13 predicted proteins | sample KB31752_FD_96881 | JGI IMG/M metagenome (GOLD analysis project Ga0134126, IMG submission 96881) | Terrestrial soil microbial communities with excess Nitrogen fertilizer from Kellogg Biological Station, Michigan, USA - KB3-175-2 | ecosystem: Environmental > Terrestrial > Soil > Unclassified ...
CCGACCGCGTCGATTTCGTCGATGAAGATGATGCAGGGCGCGTTCTTCTTGGCCTGCTCGAACATGTCGCGCACGCGGCTGGCGCCGACGCCGACGAACATCTCGACGAAGTCGGAGCCCGAGATGGTGAAGAACGGCACATTGGCCTCGCCCGCCACGGCGCGCGCGGTCAGGGTCTTGCCGGTTCCCGGCGGGCCGACGAGCAACACGCCGCGCGGGATCTTGCCGCCGAGTTTCTGGAATTTCTGTGGATCGCGCAGGAACTCGACGATCTCCTGGAGATCTTCCTTGGCTTCGTCGACGCCGGCGACGTCATCGAAGGTGACGCGCCCCTGCGATTCGGTCAGCAGCTTGGCCTTCGATTTGCCGAATCCCATCGCTTTGCCGGCGCCGCCCTGCATCTGCCGCGACATGTAGATCCAGACGCCCAAGAACAGCACCAACGGCAGGCCGTTGATGAGCAGGGTCAGCAGCCAGGAATTGCCATCCGACGGCGCCCGCGCAGAGATCGCCACGCCCTTGTTGAACAGCTTGTCGACGAGGCCGGGGTCGCTCGGCGCATAAGTCTGGAAGGCGTGACCGTCCTTGTAATGGCCGGAAATCTCCGGACCTGAAATGGTCACGTCGCGCACGCGCCCGCCATCGACCTCGGTCAGCAACTGGCTGAACATGATCTCGCTGTTGGACGTCTTCTGCGCCGGGCTCTGGAACAACGTCACCAGCGCCAAGACGAGCAGAAAAATGATCACCCAGAGGGCAAAGTTCCGTAAGTTGGCGTTCATCGCGATCCCATCGACCTCGATCACTCCGGCGCGGAGCCTCACGCGGTCCCTGTGCCGCCCATTTAAGCTTAAGTGGGCCGATTGCCAAGGGAAGCGCGGCGGTAAGAGAAGAGGCCGGGAAACTGAATTTCCGGTGAATTCCGCCGGTCGGGCGAATTTCCCGTCGCCCCGGGCTCACAAAGCAAAGTTAAGCACTTTCGTGCTCCTATGTTTCCGCGCCCGGTTTTTGTCGCGATAGAACGTCGAAATGTTAGAACAGTATCCGAACAGATTGAATCAGCGGACCCCGTCATTGCGAGCGCAGCGACGCAATCCATGTCGCGGAGATCGCAGGTTAATCGGAGGACGCGGCCCGGTGGGGGCGTGGATTGCTTCGCTTCGCTCGCAATGACGGTGGCTTGATCGGCAACCGCTCTTCATTCGATCGCGGGGCTGGCGTTGATTTGCTGGTTGCGCGGGCGCTGGAGCGACTGAGGCCGGCTAGCCCGCTCCGGCCTCGCCACCGCTCCCCGAATAGCCGCTCACCCGGCGCGCAAAACCTCCGCCGGCTTGCGCCCGAGCGCCCGCCAGGCGCCGATTTCGCCTAAGCCCACCGTCAGCGCCAGCCCGCCCAGCGCCGTGGCCAGCGTTTCGCCCCACGGGAAGCTGAAATCGAAGCCCATCAGGAAGACGACGACGACATAGGCGATACATGTCCCCGCGGCGACGCCGAAAGTCGCCGTCGCCGCGCCCAGCGTGGCGAATTCGATCAGCGAGGCGCCGATCAGGCGCTTGCGCGTCGCGCCGAGAATCTTGAGGGTGACGGCGTCGATGAGCCGCGCTCGCTGGTTGGCCGCCAGCGCGCCGGCGAGCACCAGCACGGCGGTCGCCAGCGCCACTCCGGCGGCGGCGCGGATCGCCACGCCCAGGCGCGCCGCCAGCGCCGCCACCGTCTCCAGCGCCTGCCGCACCCGCACCGTCACCACGTTGGGAAACTGGCGCGCCGCGTCGCGCACCAGCGCCGCCTCGACGGCGGGCGGCGAGCCCTTGGCGAGTTCGGCCGTCATCAGCAGCGAATACGGCGCGCCGCGAAAGGCGTCGGGCGAGAACACCAGGACGAAATTGATGGCGAAGCTGCGCCAGTCGATTTTACGGAAATTGGCGACTTTCGCCGTCACGTCGCGCCCCAACACATTGATGGTGAGATCGTCGCCGAGCTTGAGGCCGAGGCCCCTGGCGATGTCGCCGTCGATGGAGACCAGCGGCGGGCCGGAATAGTCCGCCGGCCACCACGCGCCGGCCTCGATCTTGGCGCCCCTCGGCGGCGTCGCGGCGAAGGTTATGCCGCGGTCGCCGTCGAGCACCCAGCGCGCGTTGTCGCGGGCGTGCACCTTCCGGGCGGCGACGCCGGCGACGCGGGCGATGCGCCCGCGCATCATCGGCGCCTCGATCAGGCGCGCGCCGGGGGCGTGCTGGGCGAGAAACGCCTTGAACGGCGCCCCCTGGTCGCTGCGGATGTCGAAGAAGTAGAAATCCGGCGTGCCGACGACGCCGGGGGTGAGCAGCGCGCGCAGGTTGGCGTCGACCAGCGTCAGCGCCACGATGACGGCGAGCCCGAGGCCGAGCGACAGCACCACCGCCGGCGTCGGCGCCCCCGGCCGGCACAGATTCGATAACGCCAGCCGCCATTCGATCGGCCCACGGCGCGGCAGCCGTCGCGCCAGCGCCATCGCCGCGATGGCGACGCCGCGCAGCGCCAGCAGCGCCAGCGCGGTGGCGATCACCACCGTCACCGCCACCTTGCGCTGCGGACTGGCGACGATCACAGCCAGCGCCAGCGCCGCCGCCGCCGCGATCGCCGCCAGCCCATAACGCCGCCGCGTGCGCGTCTCGCTGGCCACGAGATCGCGAAACAACGCTGTCGCCGGCAAATCGTGGGCGCGCCCGAGCGGGTGAATCGAAAAGGCCAGCGCCGTGAGCAAGCCGTAGAGCGCGCCGAGCGCCAATTCGCCGGGATAGAAGCCGGGCTGGATCGGGTAGGGCAGCGCCGCCCCGGCGACGCCGGCCACGAGATAAGGCACGGCCGCGCCGAGCGCGAGCCCGATGGCGACGCCGAGCGCGGCGACGATGAGGAACTCGATCAGCGCCGCGGCGACGATCTCCGCACCGGTGGCGCCGAGCGCCTTCAGGATCGCCAGCGCCGGCCGTCTGGCCTCCAGGAAGCCGCCCGCCGCATTGCCGACGCCGACGCCGCCGACGACCAGCGAAATGAGCCCGACCAGCGTCAGAAACTCGCCGAAGCGGTCGATGTTGCGCGAGAAATCCGGCGACACGTTGGTGCGGTTGCGCACCTCCCAGCCGGCCTCGGGGAACGTCTTCTTGGCGGCGGCGGTCATCGCCAGCACTTGGCGAAGCGCCGGCGGCGGGCCGCCGGGGTTCATCGTCAGCCGTGTCGTGTAGCGCACCAGCGCGCCAGGCTGGACGAGCCCGCTGGCCGCCAGCGCCTGACGCGAGATCAGCACGCGGGCGCCGAAACCGATGCCGGCGCCGAGCCGGTCCGGCTCGGAGACGATGCGGCCGCGAATCACCAGCGTCACGCCGCCGATGCGGAAGCTGTCGCCGATCTCCAGCGCCAGCCGGTCGAGCAGGATGTCGTCGACCTCGGCGCCGCAGGTCTGGCCGACGCAGGCGAATGCGGCGGCGGGCGTCGCCGGCGGCGCAAATTCGGCTTGGCCGAGCGGCGGCCACTCCGGCCCGACGGCTTTGACGTCGGCCAGCGTCGCGTCGTCCTTGCCATTGCGCGCCATCGCCCGCAGGCCGGCGATGTCGTCGAGATGGCCGCGCGCCGCGAGCCAGGCGCGCTCCTGCGGGCTCAACTGCTGGTGGATGACGGAGAACGAGGCGTCGCCGCCGACCAGCGTGCGCCCCTCGCGCGCCAGCCCGTCCTGCAACGAGCGCCCCAGCGAATTGACGCCGACGATCGTCGTTACGCCGATGGCGATGCAGGCCAAAAATATCCGCAAACCATTGAGGCCGCCTCTGAGATCGCGCAGCGCCAGCCGCGTCAGCGCCGCGAACCTCACGCCGGACGCTCGATCAGGCCGGCGCGGATGCGCAAGGTGCGGTCGCAGAGCGCCGCCAGCGCGGCATCATGCGTCACCAGCGCCAGCGTCGCGCCGCGCTCGCGCGGCAGCGCGAACAGCAGTTCGATGACGCCGCGCCCCGTCGCCTCGTCGAGATTGCCGGTCGGCTCGTCGGCGATGACCAGTTGCGGCCTCGGCGCCATGGCGCGCGCCAGCGCCACCCGCTGCTGCTCGCCGCCCGAAAGCTGCGCTGGATAATGCGACAGCCGCTCGCTGAGCCCGACAGCGGCGAGTTCGTCGCGTGCGCGCGCCCTCGCGTCGCGCGCCCCCGCCAGCTCCAGCGGAATGGCGACATTCTCCAGCGCCGTCATTGTTGCGATGAGGTGGAACGATTGGAACACGATGCCGATGTTGGCCCCGCGAAAGCGGGCAAGTTCGTCCTCGCCCATGTTGTGGACGGCCTCGCCGTCGATGAAGATTTCGCCGCTGTTGGGCCGCTCCAGCCCCGCCATCGCCATCAACAGCGTCGACTTGCCGGAGCCCGAGGGGCCGATGAGCCCGACCGTCTCGCCGCGCGCGATGGACAGGCTGACGCCGCGCAAGATATGCACACGCGCCGCGCCCGCCCCGAGGCTAAGTTCGACATCGCGCATTTCGACGGCGGGAACGGCTTTGAACGAATCGGCCGCGGCGCGGCGGACGAGGTCGAGTTGGTCGCGCGAATCGCTGGGAGAAGTCATGAAGCTCTCGAAGGCCCGAGCGACATATGGGATGTTGGCGGCGCTCGTCCAGGTTCTTGCTCTTTTCGTGGGCTTAAGCGCGGCGCATGGCCGCACGCTGAAGGTTGTGGCGTTCGGCGACAGTCTCACCGCCGGCTATGGCGTCAAGCCCGGCCTGCGCTTCCCCGAGGTGCTGGAGAAGGCGCTGAAGGCCAAGGGCTATGACGTGAGCGTGATTAACGCCGGCGTCTCCGGCGAGACCGCCGAGGACGGTCTGGCGCGCTTCGATTGGAGCGTGCCGGCCGGCACGGATGCGCTGATCGTCGAACTCGGCGCCAACGACATGCTGCGCGGGCTTCCCGTCGCCGGCGCCAAGCGGGCGCTCGCCGCCATCCTCGCCAAGGCGAAACAGGCCCATATTCCGATGCTGCTGGCGGGCATGAGGGCGGCGCCCAACCTGGGGCCGGAATATCGCGCCGCGTTCGACCGCATCTATCCCGATCTCGCCGCCGAATACGGCGTCGCGCTCTATCCGTTCTTTCTCGACGGCGTCGCGGCCAACCCGAAGCTCAACCAGCCCGACGGCCTGCATCCCACCCCCGAGGGCGTCAAGATCATCGTCGCGCACATCCTGCCGGCGGTGGAAGCGCTGCTCGACAGGGCGAGGATGTAGCGAAGGCGGCAGCGCTCCGAATAGCCAAGGGCGGCGGTTGCCCGCCTGGGCCATCAGCCTATAACCTTTGGGCGCGCTGTCGAAAAAGCGGTAATTCGATGGTCCGGAGCGGGCTTCATGCACGATACAGCGAGAAAACTCGGCGAATTATTCCTCAAGCATTACGTCGATCCCCGCACCCGCGTCATCGTCGAGGTGGGAGCGCTCGATGTGAACGGAAGTTTGCGAAAATTTTCGCCAGAGGGCGCGATTTACCTTGGCGTTGATCTCGCGCACGGAAAGTCCGTCGACATCGTCACTAAAATAGAAGAACCCCTGCCGTTCAGAAACGATTTTGCCGACATCGTGCTTTCGTCTTCGCAGATGGAGCACGACTCGTTTTTCTGGGAGTCTTTCTGCGAATACGCTCGCATCGTGAAGCCCGGCGGCCATATATATATCAATACGCCGAGCAACGGGGCCTACCATCGTTATCCCGACGACAACTGGCGCTTTTATCCGGACTGCGGCCGCGCTTTGGAGCGCTGGGCGCGCAGAAACGGCCGCCCGGTGACGCTCGTGGAATCGTTCGTGGCCGACCGGGAAAGAGACGCCTGGAACGACTTCGTCGCGGTTTTCGCCAAGGAGCCGTTCGAACCTCGCGGCGTCTTCCTTTCTGACCAGGTAAAATGCCGCAATATCTGGCGCGCCGGCGCCGAGACGCCCCTCGCGGTCAAGGCGGTGTCCGAGGATCAGGAGAAGATTCGCGAGCTGGACGCCTTGGTCAAAACGCTGCGCGTGGAAGCGCCCAAAGGCTCTGTGGGCGCATTGCCGGCCGACCAGAACGGCGCGAGTGCGGCAGAGTCCGGCGAACCAGCTAAAGCTTGAAGATTACGCGACAGCGCTTCCTCAGCGCGGTCGGCTCCGGCTGGTGGTCTGACGCTCGGCGCCCGGTCGCGGATGGGCGGTAAGGAGCTTTTGTGCGAGGCGTGGCCCTCGTGCTGACGCAGCCGCGAAGCGGCCCTCGAAGCACGCCCCAGCTCACGCCGTCGCGCGCGCCAACCTGCGGCGCGGCCTTGCGGAAACGCCGGTGTAAACCGAGCGTGCTTCGAGGCTTCGCTTCGCTACGCACCTCAGCACGAGGGTGTTGGCGGCATTGGCGACTCGTGGGGCCTCACCTCAAATACGTCGCCCGCACCCACCATTGCGGCCGCCGCCGCTTGAGCCAGCGCGCGGCCTGCGCCGCCGCGTGCCGGTCGGCATAGAGCGCAAAGCAGGTCGCGCCGGAGCCGGACATGCGCACCAGCCGCGCACCGCCCGCCTCGCCAAGCAGCGCCAGCGTCTCGGCGATCGCCGGTGTCAGCCGCGCGGCGCTCGCCTGCATGTCGTTGCGGCCTTTACTCAGCGCCGCCGCCGCGTCGCCCTCCAGCGGCTCGGCGAAGGCCGTTAGCCGCGAGGACTGGCCCTTCGCCAGCCCCAACGCCGCAAACACCGCCGGCGTCGGCGAGGCGACGTGCGGATTGGCCAGCACCGCCGGCAGCGGTTTCAGCCGCAAAGGCGGCGACAGAAGCTCGCCGATGCCGGCCATGCGCCGGGCGCGCGGGTCGAGGCAGACCGGCACGTCCGCCCCGGTCGCCCGCGCCGCCTCGGCAAGGCGGGGATCGTCGAGCGCGAGGCCGTTGTGCGTCGCCAGCGCCCGCAACGCCGCCGCCGCATCCGATGAGCCGCCGCCGAGCCCGGCGGCGACCGGAAGCTGCTTACTCAGCACGAAGTGGCCAAGCCGCAGCCCCGCCACCCGTTCCGCCAGCGCGCGCACGGCTTTCAGCACGAGATTGCAGCCCTGCGGCCCGGCCGCCGCCGCCGTCGGCCCCACGACTTCGAGCCCGAGCGGCGCGCCGGCGATGAAGGCGAGCCGGTCGCCGACGCCGGCGAAGGCGACGAGGCTGTCGAGTTCGTGATAACCGTCGTCGCGCCGGCCGAGGATGTGCAGCGTCAGATTGACCTTCGCCGGGGCCCGGAAAACCGGCAACGCTTCAGCCGCCGCTCTTCGTCGGCGCCACGTTCGGGACCGCCTTGGCGGCGGGACCAGGGGCAGGCGGCGAGGCAGGCGCGGGCAGCCCGTCCTTGATCTTCAGCAGGATCTTCTTCAGTTCATCGGGCTCCGGCCCGAAGTCGCGCGCGTGGTTCCACTGGAAATGCGCCTCGATCTTGCGCCCGACCCGCCAATAGGCGTCGCCGAGATGGTCGTTGACCACCGAATCGACCGGCTTCAAATCGACGGCGCGTTCGAGGTCGCGCGTCGCCTCCTCATAGTGGCCGAGCTTGTAATTGGCCCAGCCGAGGCTGTCGACGATATAGCCGTCGGTCGGCTTGAGATCGACGGCGCGGTGCAACATGCGCAGCGCCTCTTCCAGGTTGACGCCCTGATCGACCCAGGAATAACCGAGATAGTTCAACACCAGCGGCTGATCGGGATAGAGCTTCAACGCCTCCTTGAAATCGGCCTCGGCCTTTGGCCACTGATGCGTGCGCTCATAGGCGATGCCGCGGAAGTAATAGAGCACCCAGTGCGCCTTGTCGGGCGCCGGCAGCAGCGAGATCGCCTTGTCGTAGGATTGCGCGGCGGCGGCGAAATCCTTGGCCGAGCGTTGCAGCGTGCCGTAGGCGCTCCAGGCTTCCGGGTCGTTGGGATTGGCGGCGACCACCTGCTTCATCAGGTCGAGGCCCTTGCCGTTCTGGTCGAGCCCGTCATACTCGATCGCCGCCTGAATCTCGGCGCTTTCGGCAAGCGGCGAGGTTTTGGGCACGTCGAGATAGGCTTCGATCGCCTCGCCGCCGCGCTTCATGTCGGAGAGCAGGTTGGCGACGCTGACGATGGCGAATTCGTGGTCGGGCCGCAGCGCCAGCGCCAGGCGCAGGTAGATGAGCGAGGCGAGTTCGTCGCCCTGGCGCGTGCCGGCGCTGCCCAGGCCATAAAGCGCCTCGGCCGCGCCGTCGCGCGGCGTGCGCGCGATCGGCGTCATCGGCTTGCCGGCGTTGAGCGCCGCCAGCGCCGCCTTGACTACCGGATGTTCCGGCGTGCGCGCCGAGAATGCGGCGTAGACCTTTTTCGCCCCGGCGACGTCGTTATGGCGCGCCAGGAAGCGGGCATAGGCGTCGACCAGCCGCAGCGTCTGCGGGTCCTTGGCGTAGGCCAGTTTGAAGCGGCGCAAAGCCTCGGAGGGATCGCCGAGCGCATCGGCGATCAGCGCGGCGTGATAGTCGCGGAAAATCCGCACGTTGGGATCGCTGATCCGATCGACCGATTGCAGCGCATGGCGCAGGTCGCCGGCGCCGGCGTAGGCCCAGCCGGTGAGCAGCATCGAGGTCACGTCGCGCGCCCTGCCGGCGTCGCCAGCCGCCAATTGCGCGCGCGCCGCGGCGTATTGGCCATTGCAAAGCGCGCGCACGGCGAGCGCCAACCTTGCCAGCGAATTGGTGGGATCGCGCGCCGCCAGCCGGTCGGCGAGGCCATAAGCGTCTTTGGTGTCGCCGCTGACCAGCGTTGCGGCGAAGGCGCGCTCGATCAGATCGAGGTTGCGGGGGTCGTCGCGCAGGGCTTCGCGGAAATACGCCGAGGCCGCGCCGGCGTCGCGATCGGCGCTGGCGACGATGGCGGCGAGATAGTTGCCGGACTCGCTGTCGGCGCTGGGATAGCGAGAGGCGTCGGGCAGCGCGGCCAACGCCGGCGTGGCGAGGAGGCAGCAGAGCAGCGCGACACGGGCTTGGGACAGGGGCAAGGCGGGCCTCACAAAGGGACTAGCGGGCTATCTACCCCGGATCGCACGAAATGGGAATCTGCCATTGCGTTACGCCGTTTTACGCCGGGATCGTCAGCCCGCGCTGCACCGCCGGCCGCGCCAGGCCGAGATCGAGCCAGCGCTGCACGCGGGCGAATCGATGCCATTCGACGAGGTCGCCGGCCCCGTAATAGCCGATGAGATTACGCACCCAGCCAAGGGTTGCGACATCGGCGATCGAGTAATCGCCCATGATCCAGTCGCGGTCGCCAAGGCGGCGCTCCAGCACGCCGAGCAGCCGCTTCGATTCCTCGACATAGCGTTGCAGCGGGCGCTTGTCCTCGAACTCGCGCCCGGCGAATTTGTGGAAGAAGCCGACCTGGCCGAACATCGGCCCGATCGCAGCCATCTGGAAGAACACCCATTGCAGCGTCTCGTAGCGCGCCGCGCCGCTTGGCAGCAGCTTGCCGGTCTTCTCGGCGAGATAGACGAGGATCGCGCCCGATTCGAACAAGGCGAGCGGCTTGCCGCCGGGGCCATCGGGATCGAGGATCGCCGGAATCTTGCCATAGGGGTTGAGCGCCAGGAACTCCGGCGCGCGCGTGCCTTCGGGGCCGAACGGGATGCGGTGCGGCTCGTAGGGCAAGCCGATCTCCTCCAGCATGATCGAAACCTTGACGCCGTTCGGCGTCGGCACGCTGTAGAGTTGCAGGCGCTCGGCATCGGCGGCCGGCCAGCGGTGGGCAACCGGGAACGCACTGAGATCGGCCATCAAATCCTCCGCAATTTTCTCGCCACGATGATATGGTGTATTCTGATGTCATGAAAAGCTTCGCCGCGGCTCTTTTTACGCTCGCCCCTCTGGCGATTATCAGCCCGCCGGCGCTCGCCGACAGCGCGCTGACCATCCCGCCGCTGACCGTCGATCCGCACCCGGCGCCGTCGCTTTGGGATGGCCTCTATGTCGGAACGGGCGTCACCTTCGCGGCGATCAAGGGCCAGAAAGGCGGCTTCGGCGGCGACGTGTATGTCGGCTACGACCACGAATTCGATAACAACCTGGTGCTCGGGCTGAAGTTCGACACCGGTTTCACGCCGTTCGCCACCACGACGGCGCGCTTGCGCGGCTTCGATTACGCGATGGGCAGCGTCAAGGTCGGCTATGATCTCGGCCGCCTGACGCCCTACGTTTACGGCGGCGGCGGTCTGGCGCGCGCCACCGCGTTTTCTTCCGAATTGCCTGACGCCAACGCAACGATCAACGGCCTGTTCGGACAGGGGCCCGGCTTCGGCGTCACCGCCTTCGGCGCCGGCGTCGACTACCACGTCACCAACAATGTGACGGTCGGCGTCTCCGCCGGAATCGTGAACGGGCCGGCGCGCGCCGGGTTTTAAACAGAAAGCCCGCGCACTCGGCGCGGGCTCGACAGGGTTTCGGAAACACGGGGCTCAGTGGCGGACGTGGCCGCCGCCACCGCCGTGGAAGCCGCCCCCGCCATGGAAGGCGCCGCCACCGTGGAAGCCGCCTCCGCCATGAAAGGCGCCGCCGCCACCACGGAAGCCGCCGCTGCTGCGGAAGCCGCCGCCGACATTCGCGCCAGCTTGCGCCTGCCGCATCGGCGCCGCGCCTACGCCTGCTTGTAGTCTGTTATGGGCCCACCCGGCGTTGGCGTTCACGCCTCGGTTGTGGTTCCACCCGGCGCCGGGGTTCGCGCCTCGGTTGCGATTCCAGCCGGGGTTGGCGTTGGCGGCTTGGTTATGGTTCCAGCCGCCGTTGTGGTTCCAACCGGGGTTGGCGTTCGCGCCTCTGTTATGGTCCCAGTCGCGGTGGTGGTTCCAACCGCCGCGGTGATGATTCCAGCCGCCGTTGCCCCAGCCATAACCGAGGCCCAACACCAGCGGGGCGCCGTAATAGGCGCCGCTGTAATACGGCTCGGAATAATCATAGGCATAGGCGGGCTCGTCGGAATCGTACTCGGGAGCCTCGTAGGCGTAGGACGGGCCGCCAGCCTCGACCGCGCCGCCAGCCTCGACCGCGCCGCTGAGGTAGGCCTGGCTGGCCCAGCCGATACGGCCGCGATAGTCGACTTGGCACCAGGCGCCGTTGCAATCCGTGGCGTCGACGGAACCGCCCTGCGGGATCACCGCGACCACCGGATATTGAGTGCCGGGGCCGCTGCGCACGTTGAGATCGTTGGAGGCGACGGCGGTCGCCGCGGCGGCGGTCCCGGCGCCGATCATTAGCGCTGCGGCGCTGGCGAGAAGACTGGGCACGACATGCATGATGGCTTCCTTTGCGATGGTTTCGGGCGACCGCCGAGAGCTTGGCACCTAGCTCGCCCCTGGTTTGGGGTGAGAACGCGGCGCGCGGCCTAATCGTTCCCAAAAAAGTCAGCCTCTACTCGCCACACTGTGGCAATCTCAAATATGGCAGGGATCTATTCGAATACACGGCTGGAATATTACAAGGAGATTACATTGAGATTACAATGAAGACAGGCGCCGCCTCTCTAGTTCGCGGATTTGCGTTTGGCGCAGTACCCCCACAGGAGATTTGGCGCGCATTGGAGTGACCCTCCGCTCGAAGATGCCGCCTCTGGCGCGAATCCTGCACGCCCCGACGGACAGACTTTGCCACCCAAGCCGCTGAAAAAGCAGCCCGCCGTCCTGTCCCGGCCTATTCCGCCGCTTGGCGCAGTTCCGCCGCCTCGGCCTTCGCCCACACCCGAATGTCGTGGAACGCCGCGCCGCCGAACGGGGCGACGCTCTCATCCGAGGTCAGCGTGTTGATGCCGCGCCCATCGAGGAAATCGCGGTTCTCCCATATGCCCTCGCTGACGATAACGCCCGCCCGCACGGCCTGCGACAGCTTGGCGTGCAGCCGCACCGAGCCGCGCCCGTTGCCGAGCCGCAGAATGTCGCCATCCTCGACGCCCAGACGCGCCGCGTCGTCGGGGTGCAGCAGCGCCGTCGGGCGCGCCTCGCGAGCCCGCGAGGTCGCCGTGCCGTTGAAGCTGGTATTGAGGAAGTTGCGCGCCGGCGAGGTCGCCAGCTTGAACGGGAACTCCGGCCCCGCTGCCTCGTTGACCGCCCAATGGTCGGGCAGCGTCGGGATGCCAGCCCAATTGCCCTTGGGGCCATTGTTGGAATACGGCGTCGCCGGCCAATCGGCGCGGAAATGGAACTTGCCGTCCTTGTGGGCGAAGCCGTCGAGATAATGCGCCTCGCGAAACGGCGGCCGGCAGTCGAGCCAGCGAGCCGCCTCCAGCTCCGCCAGCGTGCCGCGCCCGGAGATGCGCAGCGTCTCGTCGATGATCTCACGCGACGTCATCGTGAAGCCGCGATGCTCGGCCCCGAGGCGGTGGGCGAGTTCGCACACCAGCTCATGATTGGAGCGGCAGCCCGGCGGCGGCTCGATCACCTTCGGCGCGAATTGCAGGTACTGATGCGCGCTCGCGGTATAGATATCGTCGTGCTCCATGAACATCGTCGCCGGCAGCACGATGTCGGCCATGCGCGCGGTGTCGGTGAGGAACTGCTCGTGGACCACCGTGAACAGGTCTTCGCGGGAGAAGCCGCGCCGCACCTTCTCCTGATCCGGCGCGACCACCATCGGGTTGGTGTTCTGGATCAACATCGCCTTGATCGGACCGCCGCCGGCGAGCGCCTCGGGCTCCCCGGTTAGCACGGCGCCGACGTGGCACTGGTGCAGCCGGCGCACGCGCTCGTCGTTGACGTCGAGCCCCTCGATCAGCGTCTTGTCGAGCTTGTAGATGCCACTCGACGATTGCAGCGCGCCGCCGCCTTCGTGCGCCCAAGCGCCGGTGACGGCGGGCAGGCACGCCGCCGCGTGCATGTTGGCAGCGCCGTTGCGCTGGCGCGAAAAGCCATAGCCGAGGCGGAAGAAGGTGCGCTTGTGGCGCCCGACCAGCGCCGCGAAGGCCTCGATCTCCGCCACCGTCAGCCCGGTGATGGCGGCGCCCCACTCGGGGCCGCGGCTCGCCACATGCGCCTCCAACGCCTCGGGCGCGTCGGTGTATTTGGCCATGTAGTCGCGATCGGCGAGGCCGTCGCGAAACAGGATGTGCATCGCCGCGACGGCGAGCGCGCCATCGGTCCCCGGCTTCAGCAGCAGCGGCATGTCGGCCTGGCGCAGCGTCTCGGTGTTGTAGATGTCGATGGCGACGATCTTCGCGCCGCGCGTCTTGCGGGCGCGCGTCGCGTGCGTCATCAGGTTGACCTGCGTGGAGACGGCGTTGGTGCCCCAGATGACGACGACGTCGGCTTTCTCGATCTCGTCGGCGCTGACGCCGCGCATCCGGCCGGTCGCGGCGATAAAGCCCGGCGCGGCGACGCCGATGCAAATGTCGCTGAAGTAGCGCGCATAGCGCTTGGCGTGCGTCAGCCGCTCCACCCCATCGCGCATCACCAGCCCCATGGTGCCGGCGTAGTAATAGGGCCAGATGCTATCGGCCCCATGCAACCGCTCGGCGTTTAGGAAGCCCTCGGCGACGCGATCGAGCGCCTCGTCCCAGGGGATCGGCGCGAATTGCCCGGAGCCGCGCGGGCCGACGCGGCGCAGCGGCTGGGTGAGGCGATTCGGGCTATGGATGCGCTCGGCGTAGCGCGCCACCTTGGCGCAGACGACGCCTGCCGTATAGGGATGCTCGGCCGCGCCGTGAACCCGGCCGATGCGCGCGCCGTCGATCACCTCGACCTCAAGGGCGCAAACCGACGGGCAATCGTGCGGACAGACGGAAGGGCGGCGGACGGTCGACATATTCGTGCTCTCGGGATTTGGCGCCAACATGAACTCAGCGCGCCGCCGCCGCAAGCCTCACGCACGCCGTTCAGCTTAACCTGGTCGCAACGAGTTTCGCGTTCTGTTCTCGCCTGACGCTCACCGAGAACCAGCCCTTGCGCCTGTCCTGGCTTCCCCTCCTGTTCTTCTGCGCCGCCGCTCAAGCCGCGACGATCCAGATCCACTATGCGCCGGCCGAAAACCTGGAGCCGATCGACGTCGCGCTCATCGACGACGCCGGCGTCTCCATCGACATGGCCGCCTATGTGCTGACCGACGAGAGCGTCATCGAGGCGCTGGGCGACGCCGCCGACCGCGGCGTGGCGGTGCGGCTCTATCTCGATCGCAGCGAGTTCGAGACCCATGCCGAGAAGATCGCCGACCTCATCGCCAAGCCCGGCGTCGTGGCGCGGGTAAAGCCGTCCGGCGTGCTCATGCACATGAAGGCCTACGCCGTCGACGGGGCGCAGCTACGCACCGGCTCCGGCAATTTCTCGCACTCCGGCCTGTCGCGGCAGGACAACGACTTGCTGGTCACCGACGACAAGGCGGCGGTGCAGCGTTTCGAGCGCGATTTCGACGCCATTTTCGCGCGCGGGCTTGCGCCGCAGGCCATGTTTTGAGAGCCCGGCGAAAAGACGCAATGGCGCCGGCCAAGGCCCATGGTATAGGACCGGCGGCCTTCCCATATGCCTGCGGGGCGGCCATTACTGGCCGGACTCTCGGCCCAACTTATGGGATTAACCATGGCCTCGGAAAAAGCGCAGAACCTCCAGGATACGTTCCTGAACCACGTGCGCAAGAGCAAGACGTCGGTCACCATTTTTCTCGTCAACGGGGTGAAGTTGCAGGGTTTCGTGACCTGGTTCGACAATTTCTGCGTGTTGCTGCGCCGCGACGGCCATTCGCAGCTCGTCTATAAGCACGCCATCTCCACCATCATGCCCGCCGCGCCGATCCAGATGCTGGAAGCCGTGGACGAGGGCGAACATCATTGACGGACGCGAAGAAGCCTAACGGCGACGGCCGGCGCGAGCAGGCGGTCGCCGCGCATACGCGCACGCTGGTCGTCTGCCCCTATCTGGCGCGCGACGCCGCCGCCCGCACGCCGGAGGCGCGGCGCGAGGAGGCGATGGGGCTCGCCGGCGCCATCGATCTCAACATCGTCGGCTCGCAGATCGCCACGCTCGCCGAAATCCGCCCCGCGACCTATCTCGGCAAAGGCAAGGTCGAGGAGATCGGCTTGCGCGTGCAGGCGGAGGAGGTGACCCTCGTCGTCATGGATTGCGCGCTTTCGCCGGTGCAGCAGCGCAACCTGGAGAAAGCGTTTTCCGCCAAGGTGATCGACCGCACCGGGCTGATTCTGGAAATCTTCGGCCGCAGGGCGCGCACCGCCGAGGGCGCGATGCAGGTCGAGCTTGCCCATCTCGAATACCAGAAGTCGCGGCTCGTGCGCTCGTGGACGCATCTTGAGCGCCAGCGCGGCGGCTTCGGCTTCCTCGGCGGCCCCGGCGAGACGCAGATCGAGACCGACCGCCGGCTGATCCAGGAGCGGATGATCCGCATCGCGCGCGATCTCGAACAGGTGAAAAAGACGCGCGCGCTGCATCGCCAGAGCCGCAAAGAGGTTCCGTTCCCGATCGTCGCTCTGGTCGGCTACACCAACGCCGGCAAGTCGACGCTGTTCAACCGCCTGACCCGCGCCGACGTGATGGCGGCCGACATGCTGTTTGCGACGCTCGACCCGACAATGCGCGCCATCCGCTTGCCGCACGGCGGCACGGTGATCCTCTCCGACACCGTCGGCTTCATTTCCGATCTGCCGACGCTGCTGATCTCCGCCTTCCGCGCCACATTAGAGGAAGTGCTGGCGGCCGACGTGATCCTGCACGTGCGCGACATCTCCCATGTCGACGCCGAGGCGCAGGCCAGCGACGTCGAGGCGATCCTCGCCGATCTCGGCGTCGAGCGCGCCGACGAGAAGCTGATCGAGGTTTGGAACAAGGTTGACCGGCTCGACGCCGAGCGCCGCGCGGCGCTGCCGACCGGCCCGTCCAAGCCCGTCGCGGTCTCGGCCCTGACTGGGGAGGCGATCGACGAACTCAAGGCGGCGATCGAGGCGCGGCTCGCCGAAGGGCGGCGCACGATCGACCTCGATCTCGACGGCGCCGATGGCCGCGCCGTGCACTGGCTTTATGAACACGCCGAGGTCATGAGCCGACGCGACGATGAGGACGGGCGCGTTCACATGACGGTGCGCGCCGCGCCGGACACCATGGAGCGCATCCTGCGGCGATTTGCCTAACGCTCTAGTGGTTCGAACCTGACACATGATTGCGCAAGGCCGCGCCGCAGGCTGGCGCGTATGGCGGCGCGAGCTGGAGCGTGCTTCGAGGGCCGCTTCGCTAGGCGCCTTGTATCTGACTTTTTGACGGAGCGGGTTATTCTCGCGACGTTGCGAGGGAACGGATGGCCGTCCGTTCCCTCGCGCGGCGGCGTGCTCCCGTGGCGCCTCTGGCCACAACCGTTGCTGAGCGTTGGGACCGCC
>Ga0134126_10005137_pt1 | contig 16343 bp, 37 predicted proteins | sample KB31752_FD_96881 | JGI IMG/M metagenome (GOLD analysis project Ga0134126, IMG submission 96881) | Terrestrial soil microbial communities with excess Nitrogen fertilizer from Kellogg Biological Station, Michigan, USA - KB3-175-2 | ecosystem: Environmental > Terrestrial > Soil > Unclassified ...
AATATATGTTCTTACAATTTATTCAAAGTATTAATAGCGTCCATATCAACTTCTACTTCAAATTCCGGAACCTCTTCAATCTTAACCATATAATATTTCGTATTTTCCGGAATATTCAATATTTTCAAAGATTGAAACAATTTTTTAGCTTTTACTATATCCAAAACTTCACTATGTTGCCCATCTATATCGGTTGAACCATCAGGTTTAATAGCTACTAAAAAATAAAATCCAATTCCTTCCTCAAATATCCATTTTGGTAATGTTATAGTTTCCATTATTGTTTTTCTTCGTCAACTTCTAACAATTTCATTATTGACACATATCCAAAAATTACCAACCCACCCCAATAAAAAGAAACAGGTAATAAATTATGAAATCCAATATAATAACTCAACAAATTACCAGCACACCATCCAGTTACAAAAAAACAAAAAGTTCTCTTAAACGCTCTGATATTCATTTATTTTTAGTCCGTATCCCATAAGTGCATAAGAACTAATATAATCGCGCATAATACAGTTGTCAAGATGCCCTTGGAGAACACTCTGCTCAAATGCGTTAGCTTCTTTAACATTTACAGCTTCTAATTCGAGCCTAGTGTGATTGACATTCCATTCTACTCCACACAAGATCATCTTCCATCTTTTTGTATTTTCTAAACAAAACGGACAAACTACTTCAATTTTATATAATTGCGGATTTTTCTTAAACATAGTTATAAAATCTTTCATATCTTACTATAATCATACAAAGTATTATATATTATCCACATTTGACTATTAGAGATTATCCATTTTGCCACAATTTTATCGAGTATCCACGGATCAGATGATAATAATATATATTTTTTTCTTATTGGACTCCGATCAAATACATCTGTAAATAATTTCATTTAAACTGCCACGATGCTAATAAATGTATAATGATATTATGTAATTGTAATTTATATCTCACTATTTTATCTGAATATAAAAATCTATCTGGATAATCTATAAACTCTAAAAAAGGAGTCGAGTTTTTAAATGTAAGTAATTTCATCAGTAACTAATTTCTACGAGAGCTATTATAATTGCACTTTTATCAATTTTTCTCGACGGTAAAAAATCCCAATTAAATTCCGAATCCCAACGTAGTTCTGTATTATAATACTTACAAAACTTATTTTGGATATTATCAGTATTTTCAATAAATAAATAATCAAGTAATTTCATAATAGCAGGGGTGGGAGTCGAACCCACTATTTCCAGCTTATGAGGCTGATGAGATATTCCGTTTCTCTCCCCTACGTCAGTACCCCGGCGTCATGCGGCCCCTAAAGGTTTTGTTACCGTATAGGACAATCCGAGGAATTATATTTTTAACTTTCGTGGTTCTACTAATGACCAATTATATCTTTTTTTACAATCTAATATTCCGTATAATTTAGCCCATTTTTTTACAGAATTACCATTAACTCCAAACATTTTTCCAATATATGTCCAATTATTATATTTCGTTATTAAAATTTCTAACTCTTCCTTTGAAGGTCTATTTTTAACTTTGCGACAATAATATTTTGGTGCATGACGCCACTCTGAAACAGATTTATATAATTTTTCTTTTTCTCTTGTTCCTTTACCGCAATATGTATCAGTTTGAGCGTGACAATTTGGACATAAATATCTAAGATTTTCTACCCTATTATCAGTATTATTTCCATTTATATGATCTAATTGTAATGTTAAAGGTTTATTATTATAATATCCTAAATTATTACACTCTTCACAAATATATTTTATATATCTCTTGGTCCATTTTCTTAATGTACTACCTGAACAAGTTGAATTAATACAAAATACATTTTCAAATGTTCTTTCGCTCTTGCCAACTCTTGAATATATTTCTTGTGAGCTATAAAAATGACTTGTATCAATCTTATATTCAACAATTTTTTTTCTTAAATGAGTATATAAATCTCCACCTTTTGATAAGTTTAGTTCTCTACATACATCTGCTAAACTATGAGATTTCTGAACTGCATTTTTAAGTTCTTGTTCAAATATTTTTTTCATTTAAATAATTCCTCACTATTTCGACCACATATATATAAATAGTGAGGAATTATTAAAAAGTTCAACTTACATCAAGCTCATAGGGAGAATCCAACTCCCGCCTTCTCATTGGAAGTGAGACATACTAAAGCACTATACGATACAAGCATTTGGACCTTGAAACAATAATATTTTAGAGTGGTTTCTCCACTTAATTAATTTAATAATTAGCCGCTATTCACAAGGTCCAACCCCAATAATACCTTCTATGGAGCAAATTATAGCCTCACTAATTATTAAAAGTACCCGTAGAGGGAGTTAAACCCCCACGTCCGAAGACGCTTCCTTTTGAGAGAAGTGTGTCTATCAATTCCACCATACGGGCAAAATTGTTGAATGTCATTTTTGCTCACCCTGTATGACACAACCATATAACAGGGGCCTTTCGGCTATGATACTAATAAATAGTAGATTTAAGGATTTTTCTTACTTTTTATATACAGACATAATGCATATCCTGCGCCGATCAATAATAAATCGAAAAACATAATAACCTCATTTTAGTTATGTTTACATAATAATATACCAAATACTGTTTGTCAATACCTACTCTATTGGTTCTTTGGGCAATAATTCTTCTAATAATCGAAGTTTTTCTTTTAAATGAATAATTTGGGTCTTTAGATAATTTCTTGCTTTTTCGTTTTTCTTACAAATATCTCTTGCTTCAATTATTTGTTCGGCTCTTTTGACAGGAGAATAAGAATTAAAAATATTGTCATTGATTACACAACTAAGTGCAGCAGTTTCAATACTATCCCATAACCAATTATCCGATCTTTGTACTTTATCTGTCATTTTAATTTAATAGCTTTACTGTTGTAGATATGTTTTCTAACTGTTTATCCAGCATCATTCTTACTCTAATAGAATCCCTATAATTCTTAGTTACAAATTGCTTTCCTTTGTGAGTATATTTAGCTCCATTACCTGCACCAAGCCCATAATCACAAGTATTTAAATGATTATCTACCCAATTTAACAATTTAGTATCTTCATTCGGATCAGACAATAATAATTCTTGTAACTCGTCCAAGCGGGCTTTATATTGCCGCATCTTAGTCTTACAATGTGCCCAAAGCATAACAAAAACGGCAGATATAATCAATAAAATTGACGCTACAATATCTAAAAACATAATTTTACCAATCACTATAATTGGTTAGATTTAATTCTTCCTGTGTATAATATTCTTTAACCTTAACAACTGTACCAAGCGCATTAGGTACAAATATATATGATAATCCACCGCCAATAGCCCCATAATATGGTAAATCTCCACTATATGGATATTCCTCATTACCAGATTTATTTTGAATTTCCAATATCTTTGGTATAAGAGTTTCATACCAAGTATTAACCTTTTTCATATCTTCATCTGATAATGTAAAATGTGTTTCTTTCATTTTATCTTTGGGTTAATTTAACATTATTATAGTATTTTTCTGTCATATCTTGTGTATAATATAATTCAGTATTATCAATATAACAAATCCAACATCTGTCAAATCCTAGTTGCCAACATTTTTCTAATTGTCTAAATGTAGGACGCCAACCAATTTCTACATCTTTAAACTCAAACGATTTGTCATAATAATCATATGCCCAATCTGGAAATGGCCATTTACCGTCTCTATCAATATCACAACATTTCAATAATTCATCAAATACATCATCCTCTAATGAACCTAATCTTATTTCAGTATCAAACAAATCATTTACGATAGTTTTATTTTTATTTGCTATTATTCTATCAATTAATTCTAATGGTGTAACATAGGACATAGATTGCGGTCTAAAATCACCTTTCTTAGCGTCAATTAATGTCAAATCTAATAATTTTGCCAATTCTTCTAACTTATTATATAATTCTTTATCTATCATATATAATTTTTATTATTTGAGTGCCCCTACTCGGACTTGAACCGAGACGGCTTTCGCCATAAGTTTCTAAGACTTACGAGTCTGCATTCCTCCATAGAGGCTTTTATAATTCTTCTATGTAATATATTCGCATAAGTGCCCCGAGTGGGAATCGAACCCACAGTTGAGATATTTCACTCTGACAAAGATTTTAAGTCTTCCGCATATGCCTAATTCTGCTATCGAGGCAAAATGAGAATATGACCTTATGACCCTGTTAATTCAAGCATATGATATAATAATATCCTATGTGCCAATCTTCAATCATATTCTCTATTTCAAACTATCTAATGCATCTGTTTCTATTTGAACTATTCGTTGTGCTCTTGCTAAATCACCAGACATTGCTTGAAATCCGTGATCTGGTTGTATAACATCTAACCAAGACAACATAAACTTCGCAATCCAAATGTCAAGAGTGTTACCGCGTCTTTTTATTCCCCAACGGCCACATCTTGCGCTTATTGTTTCTCCGGGTAATCCAAAAGTTAAAACATTTAAAAATGTATCAAATGCTACTAATACTCTCCAAATATATGAAGCTCGTAAAGTATTAACTATTGATTTTATAGTATCACTTTGAGTCCATTTATAATTTTTCTTTCTAAAAATACCTATAATCGAGAGTAATATAATTACAGATACTATACCTATTACAATTTTCCACACTATTCCCAACAACGTGCTCCAATATTACGCTTCCCATCTCCTAATCATACGGCCACGAGCAGCTTTTCTAGTAGACGAAACCATACCAGCAGGAGTCATAAACTTATCATTCAAAACACTTCTGACAAGTGATAAACGTTGATTCATACTACCCCGATAATTCTTCTTGCTCAAATAATTCTGAACATCATCAGCAGTAACAAAAACACGCTTGCTTGCCAATCTGTTTAAATATCTACGCAATTGTGAAACCATTTTAGTCTGTTTACTCATATAACACTTTCTCCTATAAATATACTGAATTGTGAAAACTTAATATACTACTATTGTTACTATTTGTCAAGAGACGCCGGAGAGAATTGAACTCTCAAAAAACGGGTTTGCAATCCGCTGCATTAGCCATTCTGCCACGGCGTCATCAATAATCAATAATTCCTTTACTATCAATAAAAGCGCCATCACCAGCCATACCATTTTTATTTTTATATCTAACTTCAAATCTTTGTTTCAATCTTAAATAAGTTTGATAATCTTGTTCTTCTAATTCTTTTCTATATTGCTCTGCTTCTGCTACTCTACGTTCTTCTTCTTTCTTTCGATATTCCTGATTTGCAATTTCTCTTCGCTGTAATTCCAAGTTTAAGTTTTCATCGGTACCATCAAATATATCAGTTGTAAAGTTTATCGTAAAGCACTGTATTCCACTACCGCCATAAGTTATTTGTATATCGAAGTTTGATAACGATCTTATTTCATCAACATATTCAAGCCCATTTAAATCGCTTCGATGATATAGTAAATTATATTTCTTAATAAACGGCAATATTTGTAATGCTCTTTCTTCAAGTAATTTAATTGCGTAATCTCTTATGTTCAATAATTCCCTACTCTTCAATTTTTCTAAATCTCGGAAAGATATATACATTTTAAATATTAGGAAAATTAGTTTTTAAATACGCTTCAATAGTTTTCATATTACCTACAATTATATTAATGGGCAAATTAAAGCTAGAACTATATCCACTGCCTTCATCATCATCAACCCCATAACAAGAAATATGTACTTCTTGTTTATTATTAGAAAATTGAACGGAACTTACTGTATTTAAACAATCGTTTGGAGAACCATTTGTTGTAGTTGAACACAGAGGCCCATTTGAAAATATAGCAGGATATTTTTTGACCAATGGTAATATTTTTTTTGCCAATTTTCTTAATTGAGCATTAATATCGTGTCTAGCATTTAATAAATCCACAATATCCATATTATCTAAATTAATCATATGCGCTTGGCTAATGGTTTATACCTTTTTTTCTTTGGAATATTTTTAATAGGAAAGCTTACTTTTAAACTATTATTTTTAATATCATTTTCTACATATTTAAGAACTTCTTTATTTCCTAGATCAACTATTTTTACTGGTAATATTATTTCAAGATATTGAACATATCCATCATCACACATACCATAATATTGAAATCTTACATCTTGAATAATATTACTATCTGTAAAAGTACGAAATCTAGTAAATGCAACTCCAGAAATGTTTTTGACAAAAGTATTTGTTGTGCCGAAATACCTATAATATTTTCTTATTATTGGTAATATTTGTTTGGCTATCTTTTTTAACTTATTATCTATTTCACGACGCAAGTCTAATAATTCTGAACATTTCATATTTTCAAGCATTATTCACCATACCTTTCCACATATTTGACATTCATCTGAACTATCATTATTACCAGAAGCATCGGGATAATGCTGAATTATCGAATGCGGGCAAGTTACTTGAATATTTACTTTGGCAGCATTTAGTTCTGCTAATTTATTCTTATGACGCCTTTCTTCTTCAATGCAGTCTAGTTCTATTTTTATAATTTCGCCAAAAATATTTTTTAATTTATCAGACAATTTTTCAATTTTTTCGACTGCCTCGTTTTTTAGCATAAGAACCTTTTTTATTTTAATTGTGTAAAATATGAGATGGTTTCAACCAATTTTCTCGTACATTTATAATTCTATCACCAAACCTAATATTATATCCCAAAATACCATCATGTACCCACTCATCTCTTTCAATAATTTCACCTACAGAATAGGATGTAAAAAATCAGTTTTATAAAAACAGGTTGAAAACTTTTTACCGCTATCTATATAGCAGATACGAGGGTCGAACTCGTTTTACATGAGTGACTCACGAGTAAGTCATTATACTACAACAACTTAACTCATTTTACCACTATAGCTTTCGCTACCCAATTTTCTGGTTTGTGGTCTGGACTTTCTCTTTATCTTCACCATTATGTGGTCAGATAGTTGCCGTTAAGTCTCTACACCTTCCTATTTCTAGGATTGGCTCGGGATTGGGATTTTATACCGTTCCCCGAATTTGACAACATTCACATATAATATTTCTATTATAGTGCTCCCACTATTAAAGTCATGCGTCCTAGCCGGTAGACGAATCTGCCATGCGCTCCACCTAACGCGGGAGCCATATTCGGTATGTTTTGAATTGGAGTCATACGCCAATATTACAAATAGAAATAATAACTCATCGGTCTTTGCAGGGAAAATAGATTTATCCGTCCTTTTAACTATCTTTGCCCATCTAGAATTGCCGAAGAAAGTCCTATTTTATGCTAATTATTCCAAAGTCTAGTTTTTGACTATTTGTAAAAATTAATTGTTATAATATTTAAAGTCTATCATTTTAAAATTATATTGATTTTGGTATTTATTTAAAAATTTCAATTCACAACCAAATCTACTACGTATCATAGCACTATAACTATTTTGAGCATCTACTACAACAAGAACAACATAATTGTCGGTAGGCAAATCTTTTTTATCTAAAACTACTTTACCTACTATTTGAACAAAATTAGCAGTAGATGGAGCCTTTAACCTTTGTTCCACATAATCTTTACATTGCCATTTAGCATTATCTATCACATCAGAAACACTATCATATATTACTTTTTCAATACTATCCTTTAATATACTATCTCTTTCTCTAACCGTCAATACAGGTGCCGGAGTCATAGTTGGTTGTTTAGAAAAAAGACTTATTATTAGTAATAAAACTATAAATCCTAATAAGCCTAAACAACCTTTATTTTTTAATATTTTCATTTTAAATTTAAATTTAGATTATATAACTGCACTCTACATTCGCCATAGTAGTTCTTTACGGAATTGAACCGTACCTTAGACTTTGTAGGAGTCTCGTGCGCGCCAACACACTCAAGAACTATATTTGCCTGACTAACGCACAGACACTTCGCGGGCTGATTATTTTGTTCGGTTCGCCGCCGAATGAAAAGCCGATTGTGAATTAAATCACTAAAGCATAATACTTTCTTTTCAAATTGTATTACACTTTTCGGCAGTAATCTATAATAATATCAAATTTTTATTTGTCAAGTATCCCAAATCATCAACTTTCACGCTTCCTCATCGGTTGCAGTTGATAATATGATTTAATTATTTAGATGTACCAGAAGTTTGCAGGAGCACTCTGATTACTTTTGTGACATATGCTTGACCCTCTTTTAATTTGTCGTCCATATGGATCATTCATATTTTTATCACTATTAACATATACAAGATTGACACTTGGCCAAGCTATTGTTGTTGCTCCTTTATCGTGTGGTCCTATTATATGAAATCCAAACTCGTTACTTATAATTTGGTATTTTTCAGGATTTTCGTATGTTGCCAAGGTTTCTTCAGGACTACGGGACCAAACCGTTGTTAATAATGCGTTATGCTCTACTCCGTATTCATCTACATAAATAACTAAATCTCCAATTTCAGGATATTTAATCATTTCTCTTTATCACCCCCTCTTTATCTTCGCCAAAATGACCCCAATCGGACTCGAACCGATATCGCATCGCTGAGAACGATGTAAACTTTCCAATTATTTTATAGGGCCTTTATCTTTTTCTTCTTTTTCTTTAATCAACTGTTCTTTTTCTTTAATCAATTGTTCAACTATTTTTTTCGTTTCATCATCTAAATTAAATCCTAATTGTTTACAAACATACGCATCAGCCATAAGCATATCTTTATATTCATTTATTTTAGATTGTGCCAACAAACTTTCAATAAAATATAAAACGGCTATTCCAAACCAAAACCAAGTCCAATTAATAAAAGCGCAAATCATTAAAAGTAAAATAGTCAAAATACTTATGACATTATCTGTATATAAATAATCGGTTATCTTCTTTTTTGATTTATTCTTTTTTCGTGTTTTCATATTTTATATTCTTAATTGTTTCTTCTATAGAACATACCGCGAATATAAGCAACCAAAACAAAATCCAATTACTCTCTATTACACAAATAAATAATGCTATATATAATAGCCACATCTTAATAAGTTATGTTTGTACCATACAATATCATCTCTGGGTGAACGGGACAATGTATATGTTCACCGTATGGAATAGATATCCATATTGGTTTATTACAAATACATCGTGGATCAGGTAATTGTGGTCTAGGTCTATTATTTGCCGGACAATTTGGATCAGCGCACATTTTTCTCCCTCATTTATATTCTGGCGGAATGTAATCATATGACACATTCCAAAATCCTTTTTCGGATAACCTTTCTCTTTCTTCCGGAGTCATCGGACTATGTTTAAGTTCTACATCTCCAAAAAATACATCTAATACTTTCTTAACTTGTTCAGGAGTTAAACCAGTAGTTTCAGCATATCGTCGTAAGTGCCATATATCTCTACAATCACTTTCTAATCTACGTAAGTCGCCCGCAATAAGTTTTTGAGAGTTATTTCGTAAATCATTTTGATTTCTGGAGTCATAATCACCAGTTAATTGATTTCTATTAATAACTCGTTTGTAATTCATTGGGTATCCCATTTTTCCTCTTCTTTCTTGTCTTCCCAAAAATAACATCTCTAATAATTCTTGTCAATAGATAAAAAAATGGGCCATTCAGTTAAGAATAGCCCATTAATTTAATTAAGCTATTCTTTATTCAATACCATTTTTTAATACAACAAATACTTGAAATTCGTTAGATGTTGAAAATACACTAGTTCCAGTAATAGACGCTGGTGGAGCAATAGCTGTTATAGGTAAAGATATTGGACCACTATATGTTCCAGAATACACAGGACTACCATAAAAGTTCTGAGCATTTTTAATTACAAACGAATCGCCTATATTTAGAACACTTGACAAATCTACTGTAACTGTTCCTTGATGCGACCAATTATATACTATTATATTTCCTCTACCAGCTTCATATGTATTAGGTTCTACTACAATATGATTTGGAGGTAATGTTGTAGTCAATGATGAATGTAAATCATATCCATATGTTGACTGCCAATTCGATAAAGTCCAAGCATTTCCTAATACATTAAATGGGTCAAATTGACTTAAATTAACATACGAATTATTATCCCAATTACTATTAGTAGGAACATCTTGGTCAACTAATACAACAGTACCATTGTTTATTACAGTATTACCAGTAAAAGTAAAATTAGAAGTCCACTGACTGACAAATGCCGTTCCAACAATATAGTTATTAGTGCAAACACCGTTACTATTTGTGGTACCGAAATTATATCCTATTCTAAAACTATTAGCAGGTAATCTATTTGGATTATAATAGGCCATATTATTAGTTGCCACTAAATTAACTAATGGCGAACCACCGCCTATTGTATAATTCATTCCATCCTTAACACCAGAATTAAAGCTAACATTTCCTTTAAGAGTAAAATTAACTAAAAAGGCATTACCAGAACCGTATATATGTACTCCATATCCAAACTGGTTCCATAAAATGTTATTTTCTAATAACTTTGTTCCAGTCTGATTTTGAGAATAAATACCGTGTCCATAGCTTGTAGATGTCGAACCATGAAATCCATTATTATAAACAAGATTTCCATAGGCTACTTGATTTGGGCCTTCTGACCATAATCCAAATCCATCTCCAGAATGATCGTGAACTACCAAATTAATAAACCTACAACCCAAACAATGTGAGTCTACGCCTTGTATATTTTGAGTTGTGCTACTTGTATTAGATATTTCAAAACCCCACAACCAAACATAACTTCCTTCTACATCAATAGTTCCATCAAGATTTGCGTGTTCTCCCGGATATTGACGAAATATAATAGGAGATGACGATGTTCCATTTAATGTAATGATATAATTAGAAGATGCATCTGCTTCTCCATTACCGTATGTTCCTCCACGAAGCCATACTGTATCCCCCGGTTGGATTTTAGTAGTCGATACTGCTGTAGCTAAGTTCCACGGAGATGTAATAGTTCCGGCTCCTGTGGACGACCCATTAGGAGCTACATACCATCCAGTATGTTGAGTAGTAGTAGATGCAGCAACAACGATTAATTTAGTTTTTGCAATTAAAGAATTAAAAGTTGCTTTAATAGTATCTGTTCCGGCAGCAACACCAGTAACTATTCCATTAGACGATATGGTTGCAACGCCTGTATTACTACTAGACCATACTATAGTTCCACTTAATACTTTACCAGAACTATCTTTTAATGTACCAGTAAATTGAACATTTTTTCCTACAGTATCAGTTGCATTTACTGGAAGAATAGAAAGTGTTGTAGCTGTATCACTTGGTGGAGGCGTAATACTACTATCTGATGTCGCCATCACCATATACATATTTGAATTCTGTGAATTATCGTTATTACTTCCTAATACAACTGTTCCAGCAGCAAATGACTTTTGAAAAACTTTTAAAAATTGTTTTCCATATAAATCAGTGTTCGTGATAGTAGTAGATGTTGCTGTCCATTTTGTCAACCACGCTGGAACCGTAGCTCTATTATCGTGAGCAACATACACTGTAACTGGCCTATCAACTGTAAATTGTAAAAATGCAGTATCTTTTAAATCTGTATTTTTATCATTATTAGGAGTTTGTATCCAACTAGCGCCAATAACCGCAGATGGAACAGTTAAAGTTACATATTTTCGGTCTGTATATACTGTGTCGCCAACAGCCATCCCACCAGTATGAGCAACATAAAGATTTTTACTTTTTACTATAATATTAGAAATTATAGGAGCAGTAGAAAGAGTTGAATTAACTACTACATTTTGTGAAGTTGACGGCGAAGAATTAGTGCCGGTCGGACTATTAGAACAATATGTAACCCCTATTATTGCTATAACCATTCCAATTACGGATAACCATTTCTTTTTTTGTGCCGCCAAGTTCATCAGTTTTCTCCATTTTATATTTTACCTATTATATATAAATAGTATAAAATGGGCCAAACTTTCTCTTTTTTCAATTTTTATAGTAGGCGTAGTAGGATTTGAACCCACGGCCTGTGCTGTATCAGAACACCGCTCTAACCGGACCTGAGCTATACGCCTATAAAATCACTATTCCGGACTCAAACCGAAATCTGTTCATTACGAAAGAACTATTCTAATCATTTAAACTAATAGTGAATAATTTTCAATAATTTTGTATATGTCGAATAATCATCCAAGTAAGAGAATCATCAAATGTTCTTGCTAATCGTATTACTTTATGAGGATGAATATATGAATATAAATAAAAATTATCAAGTATATAGTTAAAAATCTTATCCATTGTTCTAAAATCTTCAATTTCTATAAACTTCCTAGTCAATAATTTCATATTTTAAACACCATATAATATTTCACATAGGTTATTTCATCACATATATTCGACATGAAATTAGGTTGTTTTATAATATTTGGTATAAACGGCCAAAAGCGAAACTTTTTTGCCAATTCGTATATTTTAATTTGTAGAGTTCGCTTCTCTTCCGTGAATTCTGCTTGGAGATATTTCATCACTTATAATAAATCTAATAGGAGTAAATCTATTATATCTATTTCCCTCATATTCAAATGTGAAACGATTTATAATAATAAGAAAACAATAAGTTAACAGTTCATTATTAAGAAAAGTATTAGATAAATATTTCATAACGTTTCTAATTCTTTTTCTAATTTCTCCTTATATTTAGTTAAAATATCTATTCTTCGCTCCAATTTCCAAGTTCCGCAATTAACAATCAAACAAAATGTAAACATTCCAAATACGAAAACAAGAGATATTAAACTAACTAAACTGTGAACTTTTAAGTATATACATAATTCAAGCAAAAACAGTATAAATGCTGATATGGATGGACCAAACGGTTTTATACGTAATTTCATAAAGTTTCCTTATTTTATCGGTATATCATAATTGCCCCGGTAGGATTTGAACCTACATAAACCTACATCCAGAGTGTAGTGATTTGCCAATTAATCTACAGGGCAGCAAAAATAAAATCAACTATAAAACACATACTACTATGATACAAGCGGACTGTCTTACTCATTATATAAGCATTATAAACAATCATATTTCTTGTAGATGAATATGTATCATCCTCAATGAAATTAAAAGGAACATTTTTATACATTTCAATTAATTTCATATATCAAACATAATTGAATATCATTTATTCTTAAGCCAATAATCCCATATTTTACGACTACAAATAGCATCAGTTATTAAATTAACGCGATTAATTTTAGTATTAAAACTTAAATATTGCATTATAAGTTAAAAAGTAATATTTTTAAATTAGCACACATTATTATTCTACTTTTAAAATAAATATAAATATTATGATTGTTATCTTTTATCGGCGGCAACCACTTATAATCATATGTTAGAAGATTTAAATCTTTTAACATTCTCATAATTTAATATCGTTTAATATTCTCATACGCCCGGAGGACATTTTCCTATAACATAATATTCATCAAAATTAACATTTACGTCAAATATTAATACAGAAAATCCATAATCAGAAATCAACTTATTAAATATTTCTCGATAATACATATGAAAATGAATATCTCTTTCTTTTTTATATTCTCTATTAATGTGATCTATGTGCTGTTCTTTAGTATAATGTCTATCAAACCAATCAATATCTTCTTTTTCATTACTATCTTTCATCTGAAAATTATATAATTCTTTTCTTTCTTTTATTTCTTTTTCTATAATAGTTGGACGAAGTTCTTCTATTATTTTCTCAACAATAGCCTTGAATTCATCTTCTGAATATTTAATTTCATGCATCAAATATTCTGTATGATATGTATCATATCCTGAATAACTTAATATATATTTATACATTTTAATTTATTATTTGGTCTAACATATCTATTAATATCCGATTGCTTTCATCTTTTAATATAGTTCCACTTTCATATTTTTCGTGAAAATCAAAAGAATATATAATATTACCATCGGAAACAAACTTCACAAGCAAAGAACCAGTATCAGTTTTCCAAAAGAATTCTAATTCACCATCTTGATAAAAAGATATAATAGGATTAGGGAAAATAGCTGGTAATTTTGATACAAAACCTAATCCATACTTGGTCGATTCTGGCGATGCAGGGCTAGCACCGTCGTTATCCCAATCAGCATTTTTACATTTTTCAAATTGCTTTTCTATATTACGATACAACATCGTCTTACTAGATGCACAATATTTTTCATATGTGTCAGAATGCCCGCCATATGCTGTATCATCATTATGCTTAACCTTTTCCAGATTTTCTTTTATCTTCTCTGCGCGCTTTATTAAATAATAATATTCAAAATACTCTAATACTTCCTCTTCCGTCAAGTTTTCTATAGTAAAATCATCAACAATACTTGACCAAATGGAAAACTTACCATCTGGTTGTTTAACGATATAATTAGGCATAATTATTATTTTAATAAAGTAAATGGCCAAAAATGAATACTAAATAACCATATTATATCAGATGTTAATAATATGGTTATAACATAAATACCAGCAAAAATTATACCTTTTACATTATTCCCAAACTTACTTATGAAATGAGCAGCAAATGCTATATTAATAAGTGCCAGAATTATTACAAATATACCCATTTTATTAACCTTTATTTTAAGTGGACAATAAGGGAATCGAACCCTTTCTTAGACGGTGCAAACGTCCCGTGCAAACCCATTAACACTTATCGCCCGTTTTTATTATATAACATATCATCTGTCTTGTCAAGTGCCAACTGATCGAATCCAACGATCCCATGAACTTCTTCAGAGTTCCGTGCCGAGCACATACACTAAGTTGGCGCACTCCATTTTATATTCAGTTTTATACTATTATTTCCAAATAATATTCAGATACACACTTCTCTAATTCACCATTTTCTAATTTAATTGTATACCAGTTACAAGGTTCTCCACAACAATTGTAATCACCACAATAAAAAGTAGCATCTTCGTAGGCTTCAACAACTATACCATATTGGTCAGTCTCGCCCCAATATTCCTTATCAATTTTTACTTTATCATTAATATTAAACTTTAATGGTGGATTTTTCATTTATTACCATTTTTCTTGATAAAACTCCATAAGTAATTCATATACTTCTGGATATTTTTCTTTAACTAATTTCTTTAATCTATCACGACGAGCCAATTTCTTTTCAAATTGCTTATCTTTTTCATCATCATCTCTATAACTTCTCGCATTTTCTAATGATATACACATAATTTATAACCTCTCAAATATCCGTTGATTAGAATACTCTATATCATTGGTAACTTCCTTTACAACATATTTCTTAAACCACGCTGGAAATTCGTAACTTAAAGCATCTTCTTCGCTATCAAACTCTATCTCTGCTATTATTAAGTTTGCCGGATTTATATACACATCTATTTCTATAGTATAGACTTCTGCTTCTGATATCTCGTATCTCTGTTTAATTAATTTCTTATCGTCAAATAATAATGCAAAGTTACCAGTTACTTTCCCTTTTAATTCTGTCCGAGATAATCCTCGCCCAAACTTAATATTTAGAGTAAAAGTTTCATTATCTATTCTACGCATTCTAATTTGTGGATTATTAGACAAATAAACCTGTTCAATATATGAAGGCTCGATTTTGTCAATAATCCTATCAATCAAAATAAGATTATTTAATAAAAACTTTCGTTCTATTTCAATATTATCTTTTATTTTAGCCATATATAACCTTTAAAAAAGTAAAGTAAATACAGACAGAGCCAATTCTGGCATTTATTCAATCTTTCACCGTTCCGGAACACCATATTGACATTCTCGTGGGCCGTCCTACTGTCAAATGTATTTACTTTTTTAACGCATCGTGCAGGAATTGAACCTGCCTAAGATTGTTTAACGGACAATTGCCTCGCCACTAGGCTAACGATGCTTATAACAATATGGAGACATACAACGATTTTCTCCGTTTATTATCATTGTCGTTTCTTCTCCACAATCAACACAATCGCTTCTATGTTCTTTACAATGATGCCTATATTTTTCTGTTTTTTTCCCGCACCAAGCATTTTTACAAGTAGTATATTTTCCTTTATTAATAAACTTATACCAATGCTTATATCTTTTTATTTCCTCGCGGCGCAAATCATCAAATACATTACGTAATGACATATTTTAATACTTTAATTTCTCATCTTCACTGACCAACGAATTATATCTATCAATTGTTTCAATACGATTTATCATATCTGTAATATCTTGTTTATCCAACGATAATTCTAATAAGGATTTTAA
>Ga0134126_10005138_pt1 | contig 16342 bp, 12 predicted proteins | sample KB31752_FD_96881 | JGI IMG/M metagenome (GOLD analysis project Ga0134126, IMG submission 96881) | Terrestrial soil microbial communities with excess Nitrogen fertilizer from Kellogg Biological Station, Michigan, USA - KB3-175-2 | ecosystem: Environmental > Terrestrial > Soil > Unclassified ...
CAACACAAAAATCGTGAAGGAACTCGGCTGGGAGCCGTCCATCCGACTTAAGAATGGCCTCGCCAAGACTTATGAGTGGATCGAAAGCGAGATGGCGGTCGGCGCAACGGCATAACCACCAGGATCCGCTTTCCGCTTCGGTTGGCCGGGCTCATGAAGGCGATGCCCTCGCGCATGAGCCCGGCGCCGCATGTTCGCGCATTTACTCGCTACTTCCCAAGGACTCCCCATGCGCATCTTCGTCAATGAGTTCTGCGGCCATCCGTTCCAGATGGAACTGAGCCGCAACCTCGCCCGGCGCGGGCACACCGTTTACCACGTCTATTTTGCAGACAACACGTCTACCCCGAAAGGACAGACGCAACGGCGTGCGGACGATCCCGAATCCCTGACCATCGAAGGCCTTCACATTGCGCGGAAGTTTTCCAAGCACTCCATTTTTACGCGCCGCCAGGCAGATATCGAGTACGGGCAGGCCGCCGCCGCCGCCGCCGAAAACTTCCGGCCGGATGTGATCATCTCCGCGAACATGCCTCTCGACGCACAGGCCATCCTGCAGAATACGGCTCATCGCCTCAACGCTCGTTTTGTCTTCTGGCTACAGGATGTCTACAGTGTGGCAGCCAAGTTTGTCCTTCGCAAGAAGGCTCGCCTCCTTGCGTGGGCCGGCGGCCTGTACTTCGAACGCCTCGAGAAAAAGTTGCTGAGGAGCTCCGATGCAATCGTCTGCATCGCACCCGGGTTTGCGGAGTTCATTCAACGATGGGGAATCTCCGGCGCGAATGTCCACGTAATCGAAAACTGGGCTCCCCTCGATGAGGTTCGGCCCCAGCCCAAGGCAAATGCGTGGGCGAGAGAGCACGGCGTAGACGAGAAGTTCTGCTTCATGTACTCCGGCACCCTCGGGATGAAGCACCGTCCGGAAATCCTGCTCGCGCTCGCGAAGTTCCTTGAGCGCCGCGGCGGTGCAGCCCTCGTCGTGATCGCCGGTGGGGCGGGATTCGACTGGCTCCGCAAGAACGCAGATGAGGTCAGTCCCGATGTGCTCAAGCTACTGCCATTCCAGCCTTACGAGCGCCTATCGGAAGTGATGGCTTCCGCCGACACGCTGCTCACTCTGCTCGATTCCGAAGCCGGCGCATTCGCAGTTCCCTCCAAAACACTTGCCTATCTTTGCGCCGGGCGGTCTCTCATCATCGGTGCTCCCCGCACCAACGAGGCCGCACAGGTGGTCCTGCGCGCTGACGCTGGGATTGTGGTCTCCCCGGACGATTCCGCCGAGATCATTCACGCCGCCGAGCGGTTGCTCATTGAACCGGGACTCTGTGCCCGCTTCGGGGCCAACGCTCGCGCCTACGCCGAACGGGCCTTTGCCATCGACGCCATCGCCAGCCGCTTTCTCGCGATCTTCGGATGCCCAGTTGAACATGGCGAATCGTCCGCCCCCCATTTCTCCGAGCCCGTCCCCGCAGTTCAATCAACTAGAGATTAGTGACGATCAAGAGGCTCGATCCTGCGAACACCTTCGGGGTGTGCCGGTCTAATTGGAGCGCGTGTCCGCCGCCATTGGCTCCCGTCTGAATTCGCAGCAAAGCCCATCACCCCTTTTGCGCACGCAAGATGTTCCGCTCAACCGACATTGAGCCGCGCCGTCGGGTGGAATCGGGCTACGCACATACTGGACGCAATGCCTTCGCAACCCCCGCCATTCTGCTCACATACCCCGCCTCGCGCATCCTGGTCTGATCCATGGGTCGCGTTACGCCTCCCGAGTGGACAATTTAGAATGGAAGGAGGGCCGCCGGTGGGCGCGAATCTACGGTCGCTCCAACGCTGTCCGATCCAGTAGTTCCGCGGTTGGGCAAGCCAAGGGGTACTCTCACTGGCTCAGCAGCATCAGACTCCATGGGCGCCGTTGTTCCCCGTCAGCAGGTGCATCATACTAGGTGCGCCCTCCCCATTTCCTGCGGCGGGAACGTCCGGCTCCTGCCCTGGGAGAAACCTCCAGCCCTGCACGCTGTCTAGTGTTTCCTTTATTAACTCTACAAACCTCAAACCCGGAAGGTCGAATGAGCGGATACCTGGCAAGTCTTGAATCGGAATCAATTGAAATCCTGAGAGAGGCAGTCGCCCTGGCGGAAAAGCCCGTCATGATGTACTCGATTGGCAAAGACTCCTCTGTAATGCTCCACTTGGCGCGGAAGGCTTTTTACCCTGCTATTCCTCCGTTCCCACTTCTTCACGTCGACACCAAGTGGAAGTTCCGCGACATGATCGCTTTTCGCGATCGCATCGCCGCCGAAACCGGCATGAAAATCATCGTTCATACCAACTGGGAAGGCGTGAAGAATAACGTCACCCCCTTCACCATGGATTCGGATCGATATACCGGCATCATGAAAACCGAGGCACTAAAGCAGGCGCTCAATGAGGGCGGCTTCGACGTCATCATTGGTGGAGCACGCCGCGACGAAGAGAAATCCCGTGCCAAGGAACGCATCTTCTCTTTCCGTTCCGCCGGGCATCGCTGGGATCCCAAAATACAGCGCCCTGAGTTGTGGAACCTCTACAACGCCCGCATCAATGCCGGCGAGTCTATCCGCGTGTTTCCCCTCTCCAACTGGACTGAAGCCGACATCTGGGGCTACATCATGCAGGAAAATATCCCCATCGTCCCGCTTTACTTTGCCCAACCCCGTCCCTGCGTGCGGCGCAATGGCCAGATCCTCATGGTCGACGACGATCGCTTCCCGCTTCAGCCCGGCGAACAGCCCGAGATGATCTCCGTTCGGTTCCGCACTCTCGGGTGCTACCCGCTTACAGCCGGCGTCGAAAGCACTGCGTCCACCCTCGAGGAGATCGTTGCCGAAACTCTGGCCGCGCGCACCTCCGAGCGCCACGGCCGCCTTATCGACCACGACCAGGCCGCATCGATGGAAAAGAAGAAGCAGGAGGGCTATTTCTAAATGAAAGAAACTTTACGGTTCATCACCTGCGGCAGCGTCGACGACGGTAAGTCCACGCTCATCGGCCGACTGCTCTGGGACTCCAAGCTCGTATTTGAAGACCAGCTCTCCGCCCTCGCTAAGGACTCTTCCCGCTGGGGGACTCAGGGCGACAAGATGGATTACGCCCTCTTGCTCGATGGCCTTCAGGCCGAGCGCGAACAGGGCATCACCATCGATGTTGCCTACCGCTTCTTCGCCACCCCCGACCGTCGGTTTATTGTTGCCGACACCCCAGGACACGAGCAGTACACCCGCAACATGGCCACGGGCGCGTCCACTTCGGATCTGGCCGTGCTCGTCGTCAACGCCAAGAAGGGGCTGATGGTTCAGACCCACCGCCACGCCCGCATCGTGGGCCTGCTTGGCATCCGCCACCTCGTCATGGCCATCAACAAGATGGACCTCGTCAACTGGGATCAGTCCATATTCGAGCAGATCGTCAGGGATTTCGAGCCCACCGTCAAAGAGCTCGGGTTTGAGAGCTTCCAGCCCGTCCCCATTTCCGCCCTCGAAGGTGACAACATCATCGAGCGCTCCAATGTCGCTCCCTGGTATACCGGCCCCGCGCTTCTCGATTACCTCGAAAACGTAGACGTCACCCGGCACGAAGGCGAACAGCCGTTCCGTATGGCCGTGCAGTACGTCAACCGGCCCAACCAGGACTTCCGCGGCTTCGCCGGCCGCGTCGCCAGCGGAGTTGTCCGTCCCGGTGACCGCGTCCGCATCGTTCCCGGCGGCATGGAGACTGCGGTCAAATCCATCCCGGTATGGCAGGGCGAGCTCCAGGAAGCGCGCACAGACCAGTCCATCACGCTGTGCCTCGAAGACGAGGTCGATGTCACCCGGGGCTGCGTCATCTCAGCCGCTTCCGAGCCCGTCGCGCAGAGCGATCAGTTCGAAGCGCGTCTGCTCGGGCTTTCCGAGCACGCCCTGGTGCCGGGCCGGTCCTATCTGCTCAAGCTGCATACAAGCCAGGCCATTGCCACGATCACCGCCATCAAGCATGTGGTTGATCCAAGAGACGGCCATCACCTCGCCGCAAAGCAACTCTCCATGAACGACATCGGCGTGGTCAACATCTCAACTGACCGCCTGCTGCCTTTCGAAAATTACGACAAGAACCGGCGCCTCGGCTCCTTCATCCTCGTCGACCGGCACACCAATCAGACGGTGGGCGCCGGCATGATCGACTTCTCCCTTCGCCGCGCCGCCAACATTCACTGGCAGGCCTTCAAGGTCGACAAGTCGGTGCGCGCCAATCAGAAGCTGCAGGCCCCCGCCTGCCTCTGGTTCACCGGCCTGTCTGGCTCCGGCAAATCCACCATCGCCAACCTGCTCGAGCAACGTCTTGTCAGCGAGGGCAAGCACACCTACCTGCTCGATGGCGACAATGTGCGCCACGGCCTTAACCGCGATCTCGGCTTTACCGAAGCCGATCGTGTTGAAAACCTGCGCCGCGTCTCTGAGGTGGCCCGCCTGTTCACCGATGCCGGCCTCATCGTCCTCGTCTCCTTCATCAGCCCGTTCCGAGGCGAGCGCGAACTGGCCCGCTCCCACTTCGAGCCTGGGGAATTCCTCGAAGTCTTCGTCGACACTCCCATCGAAGAATGCGAACGCCGCGACACCAAGGGTCTGTATGCCAAGGCCCATCGCGGCGAACTGGTCAACTTCACCGGCGTCGACAGTCCTTACGAGCCGCCCGAATCGCCTGAGGTTCACCTCCTCACGACAAAGGAAACACCCGAGGAATGCGTAAGCCGCATCCTTGAGGCACTACGAACCAGGGAAAATCGCACATCATGATCGATCTCACGCATACCCTCAGCATGAAAGCGCTTCTCGACCACGTGGTCGAGCTCTCCCGCCAGGCAGGCTCAGCCATCATGGAGATCTATCAAGGTCCCGCTTTCCACGTAACCCAGAAGGACGACAAGTCGCCGCTCACTGCGGCCGACTTGGCGTCCCACAGAGCGATCGTCGCAGGCCTGCAAAACCTCACTCCGGAGTGGCCCGTCCTCTCCGAGGAATCCGAACACACGCCCTACGAAACCCGCCGCGAATGGCACACCTTCTGGCTCGTCGATCCCCTCGACGGCACAAAGGAGTTCCTCAAGCGCAATGGCGAGTTCACGGTCAACATAGCCCTGGTGGAAGAGAACGCCCCGATCCTTGGAGTCGTCTACGCTCCTGCTTCCGGCAAGATGTACTTCGCCGCCCGCGGCGTCGGCGCCTTCAAGCAGGAGAACAGCGAAACCCTCCCCATCCGCGTCCAGCGCGGCCCCGGAGGTTCCACCCGCGTTATCGTCAGCCGATCGCACGGCAGCGACGAAACGGAGCTTTACACCCGCCAGTACGGCCAGTGCGAGTTCGTCCCCATGGGCAGCTCCCTCAAGTTCTGCCTCGTCGCGGAAGGCGTTGCCGACGTCTATCCCCGCTCCGGCCCCACCATGGAGTGGGATACCGCCGCGGCCCATTGCATCCTGGCGCTCGCCGGCGGCACCGTCACCGCCGCTGACGGGCAGCGCCTCGTCTATAACAAGCCCAGCCTGCTAAATCCGGGATTCCTCGCCTCCGGCATCGTCGGCTGACGCCTCTCAATCCGCGCCGGCTCGCATTCCCTTCGTCGGCCGTCACAAGCTGTACTCACCGCACCCCGCGCCGCTCCGGATCCTAATTTGACCCCCTGATCCGGGCGCTCGCGGGGTGTACCTGTTTGGAAATCCATAAAGCGTCCCCACGAGGCCACAGCACGAACCGTGGAGAACTTGGCAGCGTGAAAGCCACTTGAATGTCTTGTATGTCTACTATATGGATATACAATCAGTACATAAATGGTCCAAATCGCCGCTATCTGAGCCAGAACCTCGACAAAGCCACTCCATGCAGTCGTTGATCCACGCCTCTCGCACTGCCATCCTCTCCCTCACCGGAGCCCGCCCATGATCTCCCGTATCCTGCCCGCCCTCGCCGCCCTGCTCCTCTTCGCGTGCCAGCCCGTCGTGTCGCAATCGGTTACGGCTCCTCCGCCTGCCCCCGACCTCCGCGATCAGCTCAATCAGGTGCGCGATCTCATCCGAGCCCAGGCCGCCGCCCTCGACCAGCAGCGCCATCAGATTGAACGCCAGCAGGCAGAAATCGACGAACTCCGGGGCAGGCTGGGCCTCGGCGCCCTGTCGCAGCACGATCCGCAACCCGCTCCTGACTCGGCTGCCGATCTTGCCCGTGCAGTCGACGCCGTGCGAGCTCCCGCGCCCTCGGATTCCAACGGCGAAGCCGCTGTCCCTGGCGTCCAACCCGCCGCGCCTCTCGCCGTCTCTCGTGTCCCCGCCCCTCAGCAGAGCGGCGAAAAGTCCGATAGCCCGCTCTCCATACACTTCGGTAAAGCCTCCCTGACCCCCGGCGGATGGGTTGACTTCACCGCCATCTATCGCAGCCGCGATGTCGGCAGCGGACTCGGCACCGCCTTCGCCTCCATCCCTTACAGCAACACCGTGCAGGGCGGCCTGAGCGAAACCCGCCTTACCGCCCAGAACTCCCGCATCACCTTGCGCGCTGACGAGAACTTCGCCGGCACCCGCGTATTCGGTTACGCCGAGGCCGACTTCAACGGAGTCCTTCCCGCCAACGCCTACGTCAGCACTAACTCCGATTCCTTCCGCCTCCGCGTCTATTTCACCGACCTCGCCCGCGGCCGATGGGAGTTTCTCGGCGGACAGAGCTGGTCGCTTCTCACCCCCAACCGCGTCGCTATCTCGCCCTTCCTCACCGAGATCTACAACACCCTCCACCTCGACTCGAACTACCAGGTCGGCCTCACCTACGCACGCCAGACTCAGATCCGCGCCGTCACCCACATCACTCCCACCATCGCGTTCGGGCTCTCCGCGGAAAATCCTCTACAGTACTCCAGCCCCTCTGCAACGTTCCCTGCGCTCTTCTCCACCGCGCAGACTGACAGTGGCGGTGGAACCGCTACCCCCACCCTTCATCCTGACCTGATTTCAAAGCTTGCATGGGACCCGCAATGGCTCCAGCGCCGGTGGCACTTTGAAACCTCGGGCCTGCTCACTCCGGTCGCCATCCTCACCCCTGCAGGCCTTGCGGGCACCGTGTCGCATAAAGACATCAAAGAGGGCGTCGGCATCGGTGCCGCCGCAAACCTTGAAGTCGCACCCAACCTCCATCTCATCCTTACCGGCTTCTGGAGCGATGGAGGCGGTCGCTACATCGGCGGTCTTGGCCCCGGCTTCGTTGTTGCCCAGCGGGGTGTCGCCACTCCGTTCCAGGTCCAGCTCATCCACTCCGGCTCCGGTATCGGCGCGCTGGAGTGGCGGGCCACGCGTTCCACCATTGCGTCACTTACCTTCAGTGAGGCTTACTTCGGACGCGCCTGGTCCACCGATCCATCCAACGGAAAACTCATCGGCTACGGCTTCCCCGGCGGCCCCGATAGCCAGAACCGCACCCTTCACGAAGCCACCTTCGCCACCCAGACCACGCTCTGGCGCCAGCCCGGCTACGGCTCCGTGCAGATGATCACCCAGAGCTCCTGGATCCAGCGCAGTCCATGGTCATTCACCCCCGGTAGCCCGAAAAGTGCCCAGGTCTTCTCCGGGTGGGCTAACCTCCGCTACGTCCTGCCGTGAGCGTCCGTTCGAAGCTGGATCATCGTCAATTGCCCATGACATGCGTTGGGCGGCTTCGCTTCGACTCGGAGCGTCATTCAAAGACCCTCCAGTGTCTTGGAACTCTCCCGCAACAACTCCACTCGTTCTGCTCCCCCGTTTAGAATGGGACCCGCACCGATCTCGGAGGGTCCTCATGATCGCAATATCCAGAAGGCAGTTCGTCCACTCCGCCGCCGTCTGCACAGCCGCGGGCGTTCTCGGCTCCGCGTCTCGCGTCGCCCTCGCCGATCCACTCGGCCTCCCCATCGGCTGCCAGACCTGGCCTGTCCGCCAGTCCATCGCTAAGGACTTTCCCGGCACGCTGCGCCAACTCGCCGCCGCCGGTTTCCGCACCATCGAGCTCTGCTCGCCGGTTGGCTACGCTGACAGTGGCTTTGGCGGCCTCCAAAAATTCTCCGGCGCAGAGCTGCGCCGCATCCTCAACGATGCCGGCCTCTCCTGCGTCAGCAGCCACTTCTCTATGGAGGAGCTGCGCAAGGACCAGCCCTCCCGTATCGCGTGGGCCAAGGATCTCGGCCTCACGCAGATGCTTGTGGCTAGTCTTGGAGGGCCGAAGCATCCCACGGTGGACGACGTAAAGCGCGCCGCCGACGAATACAACCGCATCGGCCACCGCGCCGCCGAGGCCGGCATCGTGCAGGGCCTCCACAACGAGGATTTCGAGTGCACTGCCGTCAACGGCCAGCGCACCTACGACCTCCTCTTCCAGCTACTAGATCCCCAGGCCGTAAAATTCCAATTCCAGGTCTCCACCATCGCCGACGGCTTCGATGCCGCCGAATACTTCACAAAATATCCAGGCCGATTCATCTCCATGCACGTTCAGGGCTGGAACGCAAAGACGAAAAAGATCGTCGCCGTAGGGCAGGGAACTCTCGACTGGAAACACATCTTCACCGCCGCCAAGACCGGCGGCATCCAGAACTACTTCGTCGAAATGGATCTGCCTCTCATGCAGGCCAGCGTGCCCTATCTCCAACACCTGCAGGTCTGACCGCCAAGGGCAGATTTTGTCTTCGCATGTAAAATGAAGTCTATATTTTGCCCATAATCGCTGGCTTTCACTTCTTTCGTATCGCCGCTGTTTCGCTTGCTGGGGGTGCCGAACCTCTTCGAAAGCCGCCACTCCGGCCGCGACCCAGGTGCTGATACCGGGTTCATGCAGAAAGGAGGAATCCGATGCCGCCCGTCTCGTCGATCGCCGTTCCCGTTTCCTCCTCCACTGCCGCGCCTCTCTGCGTCGACCTCGATGGCACCCTCGTCAAGTCCGACACCCTGCACGATTCGCTTCTCCTCCTTCTCTGTTCCCGCCCCTCCGCAATTCCCGCCGTGCTTCGAGCCCTGCTTCACGGCAAAGCCGCGTTCAAGGCGTGTGTCACCGGGACTGTCACGCTCGACGTCAAACACCTCCCATACAATCGCAGCCTGCTTGAATATCTGCGTTCCGAGCATGCACGTGGGCGTCCCATTTACCTCGCCACCGGCGCTGACATCCGCCTGGCCCGCCGCGTCGCCGATCATCTCGGCATCTTCGCCGGCGTTCTCGGTAGCGACGGCGCCACCAATCTCACCGGCCGAAACAAGCTCGAGACCCTGCGCGCCCACCTGCCATCTGGCGCCTTCGATTACATCGGCAACGACACTCCAGACCTGCCGCTCCTGGCTCATTCCTCCCAGCCCATGACGGCAAATCCCACCCTGCGTCTGCGTCTTGCGCTCCGCGCAAAGCGCATCCGGCCGGCCCGTGCCTTTCGCGACCGCACCCACGTGCTGCCTTCGCTCCTCAAGGCCGCCCGCATCCACCAGTGGGCTAAAAACGCCCTCATCTTCTTCCCCGTACTCCTCTCCCACGATCTGCGCCCTCCGCACCTGCTCACCGCTGCCATCGCGTTCCTCTCCTTCAGCTTCGCGGCCTCGGCAACCTACATCTTTAACGATCTGCTCGACATCGAAGCCGACCGCCGCCACCGCGGAAAACGTACTCGTCCGTTCGCCTCAGGCGATCTCTCGCCGGTACACGGCGCCGCTCTCATCGCAGTCTTGGTAGTATTCGCCGTGATCGGCGCCCGCCTCGTTCCCCCGGCGTTTTCCCTATGGCTGGCGCTCTATGTCGGCACATCCCTGGCGTATACCGGCTATCTCAAGCGCATTCCGCTGGTCGACGTCCTCGTCCTGGCTGGCCTTTACACCCTGCGCCTGCTCGCCGGTAGCGCCGCCACTGTCATCCCCATCTCCCACTGGCTCGCCGGCTTTTCCTTCTTCCTGTTCCTCTCCCTCGCCATTGTCAAACGATTCGCCGAGCTCGAAAATCTGCGCGCGCGCTCCCTCGAGCCCCGCAACGGCCGCGGCTATTTCCTGGCGGATTTGGAGCAATTACGCGCCTTCGGCACGGCGAGTGCCTATGCCGCGGTCGTCATCTTTGCCATCTACATCAGTGGCTCAGATGTGACTCGCCTCTATCGCAATTCCGGCCGACTTTGGCTGGTCGTTCCCCTCATGATCCTCTGGCTCAACCGCGTGTGGCTCCTCGCCTCTCGCGGCGAGCTCGACGAAGACCCGGTCGTCTTTGCCACCACGGACCGCACCAGCCTGATCATCGGCGCTGCCGTCCTGGCCATCGTGCTCCTCGCTATCTGAGCGCCCTGCCTTACCACCCCGCCCAGCCCTGGCTCTCGCCCTCGATGCCCGATTGTCCCGTCGAGCTCCCCGCCGTCGCCGACCGCGCCACCTGGTTGATGATCCGCTGCAGAATCACGATCTGCACGTGCACATGGCTCGCCACGTCCGGCAAGAATTCATTCACCAAATTCCCGATCGGCGCCGTCGCTAGTCCTATGACATAGCGTGACGCAGTCGCGCGCGCATCCGTCTGCCGCCCTGGCACGTAGAGATTGCCAATCTCGTCCTCGATCCCGAACCCCACAAGATTCGCGTAGTTCGGCATGCCACCACCCGAATCGCTCTGCGTCCAGAAAACCTGCGCCAGCGCATGCGCCACCCGCCGCGGAATCGGCCGCCCCTCCATCCGGTGATAATGCGGATCCTGATGCGCCACCACCGGAATCAGAAACGTTCCAAAGAACTCGCCCGTGATATCCTCCGTCGTGCTCACTCCCACGTAGCGCGCGTAGCCCTTCATCCCGGGCCCGTAGGCCGAATGTGAATCCAGCCCCACCGAAATCGCGGCCTCACCCGCGATGGTGAACAGGTTGAACGGATCCGCCACGTTCCGCGCTGCGAGCCATGCTTTGTCACGCCGTGTAAGAGCCTGGTCTTCCGGCCCATTCATGAATCTCTGGTATACATTCAGCGGCTCATGCCGGCAGGGCACAATCGCTGGATGAACCCCAGCGCCTTCGCTTCCCGGAAGCGCTGCCCGGGTGTCCACACTGGCCCAGAATTCCATCGAGTCGCTCCGCGGCTGCGGGCAGGGATTCGCCTTCGGCGTAGGACTTGCTCCCTGGCTCTGTGGCAATGGAGCATCCGGCAGACCCGACGATCCGGGCAGTTCCACCGTACCGGGCATAGCAGCCAACCATGTTCGCCGCAGTCGTGGATGAACTTGGTCCGCCAGGCTTTGGCCCACTGCGGCGGCTGCGCCGAATCCTGAAATCACCACAAGCGCCAGCGTGAGGCGCCTGCTCCGCACCCTCCGCACCCGCAGATGCCGTCCGCCTGACATGGACCCAAAGCTCCGAATGAGCCCTCCGAAACGGCCGTAGCCACCTCCTTGTGTGATGTGTGTTTCCCGCAGCTCAGTTGGCGCGAGCTCCTCATTCCCGTATAATCCGTCACCCCGCGTCTCCTGACGTCCGCCAGCCGCGCCCCGCCCGCGGGTTCCAATGGGGCTTCAACCCCCGCGCCAGCCAGCCCTTACCATCGTGATTCCGGATGCTTTACTGCTCCTTCCGACTCTGAGCACTAAAGTACCTGCCCGTAACCACTGCGGCACCCATGCCTTGGCGGTGTTGACGCCATGAATAACCCGCTGCACACTGGATTCGAGCGCATTTCTGCGTCACTTGCATGAGGTTACTTGCATGAGTGCCTATCCCCCTCCACCCGGCTCTGCCGGCAGTGTCGGTAGACGCATCGAAGAAGCGGTCGAGCTGATCGAGATGGAACTGCGCCATGCCGTCGCCTATGTCAACGACGCCGTTGTGCCCCACGTCCGCCGTGAATCCATCTCCGCCATGCGCTCCGTCGCCGACACCCTGCGCAACCTCGCCGACCGCATGGACCGCTCGCAGAATTCCCCCGGCTCCGGCCCGAAAGGACCTCAGCCCTGATCGCGGCCTCCCCATTCCGCGTAGCTTCACGCAGCAATCGCGTCCATTGCGCGCCGGCTGTGCTGGCTCTTGCCGCGCTCGCAATCGCCGGCTGCGGACACAAGACCCGCACCGCCCGTGTGCCAACCGCGCCACCCCAGGAACTCGCCCAGCTCGACCAGCAGCACTCTGAATCCTCCGAATCTGCGCACACCTCGCGCATTCCCATTACGCCTGTACCCACCGGCGGCATCAGCCAGGAAGACATCGAGTTCGTCAACACCCACCAGCCCATCGTCACGGAAACCGGCTACGCCACCTGGTATACCGCGCCTTACAAGGGCCGGCGCGCGGCCAACGGCCAGGTCTTTAACGACCACGCGCTCACCGCTGCGCACCGCACGCTTCCCATGGGCTCGCTCATCGTCGTCACCAACCTGAAAACCGGCCAGTCTTCGGCCATGCGCATTACCGATCGCGGACCCTTCGTTGACGGCCGCATTGTCGACCTCACCGTAGCCTCCGCCAGGGCCACTGGCGTCTACCGCGCCGGTCTCGCACGCGTGCGAGTCGACGTCTACGAAACCCCCAAGCCCATCGATACCGGTGGCCGCTGGTGCGTCCAGATCGGCGCCTTCCACAAGGAACGCGAAGCGCGCAAGCTCAAGTCTCAACTCCAGCGCAATTATCCTGACGCCAATGTCATCGAGTTCCCCGGTGAAGACAGCTACTGGGTCCGCATCCGCCCCGAAGGTGATAACCGCTCCCAGGCCGAATCCATCGCCCGCCGCCTTCATCCGGACGAAGGCGACGCCTTCCTCACCCGCCTCGATTAGAACGGCCCTCTATTTCCCGCCCCCGTCCGGCTAGTGTCTCGGCAAACCACATCCACTGCGACCCTCACTTAATGGGCGAAATTTCAGGTTGCGTGCTCTTACACTGGAGCCAATGCTTCCCAACCACGACAGAAGTCGCCGGCCCCAATCGAAGACGTCCGCCACAGATCTGCTTTGGGTCAACGGCGGCTGGATTCTGCTGCTTGCGCCCATCGTCGTTTGGCTGTTTCGTACACTCCCAGGTTGGTGGTGGGTGGCAATCCTTCTCGGCGCTCTTGCCGCGCCCATTCCGGCGATGATCTTCCTGCGACACGAGCGCCAACGCTGGAAGGCCGCGTTACATGAGACTGAAGAGCGCGAAAAGACACTCGAACTTCAATTGGAGGCTGTGCGTTTTCGCACGGGACGTCTTCGCGAGGAACTCAGCGCCGCCGATAAGCAAGCGCGCCTGTCCCATCTGCTCACGTTATTGGGGCAGTTTACTGCCGGTTTCATGCACGAGTTCAATAACCCGCTGGCGATAGTTTCCGGCAGGCTGGAGGTCCTCCGCGAGGAGCGAAAAAACGATGCGCCCCTGTGCGCCGACATCGATCAGATGTTGGCCGAGACCCGCTACATGAGCCGAATCGCTCGTACGCTGCTGCAGGCCTTGCGCCGCGAGCGTGCCACCGAGGCCTTCGAGCCATCGTTGCCCGCAAAAGTCCTCAACGAGGTCCTGGATGGGTTCAGAACAGCGGCTCAATCGCAGGGTGTTGAGATCGTCGAGCTAATCGCCGAAGCTCCACGCGTGGATGTGCCCGAGCACGTGTTGGCCGAGGTGGTGCGCGGGTTGTTGGCAAATTCTCTGAGAGCGCTCGAGGGCCGCGGCGAGGCTGGAATCTGGCTGCGCCTTGAGCCCTATCGCTGCGCCGGCGCAAAGGTTCTCCTCTGCATTGAGGACAACGGTCCGGGCGTGCCCGAAAGCATCCGCGAGCACCTCTTCGAACCCTTCGTCACACAGAGTAGCGGCCGCGAACGGCTCGGCCTCGGCCTGTTTCTCGCAGCCAGCCTGCTCGACATGTATGATGGGCGAATCCGATACGAGACAAGAGAGGGCGGCGGCGCGAGTTTCGTTCTCGAACTGCCCCCGACGCGATTCACGCGTGGGCAGCCCTATCACTGGTTCATCGGCGGAGTGGAAGAATGAGCCGCATTTTCGTGATCGATGACGAAGCCGCGCTGGGCGAAAACATCGAACGAATGCTGCGGTTGCCCGGCGTCAGCGTCGACATCTTCGTGGATCCTGCGAAAGGGCTAGCCGCCGCGCTCGCAACCCCGCCTGACCTCGTTCTGCTCGACGTACGCATGCCGGGCATGAGTGGAGAGGAGGTCTTTGCGCGCCTGCACGAAGCGCACCCTTCGCTGCCCATCGTGTTTCTTACTGCATACGGCAGCGTGGAAGGGGCCGTGCTTGCGATGCGCAGCGGCGCTTTCGATTACCTGCAGAAACCCTTCAAGCGCGAAGACCTTCTCCTGGTGGTGAACCGCGCACTTTCGCACACTTCGTTGGAGCGCGAAGTGACGCGACTGAAGGGCCGCCTTGAATCGCTTGGCGACACCGATGCCGCGCAGAGCCGCAGTCCCGTCATGCTGGAGCAGATGGAGAAATGCAGGCGTGCGGCTCCCACCGATGCCACCGTAATGATCCTGGGCGAGAGCGGTACAGGAAAAGAAGTCACCGCTCGCTTCATTCACAATCTGAGCCGGCGCAAAGATGGACCATTTGTCCCCGTCGAGTGCAGCGCCATGCCCGCAACGCTCATCGAGAGCGAACTGTTCGGCTACGAGCGCGGCGCCTTCACCGGCGCCGAACGCATGAGGAAGGGGCTGATTGAATCGGCTCAGGGCGGCACGCTCTTTCTCGACGAAATCGGCGATCTGAGCGTTGAACTGCAGACGCGGCTGTTCCGTTTTGTCGAAGAGCGCGCGTTACGGCGGCTCGGCGGAGTCGCGCAGGTGCGTGTCGATTGCCGCATCCTGTGTGCAACCAATCAAGATTTGCAGGCCAAGATCAAGGCCGGCACTTTTCGTGAAGAACTGTATTACCGTTTGGGCGTAGTCACCGTAAAACTTCCCCCGCTGCGCGACAGGCCCGAAGACATTCCACCCCTGGCGCGGTTTTTTCTCGAGCGATTTTCGCGTCGTTACGGCAAGACCTTCACCGCTTCTCCACAGTTCTACGAAACCCTCATGCGTCACCGCTGGCCCGGCAACGTGCGCCAGCTCAAGAACGTCATCGAGCGGCTTACGGCGCTCCATTCAGGCGGCCCGCTCGTGCCCGGCGATCTCGATGAGGAGTTTGCGATCGCCGATTCGTCGAATAATTTCGCAGCACTCCCCTGGAAGGATGCGCGCGAGCGCTACCTGGCGGGGTTTGAGGCGTCCTATGCCCAGGCGGTGTTGGCCCGCTGCGGCGGCAATGTGAGCGCGGCTGCACGCCAGGCCGGCGTCGATCGAAAGACGTTTTACTCGCTTCTCAAGCGCGGCGCTGAAACGGCAAATGGGGAATCCATTCCCCAGGTGGACGAAGAAACCGTGGACTAGTTTCTACAATCCGCAACGCGCATTCGCTGCAACCCTCTGAAATTAAAGAACAGCCGGTTTGGTTTCCTGCATGCATTCCTGTCTTGCAGGAGCCCTCTTATGAAAGCTCGGTTTTCTGTCCGGTGGACAGTTCTGTCGATCTTCGTGCTGCTACTTATGCTCCCTGCTCCGGGCCACGCGATTCCCGCCTTCGCCCGCAAGTTCGGGGTCAAATGCTACACCTGCCACACCATTCCGCCGGCGCTCAATAAGAACGGTTACATGTTCAAGCGTCTCGGCTACCGCATGCCGCCGGATGAGATGGACGGCACCAAGCCCGCGCCCAAAACCAGCGCGCTCGACAAAAACATCAAGTTCAGTCTCGCTAACTCTTTCGCCATTTTGCTGCAGGGCAGTGTGACCGAAGACAAGAACATCGCCGAGACCGGAAGCACCCCGCCGCAGGCCACTTCCACCACGTCCAGTTTCAATCTTGACGAGGCGGCCTTCTTCGTTGCCGGGGCCATTGCCGAGACCGGCTTCTCCTACTTCGGACACTACGAGATGTTCCAGGATGGAAGCAACGGCCTGGAGCAGGGCTTTGGCGTTTACACAGCCGGCCGCGCCAATAACAGCATGTTCGTTAAGGGCGGCCAGATTCACATGCAGGAAGGGGAGGGAACGCGGGCAGCAATGTTCTATAACCTGTTCCCCGATCCGTCGTTTACTCTCACGCAAACCGACCCGATTGGCTTTACCCTCGATCAGGCTCCCGTCGGTGTGGACTTTGGCTACACCTGGGCTTCGAACTACTTCAAGAATGTCTTTGCGGTCTCGGCCAAGGTCACCAACGGCCTCGATGCCGATGGCAATCCGATTCTCTCCGCCTCCAACAAGAATTCCAAAGACGTCTGGGTAGACGCGGACTATTGGTTCGGTCCTGACGGAGGCGTCACCGTCATGATGTATCGCGGTTCGAA
>Ga0134126_10005139_pt1 | contig 16342 bp, 31 predicted proteins | sample KB31752_FD_96881 | JGI IMG/M metagenome (GOLD analysis project Ga0134126, IMG submission 96881) | Terrestrial soil microbial communities with excess Nitrogen fertilizer from Kellogg Biological Station, Michigan, USA - KB3-175-2 | ecosystem: Environmental > Terrestrial > Soil > Unclassified ...
CGGCCGGATCCTCGATCTGCTTGCGCTTGGGAGGTGTCACCGCAGCGGATTCCGCAGACCATCGAGGAAACTGCCGCCCGCACCTCGGGGCTTGGCCGGCGCAGCCTTGGCCGGTGCCGGCGCAGCCTTGGCTCGAGCTCGCGGCGCAGCCTTGGCTCGAGCTGGTGCCGGCGCCGGGTCAGCCTTGGCCGTGCCTTGGAACCGCACCCGCCCCGGCTGCCGCTTGCCGCCCGTAGCCTTGGGCGGCGCCTTGGCTGGTGCCGGCGCAGCCTTGGCCGGCGCGCTCGAGCTCGGCGCGTCCCCGCCCGCGAGCAGCCGCTCGGCCATTGATCGGCGCCCCGCAGCCAACGCCTCGAGCTGCCGCGCCCGCTTCTCAGGATCCAGGCTCAGTGCCACGGCCGAACCTTGGATGAGCCTTGGCTTGCCCGGTCACCCGCGGCACCGCGACACACTCGAGATAGTTGCCCGTTCAACCTGTTGCCCTCGCTCCGGTGCCGGTGGTAACGTCCCCGCCGTCAGGCTGGTGGAACCCTTCGACCGAGGACGGGCACAGAGCGGTGATCGGGCAGCGCAACGATAGCGGCACCCCCGGTGGTGTGTCCGCTCCGCGATCTACCATCACCGCGCCCGACCCCTCGAGGTGCACCCCCCTGCCACACCATCGGACCGAACCAGGATTATCGTGCGTGGACAAGCATGCAAACGCTTCCGCCACAAGTTGCATCGTGGTCCGAAATACTCGCCGCCGGCAGGACACCCGAACGGCGGAGGTGCCGGCAATGGCGAACATCGGACCGCAGACACGCGACCGGGCGGCAACGCCCGAGCTCGCGCTCATGTGCGAGATTCGCGACACCCTCGAAGCGATCAGGGTGGTGGCACTCGGGAACCGCGACGATCTGCTAGAGCAGATCCGGCGCATGAAGCCCGATCCCCGCTGCGCTTGGGGTAGCCGCTGCGAGCTGCACGCCGGGCACCCCGGTGAGCACCGATTCGCTGCGCTCGGGGAGGTGGTGTCCCGAGGGTAGGCCCAACGCAAGAGCCCCCCGGATGATGGCCGGGGGGCTCGCATTCAGTCCCTTTTGTGACGGCTCCTGATCCGGTCGCCAAACCCTCGGAGCTCGTCGCGGCAAACCGTAGCGTGATCAGCGGACGGCGGCAACTACCCGTCCGGCATTGCCGTGCTCGAGCTCCCCCTCCCACGGGAGATAGAGCAATGAGCATGTGGAACCCGATCGAGCCCCTCGGTGAGCGGTTCGCCCTCCTGCACGAGTCCGGCGCCTTCGTCCTGGTCGCCGCCGCCGTGCGCCCCAAGATCGAGACCGCCTACGGGGAGCGCAACCCGGTCGATCTGACCGTGGCCACCACCGAGGTGGGCATCACCCGCAAGTTCAGCGGGTTTGGTGGCGCCCTGGTCGCGCAGGTGCGGCAGCTCAACGCCGCGGACCTGCCCGCGCTGGTGAAGTTCACCACCGTGAGCACCCCCAACGGGGACGGGCTCGCGCTCGAGCGCATCCGCGCCGGCCGCGGCGCCACCCCCGAGCGGCTCGCAGAGGTGGCGCGCGAGCAGCCGGCCCCGATCACCCCGCGCCCGCCGGACAGCTCCGAGGTGGTGTCCGCCATTGCCGGCGGCGCCGTCGCGGACACCGACGACATCCCCTTCTAGCGATGGCCACCGATCTGACCCCCACCGCCCGCGCGGTGGGGGAAGCCATCAACGGCCGGCGCGCGGATCCGTTCGCCAGCCGGCCCCACGAACAGCGGATGCGGCTCGGGCTCGACAACGCCCGTTGGTATGCGGAGCTCGCGTTGCGCAATGGCGCCACGCATGAGCAGGTGAAGCACTCCGCAGAGCTCGCGATCGAGCGCGTTGGGCTCGACCGCATCCGCCCCACCGGAGGTGCAACAGCATGAACACCCCGAACCCGCGCGGCGCCCGCCGCGCCACCTTGGCCATCTGCGCGATCGCGCTGGCCATCATCGTCGCCCCCGCGGCGGCGCATGCGTCCCCGGCCAACAGCATCCAGCCGGGGCGCACGTTCTTCCACAACGTCCCCTCGGGTGACCACCCCAACCGCCTGGTCACCCTGCACAATGGCACCGGCCAGCCCCACCGCATCGCCACGATCGCGATCAGCGGTGCCGGCGGCTACGTGTTCACCACCCCGGTGAACACCCCCGAGCTCGCGGCGCAGCCGCTCCCCACCTGCCGGGTTGGGATGCGGCTGGCGGCCGGCGGGAGCTGCGCCATCGACGTCCGGGTGCACACCACCCGCCGCGGCTGGTGGCGATCGGTGCTGCGGGTGGTCTACCGCAATCGCTGGTTCAACAGCGGCCAGCTCGAGGTGCACGTCACATGAACACCGCCCGCGAGCTCGAGCTCGAGCACATCGCCACCGACCGCACCATCCTGCGGCTCGCGCTGCGGCAGACCATGATCGAGGTTGACCAGGCGCGCGAGGGTCTGATCAACGGGGTGCCGCTGCAACGGGTGGTCGACCAGCTCGGGCGCACGATCACCAACGCTCGCGGGATCGTCGACGCCACCGCGCCGCCCACCACGGCGGCCGGCATGCTCGACACCATCCGCGAGGTGGCCAACGGATGAACCGTCGCGGCCGCAGCTCGGACGATGCCCCTCGGGCGCGTTGCTCGAGCTGCGGCCGCTGGCCCACCCTCACCACCGCCGGCCGCCTGCGCCGGCACCGCACCCGGCCCGGTGGCCCCTGGTGCGAGTCCTGCCCCGGCCACCCGCTCACCGCCGGACAGCTCGAGCTCGAGCTCGACCCCCCGGCGCGGTGAACCGCTCACCCGGCGGCCACGATCGCCCGCCATCCCCGGCCGTGCCGTCCAGCCGCGGCCGCGCAGCGGCCGGCCAAACGTCCGCCACCCCCGAGCGCCCGACGGGCTCACAGCGCCTTACAGCGCGTCAACGCCCCGTCCCCCCCTCGGTGCCCGCGCGACCACCAGCCCCCGCCGGCCAGCGGCCGCGGTCGCGTCCCCACGGCGGCCGGTGAGGCACCGCCGTGGAAGCGTCACAAGCGCCCCGCCCCGGTCCTCTTGTCCTATATAGGGATAAGTCGCACCCTGGTGCGTCACAAACCCCGTTCCAGTGCCGATTTCCTGCAAAGTCGTTGCGTTGGCAACTACGCCACCCGGACGGGTCGATCCGCTACCTGCCGGTGCGCTGCGGCGCCCCGAACCGCTGCGATTACTGCGCCTGGTTGTCCAGCCTCGAGACCACCCTCGCGGTCAGCCTCGATACCCGCCTCGGGGACAGCCCGCGCGTAGGCGTCACGCTCACCACCCGCGATCCGAACACCCCGAGCGCCACGATCCGCGATGCCAGCCGCCTGGTCACCCGCGCGATCCGGCGCCGGCACCCCGGCTGCGAGTATTGCTATTTCGTGGAATGGACTACCGGCCGGCATGCGCGCGATGGCCGGCGCCGGCTGCACATGCACGGGCTGGTGAAGCACGTCCCCGCCGACCAGGCGCCCGAGCTCGAGCCGGTGATCCGCGAGGTGTGGCGCCGGCACACCGGCGCATGGCGGGTGGAGTGCACCGAGCTGCGCACCGTCCCCGACGCGATCGGCTATTTCGCTCGCCACCACGCCAAACCCGACCAGGCGCCGCCGGCCGGCTGGCGCGGTCGCCGGCTGCGCTCGAGCCGCGGCTACTTCGCCCGCCCGATCGCGGAGCTGCGATCGGATGCCCGCGAGCTCATGCGCCACGACGGCTTGGTGGCCGCCGTGATCCGCGAGGGGGAGCTCGCAGAGCAGCCCCGAGCCCCCCGCCGCCGTGAGCTCGAGCCGGTGCCACCGACCGGGATCGCGCAGGCGGTCGGGTGGGCGCGCGAGCTGGCGCCGCGCGCCACCCTGGTGCGGGTGCGGGAGCGCCCCAACGGGATCATCGAACCGATCGGCCCGATGTGATTTCTGAGGGTGAGATTGGAAACCATCGGGGTCCGATGTACCCCCTTCGGGGGGTTCAGTTGACGCCTTATGTCAGGGGGCGATACTGTCTCGGTATCGACCGATCGGTGCGCCCATCACCGGCCGGGGAACGGGGCAGCGGCGGCCGGCGGCGGGAGCAGTTGTCAGGCTGGCACCCAACGGCATCCGGCCGCCGCTGCGAACGCCAAGGGTAATGCCCCGGCGCCCGTATTTCTAGCCGCCCATCCGGGTGGAAGTATCTTCCAGGTGGCGACGATACCACCGGGGCAGTCGCCACCACCGTCGCGGGATCACCCGCCGCACCGGCGGGCGCGTCACTCGGCCCCGCTCGCGCCGGCCTCGGCCCTGGTACTCGCCTACTGACAGCCACCACCGCGCCCACCGCCACGCTCTGCCGGGGAATCGCCGCGGCGGGTGTGACGGCGGCGGGGCACCGTCCGGGTACTCACGCTCCGTGGTCGGCAGCATGTCACCGAGCCGGCCGGCCGGTGCACCCGGATGCGCCCCATAGTGGCCGGCATCCCACGGGCTCGAGCAGATCGCCACCGCCTGCGCGAAATCGCTCGATCCGCCGCGGGCGGCCGCCCGTATGCCCGCGTAGTTGCTGAACTCGTTGATCCAGAAAACCGCCTCGGTGGCGGCATCTTCGACCGTGGCGAACTGCGCGAATCCCGCCGGTGAGTAGCCGACGATCGGCACCCCCGAGAACCCGCGCACCCGACCGAGCCCGCGCCCGAGCAGGTTCAGCCAGTTGTGCCCCTGCGCGACCGGATCCCGATCGGGCGGCTCCTCGGACAGCTCCCACGCTGCCAGCACCGCCAGCCGCAGCCGCGTTCCCGCCTCGAGCAGCCGGCCATACTCGAGCTGGTCAGCGTTCAGGCTCACGGGTCAGCCCCCCGCGGGCGGCCCGAGCGGCGCCGCCGGCTGTCCGGCAGAGCTCGCGCCCGTGATCGCCGCGGCCCCCGTCACGGTCCTCGAGCTCGAGCTCGACAGCGCCGCGGCCGCGATCTTGCTCCGCCCGTGCCTGATCACCGCGTCTGCGGCCACCAGCACCGGCGCCAGCACCGTCGCGAGGTTGACGATCGCGCCGCGCTCGGCCCCCGTCACATGCAGCCCGAACGCTGCGAGTAGCGCGAACACCGCGCCGATCACCGCGACCATCTGCGCGGTGGTGATGTTCGGTGTGTTCATTCCCCTTGCCCCTTCTCGATCGGACGGGCGCCGGCCGGGTGGCCGGCGCCCTGGTCGACTACTTCGAGCGCCCGCGGCGGCGCCGCTTGGTGTAGCGGCCGCTCTTGCGGCAGAAACCGCACTTGCACCACTTCCGGTGCCCGTGGCCATGTGCCATATCGTCACCCCCCCTCGAGCTCGCGCTTGGCGTCGCGATCGCGACAGAACTGGTCGAACCGCGCCCACCTCTCGAGGTACGCCCCGAGCTCCGCCAGCCCGAACGCGCACCACTCCCCGAACCAGCGTTCATCGAGCTCGGGCGGTCGCGAGGTGTCATCCGGCTCGAGCACCTCAAGAGGTCGCCACCAACGCGCTTTCACCGTTCACCGCCGCGGCGCCCTGATTGCGGATCACCACTTGCGCCAGCCCGCTGGTCAGCTCGACCACCACCGGCGGCGGGTTGTCCGAGGTGCCCGTGCCCGTGCGCGCGATCAAGGTACTAACCCCGTTCACGTCGATGCACGTCAACGTGCCATCGAGCTGCGTCACCGACGAACCCGAGCCGCTCCCGACTGACCAAACCGCCTTCCCCGGCCAAACGAAATTCGCGGTTCCGGTGATCGTGCCGCTGGCCGGCACTGACCCCGACACCTCGAGCACCGTCTTTGCGCTCGGGGTGCTCGGCCCCCCCGCGAATCCCGGTATGTCACCACCGATCGGGATCAACAGCTCGGGCGCCGCCGGCATCTGCGCCAGCGGGATCACCGTCAACCCCGCGATGTTGTGAGCGGTCGAATCGACGTTGCCCACGAACAGCTCGAACGTGCTCGACAGACACCCCACCACCGCCACCAGCTTGGGACACACCGCGTCAAGCTGCGAGTACGCAAACGGGGTGCCCGTCTGGTCGAACCAGCGCAGCCACATGAACAGGCTCGAGCTCCCCGGCGGCGGATCCGCATACACCAACAGCGCCGCGTAGCCGGCCACATCAAACGTGCCGACACCGAGGGAGTGTGAGCCCGTCCCCGGTACGGTGTTGCCGTAGTTTTCGAGCAGCGCCGGCCCCACCTGCCCCGGCAGTAGCTTGCTCGGGTCGGTCTGGTGCGCCCCCACCGAGCTGAAACTCGGTCCGGGGAAACTCATCACGTCATCGAGCACCGGAGACTGAATCCCGGATGCCTGCGCGCGCACGATCGAGCTCGCGGCCGCGCCCGTCACCGTGAGCGTCACCGTGTCGGTGCCCCACGTCACGAACGCCCCGCCGATCGCCACCCCGTTGGTGCCCAACGCCCCGCCGGCCGGCATGCTGCCCTGATCCACCTCGAGCGCGAAACTGCCGCCGCCGTCGATCGTCACATACACATTCCAGGCCGCGTATTCGCCCGCGGTGAACCCATCGAGCTCGAGCTGCGCATCACCACTCGCATCGGTGTTGCCGGCCGCCACCAGGCGGATCGGTCGCGCCCGCGAGCCGCCGTTGGCCGGCACCGCCGCCGCCAACGCCGCGCCCCGCACGATCTGCCCGAGCTGGTCACCAATGGCCATGCCCGACCGCCCCTTGCACGATCGTGATCAGCCACAGCACGATCCCGGCCCACCCGAGCGCGAGCTCGCGCCGCGAGAACCGCGCCGCCCGCTGCGCGCTGCCGCGCCGCTCGAGCTCCGCCGCCACACCCCTCGCGATCGCGTCCGCCCGGATCTGCCCCTCTAGCTGCGGCTCCGCCTCCCGGCGCCACGCCTGCAACGCCCTCACCTGTCCCTCGAGCCGGCGCAGCCGCTCGCGATCGTCCGGCGCGAAATCACCGGGCACCGCTCACGCTCGCACCTCGCCTACATCTGCCAGCCGGTGTGAACCCGGTTCCACATGCAAGGTGGGCAGCACCAGCCGGTGCGCGCCGCTGCCGGCGGCGGTGATGTTCGAGCTCGAGCTGATCGCCGCCGCGCCGATCACCTTGGCCACACCCGCCGCCACCACGCTCGAGCTGCCCCCGAGGTGCGCCGATCCCGGCACCCTGGTGACACCGCTCGCGACCATGCTCGAGCTCGAGCTCAGGCTCGCGTGCCCCAACACCCTGGTCACGCCGGCCGCCACGATCGAGCTCGCAGAGCTCACCGCCGCGCTCCCGAGCACCCTGGTCACGCCGGCCGCCACGATCGAGCTCGCAGACACCGCCGCCGCCGTCGCGATCACCTTGGCGATGCCGGCCGCGATCATCGAGCTGGCGGAGCTGATCGCCGCGCTGCCCGTCACCGGGGTGGTGCCGGCCAGCTCGAGACAGAGCACCCCGATCGCATGCTGATCGGTGCTGGTCGCGCTGGTGCCCGTCGCCGCCGCCGGGGTGGTGGTGGTGACCGTTTGCTCTGCCACGAAGATCCCGCAGCTCGGCACTCCCGACCCCGTTACCGAATCGTCGGGTGTCCACCCCGCTCCCCACGTCAACGCTGCCGGTGAGCTGGTCTGCTTGGTCAGGTCGAATGCCACCTCGAGGGTGTCTGAGGTGGCCAGCGTGCCGGGTGTCGCCACCGGGCTCGCAGACTTCTGCGGGGTCAGCACCGTGGCCGGATCCACCGGGGTCGCGGTGAGCGTGCCGGCCGGGATCTTGAACCCGAGCGCGCAGCGGCCGCCGGGGGCGCCGGTGTTCAGCGCGCCGGTTGCGGTGTTGGTGGTCGACCAGCCGCCGCCCCCGACGATGCACCACGCATACCCGCCCGCGATCCCGGTCAGGCTGCCGCCGGTGAACGTAACCACCGTCCAGCTCTGCCCCGTCGGGTCGGAGCAGGTCGCAAGGCTGTGAGTCGCGTCCGAGGTGTCCCACGCGAAGAAGATCACGACGAAATCGCCATTGGCCGCGCCGCCCGTCAAGCTGGCCGCGATCGAGCCCGAGCTGCCGCTCGGATTCACCTTGCAGACTTCGACCAGGGTGGCCATGCATCACGCCGCGCCGGTGATCGACGCCACCACGCTCCCCGAGGGCAGATCGAACGTGTTGGTGGCCACCACCCCGCCGCCCGTGACCGTGCCCGAACCCACGAACGTGCCGCCGCTCGCGAGCGTCCACAGGCTGCAAAACGAGTAGGTCTCGGTGGCCGGCACGTTGGTCCACTGAGCATCCAGGTTGCTCGCCTTCGCCTTGGCGGCCGCGGCCGCGAACGTGACCGGCTGGCGGGTGTTATTGGTGGCGATGTTGGCGGTGCCGGCGGCGCCCGGATCGCCCGTGTGAAGCTGCAAGTAGTAGGTGGTTCCGGTGACGATCACCGTATCTAGTGCGGTGTCGATCGAGCCGGTGCTCAGGCCGGTGCTCACCGCAGCGCCGTGACATGCAGGACAGCGGCCGCCGTGCTCGAGAACTGCAACAGGTTGGCGTTGGCCACCTCGAGCACCACTGACTGCCCCGCGGCCAGCTCACCCATCACCCCGACATCGGTGCCCACGTTCATCCCCGGCACCCCGAATGACACCGGCGCGGTGTTCCCCGTTTTCGCCTCGAGATAGAGCGTTGCCGCCGGCAGGTTCGGGCCCGTCTGCGGAGTGTTCGCCACCAGGGTGACCGGCACCGGAGTGACGTAGGCCGCCGGGGTGTTCACCAGATCCCAAGTGCTCTGCCCGTAGGCGCGCACGAACTGCGCCACGTAGACGATCAACTGAGCGCCGGCCGGCTCGGATTCCTCCCCGAGCGTTGCCGGGTCGACCCCGATCGAAATCGAGCGGTGCGGCTGCGGGATCATCCGACCGCGATACGGCGGCACCCGATACTGCGCCGTGACCGGCAGCGCATCCCCGTCCAGCCCGACCAGCAGTTGCAGGTGCGTCGGATTCTCGACCGCGAGCGCCTCGCACCGATCCGCCGTCGACCGCTTCACCCGCTGCGGGTTGTTCACCGGATCGAGGATCACAAGCTGCCCGTTGACGAACCCCGAGCCGGCGGTGGCCACCCCGCTCGCGCCGATCGCCTCGCGGATCCCTTGCAGCTCCGCCAGCACCGAATCGGCATGCGACCGTTCGAGCTGCGCCTCATAGCCGCGGCTCACGCTGCCACCGCCCCGAGCTCCGCCGCCTTGGCCGGCAACGCCACCAGCTTGGCCGGGTTGGGGGTGCTGCCGGTGAACAGCCGCAGCGCGCCCATCACGACCAGCACCAGGCCGGCTAGCACGAACCCCGCCGACAGCCACACCGAGGGATCGGTCAGTTTCCCGAGCGCATCCCCCACCGAGCTCACGCCCGAGCTCACCGCGCCCACCGCCTTGCCGGGAGCACCGAGCACGGTGCCGATCCCGCTGGTGATCACGTCGCCCGTCACCTTCTTGGAGCTCACGATCTGATAGGTGCCGGCCAGGTTCCCGAGCGGGTTGCCCGCGCTCGATCCATAGTGCCCCGCATCCCACGGGCTCGCCGCGATCGCCGCGAGCTGTTGCGCCGGGGTGCCGCTCTTGGCGGCCGCGCGAATGCCGGTGTAATAGCTCCCCTGCAAGAACTGCGCGGTTGCCTGCACCGCCGCCGCATCGCTCGCGTAGGTCTTCCCCGGCCCGATGTTCAGCCAGTTGTAACCCTGCGCGCTCGGGCTGCGGCTGGCCGGCTCTTCGGCCAGCTCCCACGCCTCGATCACATACTGATTCAGCCCGGTGATCTTGCTCAGGCTGGCCGCGAAATCGAGCTGCGATCGGTTCAGCGCCGATACGCCGCCACCGAGCCCGCCGGCCACCTAGACCACCGCCTTGCCGGCCAGGCCGGCGCCCATCACGTCACCGAACAGGTCGACCGGGCTGCGCCGATCGCGCACCACGTAGATCACGATCGCCACCAAGATCCCCACCATCACCGCCGCCTCGGCGCCGTCATGCACCCAACTGAGCAGGTCGCGATTCACCCGCGCTGCACCCGCCTCGGCTGCGGTGGCGCCGGCTTGCCCCCGAGCGGCGGCCGCCGCGGCGCCTTGGGCACCTTGGGCGCCTTGTGACCGGGCGCGTAGGGGTCTTTCGCCTTCGTCCAGGTGCGGCCGGTGAGCTGGTGAAACCGCGTCAACAGCGCCGCCCGCCGCGCCGCGGACAGCCCCGGCTTGAGCAGATCCTTCTCGATCTGCGCGATGATCTGCCCCTTGGTCGCGGTCGGCCCCGGCGCCGGCTTGTGACTGCCGCCGCCGCCCGTCGACACCCCGCCGCCGCTGGTGCCGGTGCTGCCGCCGCCGGTGATCGCCCCGAGCCCCGCGGTGTAGCCCGAGTCATAGCCGCTGGCGTAGTCGCTGGCCGGCTGCGATGCGGTGCCGTTGGGATTCTGCGGCGTGACCGCGCCCGCCGTTGCCGTGGTCGCCGCAGCTCGAGCTCGGATCAGATAGACCACCCCGACCGCGAGCAGCGCGCCGATCCAGATCGCCGCCTTGCGGTGTGTCTTGATCCACTTCACCTACGCCACGCTCCGAGCGGCCGCCGCCGCCTGCGCCGGGGTCTGCGGAACGATCATCTGCGCGCGCTCCGCCGCCGCCTGCAACACCTGCGAGCGCAGGTTGGAATCGGTGCCGGCATCGACGGTGAGCACCGCCGGCCGATACGCCTGCACCGGGATCACGTTGCCGATATACATGGCGCGTTGGTTGATCGGCCGGTTCGAGCTCGCGTTGCGCTGCGCCTGCCGCCACCCCTGCCAGAACCCGGTGCGGCACGGCTGCGCCCGGAACGGGTTAGCGGACGGCGGCCGGCTGCGCCCCGGCTGGTCGACGGTGAACCCGAGCGCCACCTTAGTGGCCCTCGAGTGCGCGCACGTCGGTCGCGTATGCGCTGGCGGATCGCCCGAGGATCTGCGAGAACGCTCCCGCATGCTCGAGGATCACCACCAGCACCACCACGGTGAACGTGGCGGTGAGAATCTCCCGCAGCTCGCCCCGCATCAGTGTCCCCCCCGTCCGGTTGTGACCACCACGGGGCTGCGCTTGCGCCGCGCCGGGGTGATCCCGGTGCTCTGCCCCAACTTCTTCTCAGCACCCGCGCTCGCGGCCGCGGTGCTGCCACCGGACCCGAACGGATCCGCGGAGCTCCCGAGTTTCCCGAGCGGGTCGACCGGGCTCACGATCAGCTCGAGCAGCTTGGACACCCCGCCGGCCAGCCACCCGAACGCGCTGGCGCCTCGAGCGTTCAGGAACACCGACAGGAACGCCACCAGGATGGTCGCGAGGATCAGTTGCTCGATCACGTCGCCCGCGCTGCCGGTGCTCGCGCTCGCCAGCCGGCTGCCGGCGCGACCGAATAGGCTGCCGCCGCGGCCCGAGCTCGAGCGTCCCCTTCTCGAGCTCGATCGCCGCGGCGCAGCCATCTTGCCGCCCCGCTGCGCCGCCGGCCGCTGCGCCACCTTGGTCGGTTTCTGATCATGCTCCGCCGCGGCCAGGTCGTAGGCGTCGGCTTGCTCGTTCGCCTGGTCGGTGACCTTCTCCGCGGCCGCCTCGTTGCCCTCGCGGCGCATCGCCCGCGCATGCTCTTCCGCATCCTCGCGCAGCCGCCGCGCGCTCGCGCGAGCCTCGGCCGGGCTGCGGAAATGGATCCCGCGCACGGTGAACCCCTTCGAGCTGGTGTTCGAGCTCGAGCTCATCCGGTCGCCCCCCGCACTTTGCCGGCCAGGCTGCCGTTGAACCCGCGCAGGATCAGGAACAGGCCGGCCAGCACCATCACGATCGCGCCGGCCACTACTTGCCGCCCACCAGCTTGGAGTGCCACCAGGCGGCCACGCCACTGGCACCGCCGCGCAGCCACGCCTCGACGTTGGCCAGCACGATCAAGAGCAGCAGGATCCCCGCCACCGTCTGCACCGGCTACACCCCCGCGCTGCCGCGGATGGCCAGATCAAGCCGGCCCTTCCACAGCACCAACGCGACCAACAGCGCCATCAGCGCGAACGCCGGGGAGTGCCAATCGGTCAGGCTGGCCAGGGTGGTGGTCTCGCCCGTGCCGGCGCCGCTGCCCCCGTAGCCGCCCACGCGACCGCGGTTTGCGTTGCGCAGGATCGGGCTCACCAGGGGATCGTTGATCATCCCCTTTTCGAGCCCCGGCAGATCGTTCGGGCTCGAGGTGTGCTGCGGCTGCCCGATCACCTAGACGATCCCCTCGAGCCACTCCGCCGCGATGAACAGCCGCGCGCCCGCGTTGATCGTCACGGTGTTGGGGATCGTCACCACCACGTTGGGCTTGGTGACGTTGGCCGGGTACAGCGCGTTGCGCGCGTTCGAGCTCGCGAAGTCGATCACCGCCACCTTGGGGGTGTTCACGAACGGAGCGGTGGGCAGGTTGTAGGCGCCCACCCGACCGTTGTACTTGCGCGCGTTGGCCGCGAGCAGCTTGCTGATCGGGTTGAAGTTGATCGGGGTCTCGGTCTCCGCATAGACGAACCGCGCCGCCGTCCAGCTCGCCGGGTCGATCAGCGCGCCGGCGGTGTTGTCCGCCCACACGAACAGCCGCTGCATCTGCCCCGGCACCTCGGGCAGATAGAGGGTGGTATCGCCGCTGGCCACGATCGGCTGCGAGTATTCGAGGATGCGGTGCACCACGTCCAGATCCGGGATCACCGCGACCGTGCCGCCCTGGTTGGTCGGCACGTCGGGCACGTCGTAGGTGCGGAACACCGGGGTCAGCGTGCCGGTCACCGTCACGGTGTCGTTGCCGGTGATCGCGAAGAGGTTCGCCTGCACCTCGGTGGTAAGCCAGAGCTGCGCCTGGAGCGAATCCGACTGCGAGAACAGCGCCCCGTAGAGGGTGGCGTCGTCGTAGGCCAGCGGGAACACCGTATGGATCTCCCACTGAGCCGCGCCCGAGGTGCTCGGGGTGAACGGGATCACGTCCTGCGTCATCGGCGCGTTGCGGGTGGCCGCCTGGAGCCGCGCCGTGAGCGCCGCCGCATGCGGGTTGATCAGCGGGCTGCCGTCGACCATGATGGCGCCGCTCGAGTAGATCGACAGCGCCTTGGCGTAGTCGGTCAGCACGTCGGTGCCGGTGCCGTGCGTCTGCGTCACCGTGAGGTTGGCGATCACCTCAACCGATTCGATGATGCCGCGCTTGGGGAGGTCGAACTGCACGAGCTGCCCGAACCCCGGCCATGCCTTCTGCGAGCCCTGGAAAACGTTCAGGGTGGTGCGCTGGTTGAACAGGTCCGGGTTGACCACGAAATTGGGCGCCGGCCCGTTCACGAACGTGAGCGCCGGCCCCTGCCCGGTCGCGCCGCCCGACATGGGACCGCGGCCGGCTGCGATCAGGTGGTTGATCGCGCTGCGATCGTGCCCGGTGGGGGCGATCAGCTCACGCGACCAGGCGCGGTGCGCCCGCGCTCGCCGCTCGCTCGAAATCAGCTTCATGCCCCCACGCTCCCCGTCTGAGCGGCCGCTTCGAGCGCCCGCCACGTTTCCGAATCGACACACCCCGGCAACGCGACCACCAGGCCGCGCGCCTCCTGGAACCCCTTGCAGGCATCCGACAGCGCCGCATTCCACATCGAGGGAACCACCCCGTTGTGATCCGCGAATGACTGGCCGGTTGCGCGCCCGAGCAGCTTGGCGGCCATCTGCACCACCTCGCCCTGATCGCCCCACACCACCGGCCCCGCGGTGGCCACATGCTCTGCGGCCGCCTGGTGCGCCTCGGTGTCCGGGGAGCTCGAGCTCGAGCTCGGATCGGTCGCCGCATCCGCGGGCGGAGCTGCCGGCGCATCCGGCGGCGGCCCGACGGGGGCAGGGTCAGCCGCGGCCGGCGGAGCTGCGAGGTCTCCGCCGGCCACGTCTGGAACGGGTGCCGCGTTGGGGTCGAACCCCACGCCTACACCTTGGCCGCGGCGGTGCTGATCACCGGGATGTTCCACTTCGCGCCCACGTACTTGAGCGCGAGGATGAACACCACGGCCATGACCCCCACGGTGATGATCTGCCCGAGCAGTCCTGATCCGAGTTTCATGCAGGGGAGGATCGGCGCACCCGCAGAGCAGGCGGCAAACCGCTGCGCCGCGGCTCCGCACCCGAGCGCCGCCGCTGCCCCGCGCACCCGCGGCCGCGCGACTACCCGCCGGCAGCGTCAGCCGCGCGGCGAAGCAGATCCGCCCACCGGCGCCGCGCCGTGGCCAGCTCGCGCCCCGCACCCCGCGCCCTGGTCTGCGCCCGCTCGAGCTCGCGCGCCGCCTGCCCGAGCTCGCGCGCGATCGCCACCGGCCCCGCCCCCTCGAGCTGCGCCGGCCGCGCCGGCACCGCCGCCAACCCGCCGCCTCGAGCCTGGTGATCGGCGCGCGCCCGCTCCGCCATCGCCGCCCGTTTCTTGCGCGCGCAGTCGATGCACAACCCGGCGCACGGCCCCCGGCTCGCCACCGCCTCACGGGGACACCCCTCGGTCTTGCAGTCTGCGCTCGCGGTGGCCGCCTGCGCGTCAATCGTGGCCATGATCGTGCCCCCCTGGTTGGTCAGCGCCCCGGCGCCTTGGTGACGATGCCGGCCCCGAGCAGCTCCGCCGGCAACGGATCGCAGATCCGCACATCACGGGCGCCGCGGTCGAACCAAACGAACCCGTATTCGGGCAGCTCCGCCAGCACCTTGGTCATGCTCAGATCGAACAGGTTGGCCACGTAGGGGAGGTGCTCGAGCAGGCTCGCCAGATCCTCGGAACCCACGTCGCGGAATACGAAAATGTGCTGCGCCTCGGTGCGCAACGTCACCGAAATGTTCTTCGGTCTCTGAGTGCATGCGAGGTGCCCGATGCCGCGGCTGCGGCCGGTGGTCTGAATCGACCGCAGCCCCCGCGGCTCCCACGATCCGGTGGTGGCCATGTACGCCTCATCGGTCCACACCAGGCACGGTGCCAGCCGATCGAGCTGCGCATACAGCGCCTCGAGCTGCGGCCGGTTCAGCGCGTCCGGCTGCACATGCACGATCGGCGCCGCCCAATCCACACCCTCGAGCTCTGCCTGAGCGTTGGATTCCGTCTGCGCGCGCAGCCGGTAGCGGGGGGCGCCGGCCACCTGCCAATCGCCCTTCGGGTCGACCAGCACCCGCCGGCACCGCACCTGATTGAACAGGTGCGCCGCGAGCTCGCTCTTGCCGTTGCCGTTCATGCCGACAACCAACACCCGGTCACTCCACCGCACCTGCCCCGGCGCCTGGTGCTCGAGCTCGAGCTCGGTCACCGTGACCGCCGCCAGCCGCGATACCCGAGCACGATCAACGCGAGCTCGATCACCCCGGCCACGGCTGCCGCGATCGCTAGCGGCACCCTCACCGCAACCGCCGCCGCACCTCGCAGGTGACCGCGAGCTCGGTGCCCCCGATCTTCACCGCATACCCGAGAGGGGTGGTCTCGGGATGCCCGAGCTCGGTCCGCCGGGTGAGAACACACAACGCCATATCGACGCCGGCCCGGATCGCCTCACGGGTGTGCGGATCGCCCGCCGCGATCGTCGCCGCGGCCGCCGCATCGCGCAGCCCGTCATAGTCGGGCGGCCGCACGATCGCGCGCACCAGCCACATCAGCCGGCCGCCTTCACGTTGGCCGCATACGCCTGGTCGATCCACTCGGGATGCGCGATCACCACCGCCGTGCGATAGGCCCGAAACTCGCCCGGATCCACCTCGAGCGCGTTGGCGATTTGCTCGAGCACCCGCAGACTCGGACGGGCGCCCCGGTGTCCCGCCTCGAGGTCCGCCAGATAGCTGCGGCTCAGGCCGGCGCGCAACGCGAGCTCCGCCTGCGAGAGCTGGCACCGGCGGCGCAGCGCCACCAGCTCGCCCGCGAATGCGCTCACCCTTCACCGCCGGCCGGCGGCTCGATCACGCTACCGAGCAGCCCGAGCCCGAGCTGCCGCGCCGCGTCCTGGTCGATTTGCTCCCCGGCCAGCGCGAGCAGCACCCCCACCACCAGGGTGATCAGACTCAACCAGCCCGCCTCATCATCGGCCGGCGGCAACGTCGCGAACAGCGGCCGCGCGATCCCCATGCGGTGCACCACCCGGATGATCGCCAGCGCGCTGCCGGCCGAACCGAACATCTGCGGGTTGCCCTCGAGCAGCACCTTGCGCAGCGCCTCGAGCTTGGCACTGATCGGCATCAGCTCGAGCTCGGACAGCTCGCGCTCATCGGCCGGCGCCGCACCGTCCGGCAACGGCTGGCCGCAGAGGGGACAGTCGCGCTCGGTCACAACGGCACCAGCTCGAGCCGCTGCCCCACCTCGAGCGCATGCCGCGCGCCGATCCAGATCCAATCCTCGAA
>Ga0134126_10005140_pt1 | contig 16341 bp, 13 predicted proteins | sample KB31752_FD_96881 | JGI IMG/M metagenome (GOLD analysis project Ga0134126, IMG submission 96881) | Terrestrial soil microbial communities with excess Nitrogen fertilizer from Kellogg Biological Station, Michigan, USA - KB3-175-2 | ecosystem: Environmental > Terrestrial > Soil > Unclassified ...
CCGGCTGGTCGAGCGCGCGGCCGCAACGCGCAATCAGATCGCCTGAAAGCGTTCGCCGCTTGCTGTTGCGCTGCGCTCCCGGTGAGCGCGGCCGGCAGTCCACGGCACGCTGTCTGCTGGCTCAGGCAGGTCCCTTTTTTGGGGCGCAACGTGCACGAGGAGACAGGGCTATGGCAACGTTGAGCGGGATGAAAATCGCCATCCTGGCGGCGGAAGGTTTCGAGCAGGCTGAGCTCACCGAGCCGAGAAAGGCTCTCGAGGAGGCGGGCGCCGAGACCCGGGTGGTCTCACCTGCCAAAGGCGAAGTGCAAGGTTGGAAGCACTTCGACAAGGGCGAGCGCATCAAGGTCGACGTTCCGCTGGAGCAGGCCGACGCAGCGGATTACGACGCATTGCTGCTGCCGGGCGGCGTCGCCAACCCGGATCAGCTGCGCGCGCTGCCGAAGGCGGTGCAGTTCGTACGCGCCTTCTTCGAGACCGGCAAGCCCGTCGCCGCGATCTGCCACGGCCCCTGGACGCTGATCGACGCCGGCGTGGTGCGTGGCCGCACGCTCACCTCCTGGCCCTCGCTGAAGACGGACCTCGTCAATGCCGGCGCCCTGTGGGTCGACCAGGAAGTCTGCGTCGATCACGGCCTGGTCTCCAGCCGCAAGCCAGCCGATATCCCGGCGTTCAATCACACGATGATCGAGGAGTTCGCCGGCGGGCGGCGCGCGCGCGGTGCTGCGGCGCGAACCTCGCCGGGAACGTCTCCCCGGACTCACTGACGCCGGCGCGGCCCAGGCCGCAGGCGCCGCCGGGCAGGGCGGGGGAAGGCGCGGCGCGCGTGTTATGATCGGGGCCACGTTCCAGGCCGCGGCGCACGCGCTGCGACACAGGGCCAGCAGATCAGGTGATCGAGAACGGCGTCGAGGTCTACCGCTCGCTATGGCGCCGCGACTGCGAGGATCGCGCCTTCATGCTGGGCGCCGTCGGCATCCCCGGCGCCATCGTGCTGCGCGACGAGCGCTTCACACTGGAAGTCGCCCCGGCCGATGCGGCCCGGGCACTCAGTCACCTGAGTCAGTACGAAGCCGAGAACCGGCCGCCGGAGCCGGCACCGCCTTTACCGCCCCTCCATCCCAATGCCTGGGTGGGATGTATTGCATACACGGCGTGCCTGCTGGGTGTCGCTTATGCCGTTTCCAACGGCCTCGTCCGTCTGGACGCGTTCCACACCGGCGAGCTCGATGCCGCGCGGGTGCAGAGCGGGCAGTGGTGGCGCGCATGGACCGCACTCACGCTGCACTTGAGCGGGCCCCACCTTACCGCGAATCTCGGCGCCGGCATCTGGTTTGGCTACCTGGCGGGACGCCAGCTCGGGGTGGGTGTCGCGTGGCTCCTCATCGTGTCGGGCGGCGGTATTGCCAATCTGCTGGAAGGACTCCTCGGTCCGCCATGGCATCAGTCGGTCGGGGCCTCCACTGCCGTGTTCACGGCGTTAGGCTTGATGTCGGCCTATACCTGGCGCGACCGTCTGCGGCTGCCGCAGAGATGGGTCCAGCGCTGGGGTCCGCTGGTGGCAGGCGTCGTCCTTCTCGGGTGGCTCGGCACGGCCGGCAAAGAGACCGACATCATGGCCCACGCCCTCGGCTTCGGTATCGGCGTACTGCTGGGCGCGACCGCAGCAGTGACCGCCGTCAGCAGACGTGTGCATAACGTTCGTCAGTGGCCCGCCGGGCTGGCAGCCATCGTCATCATGGCGGCCGCCTGGTGCCTTGCCCTGGCAAGCTGAGCTTCGCCCCGGACCTTTCGGTGGGGTAAGGCCTGTCCATCAGACCGCGCCAAACGATGCGGTTGAATCCGACGGCGTCCACTTTGTCCTCGGACGAGAAATCCATACCCTTCGTCTCGGCCGCCCAATACGTCGCGGTGTGTGTCGAATGCAATGCCTGCGCACAGCCCTGTCTGGCGGTGCCGAGCGGCAGCGTCGTGCCCGCGAGGAGGCATGACGGTACCGCCGTGAAGCTCCAGTCTTTGCGGCTCATGTCGAACAGGTCCGTCATGGGCCTCTCGTTGGCGTCGAAAATGCTCAAATGGCCGATGCCGAGGAGGTCCTCCAGCGTTCGCAGCAGGTTCACCGTCGTGAAGTAATCGCTCACCACGGCGCGCTGCCTCACATAAGGTCCTACGACATAGGCGGTGCTGCGGTGCGCATCCACGTGGTCAGGTCCGTCCTGGGCGTCATCCTCCACGATGAAGATGAGGGTATTGCCGCGGTAGGGACTCCTGGCTACCGCCTGGACCAGAAGCCCCACGGCATAGTCGTTGTCGGCCTGCTGCAGCTCCGGCGTGTTCACGCCGTCCAACGCATAGCCGAAGTCGCCCATGTGGTCGCCCGGCAGCCAGATCAGGGACAGCTGCGGAAGGTTTCCGTGCTCGATGTAGCCGGCGAACTCGCGCTGCCACTCCTTCTCGCGAAAGAAATCCGGATAGGCGGGCTGGAAACTGCGGTAGTACGGATCACTGATGCGCAGCAGATCCGGGAATGCCGGATACATGACCCGCAGATGATCGGCGTACGGATGCAGGTCCAGCGGGATCCTGTGCGGATCATGGGGATCGTAGCGGGTGGTGTCGCCTTCCATGCCGTAGTTGCGCACCGAGCGTCCGGCACGCAGCGCGGCGCTCCAGATGTAACCCTGCTGCACCAGCCCGCCCGGGCCATCGATTCCCGCGACATCACCGGTGCCCGGCAGCAGGTCCGGGTCATCCGGTGTCCCGGGGTTCGCCTTGCGACGCTGGGCCAGCGTCGCATACGCAACGTTCACCCCGCGGTTCAGGCCCGTCGTGTCGGCGGTAACACCGCGAGACGCATAGGCGGGGGGGACGGTCTTCACACCCTGATCGCTCTCGCGCGCCGCCGTGCTCCAGGGCCAGCCCTCGCTGCTCACCTCCCCTGACACGTAGAAATTGTCCAGGTCGACGAAACCTCGGGCGAGTGCGTGGAAGTTGGGCGTGATTTTCGCGCCGAACTCGGTGATGGCCGGATCCCCGTTGCCCTCGCCGAGGTCCCCCAGTATCTGATCGTAGGTCCGGTTCTCCTTGATGATGTAGATCACATGCTTGATTCTGGCGCGCAGAGCCGCCATGACCTCGAGGTCATGGGGCGCCGCGGCAACGTTGAAGTTGTCGTTGGCCAGGACCTGCTGCGTCAGGGTCGCAAGCTCGTCGTCGGATGGAAGCGGAAAGGTCAGAAAGCCCGCCTTCTCGAGCTGCAGCACGTACTCGTTGCCGGCAAAGGACTGCACCGGATGACCCCGATGATTGACGTTCGCCGGGTTTGGGCCCGGATTGCTGCGGCTGTTCACCACATACAATCTCTGCTGCAAGCGTCCGGCCGCCACCGCCTGCGGATACCATCCCGTGGGGATCAGGCCGATGACCGCGGGTTTCTCTCTGTCGAGCGCAATGACGGCAACGGCATTCATCCCGCCGTTGGTCACGTAAAGACGCCTGCCGTCCGCTGACAGGGCCAGGCTGTTGGGTGCCACGCCCCGGTACTCATAGTGCCGCGGCACCATGCCGGGCGGCGCAAGGGTGCGGATCCGGCCGGTCACCCGGTTGGCGGCGGTATCGATCACGACGACGGCATCGCTGTTGTCACATGCCACGTAGAGGTGTGCCTGGCGCGCATCGAGCAGCATCTTCACGGGGTTTCCACGCAGCCTGATGCGCTTGACGATGCGGGGCTGCGCGGGCCGTGAAATGTCCACCACCTCCACTTCACGGTCGCGTTGGCTGCCGATGTAGGCGGTCGAGCTCCCCTTGACGGATACCCAGAACGGATTCTCCCCGCCCGCGACGCCGTGCGGACCGCCGGACTTTCCGGGCCGGAGGTCGAGCTCCGAGCGCACGGTGTGGTGGACGGCGTCGATCAGCGAAATCGAGTCGTTGAAATAGTTTGCGGCGACGACCTCCCGGCCATCCGCGGTCACGGCGAGGCCCGCCACAGCGGGCGCGATCCCGATACCGTTGCCCGCCTTGTGCCCGAGCTTGATCGGCTGATCGGCCTCCACCCATCGGCTTCCTTTGAGCGCATAGACGTGCACGGCATCGTCGCCCCCGCCGGATACATACAACTGCCTGCCATCCGGCGCGAAGGTGATGCCGGCGAACGTATTCGGCACCTCTATCACCTGCGTCTGGCGAGCGCGGCTCGCGCTCACGTCGTATACGAAGACGTACTCGTTGGAATCTGGCCGGGATTGCTTGCCGGCGGCGTTGTACAGGATGTTGAAGCCGCTGGTGAGAATGACGAGCGTATGCCCGTCGGGACTCAGCGCCTCGCTGATCGCCTGTCCCACGGTGTACTTCGGAAAATCCGTCAGGTGCGGATTGAGCTCGGTGAAATCGGCTCCCGGAGCGGCCCGCGGCGTGACGAATTGCCCGGTCGGAAGCTCGCTTTTCTCCTCGTCCGCGGCGGCGCGGGCCTGCGCGGCACCGATCAGGGTAAGGAGGCAAAGTGCAGACGCTGTGGCCAGGGAACGGAAGCGGCTCGTCATGACAGTGTCCGTCTCGAGGGATGACACTGCAATTTCAATACGGCTCAGCGCAATCAAGAAGGCACGCATGCCTCATGAAAGGGGCGATCCGTCGCAACCGGTCCGCATCGCCATTATTGCGGTGCTCGCAAGGGCGCACCCTGCATTGCATGGGTCGCGGCCCCGTCAGGGTCCCTCCACCTGGTATCCCATTCGCCGCAGCGTCGCCAGCGTTCCGTCGGAGCCCAACAGCAGGTCCATCGATTGCAGCGCAAGCGTCGTGCGATTCTGATCGAGCGCCTGCACCGCGGCGGTCATCCAGTCCTGCTGTGCCTGTGCCACGAGTGCGCGCACACGCGCCGACCCTGACACCGCCTCGAGGCACGTCGCGCGATTGTCGGTATGGGGAACGCGACGCAGCAGCGCGACATCGCCCAGCGCCCAGGCGCGGGCCCTCGCCTGCATGGGGCCGACGTCGGTCTCCAGCCGCGTCACCACGGACTGCAGGCAGGCAATTTCCGCGGAGCGGGGCGTCTCGGTCAGGTCCCGCATGACATCGACCGGATCCTTGACGAGAAGCTTGTCCTGATGGATGGGCACGCCGCCTTGCCTCGCCAGGTCGAGTACCGTCCGTTGGATGTCATTGCGCGGGGTGAGGTCGGAGGAGGTCAGCGCTTCATCGTAGAGCCGCCGCGCCGCGAGGATCGGGCGCAGCCGCTCGATGCGGCGATCGTGCGGCGCGAAGCGCAGCTTGAGCGTGGTGAAGCGCGTATAGAGGGCCGGCGGCAGCACTGCGCTCAGAGGCTGGCGATCCGGATTGGTCTGCGCCTTGCGCCACAGCGCGTAAAGATGCAGCGCGGTGAAAGGATGAAAGCCGATTCCCACCGACGGCCAGGCGGGAATGACCTCCTGCGTCTGTCGCAGAAGCCGCTGGATGTCATCCGTTTGCCAGACCATGCGCTTCGGCAGCGGCGACACGGTGCCGAGCACCCAGAGCACATGGCCGTTCCTGCTGACACGCCAGAGTCTCGGGCCCCGGTACCGGCCGGAGATCACCACCTGGATGGGTGCGACGACCGGGCTTGCGGCATCCGCCTGCGCAGCGGCTGCCGACAGCGCCGGGCAGAAGAGCGCGGCACCCGCAAGGAGAGCGGCCAGCCGGGAGCAGCGCGGCATGTCCATCACGATGGCGCGATTGGCCCTGGGCTCAATTGGTCGTCGGCGGCGCAAGGGGCACTACGCTCGTCGTGCGCTCGTAGATGCGTGTAAAGGTGAATTTGGTTCGGCCGCCGGTGAGCCGCAGCGTCATGATGAGCTTTCCGTCCTTCGACAGGTCGTAGCTCTGGATGACCTCGGCGCCGAACTGCGGCTTGGTGTCGATCACATAGGCGGATTTCTTCCAGCCGGACATCTGCTGCGCATCGCCCTGCTCAGCGGAAATGTCGCTTTGGACGCCGGGCGTGTATCGGTCCGAGGAATCGCCGGAGGTGACCGTGAAGGAGTCGGCGCTCACGCCGATTCTGAGGTAATCGCCCGTCGGCACGTTGGACATCAGCTGATCCACCGCTGACGGACGAAGCGACCCGGCGCCGGCTTCCTCGCCCTCCGGGCCGTATGCCGATTGATTCTGACCCTCTTCCTGCTCGGTTCCCTGCTGGCCCTGCTGCCCCCGCCGCGTGCGCCGGCGGGCGTTTGGCGGGCCGACGGGGCCGCCGGAAGTGTCCTGCGCCTGCCCGCTCTGCATCTTGCGGCGCCTCTGCGCGCTTTGCGCCCGCAAGGTCTCGATCGCCTTGCCCAGATCGTCGCTGTGGACGGGGTCGAGCTTCCAGTCGCCCGCGAGGCGCACGCCCGGGGGTGGCTCCGAGCCGAATCCGCCTCCCCAGGCGCAGCCTGCCAGGAGGGCTGCCGCGACGAGAGCGGTGGCAGGAATCAAACTGACTCGCAGTGACGGCATCGACGGCTCGGGGTGGGGCAATGAGGTGCCGCGGGGTTCGACCGCCGCTAATGCGCCTGAGTTCTCGATGCCGCTGCCCGCGAGGCCAACGCCTCGATGCGCTTCCAATCGCGAGTTGCCAGAGCATCCGGCGGCGACAGCCAGGACCCCCCGGCGCAGAGGACGTTCGGCAGATCGAGGTATGACTTCACGGAATCCTGTGTGATGCCTCCCGTGGGGCAGAAGCACGCCTGCGGGAAAGGTCCCGCGAATGCCTTGAGCATGGCGGTGCCGACCGCCGCGCCGGCCGGAAAGAACTTGAAACAGTGATAGCCCGCCGCCAAGCCCTGCATGAGGTCGGATGCCGTCGCAACCGCCGGCAGGTAGGGGATGGGCGCCGATGCGGCAGCGGAGATCAGGGCGGGAGTCGCGCCGGGTGATATCGCGAACGTCGCGCCTGCGCTCGCGGCAGCTCGCAGATCCCGAGCGGACAGCACGGTCCCTGCGCCCACCGCAATTTCCGGCACTTCGCGCGCGATCGCCTCGATCGCGGCCAGCGCGGCTGACGTTCGCAGCGTGATCTCGACTACGCGGATGCCGCCACGTACGAACGCTCTCGCCAGCTCGGGGGCGAGCTCCGCCTCCTCGATGATGACGACCGGCATCACCGGCGACAACCGTAGGATCCGTTCGATTTCCGCGCTGGGGGGCATGGGCTCCGACTCGAGATATTTTGCTTACACCCGCTATCGTGCAGCAAAATGACGCCATGCGACAGCGGGCGCTGCAAACGGTTCTGCTGGTTCATGCCATCGAGCAGACCGATCTGTCCGGCGATGCCCTGTCGCTCGAGGACCGTGCCCACGCCAGCGGTGAGGCGGCCGATGGGCGTGCGCTTCCCACGGCAGCTGACGCGTCGGCGCCGCTTACCGGTGATTCGGAGCGCTTTCTCGCACGCCGTGCCGATGCCCTGCTGGCATGCCTGCGCGTCCGATCGCCCGGAATCGATCGCGTTCTCGCCGCCGCGGCCGGCCCCAGCAGTCTCGACCGCACGCTTCTGCTGCTCGGATTTGCCCTGGGCTTCGGCATCGCCTTCATCGACGGCGGTCGGATCGACATCTTCGCCTACCCGCTCATCGGCCTCGTGCTCTGGAATCTGATCGTCTACGTCATCCTCATCGTCCGGGCGTTTGAATTGCCAGGGCGGGCCCGGACTGCGCAAACCGCGACAGTCCGCGATGCCGCGGCGGCCCGGCGCGATGGATTCCTCAGGCGGTGGCTGGCGCGGCTCTATGCCCAACGCGTGCGCGCGCGCATCGAAACCCTGATCACTCACTCGATCGGTTTCAACGCGCCACTCGCACCCGGATTGCGGCGCTTCGCGGCGGACTGGTGGGAGGTCGGCCGGCCACTCTTCCGTGAGCGCGCGCGACGCCTCCTGCATATGGCGGCTCTCCTGGCAGCGGTCGGTCTCATGCTGGGTTACGACTTGCGCGGCTGGATGCTGCGTCAAGTGGCAGGTTGGGGCACCACCGTCTTCGGCCCCGCCAGCGCCCATACTGCGCTGGTGACGTTGTACGGCGCTGCATCCGCAGTCTCGGGGGTTTCGATCCCGTCGGCCCACGATATTCAGGCGCTTGCATGGACGGGTGCCACGACTGGCGGCGGACCGGCCGGGCCATGGCTCGTTCTGATCGACTGGACGGCGCTGATCTACATCGTGCTGCCGCGCCTGATCGCGATCATCATCACGACGCTCAGCCTGTGGCGCCACGCAATAACCTTGCGGACACCTCCGTCGTTCGCCGGGTACCTCACCGCAGTGATGCGCCCGCTACCGTCCTCGCCGGATCCCCCGCCGGCCGAATCGAGCGGCTGACCTCACGGCAGCCCGGCTACTTCATGCGGCCGCGCTCTCGAGAAAGCAGAGCCGGCGGCTCCCCGCATCCAGCCGCACCCGCACCCCGAGCGGCACCGGTTGGTTCTCGGCGCCATGGCCTACCGGGAAGCCCGCCGCGCAGGGAAGCCCGGTCCCGAGGGCCAGCTCGCGCAGCACATCGGCGCTCGAGTACTCCGCGTCCTTTTCCTCGCATCCCGTGAAGTCGCCGAGGGCGATGCCGCGTACCTGGCGGAACACGCCGGCCAGCGCAAGATGAGTCCACATCCGATCCAGCCGGTAAGGGCGCTCGCCGACGTCCTCGAGGAGGAGGATCGCGCCCTCGAGCGGCGGTAGAAACGGGGTGCCCAGAAGGCGGGTGAGCACCGACAGGTTGCCGCCGAGGAGCGGCCCTTCCGCCGTGCCGGCGACGTAAGTGTCCGTGCCGGTGAGGTCCGCGGCCGCAGCTTGCGACTCGAGGAGCGCGAAGAGCCGCTCGTGTACCGGCGCAGCGAGCCGCGAGAGCTGCGACAGATTGGGGCCGTGAATGCTGACGAGCCGCTGCCGTTGCAGCAGCTGGTGCAGCGCCGTGATGTCGGAGAACCCGACCACCGGCTTCGCGGCCGGGGCGATGCCTTCGAGTCCCGCGAGCAGCCGCATCATGCCGTAGCCGCCGCGAGCGCAGAAGATGGCACGGCTGCCCCTATCCTCGAGTGCGGCCGCGAGCTCACCCAGCCGCCGCTCATCACGTCCCGCAAGGTAGCGGTGGCGTGTCAGCGCGCCAGGATCGTAGTGGACCTGATATCGCCCGGCGATGATCTCGAGGCCGGCCTCGAACGAGGCACGGTCGAACGGACCCGCCGGCGCGACGGCCGTGACGGGATCGCCGGGCCGCAGCGCGGGGAACGCGTGAAAGCGTGATGGAGAAGACATCGGCAGACGGTGCGACCTTTCCCGGTCGGCATTGTCCGCCAGCGGCGCCGCCAGCTCAATCCGCGAGGGCCTTGAGGTCCCGCAGAAGCGCCGCGCGACCGCGCTCCAGCTGGTCCAGCCGCCGGGCCGCATCGCGCAGCGCGGTGATGTTCTTGATCGGCGCCTCGTGCAGCCGCCGGTAAGTGGTGCGCGCGACCAGCCACTGGCGGGTGGTCGTGGCGTAGCGCGCTGCCAGGTCGCGGCGCTGGGTGACGACGTAAAGAGGGCTGACTTGCATGACGGCCGGAGAATGCCATTCGTTCGTGACGGGCGTGCGACAGTCAGGAGAGCAAACTACGTTCCAGTACATCATCCGGGCATCACTCCAGCGGGTTGGACCGGCGCGAGAGGCGGGCGAACTGGGCCTTGCGCTCGCGCAGCTGCTCGCGCCAGGCCGACAGCATGCAGCCGCCGACCGTTCCCAGCACCAGGGCCAGGACGGAAAGATTGCTGTTGTCCCGCGCGAGCGTGGAGAGCGTGCGCGGCACCGACGTGAGTATTTCTAGGTGCATGTGAAGATCCCCCGTGCGATCTGCGTTGAACATAACACCGTGCTGCCGAAGTCGGGGAGTCTCCGGAACGCGACTTTGCGCGCGTCGTGAAGGAATTTTGACGTGGCTCGCAAACGAAGTCCGGTCAAGCTCGCGTCCCCGCAAAGAGCGGCTGCCGCTTCTCGTCCGAAACTGTCGCGCAACGTCACCAACACCTCCGCGCGCCGCCCGTCTTCCTGACTACCTGCTCGCAGCGTCCTTCACCGCTGGAGCTCCGCGTCCGCCTTCTCGACGCTCTTATCAAACCAGAGAGCGTCTGAATGAGGCCTGAATCCTCACCGCCCGCTCACGCCTGCCGCGCTAGCTTGGGCCCCGCTTTGACCAGGTCGTTGCGGCTCGGCGCCGCAGTCGCCCACCCATTCCCCGGGAGGCTCGAGCCGTGGACATCGTCTTCATTCTCGTGACCGCGGGGCTGTATGCAGCCTCGCACTGGATCGCGTGGGCGATCTCGCGCCTCGGCGGCGGGTCTTGAGCGCCGCGTACCTCGTGAGCGGGGTGCTGGCGCTCGGCCTCTGCGCCTACCTGCTCTACGCCCTGTTCAAGCCGGAGAAATTCTGAAATGGCCGGGCAATCGCCGGGCCTGCTCGCCCTGTACCTCTTCATCGCCCTCGTCTGCGTCAAGCCGCTGGGCCTCTACATGGCCCATGTCCTGGAGCGGCGGCCGATCTGGCCGGTCTGGGCCGGGGGCGGCCTCGAGCGCCTGATCTACCGGCTCTGCGGGATCGACCCCGCCGCGCAGATGCCCTGGAAGCACTATGCGGTGGCGCTCCTCGTCTTCAATGGCCTCGGTACGCTCCTCGTCTACGCGCTGCTGCGCTTGCAGTACTGGCTGCCACTCAACCCGCAGCACTTCACCGCCGTCTCGCCGGACTCCTCGTTCAACACGGCGGTCAGCTTCGTCACGAACACCAACTGGCAGGGTTACGTCCCCGAGTCCACCATGAGCTATCTCACGCAGATGGCCGGCCTCGCGGTGCAGAACTTCCTCTCCGCCGCGACCGGCATCGTGGTGGCGGTCGCCCTCATCCGGGGGCTGGCACGCCATTGCGCCCAGGGCATCGGCAATTTCTGGGCTGATATCACCCGTACGACCCTCTACGTCCTGCTGCCCATCGCGTTCGTGCTGGCCCTCGCCCTCGTCAGCCAGGGTGTGATCCAGAGCTTCAGCGCCTACAGGGATGTGACGATGCTCCAGACCACACAGACCCAGACCCTGCCGATGGGGCCGGTCGCGTCGCAGGAGGCCGTCAAGGAGCTCGGCACCAATGGCGGCGGCTTCTTCAACGCCAACTCCGCGCATCCGTACGAGAACCCGACGCCGCTGTCGAACCTGCTCGAAATGCTGGCGATCATCCTGATCCCCGCCTCGCTCACCTACACCCTCGGGCACATGGTGGGCGATACCCGCCAGGGATGGGCGGTGCTCGGGGCGATGGCCATCCTGTTCGTGGCGCTGTACGGGACCTGTGCCCATTACGAGCAACTCGGCAATCCGCGGATCGCGGCGCTCGGCGTCGACCAGGCCGCGAGCGCGCTGCAGCCGGGCGGTAACATGGAGGGCAAGGAAGCGCGCTTCGGCATCGCCGGCTCGACGCTCTTCGCCACGATCTCGACCGGTACGTCCTGCGGCGCGGTCAATTCCATGCATGACTCGTTCACGCCGCTCGGCGGCTTCGTGCCGCTCTTCAACATGATGCTGGGCGAGGTCGTCTTCGGCGGTGTGGGCACGGGCCTCTATTCGATGCTGATCTTCGCCATCGTCGGGGTGTTCATCGCGGGGCTGATGATCGGGCGCACGCCTGAGTACCTCGGCAAGAAGGTCGAGTCCTTCGAGATGAAGATGAGCGCCATCGCCATCCTGGTGATGCCCTTCATCGTGCTCGTCGGCGCCGCGGTGGCCGTGAGCACCGCGGCCGGCCAGGCAGGGGCCGCCAACCCGGGTGCGCACGGGTTTTCGGAGATCCTCTACGCGTTCACGTCGGCCGGCAACAACAACGGCAGCGCATTCGCGGGTCTCTCGGCCAACACCCTCTTCTACAACACCGCGCTCGGCCTTTGCATGTGGCTCGGCCGCTTCTGGCCCATCGTCGCGGTGCTGGCGATCGCCGGCGCGCTCGCGGCGAAGAAACGCATTCCCGCGACGGCGGGCACCCTGCCGACCCACGGACCGACGTTCATCATTCTATTGATCTGCACCGTGCTGCTCGTCGGCGCGCTCACCTTCGTGCCGGCGTTGGCGCTCGGACCCGTGGTCGAGCATCTGACTCTCCGGGGTGGTGGCTGACATGGCCGCGACGTCGCAGGGCTCTGGACAGGCGGTGTCCATGGAAGCCGGACAGCCGGGGCCGGCGGCTCAGCCGCCTCGATTCGTACGCCGCGGCAAGCTGTCGATGTTCGACCGGAGGCTGATCTGGCCCGCGATCATCGACTCCGTGCGCAAGCTCGACCCGCGCGTGCAATGGCGCAATCCGGTGATGTTCGTCGTGTACATCGGCAGCATCCTGACCACGGGGCTGTGGGTGCAGGCGCTCGCCGGTCGCGGCGAGGCCCCGGCGTGGTTCATCCTGAGCGTTGCGATCTGGCTCTGGTTCACGGTGCTGTTCGCCAACTTCGCCGAGGCGCTCGCCGAGGGAAGGAGCAAAGCCCAGGCGGCGAGCCTCAAGGGGTTGAAGCAGGCGGTATCGGCCAAGCGGCTCGCCACCCCTGCCGAGCGTGGCCGGATCACGCGGGTGAAAGCGGATCAGCTGCGCAAAGGCGAGACGGTGCTCGTCGAGGCCGGCGACCACATTCCAGGGGACGGGGAAGTCATCGAAGGGGCGGCGTCCGTCGACGAGAGTGCGATCACCGGCGAGTCCGCGCCGGTCATTCGCGAGTCGGGCGGCGACTTCTCCTCCGTCACGGGCGGCACGCGCGTGCTCTCGGACTGGATCGTCGTGCGCATCACCGCCAATCCCGGCGAGACCTTCATCGACCGCATGATCGCCATGGTGGAGAGCGCCAGGCGCCAGAAGACCCCGAATGAGATCGCACTCACGATCCTGCTGGTGGCGCTGACTCTCGTCTTTCTTTTCGCGACGGCGACCCTCCTGCCGTATTCGCTCTACAGCGTCGCCGCGACCAAGCTCGGCACGACCGTCACGGTCACAGCGCTCATCGCGCTGCTCGTTTGCCTGATCCCGACCACCATCGGAGGGCTGCTGTCAGCGATCGGCGTGGCCGGGATGAGCCGCATGATGCAGGCGAACGTCATAGCCATGTCAGGACGCGCCGTGGAGGCCGCGGGTGACGTCGACGTGCTGCTCCTCGACAAGACCGGCACCATCACCCTGGGCAACCGCCAGGCCACCGCATTCCTTCCGGCCGGCGGCGTGACCGAGGAAGAGCTTGCGGCGGCAGCGCAGCTGGCTTCGCTCGCCGATGAGACACCGGAAGGGCGCAGCATCGTCGTGCTCGCCAAGCAGCGGTTCAAGCTGCGCGAGCGTGACCTGACCGCGCTCCATGGCACTTTCGTGCCGTTCTCCGCCCACACACGGATGAGCGGTGTCGATATCGGCAGCGATGTCGCGGGGGGTGGCTCGGGAGCCGCGGGGCCGCCGCGCCAGGTCCGAAAGGGCGCGGCGGATGCGATCCAGAAGCACGTGCAAGCGCTGGGTCACCCATTCCCAAAGGCGGTGCTCACCACGGTTCAGGAAGTCGCGCGGCGCGGCAGCACGCCGCTCCTCGTCAGCGATGGCCCGCACGTCCTCGGCGTCATCGAGCTCAAGGACATCGTGAAGGGCGGCATCCGCGAGCGCTTCGGGGAGCTGCGCCGGATGGGCATCAAGACGATCATGATCACGGGTGACAACCCCCTCACCGCCGCCGCGATTGCCGCGGAAGCCGGAGTCGATGACTTCCTGGCGGAGGCGACTCCGGAAGCGAAGCTCAAACTCATCCGCTCCCATCAGGGCGAGGGGCGGCTGGTCGCGATGACCGGCGACGGCACGAACGACGCCCCGGCGCTGGCGCAGGCGGACGTGGCGGTGGCCATGAACACCGGCACCCAGGCGGCCAAGGAGGCGGGCAACATGGTCGACCTCGACTCGAACCCGACCAAGCTGATCGAGGTCGTCGAGACCGGCAAGCAGATGCTGATGACCCGCGGCTCGCTCACCACCTTCAGCATCGCCAACGACCTCGCCAAGTACTTTGCCATCATCCCCGCGGCCTTCGCCACGACCTATCCGCAGCTGAACGCGTTCAATGTCATGCGCCTGGCGAGCCCGTTCTCGGCGATCCTGTCGGCGGTCATTTTCAACGCCCTCATCATCGTCGCCCTCATTCCGCTCGCGCTGAAGGGGGTCAGGTACCGCCCGCTGGGCGCCGCCGTGCTGCTGCGCCGCAATCTTCTGATCTACGGGCTGGGTGGCATCGCAGTCCCCTTCGCCGGCATCAAGCTGATCGACATGGGCCTCGCATGGCTGCATCTGGTCTGACCGAAGCTGCGCCGGACGTTACGCCATGAACACCCTCCTTCGCCCCGCGCTCACTCTTCTCATCGTTCTGACCGGGATCACCGGGATCGCCTATCCGCTGCTCGTGACCGGCGTGGCTCACGTCATCTTCCCGGCAAAGGCCGACGGCAGCCTCATCGTGGTGGGTGGCGAGGCCATCGGATCCCGGCTCATCGGCCAGCCCTTCAGCGATCCGAAATACTTCTGGGGCCGGCCTTCCGCGACCTCGCCCCAACCCGACAACGCGCTTGCCTCCGGCGGCTCGAACCTGGGTCCGCTCAATCCTGCACTCACTGACGCCGTCAAGGTGCGCATCGCCGCGTTGCACGCCGCCGACCCGGGCAATCACGCGCCGGTTCCCGTCGATCTGGTGACGGCCTCGGGGAGCGGCCTCGACCCGGAAATCAGCCTGGCGGCGGCGGACTACCAGGCCGACCGCGTGGCCCGGGCCAGGAGCCTCAACCCCGCCCGGGTGCGGGCATTGATTGCCGCCCACGCAAAGCGTAGCTTGCTCGGCGTGATCGGCAGCCCGCGCGTCAACGTGCTGGAGCTGAATCTGGCGATCGATGCCGAGCGCGGTAACAGATGACTCCCATCGACAGGTGCACGTCGCGGGATACAGGTCCAGGGTTCGCTTTCGGCGAACCCCGTTGAGACCCGCGCGCAGCGCATGAACGATTCCCGGTTGGATCCGGATCAACTTCTCGCTCACGTGCAGGCCGAGGAGGCGCGGGCGCGCCGGGGCCGATTGCGGATCTTTTTCGGCGCCTCGGCCGGTGTTGGCAAGACGTACTCCATGCTCGAGGCGGCACGTGCCGCGCGAGCGTCGGGTACGGAGGTCGTGATCGGCTATCTCGAGCCGCACGGCCGCGCGGAGACCGAGATTCTGGCGGAAGGCCTGGAGCGCCTGCCGACGCTGCCCGTCAGCTATCGCGGCATCGTTCGCCAGGAGCTCAACCTCGATGCCGCGCTCGCCCGCCACCCGGCTGTCCTGCTGGTGGATGAGCTCGCCCACTCCAACCTGGCAGGTGGCGATCCGCCACTGCGGCATCCCAAGCGCTGGCAGGACGTGCAAGAGCTGCTTGACGCCGGCATCAATGTCTGGACCACCGTCAATGTCCAACACCTGGAGAGCCTCAACGACCTCGTCTATCAGACCACCGGCGTACGCCAGCGCGAGACGCTTCCCGACAGCGTATTCGATGAGGCCGATGACATCGAGCTGATCGATCTGCCGCCGGATGACCTGCTCGCGCGGCTCCATGCCGGCAAGGTCTATATCGCAGACGAGGTGGGGACCGCGGTCGAGCGGTTCTTCCGCAAACCGAACCTGATGGCTTTGCGCGAGATCGCGCTGCGTCGAGTCGCCGACCGCGTCGAGGCGGCGGCGCGATTGTTGCAGCCGGAACGTGAACGCGGACGTATCGCGGGCGACCGCCTCATCGTCGCGGTCGGACCCGACGCTCAGGCAGAGCAGCTCGTGCGCGCCGGCAAGCGCATGGCCGACGCACTCGACGCCCACTGGACGGTCGTGTACGTCGAAACGCTCAGGCTGATGCATCTCTCGGACGCCGACCGCAATCGTCGGGTCAGCGTGCTGCGCCTCGCGGAATCCCTGGGCGCGGAGACCGTCACGTTGGACGGGCCTTCCGCAGCCGCGGCGATCATCGAATACGCGCAGATGCGTAGCGCCACGCGAGTGGTCGTTGGGGCGCCGAAGCGCCGCGGCTGGCGCGCGTGGTTGCGCCCGTCGGCGGCGACGCAGCTCCTGCATCATGCGCGTGGCTTCGACGTCGTCGTCATCGCACCCGCCGATAGCTCGATGCCCATCAGGCGACGCGGGTCGCCGGACACCGCCCAGGCAGGTCCCTCACACCCCGTCCGTTGGGATCGATATGGCTGGGGTGCAGGCATCAGCGTTGTCTGCACGCTCCTCACCCTCGGCATGTACCCTCACTTCGAGGCGTCCATCCTCGCCATGGTCTACCTGCTC
>Ga0134126_10005141_pt1 | contig 16341 bp, 9 predicted proteins | sample KB31752_FD_96881 | JGI IMG/M metagenome (GOLD analysis project Ga0134126, IMG submission 96881) | Terrestrial soil microbial communities with excess Nitrogen fertilizer from Kellogg Biological Station, Michigan, USA - KB3-175-2 | ecosystem: Environmental > Terrestrial > Soil > Unclassified ...
ACCCGGACCGCAATCGTGCGTCCGACTCGGACCCGTTGTGTACCGCACCCGAAAGCATTCAGCGACTGAACACCCTCTATGGCGCGGCCATTGCCTTTGAACGGCGTTTCGGCCGCCTGCCGGGCGCCGAACCTGCCGGCGCTCGCCGTGGCAGCCTCCTGACCCCGCCGAGCGGCCACGGCGGCGTTTCAACTTCGAATTTGCGTCGCGAACCGGCCTTCCCCGCCCCCGAACCAAAATCGCTGCGCAAGCGCGTGTTGCTGGCGCTGCTGATCCTGCTGGCGCTGGCCTGGGCGTTGTGGGGGGCGGGCACGATTGCCCAGCAATGACCCGTCGCCTGGCGTCAGCGTGCGCCGCGACGGAACAATACGACCTCTACCGTCTGGATCAGGATCATCAGGTCGAACAACAGATTGTGGTTCTTGACGTAGAACAGGTCGAACTTCAATTTTTCCTCCGCATCCTCTGCGGACGAGCCGTACGGGTACCGCAATTGCGCCCAGCCGGTGAGGCCCGGTTTCACGCAATGGCGCAGCGGGTAGTAGCGGATCCTGGCGTTGAAGTCGTCGACGAACTGCGGGCGTTCCGGACGCGGGCCGATGAAGCTCATGTCGCCGTGCAGCACGTTCCACAGTTGCGGCAACTCGTCCAACCGACCCTTGCGGATGAAGCGGCCCACGCGGGTGACGCGGTCATCGCCCTTGCTCGCCCAGCGCGCAACGCCGTCGCGCTCGGCATCGGTACGCATGCTGCGGAACTTGACCAACGAAAACGGGCGTCCGTGCTCGCCGACGCGTTCCTGCCGGTAGAAGATCGGCGCGCCCGGCCCCGATTCGATGCGGATGGCCAGCGCCACCAGCAACATCAACGGCCACGCGACCAGCAGCACCAGCAGCGCGGCCGTGACGTCGAAAGCCCGTTTGGTCAGGCGCCGTATCGGCGAGGCGTCGAAGCCGTCCGAGAACACAAGCCAGGACGGATTCACCAGGCTCATCTTGATCTGCCCGGATTCGCGTTCGAAGAACGCGGCAAGTTCGGTAACGATCACGCCCGCCTGCTTGCACTCCAGCAACTCGGCCATGGGCAGTCCGCCGCGCCGGTCGTCGGGTCCCACCACCAATTCGTCAACCTGCATCAGGCGCACCCATTCGCGCAACGGCCGATCCGGGCGCAGCACCACGTCGTTCGGAACTGCCACGGGTTCGTCACCCATAGGCACGTAGCCGATCACGCGGAATCCGCGCGAATCGGTGCGCCTGCGCATGCGCTGTGAAATCAGCGCGGCGCGATGACCCGCTCCCATCACCACTACGCGGCGCTTGAACAGTTCGGCGTCCACCACCTGCAGGAACACGAGTCGGAACGCTGTCACCGCCACGAAGCCGGTGGCCCATGCCAGGCCGAGCACACCACGCCCGATGTAGGTCGCAGGCACACCGTAATAGAGGATCAGCAATGCCGAGCCGCCGATGGCAAAGCCGAGGGCCTGGCGAACCAGCAATCCCCGCCAGTTCGCGCGCAATTGATTCTGGTACAACCCCAGCGCGGCCATGCCCAACAAGATCATCAGTGCCACCAGCAGCGCACGCAGCCTCAGGGCGTGACCGAAGACGACCTGATAGCCCGGATCGTTCCAGTAGCGCAGATGTACGGCGAAGAACACGCAGGCGAACAGCAGCAGGAACTCGCAGCCGGCGAGCAGCAGTTGCCAGCGCAAAGCTCGTTGTCTCAGCAGCCTGAACACGACGCGACTCCCGTGCGCTTCCCCGCCGGTGCGGCGCGGAAGCATTTCCATTCATGGATAAAGTGCGTGCCTCGTGTGCGGATCGGCAAAGATCGCATCGGTGCGGCAACATCCGAAGCAGGATCCATGCCGGAGCGGAAGCCGCCATCGGCCAGACGGCGTCCATCCGGCTCAAGATCCTGCCTGGCGGCTGGGCGTCGAGCGCGGCTCAGGGCGGGATGGTTACGGCTGCGTTGGCGATCCGGACCACACCTGGCATTCCCTTCCTCCAGTGCCCCTCTGATTCACGTTTTCGCCGCAGGACCCCCATTGTCCCCCCTCCAGAGGCCTTTTGGAATGCCCTTCGGCTGAAAATCTTGTAGGAGGTTCCCTACACCGACATTGGAACGGGCCGGTATTTCCGCGGTCCGAGCTGGCACGTATCATGCGGAATCCCACCGGTCCCGAGGCGCACCCTGCATGTGTGGAATCGTTGCCGCCGCTGCCCAGCGCGATGTCGTCCCGATCCTGATCGCCGGCCTCAGGGCGCTGGAGTACCGCGGCTACGACTCGGCCGGCCTGTGCGTGCTCGACGGCGCGGGCCTGGAACGCCTGCGCATGCCCGGCAAGGTACGCGAGCTGGAAGCGCTCTATCGCTCGCAGCCAGTGGCGGGCCACACCGGCATTGCGCACACGCGCTGGGCGACCCACGGTGTTCCGAACGAACTCAATGCACACCCGCACGTCTCGCGCGAAGCGGTGGCCGTGGTGCACAACGGCATCATCGAAAACCACGCCGAATTGCGCGAGGAACTCGCGCGTGACGGATACAAGTTCGATTCGCAGACCGACACCGAAGTCATCGCGCACTTGATCCACCACCGCATGTCGCACGGGGACAACCTGCGCGAAGCCGTGATTGCGGCGACGCGACGTCTGCACGGCGCTTACGCGATCGCGGCGATCTCGCGCGAAGAGCCCGGCCATGTGGTCGGGGCGCGCCGCGGCAGTCCGCTGTGCGTGGGCGTCGGCATAGGCGAACACTTCCTGGGTTCGGACGTGCAGGCACTGATCCAGGTCACCCATCGCATCGTGTATCTGGAAGAAGGCGACGTGGTGGAAATCCGGCGCGAAGCGATGCAGGTGTACGACGCGGGCGGCAACGCCGTGACGCGACCGGTACGCGACAGTGAATTGTCGGTGGACGCCGTCGAGCGCGGCGAATACCGACACTACATGCTGAAGGAGATCCACGAGCAGCCGACAGCGGCCGCCAACACGCTGGAGGGCCGCATCAGCGACCACCGCGTGCTGCCCAACATTTTCGGTGTCGACGCCGATGCGCTGCTGTCGAAAGTGAAACGCGTGCAGATCGTGGCCTGCGGCACCAGTTACCACGCCGGTCTGGTGGCGCGCTATTGGCTGGAAGGCATCGCAGGATTGCCGTGCAACGTGGAAGTCGCTAGCGAATACCGCTATCGCAACGTGGTGGTTCCGCCGGACACGTTGTTCCTGGCGGTTTCGCAGTCCGGTGAAACGGCCGACACCTTGGCTGCCCTGCGCGAAGGCAAGCAGCAGGGCTATCTCGGTTCGTTGGCGATCTGCAACGTGCCCGAATCGAGCCTGGTGCGCGAATCCGACCTGGTGCTGATGACGCGCGCGGGCCCCGAAATCGGCGTGGCATCCACCAAGGCCTTCACCACGCAGCTCGCCGCGCTGGCGTTGTTGATGCTGGAACTGGCACGGCTCAACGGCGTGGAGGTGCGCAAGCTTGAGGAATTGACCGCGGAACTGGCGCGCCTGCCGCGCGTGCTGGGTGAGGCGTTGGCGATGGAGCCGGAGATCGCCGAACTGGCGCAGCGCTTCGTGCACAAGCGCCACGCGCTGTTCCTCGGCCGCGGCTCGCAGTATCCGGTGGCGATGGAAGGCGCGCTGAAGCTCAAGGAGATTTCCTACATCCACGCCGAAGCATATCCGGCGGGCGAACTGAAGCACGGCCCGTTGGCGCTGGTGGACGAGGACATGCCGGTGATCGCGGTCGCCCCCAACAATCAACTGCTGGAAAAACTGAAATCCAACCTGGAAGAAGTGCGTGCGCGCGGCGGCGAATTGTACGTGTTCGCCGATGCCGCTGCCGCGCTGCCGCCGGACGGCAATGGACGCCTGCTGCGGGTGGCCACCGGGGGCAACCTGATCGCGCCGGCGGTGTTCACGGTGCCGCTGCAGTTGCTCGCTTATCACGTCGCGGTCTTGCGCGGCACCGATGTGGACCAGCCGAGGAACCTGGCCAAGTCCGTGACCGTCGAATGATCAGCCGATCCCGCGCGCCATCAATACGGCCGCGAACGGGATGATCGCCAGTCCGCACAATTCCACCGCCACCAGTACGCGCATCCAGCGCCATTCGCGAGGGGGAATTTCGAAACGCGCATCGTCGCGGCGATAACGGCGCCAGCGCTGGTAGCTCATGGTCGGGATGATCGAGATCAACCCCACCACCACGAACAACCCGATCAGCGCCTGGAAAGCACCGTTGTGCGTGTAGAACGCCAACGGCTTTGCGCCCAGGAACAATCGGCCCAGGCCGGTCAGCAGCACCAGACCCGCGCTGATGAAGTAGCCCACGTCCGTGCGCACCAGCGTTTCCACGTCCAGCGCCACGCAACCTGCGCGCAGCAGCAACCATTGCCGACCGAGATACCAGGCCAGGAAGAAGATCGACATGAAGTGGGCGTAGGACAGCAACGCGTCGCCGTACATCAGCGGCGCTCCGCCGCGTTGTTGCGGAACGGCAGGGCATCGAGGTCCACGTTGCCTCCGCTCAATATCAATCCGATCTGCATGCCGCGCCAGCGCTCGCGTTGCGCCAGCAATACCGCGAGCACGATCGCGGAAGAGGGTTCCACCGTCTGCTTGAGGTGCGACCACAGCAGGCGCATCGCGGCGAGTATCCGCGCATCATCCACGGTACCGATGTCGACGCCGTGCGCATGCAGCAATGCGAAATCGATTTCGCCGATCGTGGCGCGCAGGCCGTCGCAGACCGTGTCCGGCACGACATCGGTAACGCGTTCCCCGCGCCGCATCGATCGCCAGCCATCGTCGGCGCCGGCCGGTTCGGCAGCCAGCAGCTGCGTGGAGGGCGACAGCGTACGCGCGACGATCGCGGTACCCGACATCAACCCGCCGCCGCCCAGCGGTGCGATCAACAAATCCAGATCCCGCACCTGCTGAAACAACTCCAGCGCCGCGGTGCCCTGGCCCGCGATCACGCGCGGATCGGCGTAGGGATGGATCATCGTCGCGCCGGTTTCGCGGCGGAGGCGCTCGGTGGCTTCCTCGCGCGCAGCCAACGTCGGCGCGCAATGGTGCAGCGTCGCGCCCGCAGCATCGATGTTTGCGAGCTTGGCCCGCACTGCGCCCTGCGGCACCACCACGTGCGCCGGAATGCCGCGGGTGCGCGCCGCCAGCGCCAGCGCGGCGCCGTGGTTACCGGAAGAATGCGTCAGCACGCCGCGCGCGGCCTCTCCGTCCGGGAGCGACCACACCGCGTTGCAGGCGCCCCGGAACTTGAATGCGCCGCCGACCTGCAGGTGCTCGCACTTGAAATGCAGCCGTGCACCTGCGAGCTCGTCGAGCGCCCCATCGCGCAAGACCGGCGTGACGCGCGCGTAAGGCGCGATCCGCGCCGCCGCGGCGCGCACATCGTCCAGAGTGGGGAATTCGAACTCGGTCATGCGTTTTCGAACGCGCACCATACACACATGCGAAACGCCGCGCCAGAGCGCGGTCTGGATGGCGTTCTCGCTACAATCGCGCGATGCGCAACACTTCCGAAAAACACGTCGTCCGTCTCTCCGACTACGAGCCCCCCGCGTGGGCTGTGCCGCAGGTCGAGCTGGAATTCGATCTGGGCGTCGAGGCGACGGAAGTCACCGCACGTCTGCACCTGCAGCGCGGTCCGCGGCGGCAACAGCCCTTGCACCTGGACGGCGAAGGACTGGAGCTGCTGGGAATCAAGCTCGACGGCCGTGAGCTGGCGCGCGCCGAATACTCGCTGGATGCGCGGGGGCTGACCGTATCCGCGGCGCGCGAGGGCAGCGTGCTGGAAACGCGCGTGCGGATCGATCCTTCCGCGAACACCGCGCTGTCGGGCCTTTATCTCTCCGGCCCGCGCGAACGCGGATTCCTGCTGACACAATGCGAAGCCGAGGGTTTCCGGCGCATCACCTTTTTCCCGGATCGTCCGGACGTGCTGGCGAAATACACGGTGACGTTGCGCGCCGACCGCGCCCGTTTTCCGGTGTTGCTCGCGGGCGGCGATCCCGACGGGGCAGGCGAGACACCGGACGGCAGGCACTGGGCGCGCTTCGCCGATCCGTATCCCAAACCTTGTTATCTCTTCGCGCTGGTGGCCGGGCACCTGGAAAAAATCGAACGCGCGTACCGCACCGCAGATGGACGCGATGTAACCTTGCGCGTCTGGGCGGAAAACGACGCGATCGATGGTTGCCACTATGCGATGGACGCGCTTGAACGCGCGATGCGCTGGGACGAGCGCACGTACGGCCGCAACTACGACCTTTCCGTGTTCAACGTCGTGGCGACCCAGGACTTCAACATGGGGGCGATGGAGAACAAGGGCCTCAACGTCTTCAACGCGAAATACCTGCTCGCCGATCCGGAAATCACCACCGACGAGGAATACCGCCACATCGAGGCGGTGATCGCACACGAATACTTCCACAACTGGAGCGGCAACCGCGTCACCTGCCGTGACTGGTTCCAGTTGTCGTTGAAGGAAGGTTTCACCGTTTTCCGCGAGCAGCAGTTCTGCTCCGACGTGCAATCGGCCGCGCTGCAGCGCATCGAACAGGTTTCCATGCTGCGGCGCGCGCAGTTTCCGGAAGACGCGGGTCCCCTCGCGCATCCGGTGCGCCCGGTCGAATACGCGGCGATCGACAATTTCTACACCGCGACCGTGTACGAGAAAGGCGCGGAGCTGGTGCGCATGATCGCGGGCCGGCTTGGGCGCGAGGGCTTTCGTCGCGGCACCGACCTGTACTTCACGCGCTTCGACGGGCAGGCCGCGACGATCGAGGACTTCATCGCCATGCTGGGCGAGGCCAATGGCCTCGACCTGTCGCCGTATCTGGCCTGGTACGCGCAGGCCGGCACGCCGCAGGTGCACGCGCGCGGCGAGTACGACACGTTGGCGCAGCGCTACGCGTTGACGCTGGAGCAATACACCCCGGCGACGCCGAGCCAGCGGAACAAGCAGGCGCTCCCGATCCCGGTGCGTGTCGCGCTGTTTGCGCAGGACGGCACGCGCGTGCCATTGCGCCTGGAGGGCGAGTCCCACCCCGTCGAGGAACACGTGCTGGAATTCGACTCGCAGGAGCGGTTGTTCGTATTCACGAACGTCGCGAGCCAGCCGGTGATCTCGTTGGCGCGCGACTTCTCCGCTCCGGTGCAACTCCACTTCGACTACTCGCCCGGGGAACTGGCGCTGTTGCTGCGCCACGAGTCGGAAGGGTACGACCGCTGGAATGCAGCACAACAACTGGCTTTCGTGGCATTCGACGCGATCCACGCGGGTGCAACGGAAAATCCGGCGCTGCACGCGTGGCTGGAGGCGTTGGCCGAAGTGTTCGCGGCCGGCGAAACTGAACTCGATCCGGCGCTGTTGGCCGAACTGCTGACACCGCCCTCCGCGATCGAACTCGGCGCACGCCACGAACCGCTCGATCCGGATCGCGTGCACGCCGGCCGCGAGAATCTCGAAACGCAATTGGCGCGACGTCTCGGCGATGCATTGACCGCACGATACGAGGCGCTGCACCGGGAAGAGACCGGCTCGCCGGAGGCCGCCGCACGCGCGCGACGGCGCTTGAAGGCGCGCCTCTTGTCGCTGCTGTGGCGTCTCGATGCAGCGACCGGCGCGGCTTTGGCCGCCTCGCAATACCGGAATGCGCGGACCATGACGGATCGCCTGTCGGCACTGTCCTCGCTGGTCCGCGCGGATGCGCACCGCGCGGAGGAAGCACTGCAGGAATTCCGCGCGCGTTTCGAAGGCCAGCCTCTTGCGCTGGATCACTGGTTGGCCTTGCAGGCCCGGATTCCCGCGCACGAAACGCTAGAGCGCGTGCGCATGCTCGGCCGGGATTCCGCGTTCGACCTGCGCAATCCGAATCGCGTGCAGTCGCTGCTGGGCGCGTTCGCCCGCGCCAACCCGGTCGGCTTCCACCGCCCCGATGGCGAAGGCTACCGATTCATTGCGGCGCAACTGGTCCGCATGGACGGCCTGAACCCGCAGAATGCGGCGCGGCTGGCCAAGGCCTTCGAGAATTGGCGTACGCTGGAACAGAAACGTCGCGGCGAAGCGCATTCGACGCTGCTGGAGCTGGAAGGCCGGTCCGGCGTGTCGCGGGACTTGGCGGATATCCTGGAACGGATGTTGGCAGGTGGTACAACGCCTCCGGGCGGTTGACCCGCGTGGCCGCCGTCAGGCGGCCCGGACGGTATGCAGAACCGGCTCCAGCGCGCGTATTTCCTGTTCGATCGCCTTCAATAGTTCCGGATTGGATTGCCCCTGTTCGGACAGGTTTTTGGCTAGCAGTTCCAGCCGCCCCTGTTCCATCCACGCGTCATGTTGCTGACGCACTTCATCCCAATCCGACCTGCCCCCCGTGAGCATGTTCATGATGCGTCCTCGAATGCGTTTTGTTGACCTGCTGCACAATGCGTACCAGCGCGCAACGTGACGAACTTCACCAAATGCACCGTCCAGGCAGCAGCGCGCCGCGGAGCGTGTCAAACTGTGCACGTTCCGAACTCTTTAACACACCATTTAACCGAGCCGGGCGATACTTGCACGCACGCTCCGCTCTGGATGCAGATGGCGCTTCGCTTGTTGTTGTAGGCTTGCTTCACCGGTTCCACGCTTCTGGCGCCCGGCACACGGTCTTCTTGGATTCCCCCTGTTCCTGACGACCGCCGGGCGCCAGTCCTTTTACGGACGCGTTGCCCGACACTCTTCAGTGCGTCTCCCGCCGGCGCGCGATCGGCCCCTGACCTCCGATCTCAGCGCGCTCGCGTAACGCCACATGCGCCGGCGGGAGTTGCGCGAAGGAAAGATGCAGGGTGCGTGCCAATCCGCCCGACGTCGGCCCTCGGCTAAAATGGCGCGATGAATTTTTACGATGTCATTGTCGTCGGAGGGGGCCACGCCGGGACCGAAGCCGCGCTCGCGGCCGCCCGATGCGGCGCGCTAACGCTGCTGCTGACGCACAGCGTCGAAACCATCGGCGCGATGAGCTGCAACCCGGCCATCGGCGGCATCGGCAAGGGGCATCTGGTCAAGGAGATCGATGCGCTGGGCGGCGCGATGGCGCACGCCGCCGATCGCGCCGGTATCCAATGGCGCACGCTCAATGCCTCAAAAGGCCCCGCGGTGCGCGCGACGCGCTGTCAGGCCGATCGGGCACTGTATCGCGCCGCGATTCGCCGTCTGGTGGAAACGCAGCCGAACCTGCAGGTATTCCAGCAGGCGGTCGACGACCTGATCATCGAGAACAACCGGGCCGTCGGCGTCGTCACGCAGATGGGTTTGCAACTGCGCGCGCGTTGCGTGGTGCTGACCGCCGGCACGTTCCTCTCCGGCAAGATCCACATCGGATTTGCGAATTACCCGGGCGGCCGCGCGGGCGATGCGCCGGCCACCACGCTCGCGCAGCGTTTGCGTGAATTGCCGCTGGGCGCGGACCGGTTGAAGACCGGCACGCCGCCACGGATCGACGGCCGCGGCATCGACTATTCCGCATTCACCGAACAGCGGGGTGAAGATCCCTCGCCGGTGTTCTCGTATCTCGGATCGCGCGATGAACATCCGCGCCAGGTGTCGTGCTGGATCACCCATACCAGCGAGCGCACGCACGAAATCATCCGCGCGGCGCTGGATCGTTCGCCGCTCTACACCGGCAAGATAGAAGGCGTCGGTCCGCGCTATTGCCCGTCCATCGAAGACAAGGTGGTGCGCTTCGCGGAGAAAGCGTCCCACCAGATCTTCATCGAACCGGAAGGTCTGGAAACGAAGGAGGTCTATCCCAACGGCATTTCCACTTCGCTGCCTTTCGACGTGCAGCAAGAACTGGTGCATTCGATCCGCGGTTTCGAGCACGCGCACATCACACGACCGGGCTATGCGATCGAGTACGACTACTTCGATCCGCGCGGGCTGCGCCCGTGGCTTGAAACCAAGGCCATCCCGGGTTTGTATCTTGCCGGCCAGATCAACGGCACGACCGGTTACGAAGAGGCCGCCGCGCAAGGCTTGCTCGCGGGTTTGAATGCCGCGCGCGCGTCGAAGGAGCGGGCACCGTGGTGGCCGCGGCGCGACGAAGCGTACATGGGCGTGCTGGTGGACGACCTCACGACCAACGGCACGCTCGAACCGTATCGCATGTTCACCTCGCGCGCGGAATACCGGTTGCATCTGCGCGAAGACAACGCGGACGTGCGGTTGACCGAGAAAGGGCATGAACTGGGCGTGGTACCGCGCGAACGCTACGACGCCCTCCGCCGAAAGCGCGAAGCGGTCGAACGCGAAACCCGGCGCCTCCGCGAACTGCAGGTCGCGCCCGCCAACGCGCGCGGCATGGCGCTGGCGAATTCATCGGCGATCACGCTCAGCCGCGAATGCAATGCACTGGAACTGTTGCGGCGGCCGGAGCTGGATTACGCCACTCTCGCCGCGATCGAAGGCTTCGGCCCGCCACTGCAAGATGAAAGTGCGGCGCTTCAAGTCGAGGTGCAGGCGAAATACGCGGGCTATCTCGAACGCCAGCGAGAGGAAATCGAACGCGTGCAGCGGCACGAAGCGACCCCGATCCCGCAACAATTCGACTACGATTCGGTCCGCGGCCTGTCGGCCGAGGTGCTCTCCAAACTGAAGCGCGTGCGACCGGAAACCATCGGCCAGGCCCAAAGGATCAGCGGCGTCACCCCTGCCGCGATCTCTCTGCTTCTGGTGCATTTGCGGCGGCAGCGCAAGGCTGTCGCGTAGATTGCCCACGGGCATGGCCGGATTCAAACGCTTGTATTAATCTAGCCCCGCCTCTTCCGGTAGTGGGAACAAAATCATGCCGCGTATCCGACTGCTCGCCGGTGCCGTCGCACTGGCCATCACCGGCAGCGCCGCTGCCGCTCAATTCGATGCCGTGGTCGTCTTCGGCGACAGCCTGAGTGACAACGGCAATCTTTCATACGCTGAAGAATTGCCTTTCGCGCCCACGCGCTTCACCACCAATCCCGGGCTGGAAGCGATCGAACACGTATCGGATTATTACGGTATTGCGTTGACGCCTTCGCTCCTCGGCGGCACCGACTTCGCTTTCGGCGGCGCCGGCCTGATCAACAACGCGCCCGGTACGCCGCCCACGGTTCCATTGCTTTCGCAGCAGTTGCAGATGTATCTCGGCGCCACTGGCGGCAAGGCGGATCCCAACGCGCTGTATGCGATATGGGGTGGCGCCAACGATGTGTTCTACAACGTCGCGCTGTACCAGGGAGGCGCGATCACGCAGGACCAGTTGCAGGCCAACCTGCAGGCCGCGGCACAAGCCGAACTGGGCTTGATCGCGCAGCTCGGCGGGGCGGGCGCCAAACGCGTGATCGTGTTCAACCTGCCGGACATCGGCAAGACGCCCGAATCGCTGGCGGGAGGATCTGCCGCCAGTGCGCAGGGTACCGGCCTATCGATCATCTACAACAGCACCTTGAATGCGGGGCTGGCGCAGACCGGCGTGGACATCATCCCGATCGATACGTTCGGTTTGCTCGATGAAGTGATCGCCGATCCGTCGCGCTATGGATTCACGAACGTGACAGATGCTGCCTGTGGACTGACATCGTCGTCACTGGCGTGTGGTCCGGAGGGCTCCGGTCTGCCTTACACCTACGCACCAGACACGGATCAAACCTGGCTGTTCGCCGACGGCGTGCACCCCACCGCTGCGGCGCACGCGCTGCTCGGGGAATACGTGGTATCCGTGATCCAGGCGCCGGGGCAGCAATCGCTGCTGGCCGAGGCGCCGCTGTATGTCAGCGATTCCGTCAGCCGCGGGCTGCGCAATCAGGCCCTGGCAGGCATGAACCAGCCGAGCCAGGGCGTTCGCTGGTTCGCCGACTACGACTATGCACAGCAGAAACTGGATGCCACCGAGAACACGCCACGCAGCGACAACAACCAGAACACGCTCACGGTGGGAGCAGACGTGCACCCGGACGAACACGTCAGCGCCGGATTGGCGCTGAGCGGCGCCCACCAGGACGCCGGCTTCGCCAACGATGCCGGCGGTTTCAAGCTGGACGAATACCTCGTTTCAGCGTACGCGATGTACGGCTGGGACCAGGGTTACCTCGGTGCAATCGGCAGCTTCGGGAAATTGAACTACGGCAACATCGATCGCAATATCGTTCTGGGCGAGGCGTTGCGTCAGGAAAGCGGATCCACTTCCGGCTCGCATGTGTCGCTGACCTTCACCGGCGGCTGGCTGTTCGGCTCGGATGCGCTGCACACCGGGCCGTTCGCGGATCTGGGTTACCAGCGCGTACGCGTAAGCGGCTTCGCCGAGAACGGCGGCGACAGCACGGCGATGACCTTCGATCGCCAGGAACGCGAAGCCCTCATCGCGACCCTGGGCTGGCAAGTGATCGGCAACTGGCAGGCCGGCGCCGCGATAGTGCATCCTTATGCGCAGGTTGCCTGGAACCACGACGGCAAGGCCGATCCGCGCGAAGTGCGCGCGGGCCTGGTGGACATGCCCGGCACATTCGGGATGCCGGGCTTCACGCCGGACGACACCTGGGGCAGCGCGGGCCTTGGCCTGAGCGCGCAGTTCAATCCGGCATTCTCGGGCTGGATCGGCTACGAAGGCCGCTTCTCCGACGCCAACCAGCACATCAACAGCTTGAACCTGGGTGCGAAGCTGATGTTCTGAGTGCTCTTCCCGGGAAGTGCGTCGATGGGTGGCGCCTTGGACTTTGTTGATCCGGATACCACCTGGCGTACGGTCGCCATGTTCGCCAAGCGACCACGGACGACGGCAAAGAAAAAAACCGCGCATCGAGCGCGGCTTTTTTTCTTCGGCGAGCGCGCTTCAGTGCTTCTTCTTGTTGAACTTCTTGTACAACGCCTCTGCCTGATCGTGCAGCGCGCTGGCGGCGTCGTGCGAGAGCTCGCTGGTCTTGCCGTTCTCGTCGTGCTGCTTCAGCACCAGCTCGCCGTTCTCGTCCCAGCCCGCGCGGTCGGTTGAGCTGAGCGGCGCGCCTTTCTTCGGGCTGGTTTCCTGCACCACGACCCAAGGCTGGCCGTTCTGGTAGGCGTAGTCCGTGCTCGTATAGTTTCCCTTGTCGCCCTTGTCCACCAGCTCGCGGATGAACTCCACGCCGTTCTTGTCGGAAAACACCTGCCAGCCGCGCGAAGCCTGGTCATTTGAGGCCGTGCCCTGCGTCATCTTCATGCCGCCGATGCGGCTCTGCGCCGTCTTGAAATCCGACAACATCTTGTCGGCAGCGGTCGGCTCGGCCACCAGTTGCAGATTGACGTTGGCGGGCGCGCCGTGCGTCAGCACCGGCGTTTGCAGCGTGGTCGAATAGACGCGACCGTCGTTCTCCATGCTGGCCTGCAACACGTAGATGTCCGACGCCTTGATCTGCTTGGGATCGAAGCCGATGTTGAATTGCTGCGGCATCTGCGGCGGTGCGAAAGACTGGCTGTTGACCGGTACGCCCGGTTGCTGGGTCACGTCCATCAAAGTCAGGTCGAGCTTGGCCTGCGGCGCGACCTGGACAGCCGGATCCGCGAGGCCCACCGTTCCGGTAACGGCGCTCGGCGCCGGTGCCTGGGGAGCCTGGGTCGTACTGGCGGCGTTGCCGTCGTCGTTGGACTGCCCGCTGCAGGCGCCGAGCAGGAGCCCGGCGATCACCAGAGGCAAAGCTAGCTTGCGCATGAGGATTCCTTCTGGTTCAGCGGAAAGCGCGCACAGGCGTCGAGCCGGTAATGCTACCGGGCGCGGCAGCGCGGCGAAAGGCCGGGATCGGGATCGCCCTTCGACGATTCCCCGGCTAGCGCAGGAAACGTCAATCGATGATTCACTAGAAGAAAACACGGATATTCGGAACGCCCGTGGTATGAAGCCGGCGGCGCAGCGGCCGCCGGCCCCACTCCACTCCCCAATCCTGCTTCTCCCTGAAGCTAAAGAAAAGTTAACCAGACGTCAAGCCGCCCGAGACGGACAAGTTGCTTCCCCGTTAAAGCTGCGTTATGTTCCGCACACCTGCGCGCGGGAGAGGTGCGCAGCTCCCGCAGGATTCCTCTGCATAAACGGATTTATGCGGCCGGGCCGGACCGGCAGGAAACCATCGCAGTTCGCACGATCGACACAAACCCCGGGGAGTATTCCGAATGAATCGCAAAATTCTGGCCACCGCCATCTGCGCGGGGCTGTTCATGACCGGTGGCGCATGGGCGCAGGACAACAGTGCTCAGCCGCAAGATCAATCAGCGTCGGCGCAGCCACAAGACAAGCAGGAGAAGAAGACCCTCCAAGCCGTCGTGGTGACCGGTTCGCTGATTCCGCAGGCGGAAATCGAAACGGCGTCCCCGGTGATCACTATCACCTCCAAGGACATCGAAACGCAGGGCTTCAAAAACGTCTATGACGCGTTGAAGTCGCAACCGGTATCGACCGGCTCGGTGCAGGATTCGCAGTTCACCAACGGGTTCACCCCGGGTGCCAATACGATCAGCTTGTTTGGCCTGGATCCGGGCTTCACCCTGATCCTGATCAACGGTCACCCGCTCGCCGATTATCCGCTTCCCTACAACGGAACCGGCAATTTCGTCGACTTGGCGACCATTCCGACCAGCGTCGTCGACCACATCGACATCCTGTCCGGCGGACAATCCTCGCTGTATGGTTCCTCCGCGATCGCGGGCGTGATCAACATCGTCCTGAAGAAGCACATGGAAGGAGTCGATCTGAGTTTCCGCGGCGGTGGCTACTCCGAAGGCGGCGGGCAGAACGAACGGTTCACCCTGTCCGGCGGCAACACCGTCGGAAAGCTGGACATCAACTACGCCCTCCAATTGGATAATCAAAATCCGATCTGGGCATCCCAGCGTTCGTTCATGGATTCGTATTTGGATGCTCCGAATGGCGATGGCGCGGCTTCGCGCAACTTCCTGCTCGCGAGCGCGTTCGGAACGCCCGATGGAAACTACATCGATCCCGGCGCGGCACAATGCGACCCGTTGCATTATCTCGACGGCGGCACAGTCAATTACAACTATCGTGCAGGTCATGGCTACTACTGCGGCAGCTATGACCAGCCCGGGTACGCCACGATCCTGAACGAGAACAAGTCCGCGAACGGATTCCTCAACCTCAACTATCACCTCAACGACAACACCGAACTGTATTCGGAAATCCTGTACAGCTACAGCAAGCCGAAATTCAGCAGCGGCCCCTACCTGTTCACGTATTACAACCCGGCGCTGGCCAATTCCGGAAATGCCTATGCGCAGTATTTCTGGGCCAACAATGCCAAGCAGAATCCGTTCGGGTACTACGGCATCCCGGGCGACCTGGAACTCGCCCAGCGCATTTTCACGCCAGAAGAGGTGGGCGGACGCGGTGGAGCGATGACCACGGTCATCACCAAGCAATACAACGCCAACTTCGGCATCCGCGGCAACTTCGGCCAATCGGACTGGGGTTACGACGCGTATTACAACCGTTCACAGGTCAGCACCTCTTCGTCGCAGCGCTGGCCGCTGAACAAGCCGATGCAGGATTGGTATCTGGGCCAGCAGCTTCCCGGCAGCGATCCGCTGGGTTACGGCTTCCCGGTGTACAACATCAACTACGATCACTTCTACACCCCGTTGACGGTGGCGCAGTACGATGCGATGTCCGACTTCGTCAAGAGTCAATCCATTTCCTGGCAGCAGAACGCCACTGCCGTTTTCACCAACACCAACCTGTTCAATCTCCCGGCGGGCCCCGCGGGTTTCGCCGGAGTCATCCAGTACGGCAACCAGGCCTTCAACAATCCCGTCGATCCGCGTCTCGCCAACGGCGAGTTCGTCGGCCTGACCGGGACCGCAGGTTCCGGCAGCCGCAAGCACGGCGCGATCGGTGCGGAACTGCGGGTTCCGCTCTTCAGCATGCTGACCGCCGACGCTTCGGCACGTTACGACCGGTATGACTCCGGCTTCCGCACCGACGCCAAGCCCACGTACAAGCTGGGGTTGGAATTCCGCCCGTGGGATTCACTGTTGTTGCGCGCGACCTACGCGACGGCATTCCGCGCGCCGGACATGGAGTTCCTGTTCGCCAAGAACAGCGGTTTCTACACCACTGGAACCGACTACACCTTGTGTCGTGAGCAAAACCCGTGCGTCACGTCCTTTGGCGAGTGCAACAGCTACGCCGAAAGCGTGTTCGGGCGCAACAACGGCAATCCCGACTTGAACGACGTCAATTCCAAGTCCTTCGGATATGGCGCCGTATGGTCACCGACCCACAATTTCAACGTGAAGGTCGACTACCAGC
>Ga0134126_10005142_pt1 | contig 16340 bp, 12 predicted proteins | sample KB31752_FD_96881 | JGI IMG/M metagenome (GOLD analysis project Ga0134126, IMG submission 96881) | Terrestrial soil microbial communities with excess Nitrogen fertilizer from Kellogg Biological Station, Michigan, USA - KB3-175-2 | ecosystem: Environmental > Terrestrial > Soil > Unclassified ...
CAATACCGACAAGCATGCGGCGACCGTGGCGCTCACCGACCGCGGCACCTACGTCCTCGGCCTCGCCCCGTCGGAGATCACCTTCCCCGAGGAGGATACCGAAGAAGTCAACGTCTCCAACCTGCCGACCATCTATCGCGCCATCTGGGAGACCGCGCGCAAGCACGATATTCCGGACGACGTCACCAAGCGCATCGTCGCGATGTATGCCTACGACATCGACCTGACGCGCAAGATCACGCCCGGCGATTCCATCGAAATCCTCGAGACCGAGAAGGACCAGCAGGGCAAGCAGGACCTGCTCTATGTCGGGCTGAAACTCGGTTCTACCGTGCGGCAGTTCTACCGCTACCGCACCGACGATGGCGCCGTGGACTTCTACGACCCGAACGGGGAAACCGGCAAACGCTTCCTCGTGCGCCGGCCGCTCGAAGGCGGCGGCAGCCTCTCGAGCCGCTTCGGCTGGCGTGTCCATCCGATCTTCCACACCCGCCTGCTGCACACCGGCGTCGACCTCGCGAGCCCGACCGGAACGCCGATCTATGCCGCCGGCGACGGCGTGGTGGAGCACGCGAGCTGGGAGAGCGGCTACGGCAATTTCACGCTCATCAAGCACGTGAACGGCTACGAAACCGGCTACGGCCACCAGAGCAAGATCATCGTCAAGGTGGGCCAGACGGTCCGGCAGGGCCAGCTCATCGGCTATGTCGGCTCGACCGGCAACTCGACCGGCAGCCATCTCCACTTCGAGATTCGCATCAACGGCAACTACGTCGATCCGCTGAGCGTGAAGCTGCCGCGCGACCACGCCCTGCCGGCGCAGGACGACGAGGATTTCAAGCAGACCACCGCGCAGATCGACGATCTGATGAAGCGTGACGGCACGGCCGCCCCGACCCAGGTCGCGGCGGCATCGACGCCCTCCGCCGCGTCGACCACCAACGGCTGAGGCTTATTCGCGGGGCTCGTAGACCGCGAACTCGGCGCCGCCGGGCTCGCGGAAAAAGAAGCGCTGACCGCCCGGATAGTCGTATGTCGCCCGCGTAATCGTGCCGCCGGCCGCACTCACCGCCTGCGCGGCTTTGGCGATATCGGCCGTGCGGATCACGCCGACCGGCGCTGCGCTCTTGTCGCTCGGATCGGCATTGATGCCCCACAGCAGGCCGGCGTCGCGCACCTCGGTATAGCTGCCGCCATAGTCGACCATCGACCAGCCGAAGACTGTGCTGAAAAAGGCCCGGCTCCTGGCCGTGTCGGCGGACGGGATCTCGAAATAGTCGAGCGTGTAGTCGGGCATGACAGCCTCCCGGTTGTTCTTGCTTTGTTCTATAGCAAACACCTGAGACGGGAGCAAGGACCGGGGCGGCGCGCCGCCCCCAAGACGTCCCTAGACCGCCAGTCCGTCCTCGATCGGCCCCAGCGCGTCGAGGCCGCGCTGCTTGAGCAGCCCGGCGATATCCGGGTCGCGGCCGCGGAACAGCCGGTAGGCCTCGGCGAAATCGCGGGTCCCTCCCGCCGAATAGACATAGGTATAGAGCCGCTGTGCCGTCGGCGGATCGAACGGGTCGCCGGCCTCGTCGAAGGCCGTGAAGCCGTCGGCATCGAGCACCTCGGACCACAGGTAGCTGTAGTAGCCGGCCGAATAGCCGTCGCCCGAAAAGATGTGCAGGAAGTGCGGGCTCGCATGCCGGAGCGCGATCTGCGGCGGCATGCCGATGCGCTCGAGGGTTTCGCGCTCGATGCTGTCGGCATCGATCGGCTCGCCGGCCGGACGCGTGTGATAGGCCATGTCGAGCAGCGCCGAGGACAGCATCTCGACCGTCTCGAAGCCGGTGTCGGCGGTGCGCGCCGCCTGCATGCGGGCCAGCAGCTCCTCCGGGATCGGCGCCCCCGTCCTGTAGTGCGTGAGTCGCGCCAGGACCGGGGCCGCCTCGAGCCAGTGCTCGTAGAGCTGGCTCGGCAGCTCGACGAAATCGCGCACCGTGCTGGTGCCCGAAAGGCGCGGATAGGTCACATCGGACAACAGGCCATGCAGTCCGTGGCCGAACTCGTGGAACACCGTTCGTGCTTCGTCGCGCGACAGCAGCGCCGGCTCGCCCTCGGGGGGCTTGTTGAAATTGCAGGTGTTGACGATGATCGGCAACACCTCGCCGCCGAGCTTCTGCTGGTCGCGGAACGAGGTCATCCACGCGCCGCTGCGCTTGCCCGGCCGGGCGAAATAGTCGCCGTAAAAGAGGCCGATGGTCTTGCCGCCGCGCTCGACGGTCCAGACGCGCACGTCCGGATGGTAGCCGACAATGTCGGGCCGCGGCGTGAAGCTCACGCCAAACAGCCGGCCGGCGGTGTAGAAGGCGGCGTCGATCACCCTATCGAGCTCGAGATAGGGCTTGATGGCGCTCTCGTCGAAATCGTAGCGCGCAAGCCGGAGCTTTTCGGCGTAGTAGCGCCAGTCCCACGGCTCGAGACTAGCCGATGCGCCTTCGGCATCCATGAGGCCCTGCAGCGCTTGCGCGTCGGCCTCGGCGCGTGCCCTGCCGCGCACCCAGACTTGTTCCAGGAGGGTCTGCGCCGCTCCGGGCGTCTTGGCCATGGTATCGGCGAGCTTGTAGTCGGCATAGGTCGCATAGCCGAGGAGGCCGGCGAGCTCGGTGCGCAGCGCCACGATCTCGGCAATGATCTTGCGGTTGTCGTGGGCATTGCCATTGCGCCCGCGGCTGACGAAGGCCCGCCAGATCTTCTCGCGCACGCTGCGGTCGTTCGCATACCGCAGCACCGGCTCGACACTCGAGCGCGAGGTGGACGCGGCATAGGGTGCATTGAGCTTGCGATCGCGCGCCAGCTCCGCCGCTGCCGCTTTCGCGTCGGATGGGAGGCCGTCGACCTCGGCCTCGGTCAGGGCGAAGACCACCTCGTTCTCGTCGCCGAGGACGTTCTGCGCGAACTCGGTGGCGAGCACCGCGAGGCGCTCGCTGATCTCGGCGTAACGCGCGCGCTGCGCATTGGTGAGCTGCGCCCCGGCGCGAACGAAATCCAGGTGGTAGCGTTCGAGCACGCGACGCTGCTCGGCATCTAGGCCCAGCCTGTCGCGTTCACGATGGAGCCGGTCGATGCGCGCGAAGAGCTTCGCGTTGAGAAAGATGTCGTTCCAGTGCCGCGTCACGACCGGCGCCATGTCGCGCTCGACCGCCTGCAGCTCGGCATTGGTGTTGGCCCCGGCGAGCTGCGAGAACACCATGTCGACGCGCCGCAGCGGCCTGCCCGCAAGCTCCAGCGCCGCGATGGTGTTGTCGAAGCTCGGCGCCTCGGAATTGCCGGCGATCTGGGCAATCTCCCCGGCGTGCTGCGCCAGCGCCTCCTTGTAGGCGGGCGCGAAATGCCCGGTCTCGATGGCATCGAACGGCGGCACGCCGAACGGCGTGTCCCAGGTCTCGAAGAAGGGATTGGTCATGCGCTGTCCTGCAAACGAAAGGGGCGGCCGCGCGGCCGCCCCTCGATGATGTAAGCTGTCAGGCCGCGGCCTTGGGCGAGATGATCTCGCCTTCGAGCTCGGGCACCAGCATGAGGCCCGCATCCCCGGCATCGACATTGACGGTCTGCCCGTCGGTGACGTCGCCGGCAAGGATCGCCTCGGCCAGCCGGTCCTGCACCTCACGCTGGATGACCCGCTTCAGCGGACGCGCACCGTAGGCGGGGTCGTAGCCCTCGCGAGCCAGCCACTCCTTGCCCTTCTCGGTGAGGTTCAGGGTGATGTCGCGATCCTTGAGCAGTGCGCCCAGCCGCTTGAGCTGGATGGCGACGATGTCGCTCATGTGGATGCGCTGCAGCCGGTGGAACAGGATGATGTCGTCGATCCGGTTGAGGAACTCCGGCCGGAACGCCGCTTTCACCGCATCGAGCACCTTGCCGCGCACCAGTTCGACCGACTCGTCCTCGTTGAGCGCCACGAGGAATTCCGACCCCAGGTTCGAGGTCATGATGATGATGGTGTTGCGGAAGTCGACCGTGCGGCCCTGCCCGTCCGTCAGGCGCCCATCGTCGAGCACCTGCAGCAGGACGTTGAACACGTCCGGATGCGCCTTCTCGATTTCGTCGAACAGCACCACCTGGTATGGCCGGCGACGCACGGCTTCCGTGAGGACGCCGCCCTCGTCATAGCCGACATAGCCCGGAGGGGCGCCGATCAGCCGGGCCACCGAGTGCTTCTCCATGAACTCGCTCATGTCGAGGCGTACCATCGCGTGCTCGTCATCGAACAGGAACTCCGCGAGCGCCTTGGTGAGCTCGGTCTTGCCGACGCCGGTGGGGCCGAGGAACATGAACGAGCCGATCGGCCGGTTCGGATCCTGCAGCCCTGCCCGTGAGCGGCGCACCGCGCGGGACACGGCAGCGACTGCCTCTTCCTGGCCGATGACGCGCTGCCCGAGCGCACCTTCCATCGACACCAGCTTTTCGCGCTCGCCCTCGAGCATCTTGTCGACTGGAATCCCGGTCCAGCGGCTCACCACCTGCGCAATATCGCTGGCGGTCACCGTCTCCGACACCATATCGGAGCGGGCGGCGCCGTTGGCTTCCGCGTCCTTGATGCGCTTTTCGAGACCCGGGATGACGGAATAGGCAAGCTCGCCTGCCTTGGCGAAATCGCCCTGGCGCTGCGCCACTTCGAGCGCGCTGCGCGCGGCATCGAGCTCTTCCTTCATCTTCTGGGCGCCCTGCACACGCTCCTTTTCGCTGAGCCACTTGGACGACAGCGCCTGCGCCTCGTCCTCGAGGCCGGCCAGATCGTGCTCGAGCTTTTCGAGCCGCTGCTTCGAGGCTTCGTCCGGCTCCTTCTTCAGCGCCTCGCGCTCGATCTTGAGCTGCATGATGCGCCGGTCGAGCTCGTCGAGTGCCTCGGGCTTGGAATCGACCGCCATGCGCAGCCGCGCCGCCGCCTCGTCCATCAAATCGATGGCCTTGTCGGGCAGGAAGCGGTCCGCGATGTAGCGGTTGCTGAGGGTCGCCGAGGCCACGATCGCGGAATCCGAGATGCGGATGCCGTGATGGAGCTCGTACTTCTCCTTGAGCCCGCGCAGGATCGAGATGGTGTCCTCGACCGTCGGCTCGGAGACGAACACCGGCTGGAAGCGACGGGCAAGCGCTGCGTCCTTTTCGACGTGCTTGCGGTACTCGTCCAGCGTCGTTGCGCCCACGCAGTGGAGCTCGCCGCGCGCCAGCGCCGGCTTCAGCAGGTTGCTGGCATCCATGGCGCCATCCGTTTTGCCCGCGCCCACGAGCGTGTGCATCTCGTCGATGAACAGGATGATCTTGCCTTCGGACGCGGTGATCTCGTTGAGCACGGCCTTGAGCCGCTCCTCGAACTCGCCGCGATACTTCGCGCCGGCGATCAGTGCGCCGAGGTCGAGCGCCAGCAGCGACTTGCCCTTGAGCGATTCGGGCACGTCGCCGTTGACGATGCGGATGGCGAGGCCCTCCGCGATGGCGGTCTTGCCGACGCCGGGCTCGCCGATCAGCACCGGGTTGTTCTTGGTGCGGCGGGAAAGCACCTGGATGGTGCGGCGGATTTCCTCGTCGCGGCCGATGACCGGGTCGAGCTTGCCGTCGCGCACCGCCTGGGTGAGGTCGCGCGAATATTTCTTGAGCGCGTCGTACTGCGACTCGGCCGAAGCGGAGTCGGCGGTGCGGCCCTTGCGGATCGATTCGATTGCCTGGTTCAGCGCATTGGCAGTGACGCCGGCCGACGACAGGATCTTGCCGGCGTCCGTGTCCTTGTCGATCACCAGCGCCAGGAGCAGCCGCTCGACAGTCACGAAGCTGTCACCGGCCTTCTGCGCCGCCTGCTCGGCGGTCTCGAAGACGCGCGCCATTTCGCGGCTCAGATAGACCTGGCCGTTGTCGCCCGAAACGACGGGGATTTTTTTGAGGGCGGCTTCGACGCCGGCGCGAACCGCCTTGCTGTCGCCGCCGGACCGGTCGATCAACCCGGAGCCGAGCCCCTGGTCGTCGTCCATCAGGACTTTCAGAAGATGCACCGGGGCAAACTGCTGATGGCCGCGCCCCAGGGCCATTTGCTGCGCACTCTGGATGAACCCGCGCGCCCGCTCGGTGTATTTTTCGATATTCAAGGCAACTCTCCTTTTGCCACGGCCTCCCATCCGCGAGGGGCATGGGTTGGACCGCTGGAAGCGTTGATTTGGGAAACGCCCGCTGGGCGGCACGTTTCCCGACTTCTGCGCAAGATATAGGGAGAGTTCGAATACGGAAAAGGGGCACCGGCGGCGCCCCTTGCAGAACTGCGAAAAGAGTCGGCGGGTCCTACCGCACAGTAAAACCGAAGACATTCTGACCCGAATGGTCCTTGGCCAGATAGAGCGGCCCGTCCTTCCAGATCGTTAGACACCGGTCGAGCTTGCTCCCGGTGAAGTCGCACCAGCTATACTTCGTCGCCCGGACGGTGACCCCGGTGCGCTTCGATCCATCGTACATCACTCCGTTGGCATCGTATCGCACACGCGTACCCACACCATCCTTGAAGTACACCGTCAGGGTCCGCCCATACAGCAAATTGCCTAGCGCGGCTCCAGTGATGCGCTGCATTTGCATCTGCGCGAAAACAGGTGCGCTGACCGAAGCTGCAACAAAAAGGAAAAATGCGAAGGCCGCCGCCTTTGGTGACTTCATTAACTCCTCCAACTACTGGCTAGACTCAGCATGCGCAGCTAGATCGCGGGGGTCAAATTCTAGATTGTGATTGTGTTAACGCTCGCGGTTACTCCGTTCGCTTGAACAGCCTGACCGCTGAAAACAGCAGGATCGCCGAGGCGAGGATCACCAGCCCGACCTGCATCGGGACTGGCACCTGGAAGCTGCCCCACCAGATGCCCGGATCGAGGATGGCGCGGGCCTCGGCCGGCATGCTGAGCCGATCGAACACCACGGCGCGGACCGGCTCGACCGCGTAGGTCATCGGGTTGAGATGGGTGACCACATGCAGCCAGGGCGGCAGGCGGCTCAGCGGGAACAGCGCCCCGCTCAAAAACATCAACGGCGTGATGATCATCTGCACCAGCGGCATCGCCGACTGCACCTGCTTGACGCGGCCCGCGAGCAGGAGGCCGAGCGCGGTGATCATGAAGCTCATGATGAAGAGCAGAACCAGCAGCTCGACGATCATCAGCGGATCGTAGGGCACCCCGACGAGGCCGGCGAGCAGGATCACCACCACCGACTGGAGCGTCGCGACGCTCGCGCCGCCGAGGCACTTGCCGATGAGGATCGCTGCCGTCGAGACCGGCGCGACCAGCATCTCGCGCAGGAACCCGAACTCGCGGTCCCACACCATCGAGATGCCGGCAAAGGCGGCGCTGAACAGCACCGACATCGAGAGCACGCCGGGGAACAGGAAGGTCTTGAAGTCGATGCCGCCGGTGCCGGCCTGGACCAGCGCGCTGAGCCCGCCCCCCAGCACGAACAGAAACAGCAACGGCTGCACGACGGACGACGCGACGCGCGTCGGATCGCGGCGGAAGCGGATGAGCTCGCGGCTCCACACGATGAGCGCGGCACGCGCTTCGTGGGCGAGCCCGCCCTTGGGGACGACGACGGATGCGATGGTTGCCTGGGCCATGATTATCTCCGGAACGCCGCTGCACGCGGGTTGAAGCTGCTGCCCTTCTGCTCGGCATCGCGCAGCGAGGTGCCGGTGAAATTGAGGAAGACGTCGTCGAGCGTCGGCCGTTGCACGGTCACCGATTTGATGGCGATGCCGAGCTTTTCAAACAGCTGCGGGATGAAAGCCGCGCCCTCCGGCACCGAGATGGTCACCAGTCCTTCGACCATCTTGGCGTCGAGCCCGAACGTTTCCTTGAGCGCGGCGATCGCCGCCTTGTCGTCGGCCGTCGAGATCTGCACCCGGTCCTTGCCGACACCGGCCTTGAGCTTTTCGGGCGTATCGAGCGCAACGATCCTGCCCTGATCGATGATGGCGATGCGGTCGCAGTTCTCGGCTTCGTCCATGTAGTGGGTGGTGACGAAGACCGTGATCTCCTCGCGCTTGTGGAGCTCGCCGATGTACTGCCAGATCGAGGCGCGGGTCTGCGGATCGAGACCGATCGTGGGCTCGTCGAGAAACAGCACCTTGGGCGAGTGGAGGAGGCCGCGCGCGATCTCGAGCCGCCGCCGCATACCGCCCGAGAAGGTCTGCACCAGATGGTCCTTGCGGTCGTAGAGCCCGACCATCTCGAGCACGTCCTTGCGCCGGGCGGCGGCGGTGTGCCGGTCGACCCCGTAGAGCTCGCCGTGGAAGCGCAGGTTCTGGTCGGCGGTGAGGTAGCTGTCGAGCGTCGGCTCCTGGAACACCAGCCCGATCGAGCGGCGTACCGCATCGCGCTCGTGCGCGACGTCGTAGCCTGCGACCTTGGCAGTGCCGGAGGTCGCATCGGCGAGCGTGCAGAGGATCTTGATCGTCGTCGACTTGCCGGCGCCGTTCGGCCCGAGGAAGCCGAAGGTCTCGCCGGTATTGACGATCAGGTCGATGCCCTTGATGGCCTCGACCTCCTTGAAACGCTTGACCAGATTGTGGACTTCGACGGCCGGTTCGGCGCCGCCGATCGATGAGCCATCCATGAAATGCTCCGGAGGGGGTTCTCTAACACTGTTCGGGATGCTATTACTCGAACATTGTTAGAGACGCAAGCACCTGACTCGAGAGAAATGACCGTAACGCGCGATGATGTGATCCACACCGCCATCCAGCTTCTACAGGAGGTCGGGCTGGATGGTTTGACGCTCCGCAAGCTCGCGACCGAGCTCGGGATTTCCGCCCCGACGCTGTACTGGCACGTCAAGGACAAGCGTGAACTGCTCGACCTGATGAGCGAGGAAATGGTGCGGACGGCGCGCGCGAAGATGCCGCCTTTCCCGGAAAACCTGCCGTGGGACGAAAAGATCGCCGAGGGCATGCGGCGGCAATATCAGGCGATCATCGCCTGGCGCGACGGCGCCCGCGTGGTGGCGGGCAACCGGCCGACTGAAGCGGCCCTGCCGCAGATCGAGCAGTTCCTGAAGATGTGGGTCGAAGCGGGCTTTCCGCCCAACGAGGCGCTCGCCTACGTCCTGACCTTCGGTGACTTCGTCACCGGGTGCGCGCTCGAACACCAGGCGGAGATCGAGCGGCGGAGCAGTAGGCTGACCGAGACTACCGCTGAACTGTGGAAACAGCTCGCGGCCTACCCCACGCTCCATGCCGCATCGCTGACCCGCGGCGGGAGCAAGGCCGGTCCGCGCAGCAGCAATTTCGAGCGCGGACTGGCGCTGCTGATGAGCGGCCTGCGCCTGCGGCACGCGGAACTGCTGGCCGAAAAGCAAAGGGCCGCGTCGTAACGCGGCCTTCGGGATTATTGCAGAGCTTGCTTACTCAGCGACGGTGGTCGACCCGCCGGCGGTCAGGAACGCCGGCAACTCGCCGACCTCGGGCTGCGGCGCGCCGGAAGGATCGGAACCCCCATTGCCTTCGCCGTTGCCGCGGCCGCGGCGCCGCCGATTACGGTCGCGCCGGCGGTGGTTCTCGCCAGCTTCGCCGGGCGGACCGCTGAACTCGCCACCCTCGCCGGCAGTGCCTTCGGCAGCCGGAGCCGCCTGCACCGGCGGCTGGCCTTCAGCCGGCGGCTCGCCTTCGGCGGCAAAGCCCGGCTGCTCACCGAGCTGCGGCTGTGGCTGCTGGAACCGCTGCATCGATTCCGGCGAAGCGAAGCGGTCGTTGATCGGCGGGAAATCGTCGTCTTCATCGACCTCCAGCATCTGGCCGGGCTGGTCTGGTCGGAACTGGCTCTGCGCCTGGGCCGCGGCGACGATGCGGAAATAGTGCTCGGCGTGCTGCAGGTAGTTCTCGGCGAGCACCGGGTCGCCGGAAGATTGGGCGTCGCGCGCGAGCTGCAGGTATTTTTCCGCGACGTGGGCGGCATTGCCGCGCACCTTTACGTCCGGCCCGTTGGATTCGAAGTTCCGGCTCAGCGGGTTCACATGCTTGCGGCCGCCAGTGTTGTTGCGTCCGCGCTGCCGGTTCTTGTTGTTCTGGTTTGGTCTCATCGGTCGTTAGTCGCCTTGATTGAGCCTTCTGGTTTCTCGAGGTCCGCTTGCGCCACTGGCGCCCGGAGGGCGGAAGGGAGCGGAAAATGTTCAGAGAGCTGTTCGGGGCTGAACCACTTTTGGCTCATCACGTCAGGCAGGGGTCCGTACCGGGATACCCTTGCTGGCAATCCAGCAGCGCCGATGAGCGGGTGGCCGTCACCTTGGCACTCAACCGCGCGCCACTGACAGCACCGGGAAACTAGCCGGTTCGCTCCGCCTTTCCAAGCGGAAAATGCCCGTATTCCCTTGGCTTGGTTTCCTTGTCCTCAAGAATGGGAAGCCGAGACCACGCGGTCAAGGCCTGCCAGATCCTTTAATATATCGATGCGGGCAAAGCCCGCGCGACCAAGCATGCGGCGCAGGATTTCCCCTTGATTGTAGCCGATTTCGAGGAGCAGCAGGCCCCCCGGATGGAGCCGCCGGGCTGCCTGCGCGGCGATGGCGCGATAGGCTTCGAGCCCGTCCCAGCCGCCATCGAGGGCCGCTTTCGGGTCGAAAAGCCGCACCTCGGGCTGCAACGTCAGGATCGCCTCGGTCGCGATATAGGGCGGATTTGAGACAATAAGATCAAAGAGTTCGGTGTGCGGGACAGCCGACCACCAGCTTCCCGCCCTGAACTCGAGCCGGTTCGCCACCTGGTGCCGCTCGGCGTTCCGGCGCGCCACGGCGAGCGCCTCCTCGGAGATATCGGTGGCGATTCCACGCGCCAGCGGCACCGCATCGGCGATCGCCACGGCAATCGCCCCCGAACCGGTTCCGAGGTCGACATAGGCCCTTTGCGGACGCGATTCGAGGAACGAAATCGCCTCCTGCACGAGCATTTCGGTTTCCGGACGCGGATCGAGCGTCGCCGGGCCGAGCGCGAAGTCGAGCCCCCAGAATTCGCGCCGCCCGACGATGCGGCTGATCGGCTCGCCGGCGAGCCGCCGCTGCGCGTATTGGTCGATGGCCTTGAGCTGGTCTTCCGTCGCGACGTCGCGCTCGCGCCGCACCAGCGCCATGGTGTCGAGCCCGAAGGCGACTTGCCCGAGCAGGCGGGCATCGAGATCGGCGGTCTGAAGACCGGCGGCACGGAAGCGGTCGCGCACCTGGCGCCAGGCGGCGCCGATAGTGACCGAGGCGGTCACGCCCCGTCCATGGCGGCGAGCTGCGCCGCCTGGTTCTCGGTGATCAGCGCCTGGATCAGCTCATCGAGCGCATCGCCCGCGATCACCTTGTCGAGCTTGTAGAGAGTGAGGTTGATGCGGTGGTCGGTCACCCGCCCCTGTGGGAAATTGTAAGTGCGGATGCGCTCCGAGCGATCGCCGGAGCCGACCTGCTCGCGCCGCGCATCGGCGCGCGCCGTGTCGCGCGCCTCGCGCTGGGTTTCGTAAAGGCGGGCCCGCAGCACCGTCATCGCCTGCGCCCGGTTCTGGTGCTGGCTCTTCATGCCGGAGACCACCACGATGCCGGTCGGGATATGCGTGATGCGCACCGCCGAGTCCGTGGTGTTGACGTGCTGGCCGCCGGCGCCGGACGAGCGCATCGTATCGATGCGGATGTCTTCGGGCTTGATGTCGACGTCGATCTCTTCGACCTCGGGCAGCACGGCAACCGTCGCGGCGGAGGTGTGGATGCGGCCCGACGCCTCGGTCTCGGGGACGCGCTGCACGCGATGCACGCCTGACTCGTATTTGAGCCGCGCATAGGCGCCCTTGCCAGAGATGTTGGCGATCACTTCCTTGTAGCCGCCGGCGTCGCCGTCGCTCGCTTCCATGATGCTGAATTTCCAGCCCTGGAGGTCGGCATAGCGCTGGTACATGCGCAGCAGGTCGCCGGCGAACAGCGCCGCCTCGTCGCCGCCGGTCCCGGCGCGCACTTCCAAAATGACGTTCTTTTCGTCGGCCGCGTCCTTGGGCAGGAGCAGGATGCGGATGTTCTGCTCCATCTCGGCGATCTTCGGCCGCAGCTCGCCGATCTCGGCCGCGGCCATCTCGGCCATGTCCTTGTCGGGGGAGCCGGCAAGCTCCTCGGCCGAGCGCAGCTCCTCGACCGCCCTGCGCCAGGCGCTGATCGGACGCACCACCGGCTCGAGCTCGGCATATTCCTTGCTCAGCCGAACAAAGGCGTCGGCCGCCGGGCCGGCCGCGAGCGCCGCCTCGACGCTGTCGAAGCGCTTTTCGAGTTGCGCGAGCTTGTCTTCGGGGAGGCTGGGCATGGGTCAGAAGCCTGCGCTTGGGGCAAAGGCCCCCTCACCCGCCGCTACGCGGCGACCTCTCCCCCGAAGGGAGAGGTGGAAAGCGGCACAATCTCGTCCCTGCCCCACCTCTCCCTTGGGGGAGAGGTCGGAGGGCGCCAGCCCTCCGGGTGAGGGGGCCTTTCCCACGCACTGCGTCATCAAATCGCCAGTCCCTGCCTGGCCGCCAGATCCATCAGCAGGTCGCGGACGCCCACGCTGGACTGGCCTTCGCCGAGGGCGGCCGCGACCGCTGCCTGCACCGGCTTCAGATCGAGGCCGAGGATCATCTCCTTGATCGGGCCGATGGCGGGCGGCGACATCGACAGGCGGGTCATGCCGATCGACATCAGTGCCAGCGCCTCGACCGTGCGGCCCGCGAGCTCGCCGCACATGGTGATCGGCACCCCGTAGCGCCTCGCCATGGTGACGATGTGGCGCAGCGCGCGCAGGCGCGGCAGCGCGATCGGATCGTAGGCCTTGTTGACGCGCGCATTGGCGCGGTCGGCGGCATTGAGGAACATGATCAGGTCGTTGGAGCCGATGGAGACGAAATCGGCCTCGGGCAGCACATGGTCGAGCTCGAACAGCAGCGAGGGCACCTCGATCATCGCGCCGATCTCGAGCCGCGACGGCGGCGTGCCGCCCTGACGGATCAGGCGCTCGAGCTCCATCTTGACCACGCGCTTGGTCTCGACGAATTCCCAGGTCTCGGTGACCATCGGCACCAGGATCTTCATCGGCCCGCCATCGGCCGCGATCAGCAGCGCGCGGACCTGCGTGCGCAACAGGCCCGGCTTGTCGAGCGCGAGGCGCAGCGAGCGGAAGCCCATCGCCGGGTTCTCTTCCGGCGCCGAGCGCAGGTATGGGATCACCTTGTCGCCGCCCACGTCGAGCAGGCGGAAGACGATGGGCTTGCCTTCGCTGAGCCGGATCGCCTCGCGATAGAGCCCGACCTGTTCCTGCACCTTGGGCAGGCGGCTCGCGATCATGAACTGGAGCTCCGTGCGGAACAGCCCGACGCCTTCGGCGCCGGTGTCGCGCAGCATCGGCAGATCGGCCACGAGCCCGGAATTGTGGAGCAGCGTGATCGTCACGCCGTCCCTGGTGATCGAGGGCTTGTCCTTGAGGGCGAGGTAGTGGGCGCGCCGCTTGGCCCCGAGCCGGACCTTGTCGACATAGTTCTGCACGAGCTCGGGCGTCGGACGCAGGAACACGGTTCCCGCCGCACCATCGACGATGATGTCGTCGCCGTTCTCGGAAATGGAGACGATGTTGTCGGCGCGGCCGACGGCGACGAGGCCGAGCGAGCGGGCGACGATGGCGACATGCGCGGTCGCTCCGCCTTCTTCGAGCACGATGGCGCGCAGGCGCGTACGATCGTACTCGAGCAGCTCGGCCGGCCCCATATTGCGCGCCACCAGAATGGCGTTCTCGGGCAGCTCGCGCGCCGTCGGCGCCGTGCCGTCGCCGGTCAGCACCCGCAACAGCCGGTTGGCGAGATCGTCGAAATCGTGCAGCCGGTCGCGAATGTAGGGATCGGTCGAGCGCAGCATGCGGGCGCGGGTATCGTTCTGCACCCGCTCCACCGCCGCTTCGGCGGTGAGGCCGTTGTCGATCGCCTCCTCGATGCGGTCGACCCAGCCGCGGTCGTTTGCGAACATGCGATAGGTCTCGAGGATGTCGCGATGCTCGGTGCCCGACTGCATGTCGCCATGGCTCAGCATGTCGTCGATGGAGAGGCGCATGGTGGCGAGCGCCGCCTCGAGCCGGCTCTTTTCCTGCTCGGTGTCCTCGGCGATGAAGTTGGCGACGACGACGCGCGGGTCGTGCTGCACCACCGTGCCGAGCGCGATGCCTTCGGTGAAGCTGGTGCCGACGATCGTGCGCGGCCGCCTCAGGTCGATGTCCTGGCCCGGCCTGATCAGCGTCTCGAAATCCGAGGTGACGATCATTTCGGCGAGGATCGTCGCCGTGGTCAGCAGCGCCTCGACCTCGTCCTCGCCATAGACGCGGTGGTCGCGGTTCTGGACGACCAGCACGCCCAGCGTCTGGCCGGCGCGCAGCACCGGCACGCCGAGGAAGGCGCGGAACGGGTCTTCACCGGTTTCCGGGCGATAGGCGAAGGCCGGATGGCTCGGGGCATCCTCGAGCCGCAACGGCTCCGCCTGCGCGGCGATCAGACCGACCAGGCCCTCGCCGAGGCGCAGCGTCGTCATGTGCACGGATTCGGCCTTGAGGCCCCAGGTGGCGAAGAGCTCGAGCGCCCCGTCGTCGCGCAGCACATAGAACGAGCAGACATCGGCCTGCATGTTCACAGCGATCAGATTGACGATCTTGTCGAGGCGATCCTGCGAAGCCAGAGGCTCCGCCATGGTTTCGCGCAATTGCCGGAGCAGCACGCGCGGACCGCCGATCGCTGTCGCCATACCGTGTTATGCGGCCCCGCACCGCCTCCCGAAAGCATCGCGCGGAAACGTGAAAGCCGGCTTTCCGTTCAGCGATGCGGCTCTTCTAATCGGCCGGGGCGTTCGCGTCAGGCCGCCGGCTTGTCCAACCCGTAATACGTATGGAGCGCCCGCACCGCAAGCTCGGCATATTCGTCGTCGATCAGCACCGAGGTCTTGATTTCCGAGGTGGTGATCAACTGGATGTTGATGCCCTTGTCGGCCAGCGCCTTGAACATGCTGGCGGCAACGCCGGCGTGGTTGCGCATGCCCACGCCGACCACCGAGACCTTGGCGCCGCCCTTCGACCCGGTGACGCGCTGGTATTCGATCTCGCCCGAGGCCTTGGCCGCTTCCAGCACGCGGATCGACTTGTCGTACTCGCTGTCGGGCACGGTGAAGGTGATGTCGGTGACCGAGCCGTCGTCGGAAATGTTCTGGACGATCATGTCGACGACGATCGATTCGTCGGCCAGCGCGCCGAACACGGCGGCCGCGACCCCCGGCTTGTCCTTGACGTCGCGCAGCGTGATCTTGGCCTCGGCCTTGGCGAGCGTGACGCCCGAAACGATCTGCTTTTCCATGATCTCATCCTCATCGCAAACCAGCGTGCCGGGCACGCCGGGCGTTCCGTCCGGAGCGACCTGCGGTGCCTCCGGATCATCGAATGTGGAGCGGACGACGAGCCGCACCTTGTGCGCCATCGCCATCTCGACCGAGCGGATCATCAGCACCTTGGCGCCGAGCGACGCCATTTCGAGCATTTCCTCGAAGGCGATCTTGTTGAGCCGCTTGGCCTTGGGGTCGATGCGCGGGTCGGTGGTGTAGACGCCGTCGACGTCGGTGTAGATGTCGCAGCGGTCGGCGCCGACCGCCGCCGCAATCGCCACCGCCGAGGTGTCGGAGCCGCCGCGGCCCAGCGTGGTGATGCGGCCGGTCGCCGGCACGATGCCCTGAAAGCCCGTGACGACCGGCACGACACCCTCGCCCATGCGCCGGTTGAGCTCGTCAGGGATGATTTCGGCGATTCGCGCCGCGCCATGCGCGTCGTCGGTATGGATCGGCACCTGCCAGCCCTGGAACGAGCGCGACGGGATGCCCATCTCGCTGAGCACGATCGCCGTCAGGCCCGCCGTAACCTGCTCGCCCGAGGCGACCACCGCGTCGTATTCGCGCGCATCGTGGAGCTTGCTCGATTCATTGACCCAGGCAACGAGCTCATTGGTCTTGCCCGACATGGCCGAGACGACCACGGTGACCTCGTTGCCGGCGTCGACCTCACGCTTGACGTGCCGCGCCGCCTGCCGGATGCGCTCGATATTGGCGACCGACGTGCCGCCAAACTTCATCACGATACGGGCCAAGTTGTCTTCTTTTCTGCTCTGTCCGACCGGTCGCCGGGAGGGCGTCCGTTCGGCCAACCGCTCTTTTCTCTGCTCTGTCCGACCGGTCGCCGGGAGGGCGTCCGTTCGGCCAACCGCTGGGGAACGCTTTCGATTTCGCGGGCGACATGCCACAACGGCACTGGAGTTACAAGAATGACCGAAACCACC
>Ga0134126_10005143_pt1 | contig 16340 bp, 16 predicted proteins | sample KB31752_FD_96881 | JGI IMG/M metagenome (GOLD analysis project Ga0134126, IMG submission 96881) | Terrestrial soil microbial communities with excess Nitrogen fertilizer from Kellogg Biological Station, Michigan, USA - KB3-175-2 | ecosystem: Environmental > Terrestrial > Soil > Unclassified ...
CAGGACGCAGTACTAAATTTTCCTGCGCAAAAGATGCAGGGATGTGCATTAAAATATAGGCGAGGGGATTTGGGTTGCCGAAGTTTGAGGAGTGCCTCCAGCGCCTGGAGAATATCGTGAGCGAGCTTGAAAAAGGGGATATCCCCCTGGAGAAGTCGCTGGCGCTTTTTGAGGAGGGCATGCAGCTTTCCACAACCTGCCGCAAGGAATTAGAGCAGGCCGAAGGTAAAGTCGAGATCTTGTTGAAACAGAACGGGAAAATACAAGCGGAACCCTTCGAGCCCTTGACTGAGAAGGCGGAATCCAGGAAGTAGCCCCCCGCGTTTTCGTCATGCTCGTTTGACCACAACCGCCGCAGTTTGGAGTGCGGTGTTTACGCTGCCGTTGCGTAGGCGACGGTCGAACATCAGGGGGAACTATGCACCCGTTGAACGTGGTTGTTCTGCAGAGCGATGTGTCACTCGCTCAAACCCTGCAGAATTCGCTGCAGAGTCATTTCAGTTTCATCTACTTAGCGCGCAACCTGGGAGAAGCTAAAGCGGCGGTCCCCAAGTACCGGGCGCACATTCTGATTGTTGATCTGGAACTGGTTCCGCGGGCGGAAGTGGAGTGGCTGCGGCGGGAATTTCCGGGTCTTTGCCTGGTTTGCACCCACCGACTGGCAGACGAGGAGATGTGGACGGAAATGGTCGAGGCGGGCGCCAGCGATTTGTGCTTTTCCGCTGACAGCCAAGGCATTTTGAGCGCTGCCCTGCGCAGCACGAGGGCTAGCGCTAAGGCTATCGCCGCGTAGTTCGCAATTCTGACGCAAATTCTTGCGCTTAGCTCGTTCCTTGTCTGTAGATAGGTTGTTCTTTGCCTTAAGGGCAGCTCTGGCCATAAGATTGCAACAGGTGTCTATGCGGCTGTTGCCGGAAACAGCTGTCGGGCGCGGCTTTGGGCCGCTAGCGGAAAATTTTAAAAGCAGACACGGATTTCTAATGAAACGCTCAAGACAAGCTAAAGGCTTCTCCCACATCGAATTGTTAATCGTGGTGGCCATCATTCTGATCATTGCCGCCATCGCTATTCCCAACCTGCTGCGGGCCAAAATTTCCGCCAATGAAGCTTCGGCGGTTTCGTCCATCCGCACCATCAACCAGGCGGAATTGTCGTACCAGACGTCTTATCCCAACAATGGGTACGCCGGCCAACTCGCCAACCTGGGCGGCGCCAGTCCCTGCAGTCCAACACCCGCCAATGCCTGCCTGATTGACCAAAGCCTGGCCGGCGGCACTAAGAGCGGATATGGCTTTGCGGCGATTGGAGGGAATCCGGTAAACGGCTCTAATACCAGCTACGTAGCCGGAGCTGCGCCCATTACCTTCAACCAGTCCGGCGTGCGGCTGTTCTGCTCTACGGAGGACAACGTGATTCGCTGGGATGCCAACTCCAGCAAGAGCACCACGCCGCCCAACGCGCAGCAGTGCCCGAATTTCACTCCGCTGCAGTAGAACATTAAGGGTAGAGGTTACAAAGGAAAGACGCTGGACGGTTTACTGCGTCTCCTCTGTGCCAAGCCAGACTGGGTTCCCGCCCGGTCCATAACCTGCTATTTACCCGGCCTTGGATAGAAAATTCCACCCTGTGGCGCCGCTGCGTTTTCGGCTGCCGAGCACCTGGGCGAAGGTGCAGTCCTTAGGCTTCTTGTCAGGACGCCAACGCACAAATTTGGTGCCGTGACGAAAGCGCCCGCCGGAAAAATGATCGTAGCGAACTTCGCAGACCAGTTTGGGCTGGAGCGGTTGCCATTCCATGGAGCGCCGGGTACTCCAGCGGCTCAGCCCGCCGGGAGCTTTGCCGGTGAAGCCGGGCGGCGCGATGAGCGGCTCGACGATTCCCTTGAGTTCGCGGCGCTGCTCGGCGGTAAAGCTGGAAGAAAAGCCCACATGATCCAGCAGGCCGTTTTCGTTGTAGAGACCGAGCAGCAACGAGCCAACCTGGCCGCCTTTCTCCGCCCAACGGAAGCCGCCTACCACGCAATCGGCCGTGCGAATACGCTTGATTTTGACCATACTGGCACGATCGCCGGAGTGATAAGGTTCATTGGCCAGCTTGGCCACGACTCCATCCAAGCCGTTAGGGGCAAGCTCGCGCATCCAGCGCTCGGCTTGGCGGCGATCGACGGTAGAAGGCGAGAGGCGCACGCGCTCGTTGTTTCCTGCACCGCGAAACCATGCCTGCAGCCGCTGGCGGCGTTCTGAGAGGGGCAGCGCGACCAGCGATTGGCCTTGTTCATCCACGAGCAGGTCAAAGCACATGAGCGTGGCGGGAGTTTCCCGGGCCAGCCTGCGAATGCGGGATTCGGCGGGATGAATGCGCTGCAGCAGCTCGTCGAACGCAAGCTGCTGGCCGGAGAAGATGACGATTTCGCCATCGAGGACGAACTGCTGCGGACGCAGCTGGCGCAGCGCCTCGATGAGTTCAGGAAAGTAGCGGCCCAGCGGCTGCCCGGACTTGGATTGCAGCAGGAGTTGCGTGCCGCTGCGGAAAGCCAAGCAGCGAAAGCCGTCCCACTTGGGCTCGTATTGCCAGTGTTCACCGCGGGGAAGGTCGGCGACTGATTTGGCCTCCATCGGTGGATAGGGCGGGCGGATGGATAGCTTGATTTCGGGGAAAGGCGCCTCGAGAGCTTCTTCGGGAACGGCGCCAGCCGAAATGCGGTCGCGGCTGGCCCGCGTGGTTTTCCTGCCCTGGGTAGTTGCCATGCAAAGTTAGATGGCGAAAGGAGGTTGAGCCGCTGTCCCAAATGTGCTGCGCTCCTGTCGAGGCTCTTCGCGCAAAAAGACTTTTGCGAGATGTTATCCCCGGTGAAAAATGATATTCGCTGAACAGCGAGCGAACTATCCGTGGCTACCGACCGATTTTGACCGCGAGCATGGAGCTGGAACCGCCGTCCACGCCTTCCACGGGAAACGAGATGGGATCAGAAGGAAGGCGGGCGCCAATTACGTAAAGTAGAGGGAGGTAATGGTCGGGCGTGGGAACGGCCAGTAAGGCTTCGCGGCCGAGCTTGTTCTCATAATTAATCAGCGGCTGGTCCTCTTGCGCAAGAAGCAGCTCACGCGTCCGCTTTTCAAAAGCGATGGCCCAGTCGAAGGGCTCGACCCTATGCCTTCCCCAGGCATAGGTGTGCAGGTTGTGAACCAGGTTGCCGCTGCCCATAATGAGCACGCCTTCCTCGCGGAGGGACGCCAGCCGCTGGCCAATCTCAAAATGGAACGAAGCGGGGCGGCATTCATCAATACTTAGCTGTACGACGGGAATGTCAGCTTGCGGGTAAGCGTGCGTGAGGACCGACCAAGTGCCGTGATCAAGGCCCCAATGATTGTCGAGACGAACGGAAATGGAGGCCAGCAACTTCTGCACGCGATCCGCCAGCTGGGGATCACCGGGCGCGGGATATTGCACCTGGTAAAGCTCCCGCGGGAAACCGCCGAAATCGTGAATGGTTCGAGGCGCAGTGCTTACTGTGACCGCAGCGTCTTGGATGTACCAATGCGCCGATATGCACAGGATTGCTGTGGGACGCGGAATCTCGGCTGCAATGGCTGCCCACGCTTCGGTGTAGGGATTGCGCAGCAGCGCATTCATGGGATTGCCGTGGCCGAAGAATAGGGCGGGCATAAGTGGTGCCATGTGCGCCTCCAACCACGGATAGATGCAGATGGACCTAACAACGACGCTCCGGACGCTTGTTATACTCATCAGCGAATGCTTCAACAAACCCTGGAACAAGGACGCCGCATGGCGGATGCGGCGTTGGAAAGACTGTTGCCGCCGGGCACGCAGTATCCCACCTCGATTCATCAGGCGATGCGGCACAGCGTGTTTGCGGGCGGCAAGCGCTTGCGGCCCATCCTGTGCCTGGAGGCGGCTCGCCTTGTGGCCGGGTCCCTGCCCGAGGGCGTGGACGAGTTGGCCGCGGCGCTGGAGATGCTGCACACCTATTCGCTGATCCACGACGACCTGCCGGCACTGGACAATGATGACTTGCGGCGCGGACGCCCGACCTGCCACAAGGCATTTGGAGAAGCCACTGCAATCCTGGCGGGCGATGGCCTTCAGACCTACGCATACGAGGTGCTGGCGCGGCTGCGCTGCCCGGCGGAGCGGCGGGTGCGCATCGTCGAGGAAATTGCGCACGCCACCGGCACGGTGGATGGCATGATCGGCGGGCAGGTCATGGACTTGGAAGCCGAACACAAGCGCGCCGACGCGGCCAGCCTGGAATACATCCATAACTCCAAAACCGCGGCTCTGATTACCGCGTGCGTGGTAACGGGAGGCGTCTACGCCGGGGGGAAGGAAGAGCAGGTCGACAAGTTGCGCGCTTTTGGTCGAGCGATCGGGCTGGCATTCCAGATTGTGGATGATGTGCTGGACGTGACCCAGTCTTCCGAGCAGTTGGGCAAAACCGCCGGCAAGGACACCGCCACGGAGAAGGCGACGTATCCGGCGCTATATGGGGTAAAGGAATCCTTGAACAAGGCGGACGTACTGCTGGAGTCCGCGTGCAAGAGCCTGGACGCCTTCAGCGAGCGCGCAGGAACGTTGAAAGCACTGGCACAGTTTTTGGTGGAGAGAAAGAAGTAGCTGTAGTGGGTAGCGGGAAGTCCGTAGTTGGCAGTCGGTAGTTGGTCACTCGTAAGAAGCAGGCCCTTCGCTCCGCTTTCCCGGCCAGCTTCAGTCGCGCAAATCCTCAGGGATGACAATGAAAGGTGCGAGACAGGACGAAGCTAAAGGCGCGCCCTGCCGAAAACACGTAAGGCACATTCACGCGCTGCGGGCGGGAGTGCGGCATTCCTCGGGGAGGGCGCTTTCGATGGAGTCACGCACGGCAGCCAGCAGAGCATCCCGATCAGAAAACTGCTGGGGATTAAGAGGCGAGTGGAAAACCACCGTCACGGTGCCGGCGCGAATGCTGAAGCGGCGCTTGGGCAGGATGTGGTGCGTGCCAACAATGGTGACGGGCACCACCGGCACGCCGCTTTCCATGGCGAGATAGATAGAAAGGGCCCTTCTTGAAGGGCAGCAGGCGGCCATCAAAAGAGCGCGTGCCTTCGACAAAGATTGTCATGGGTATGCCGCGAGCGAGGACTGCCGAGGCCGCACGCAGGCTGGCGATAGCAGCGTCGCGATTGCTGCGCTCCACCGGCACCAAAGATGCCAGGCGCATGGCACGACTAAGAATGGGCACGCGAAAGAGTTCCTTCTTGACCAGCACCGAGGTGCGCCTCGGGATTACCGGCACCAGGATGGGCGGGTCAAGATTGGACACGTGGTTGGACATGAAGATGTAGGTAGCCGCCGCATCCAAGCTGTCCAACCCGACCACCTTGACCTTGACTCCGGCCACGCGCACGCCAGCAAAAGCAACGCGGGTGCCCAGCCAGTAGAGCACATCCACTTTGCCGCTCAGGAAAGTCCACGGAAAACCGATGAGGGCGGCGAAAGGCACCAGCAGCAGCCAGAAAGCCAGCATCAGCAGGGTGCGAATCACGAGCGCGCCGGGACAGCGGCAGGAGCGGCAGCCTGCAGGCGCCGGGGCAATTTCTCATAGATGCCGCCAAAGCCACCATTGGAGAGAATCACCACCACGTCGCCGGGGCGCAGTTCGCCGCCGATCTGGGCAACGATGGCATCCGCGTCGGGGATGGCGCGGGCGCGCTTGCCGGCATGGTTGATACGGGCAATGACCGCGGTCAGATCAAGGCACTCGGTTTCGGGGATCGCTTCCGGTCGGAAGACGCGCGCCACCACTACCTCATCCGCAGTGGCCAGCGCCTGCGCCAGATCGTTCTGCAACACGTTGCGGCGCAGGGTGTTGGAGCGTGGTTCGAGAATGGCCCACAGACGTCGCCCGGGATAGCGGGCGCGCAGAGCCTTAATGGTCTCGGCGATAGCGGTGGGGTGGTGAGCAAAGTCGTCAACGATGGTGACACCCTTAACCTCAGCTTTAACTTCCAGTCGCCGCTTCACGCTTTTGAAAGCCTTTAGGGCATTGGCGATTTGCTCGGGAGTAATGCCGTAAGCAGAAGCCATCGCAGCCGCGGCGGTAGCGTTTAGGACGTTGTATTCGCCGGCGAGGGAGAATTCGAAGTTGGCCCAGTGGCTTCCGTCACGCAGCACCGACCAGCGGGTGAGCTGGGGATCGAGGCGAACATTGGCGACTTGCCAGGCGGCGTTTCCGTTGCTGCCGTAGCGTTCGACCGGACAAAGCGCCTTGGCCACGCACTCGCCCACATTTTGATTGGCGTCGAGAGCTACGATGCGGCCACGGCGCGGCACCAGGTTTACCAGTCGCTTAAACGCGGTCTTCACTGCGTCCAGGTCCTTATAAATATCGGCGTGGTCGAATTCTACCGAGGTGAGAATGACAGAGTCGGGAAAGTAGTGGAGGAACTTGGGCCCCTTATCGAAGAAGGCGGTATCGTACTCGTCGCCTTCGATGATGAAATGATCGCCGTCGCCCAGGGCGAAGCTGCTGCCGAAATTTTCCGCGATGCCGCCCACCAGGAACGCCGGACGCTTCCCTGCCGACTGGAAGATCCAGGCCAGCATGGAGGTGGTGGTGGTCTTGCCGTGCGTGCCAGCGATGACGATGACTTCACGGCCGCGTAAGAATTCATCGTGCAGAATCTGCGGCAGCGAGCAGAACGGGATGCGGCGGTCGAGCAGATATTCCAGTTCTACGTTGCCGCGGGAAATGGCGTTGCCAACCACGATCAGGTCGGGATGAGGCTGGAGATTGGCTTCGGCGTATGGCTGAGCAACAAGGATACCGAGGCCAGCCAGAAAGTCTGACATGGGTGGATAGGCGGCGGCATCCGAACCGGTGACTTTGAAGCCGCGCTGCTTCAGCATGCCGGCCAGTGATGCCATGGCCGTGCCGCAAATACCGATGAGATGGATGTGACGATTGGGCTTCATAATTTGGCCGAACGAACCACCTCGCCGGCGGGCGCTACCGAAGCTTCCAGCAGGCGCAGGCGAACGCCGTTTTTCCTTGCTTGGAGTGAACAGCGCACGCCCAGTGGCAAAGTGATGTTCTCCCGTGTAACATGCCCGGAGCGAAGGCCGTAAGCGATGGGAATGTGGAGGTCGCGCAGTACGCGGGTAACCACCTCCTCGAGGGTGTAATCCTGCTCCACTCCGGGCTGCACGCAATCCAGCATTTCGCCGAAAACAATTCCGCGCACCCCCTCCAGCTTGCCCGCCAGCTTCAACTGCATAAGCATGCGATCAACTTGAAACGGTTTTGCGGCGATATCTTCGATGAACAGGATGGTGTCGCGGGTGTCAATTTCAAAAGGCGTGCCCAGCGAGGCGACCAGCATGGAGAGGCAACCGCCATAGAGCGTGCCCTCGGCGCTGCCTTCAAGCAACACTTTAACTTCCGAATCGTTCGGGAAATTGAGTTCCCAAGCTGAGGCCGCGGCGAGCGCCGCGTTCCAAGAGGCCAGGTGAACGCCCTCGGGCACCGCAAAATCCTTGGTCACCATGGGACCATGGAAGGTAACCAGGCCGGTCCTGGCGAACCAGGTGAGCAGGGTGGTGATGTCGCTGTAGCCGACGAAGATTTTGGGGTGACGCCGAAGGCTGGCGACATCCAATTCGTGCAGCAGGTAATTGGTGCCATACCCGCCGCGGGCGCACACGATGGCGCGAATTTCGTCGCGCTCAAACATTTCTTCCAGCTCGCGGGCGCGGCGGCGCGCGGAACCGGCGAAATAGAGGTCGCGGTCGAGGATGGAGTCCTTGTAGAAGGGTTCATAGCCCAACCGGCGCAGGCCGTCGCAGCCGGCCTGCAGCAGCTCGCGCTTGATAGGGCTGCCGGGCGCAACGATGCCCACTCTGTCCCCGGCACGCAGCGCCGGAGCCTTAAGGCGCGGGTTGGATGAGCTGGCCATCGCTTAAAGAAAAAATTCGCCGCGGGCGACCAGGCGCGCGGGACCTAGCAGAAAAACACGCTCCTCCCAGCGCACACTTTGGACCCCACCCGGCGTGTGGACCTTCACCGGAGACTGCGCCCGCTTGGCGGCAATGGAAGCCACCGCAGCAGCGCAGGAGCCGGTGCCCGACGACTGCGTTTCCCCCACGCCACGCTCAAAGAAACGTGCGTGGATATCCCCATCGTTAGTAGTTGTTACAAGCTCAACATTGATTCCATACTTGAAGTCATGGTGCTTGCCGATTTCGGCCGCTTCCGCCTGCCATCCCGGACTAAATTCTTTCACCAAGACAACAAAGTGCGGGTTCCCCATCGAAACCGGAATACCGCGCACTTCGCTAAACGCCAGCTTGATGGAAAACTCATCCCCGACCTGGGGCTCGCCCATATCGGTTTCAAACTCAAATTCCACGCCGTTGCGGCGAACCAGGGTGCAGCTTTTCACGCCGGCGCCGGTGCGCACCACTACCTTTTCCCTGCCCTGCTCGGAGGCCAGGTAGGCAGCCACGCAGCGGGTGCCATTGCCGGAAATTTCGGCTTCGGAGCCGTCCGCATTAAAAAGCCGGGCGCGGATGTCGGCATCCGTGGCAGGAAATAGCCACTCCACGCCATCAGCGCCGATGCCGTGGTGGCGATCGCACATGCGGCGGCTCACCGCCTCCAGGTCAGGGCGAGCGTGCAGACCATCAACGATGAGGAAATCGTTGCCGCAGGCGCTGGCCTTAACAAAGGGAATGGCGGGGGCAGAAGTCATTCGGCCTCAGCCTGGCCCAGGGAATTGACGCTGCGCAACAAGGTGGATTGGCGCAATCGGGTGAGCAGAATTTGCTGCTCCTGGCGGGCGGCATCCACGGAAAATTGCACGCGCGAGTGACCGTTAATTTTGGCGATCTGGACTGAGGTCATGCCGAGCTGCTCATCCTGCAGGATGCGGTTGAGTTCGGTGATGGCGGTATCAGCATCTTCGCCAATAACTTCGTAATTCACCAGCAGCGGCTTCAGCTGGAAGCGAGCTTCCATGCGGCCCAGGGTATAGAGGGCAAGCAGGGCGATCAGGGTAGCGAGGACAGCGGGCACATAGAGTCCGCCGCCCACGGCCATGCCAATCGCGGCCACCACGAAGATCGTGGCCGCGGTGGTCAAGCCAACCACCGAGCCCCGCGAATGCAGGATTGAGCCAGCGCCGATGAAGCCGATGCCGGGAATGATTTGCGCGGCAATGCGGGTGTGGTCCCCGGAATATTCGCTGGCTAGTTCGAAGGAAAGAATGGTGAATAGGGCCGAGCCGAGGCACATAAACATATTAGTGCGCAGGCCAGCAGGCTTGTGCTTGATCTCGCGCTCCAACCCAACAATGCCGCCCAGGATGGCCGCCAGCAGGAGGCGGACGACAGTCTGCCCCACCACGGGGGGGAAGCCCATCTTCGACACGAAGAGGCGGTAGAGTTCGTCCATTGCGAGAGTTGGCTGGATTTTAGCACCGCGGTCGGGCCGGGTGAGACACGAAGGGTGGCGGCGGAGGTACAGGCTCAGGAAAAAACGAGCTTCGCTCGCCCGCACAGGCGAGGGCGCCTGTGCCCACAAATCCGCGGCAGTTTTATCGGCTGGGCAGCGCCGGCATTCCGGGATAAGGCGGGTGAGTGCCGAAGATGGTGGCGGCTGGCTGGCCTACGGTGTGGATGACGAGGAGTGAGGGATAGTGGTGCGCCTCGGCTGATTTCGTGACCTCGTCGTCGTCCAAGCCAATCGCATAATCGGCGTACTTGGCGGGATCTGCTAAAGCGCGCTGCCACATGCCTTCCTTGCCCCACATCTTGGGATCGCCGTGGTTGCCTTCGTGGATGACGCGGCTGAGGTGAACGTCGGCATCCTGAAGCGCGCCTACGTGCCCGCCAATGTACATGAGCAGAGTGGAATTGGGCGGCAGGAGGCGCAAGTACTCGGCCAGGCTGCGCTCAAATGCGACGCGGGTTCGGGCATTGGCGACCGCTTCCTGCAGGCATATGGGCTGGTCGTGCCAGGCAAAGCCGTAGCTGGCTGCGACGAAAGCAAAGGCGAGAACGGCGCCCGCAGCGCGCCAGCGGGACTGAGGAACGCGTTGCAACACCCAGTAAAGCCCGACGGCAAGGAACACGGCGAAGGCGGGCAGGAGCTGCAATCCGTAGCGAAGGTTATAAAAAGAGAACGGCCACCACACGGGCATGAAGATGGGAACGCCGCCGTACGCAATAGACAAGGCATAGAACGGGAGCGGGATCAGCAGGAGCAGCCAAGCACCGAGGCGCCGGAAATGAACCAACAGGAGCACAACACCCAGTGCGGCCAGGGCAATCCATGGTCTCCCTAACGGCCCTTCGCTCATATTGAGTTCCGCAGATTTGATGAAGTAACTGGCCGCGGTGCCCAGGTGGTGATAGCCGGGATGGTGAGCTTCTCCAGGTTGGGAGGTGCGCTGCTCAATGCCGGGGGCGGAGTAGGGTCCGCGCGCAAAGTCCAGAGGATCGCCGTAGACCGCAGCGTTGTAGGCGAACCAGAAGGCTGGAACGATAACCATCAACCCGCTGAAGATGAGTACAGCACGGCGCAGGCTGGAGGGCGGCTGCGGGTCCGCGGCGGTGCGAGGCGGGCGCAGAAGAAAAATGAATACCAAGACGCAGAACACGCCCGCGGCAAACCAGCCGTCATAGCGGGTGAGCATGCTCAAAGCCAGGCAAACGCCGCAACGCATCAGCGAAGTTCCCGCCTTTGCATGCTGGGCTGCGTCAGGCGAATAGCGGTGGCGGACAAAGTCGGCGAGAAAGACCACCGCCCAGATGAACAGCGCCAGGTAGAGGCTTTCGGTCATGGCGGTAGCCTGGAGATAGAGCAGGTTGGGATTCGCGGCGAAGATGATGGCGGCGAACCAGGGCGCCAGGCGAGTTCCCAGACCGGGGAAAACCCTATTTTCCGCGGTATTTTCGCGGGCGAGACGCTCCCGAGATAGCTGGTGAGAGGCAGGCGCGGCATCCGAGAGCTCCATATCCGAGGCCCAAGCGAACCCATCACGAACCAGCCGGAAGATGCCGATCACCCCGGCGACGTAGGCAATCATGAAGGGCCAGGAGCCGCCAAAGCCGGTCTGCCAGGACCAGTCGGAGAGGATGAACGGAATGGTGAGCAGGTGCGGGAGCGGCAGCCACACCGTGCCCAACTGCTTCAGGCCGGGGGTGCGTGAATCGAAGACGCGGCGAGCGATGTTGATGTGAGCGACCGCGTCGCCATAGAGCAACACCTGGTCATGGCGGAAGTACCACAGGAACGCGATGAGCGAGGCAAAGCCGGCGATGTAGCCAACCAGAATAATGGTCCGCAAACGAGGATCGGACGCGGGAGCGAGAGTGCGGCGCGCGGCGGTCATCCCAGATGAGTGAGCTCGCGGAAAATCTGAAAGCGGGCGTCAATCTCTTCGCGAGTCAGGGTCTGCAGGCGCTCGGTACCAAAGCGCTCGACGGCGAACGACCCCATCACGCTGCCATAGAACATGGCGCGCTTAAGCACCTCGCGGTTGAGCTGGCCCTGCGAAGCAATGTAGCCCATGAATCCGCCGGCAAAGGAGTCGCCGGCGCCGGTGGGATCCACCACTTCCTCGATGGGCAGGGCGGGTGCACGGAAGGGATGGTGGCCGATGCCGAAGGCGCCCTCGCGGAAGAAGATGGTGGCGCCGTACTCGCCGTGTTTCATGACCAGCGCCTGGGGGCCCATGGCCAGTACCTTTTGTGCGGCGCGCGGCAGGTTGGTCTCGCCGGCCAGAGACTTGGCTTCAGCGTCGTTGATGATCAGAACGTCAATCACTTTGAGCGTTTCCAGCAGCTGCGGGTGAGTGTTGTTGATCCAGTAATTCATGGTGTCGCCGCCCACGAGACGGGCGCCGTTCATCTGGCGACGGACATTTGACTGCAATGTGGGATCAATATTGCCCAGAAAGAGAAACTCGGAATCGCGGTAATTACGGGGCAGTTCCGGGTTGAACTTGGCGAAGACATTAAGCTCGGTGGCGCGAGTTTTGGCTTCGTTGACATTGGCGCCGTATTCGCCCGACCAGAAAAAAGTCTTGCCTGAGGTACGCTGCACGCCGGAAACATCAACCCTGTGCCGCCGAAGGACATTTTCGTGCTCGGAGGTGAAGTCGTCGCCCACTACGCCTACCACCCGGACGTCGGTGAAGTAGCTGGCGGCGAGGCCAAAGTAAGTAGCAGTGCCGCCCAGCAGCCGCTCCTTGGTGCCGTAACGAGTGGTGACGGTGTCGAAAGCGATGGATCCGACAGCAACAATGCTCATCTAGGCTTGGGCTCCCTGATCGAGATATTTGCCGAGAATCAGCCTGAGTTTTTCACGGGTGGCGGGAGGAATCTTGTCGCGCTCGGTAAGAATGGCGTGCTGCAGAGCCACGCCGCAATGACAGGAACGCTTGGCCGGGGTGGCGGCGACGGCGGCGCGAATCATCTTGCAAGCGTTCTCCGCGTTCTTGAGCAGGACGGCGACCACCTGGTCCACGGTCACCGAATCGTGGTGCGGGTGCCAGCAGTCGTAGTCGGTGACCATGGCCGCGGTGACGTAGCAGATTTCCGCCTCGCGGGCCAGCCTGGCTTCCTGCAGGTTGGTCATGCCGATGACGTCCATCCCCCAGCTGCGGTAGACGTTGGACTCGGCGCGGGTGGAAAACTGCGGACCCTCCATGCAAAGGTAGGTGCCACCGGGCTTGCCCACTACGCCCACGTTCGCGCAGGCGGTGGTTAGCACCCTCGACATCTCCGGGCAAACCGGATCAGCCAGCGCCACATGAGCCACCACACCCTCGCCAAAAAAAGTATCCACGCGATGGCGGGTGCGGTCGAAAAACTGATCGGGGATAACGAACTCCATAGGCTTGTGCTCTTGCTTCAGAGAGCCCACGGCGGAGACAGAGATGATCCGTTCCACGCCAAGCTGGCGAAAGCCGTAGATGTTAGCTCGGAAGTTTAGCTCGGTGGGCAGGATGCGGTGCCCGCGGCCGTGGCGGGCGAGGAAGGCCACGCGCTTGCCTTCCAGAATACCGCTGACATAAGCGTCAGAGGGATCACCAAACGGGGTCTGCAGGCGGACTTCGCGAATTTCCGTCAGCCCGGGTATGGAGTAGAGTCCACTACCGCCGATAATGCCAATCTGGGCTTCCGCCAAACTTCCTCCTTACGGGTTAAGGCACACTGCGGATTATAAATTATGGGGCGCAGCTCGGGCGCGAGCTGGCGGGCCACATAGCCGGATCAGGGGCACCACCAGAGGACCCCCGCAAAGCATTGAAAAACGGGCGGTTTTGAACCAAATACCGGCTACATGCCGCTCTGGATGCGGGTTTCGGCTGCTTGCGATTGCCAGCCCACCCCCTCATCTCCAGCTTCATCCTAAATAGCGTCCCAATTCCTGCTTTGCATTGCGGGGAACGACTGTTTCTCGGCGCCTGGTGACAAGGCGAACGTGCCTAGACAAGGAAAAAGGAGACAGGAACGGATTGGAGGATTAGGACCCATGAAACGGATTTTAGGACTGCTTGTCGTCCTGGCGATGCTGGCCGCGGTGCCGGCGCTTTATGCGCAGGAGGAACGTGGAGAGGTGGGTGTATTCGGTGACTTTACCCGGCTGGGCCCGGCAGGCAACACCAACTTCACCGGCCTGGGCGGGCGCCTGGGATTCAATGTGAACAATCACCTGCAATTTGAAGGAGATATCGGATACGACTTCTCCAAGAACTTTACCAATACGAGCACGAACGGCTTGAGCACGTCGTTCGGGACTTCGAACGTGCGGTTATTGCGCGGACTGTTCGGACCCAAGATCCAGACCGGAGTGGGACCGGTAAAAGCATACCTAGTGCTCAAAGGCGGGTTCCTGAACTTCGGCGTTTCGCATAGCGGAGCGCTCACGGGCTTCACTAACTCGTTTGGCGGCGTTCTGAACGGCGACACCAATGGGGTGTTCTATCCCGGCGCGGGCGTCGAATTCTTTATCGGCCACGTATTCGGGCTGCGTGCCGAAGCCGGCGACATGATGTACTTCGACAATGGCGCCAACCACAATCTGAACGTGACCTTCGGGCCTACCTTCCGCTTCTAAATCGTGGGCGGCTAACTCAGGCACGTAAGTTCATACGGCGCCCCATTCGGGGCGCCGTTTTTTTCTGGCGTTTTCCACGTACGCAAGCTGCAGGCCTCGTGCTACCATCGCGCACGCGGCGCTTCCCCCTCCGCCGCTTCGTGGGCGCATGGGCAATTTCCTACTTCGTCTTTCGCTGCTGGCAGCCGCGCGGAAATGGTTTTGGGTGCCTCTTCTGCTGACTGCAGTTGTGGTTTCTCCAGTCCCAGCACGGTCGCAAGCCGGTGGCGAGGTGCATATTACGCCGGCAAAGAAGGTTCCGCGGGTTACGGCGCGACAGAGCGTCGAAACAGGCGACCTGAATGTCCACAGCAAACCGTTTCGTGCGGACGTGGACCTGGTCCTGGTGCCGGTATCGGTAACCGATTACATGAACCGGCCGGTAGTGGGACTCAGCAGGGGCGACTTCGCGTTATACGAAGATGGCAGCCAGCAGCAAATTCGTTCCTTCTGGAGCGACGATTCGCCTATTTCGGTCGGGGTCATTCTGGATCTCAGCAAGAGCATGAGCAACAAGCTGGATGTGGCGCGGGAGGCGCTGGGCAAGTTCTTTGAACTGGGGAATCCGGAAGACGATTATTTCGTGATCACCTTCGCCGACCGGCCGGAGGTGCTCGCGGATGCCACCCAATCGATTGGTTCCATCCAGGCGAGGCTGGCAGATGCGGTGGCCGGAGGGCACACGGCGCTACTGGATGCGATTTATCTGGGGGAAGCCAAACTGCGCCAGGCGCGCTACAAACGACGCGCCCTGCTGATCATCTCCGATGGCGGCGATAACCGCAGCCGCTTTACCGCGAGTGAATTAAAAAGCATGGTCGAGGAGCAGGATGCAACCTTGTATGCCATCGGCCTCTTTGACCGGGTGTTCAAGACACCGGAGGAGTGGGCGGGCAAACGCCTGCTGACACACCTTACGGAGGCCACCGGCGGCCGCACCATCTCTTTGAACAATCCGAAAGAGCTGCCGCAGGCGGCGGCAGAGATCAGCGTGGAAATGCGCAACCAATACGTGATCGGCTACCGGCCCAGCAATGTGGTCCGCAATGGGAAGTGGCGAAAAATCAAAGTACGAGTGAATCTGCCGGCCAGAACCGCACAAATGCAGGTGTACTCCAAGAGCGGGTACAGGGCGCCGGTGGAGTGACACGGGCCTTACCGGGTGCCCACGCATGCGAATTCTTCGAGCCTGAAGGCCTTCAGGATGACATTTTAAATTATCCGCAAAACTCAGGGTGGTGCGCGGCGGAAATTACGACTCGTACATCCACTTCCCCGCGACCATGGTGCGCTCCACCGGAATGGTGAGGAGCGACATAGGGTCGCTTCGGAAGGGGTCGCGGCCCAAGACAATCAGGTCAGCAAACTTCCCGGCCGAAATGGTTCCCTTGATGTTCTCCTCGAAGGAGGCGTAAGCGCCGTTTATGGTGCCGCAGCGGATGGCTTCTTCCAGGGTGATGCGTTGGTTGCCACCCCACGTTTTTCCCTTCATATCGGTCCGCGTGACCTGGGATTGCAGCCACATCATAGGGTCGGAGGGGCTGGCGGTGTAGTCAGAGGAATCGGTGGGGCGCAGGCCCGCGTTGAGAAAGTCGCGCATTGGAAACATGTGGTTGAGCCGCTCCTCACCATAAAAGTGCATAACGTCGCCGTGGAAATAAACGTAGCCAGAGAAAGGCGCGGGGATAACGCTAAGCGCCTTCATGCGCTGGATGAGAGCAGGATTCAGCAGGGTGCAATGCTCAATGCGATACCGCGGGTCGCGGCGCGGCATTTCACGCTGTACCTGCTCATAGACGCCCAAAATTTCATCAATCGCCAGGTCGCCATTGGCGTGCGTGCCAAGCTGCCAGCCGGCGGCATGGGCCTTCCGTGAATTCTCATACAGGTCTTCCCTGGTGCTCACCTGCAGGCCTCGGTAGTCTCCCATGCCGGTGTAGGGCTGGGAGAGCCAGGCGGTGCGCTCCGAGATGGAGCCATCGGCGTATTGCTTGATGGCGCCGAGACGTACCCACTCGTCGCCAAAACCGGTGTGGAGGCCGGCGGCGATCATCTTGTCCAGCGCGCGCACCGTGACGTGCGAATAGATGCGCAGCCGGAGCTCGCCGGCATCGCGAGTGTCCTGGTAGCCCTGCAAATCGTCGGGGGTGGCATCCGCATCGCAGGCGGAGGTCACGCC
>Ga0134126_10005145_pt1 | contig 16337 bp, 7 predicted proteins | sample KB31752_FD_96881 | JGI IMG/M metagenome (GOLD analysis project Ga0134126, IMG submission 96881) | Terrestrial soil microbial communities with excess Nitrogen fertilizer from Kellogg Biological Station, Michigan, USA - KB3-175-2 | ecosystem: Environmental > Terrestrial > Soil > Unclassified ...
CGGCGGTCCGGCGACGACGGTTCCGGTGGCATACCATGGTCCGCAGTCACTGCCAGCAGATAGTTATCCCCAACCTTCGCCCGTAGGGCCTTAAGCATCCGCGTCAACTGACGGTCCATTTCCGCGAGCGTGAGGCGGAGCTCGTTGGAATCCGGGCCGTGCTTGTGGCCCACGAAATCCGCGCCTTTATCATTCAACAGAATCAGATCAGGAACATTGTCTTCACCTACCGGCTCACGCTCGATCATCGCGACCATCGCCTCGGCTTCGAATGCTGGAAACAAACCCGAATAGCGCACGTCGCCAGTCGAGTCGATCTTATGACGCATCCACTCCCCGCTAGCTGGCCACAGGGTGCTCGCGTTCCGATCCTTCAGATATGCGGGCAGCCGGAAACATTCAGGGTTTGTGGTCCAATTGCCTGTCTGTTGATCGTAGCTTGCGAGCACGACTGGCGTTCCATTCAGCTGGCATGCACCATGCCCCGCGAGCGGTGTCCCCGCTCGGTCGATGCTTCCCTGGGCCAATATGATCGAGCGACCAGCCGTCGCCAGCTGCCAGACGTCTGCCAGTGTTAAGGCCATCAGGTCTTGTGGCATTCCTTTAGCGAACATGTCGTGTCGCTGGCGGCGCGTGCGGTCGTACACGCTGATACCGGTGATTCCGTGCACGCTCGGATCGGTTCCCGTCGCTATGGTCGAGTGCCCAACAGCGGTGTTCGTCGGGAGGTAGTTGACTTGCGCCTGACTAAACCAGGCACTGTGCCGGCGTATGGCAGTGAGCGTCGGCATGGAGGGCGCGTAGCGATCGAAGTAATCCCGACGCATTCCATCCAGGACCAGCAGCATGACCACGCGGGGTTTCGAAAAATCTTTCCGTAAGACCGGCAAGACATGGCCGGTTGCGCTCGAGGGCATTTGCACTCCAAGCGCAGCCGCAAGCGTTGGCGCCACATCCTGCTGCACAGCCGGGATCGAATAGACTCCGGTTCTCACCGCAGGGCCGGCAAACATGAGAGGAATCGAGACGTCATACGCCCACGGCGAACCGTGCATGTACACGTAGTTCGGATCAAGTCGCGTGATGAAATCGCCTTTACGTGGGACGATCAGCAGTTGGCCGGTTCGTCCGGGATAGTATGACCGAGCGAACATCTTTAGGAAGCGCTGTCGTGCGGCTGAGGTTTTAGTATCGCCTGACGCAGTACGTCGCGCCCGAGGTGCATCACTAAGTGGCGCCGGCTTTAGCTGCTGGCCCAAAATTATCCCAACCATCGCAAGCAGTTGCAGGACGACAAAGACAGCACCTGAAGCTGTCAACTTTGAGGGGCTGAGAAAGATTCGCGGGGTTGTCATGGCGTCTCCATTGGTTCAAACCGGACCGTGACGGGACCCAATACTAATCACATGACTTAACTCAATTGGAAGATTATGACTGGTGCCGAGGGCGAGAGTCGAACCCGCACGACCTTACAGTCAACCCATCTTAAGAACGTTGGCAACGGCATCAGCTGGTCTTGCGAAACGATACGAACCATTCACGAGTAAGCAAACGCCGGCGAGAATCAAAAACACACCAACAAAATCACTCAAGAAATTCGCCCGGGGATCCATTCGAGAGTGAGCTTTAGATCCAAAACCAAAGCCTGACACCAGTCTCTGTTTCCCATTGCCTGAAACGTATCCCGGGATCGAAGCATTTAATATTGAGCCGCAGAGTCTTGAGCCCCCGAGCGCGATGGCGGCAATGAGCTTGAGGGATGGGGGTGAACGTTGCCTGAAAATTGCCACGATAGACCAGGCTCTGGATGTTGTATCACAAGCGTATTGCCCTCGAGTCGCACTCATGGGCCAGGATAGGCGCACTTGAAGCGAATCGGATAAAGCAATTCACCAAGGGGGTTCAGCTCGCGTTACTCGCCACTAGTAGCCGAACGCCAATCCCGGTGCAGGGGCAGTCCGTCCAAACAACTCGCAGACGGCTCACCAATGGAAAGGAGACTGAGGTCATGAAACACGAAGCCACGAAGCTCGCCACGAAAGTAAACGCGCAAAGCCCTATGGAAATCGAGGTGTCAGATGTGGAAGAACTCTATGCCGCTGTAAATGACGACAACAATGTTGGCAAGACCATTGTACTTAGGAACGGAGTCTATGAGCTGAGCCGGCATGACGCAGGAGGCGAGGCACGTTTGAATACAGGGCGATTGGAGCTCAAGCGAAACATGTCACTCCGCGGAAGTGATTCGTCAGAGTGTGTGCTTAAGGTGTCGTCGTCAGATTCTCCAGTATTCAACGAAAACCCCACCGCGCGTTCGGGGATGATCAAGACGGGCCTTGGCAACCATACGATCGAAAAACTCACGGTCATTGCTCCGCCTCAAGCCGGCTCCGGCATCTCAACGGACTTAGTCGATCTCCAATCCCAGGAAACAACGATCAGGATCGCTAAAGTAATTTCTGGCGATCCGAACTCCGAACACCTAACCCGGGGGATCGACATCAGGAACACCGGCACTGCGGTTATGGGGCGTCACCTGAAAGCCTTCATTGAGAAATGTGAATTTCATGGCGGCAGACAAGGCATCAGGATCGCGAATTTCCAGGGCGCGAATGGTTGTCGGGTCTCGGTAGAAATGAGCGGCAATCACTGTCACGACAATAATGCCGGCTGCCTGATCACAAACCACAAGTCAACCGCGGGAGCGATAGAAGTGCGTTCAGAGAAGGATAAATTCACAGAGAACGGGGTGGGGTGTACCGTTGTTGGTGGAATCCTCAGCGGATCATCTAATCGCACCAGATTCGTTGCCAATAAGATCGGGAGCAACAACAATAACGGACCGCTGGACCCAGAGACACGACACGCGGGCGGCATCGTCATTCGCGGTGCTAACACCCAACAACCGAACCTGGCTTCAGACAACCAGGTCGAGGTTGTTTTTACGGATTGCAAAGTCAACGGCAACCAGGCACCAGGGGATGTCACAGCGCACGGAGCTCATTGTTCTAATCCGGCAGGAATCGCGGGAAAGAACAATACGGTGACTATCTCACTCCAGGGCAATAACAACTTCACAGTCGAGGCCAGGGACAGCGAGCCGCCAGAGTCGCCCCCCAAGACTAACTCCGTTTCGGTAACTTGATTCCGCAACCAGGACGGCGGTCAGGCTTGCGATTTTGCGAAGCGCTGGCCCCGCGATCCTGCAACGATACAACGGTGCCGAGTGACAGAGAATCGCAAATCGCAAGCCTGACCCTAGTCTCCTGACCTACTTTGCGTAGACTTGTCTAGCGGTGTTTCCTCAGTCCACTAAAGACGGACAAGTCTTTCTGCAACGCCCAGGTGCATGTGGTTCGGTACTCAAGTATCAGCAACAGCCGATGAATAAAGGATGTCATGACTAAAATCCGTTTCAGGAATCCACTAACTCTTTTCGTTCTCCTTGTACTCACGATGATTCTGGCGCCAAGTGCCATGATGTTGGAGAACGACGACGACGACATCGACGATCCGGGGCCGCCGGATCGCTGCTCCAAACCCACCATCGGACTCGTCGGGTCACTCTACTTAAACGGGCTCCCGCTCATCCAGGAGGATCTGGAAGTCGTCGGTGATGCGGTCAAGGTCACGGTCCAGCTACCGTTGTTCTGCAAAGAAGTCATGCCGCCGGATCTGCCGTTCAGCTGGCAAATCACCGGTCCGACCGGTCCCGTTAGCATGGTCGCCGCAGATACGCTGCGCCCGCGCTTCCGTCCCACGGTCGCAGGTGTCTATGAGGCTCAGCTCACCTATTGCCCAAACACTTGCCAGAGCGTTGCCGCCGGTTCGACTAGAGTCAAAATACCTCCGCAGCCAGGAAGCCGCAGGTTCACGGTCGTGAACGAGATCCCACTGCCACCGGACACTGAGCCGGAGTTGAACGCCCTGGCCTTAACGGCGACCACCAATTCGGTGGATGCGGATCATGACGTGCGAAAAAGGAAGTGTGGCGGCCCCGGTAGCACCATCGGCAGTAGCCAGCTGGTCCCAGTGCACCCATGGATCAACCAGAGTTCCTACCGGCTACTAGAAGCCAAGGTCATTGGGAGCAATATCGCCGGCGTCGACAACGAGTTGAACCACACCAGCCACGACGCGCACGTCAATGTCGCACCCGATCCGTTTTCCGCTAACCTCAAGGTCCCCCCAGAGGGCGGCGTGGAGAAGGAGGACATGGGGATCGAGTGGGAGTCTGACTTCTTTCCGGGGCCGATGAGACCGATGCCGGGAGACCGCATATCTGCTTTCGGTTTCTTTACATACGATTGCCACCATCAAGACGACCGCTTCGGTATTCTCAGCGAGATACACCCAGCGGTGCTGACCGCAGTGCAGCGTAGGCGCCCGATCCGGATCCCCGACGGATGGGGAGGCTTGGGAACCAACATCCACATCCCGGGCATTGTCACGGACATCTGGGCTAACAAGCGCGCCGGCGAGATGACCAGCAACTGCAGTACGACCGGACTCCATCAGGAGTACACCGCGCGTCCTGGTGCGCCATTCCCCATAGCCGGCGAGTGCATTAAGAGCCCTCACTCGCTCGACCGCCAATTCACCTTCAACGTTTTCCTCCCACCCAATCCCCAGAAGCGCCTGGCAGCGGCGGGAGTGACCGCGCCACCGGCCCCGCTCTACTTGAACATTGATCGGGCATCAGCGGGGGCCAAGCCTCCCAAGGTGGAAGTTGTGCAAACGGGAGGCGTCACCTCACTGCTCGTGACCATTGATCTGTTTGGCTACAACGAGCAGGAATACTCCGCCCGGATCGTAGCTGGCTGGGTCCAGCCGAGCCCTGACAACTGGGGACTGCGGCGCTGGAAAGTGGGCATCCAGTCGCTGGATATTCTCAACGACCATGACCCGGCCTGGGGCGACGATGGGGACTGGGTCTTCTGGACGGCGATCAACAATCGGGACAAGGAATGGACCCGCCTCCTGGATGGAGGTCCGGTGAGTGGATTTGTGGACTTCGGCGATCGGCCCTTCGAGACCAGCGACGACAAGTCGCCGAACGCTGTCAGGTCGTTGGGGCCGCATCTGCTTCTCTTCCACCCGGACTTCATGGACTTCCCCGGCTTGCCGCAAGAAGATTTGAATCGGAGCTTGATGATCCACTCCTCGGGTTATGACGCCGAGATCTGGGACGATCCAACGGGCTCGATGAACGATATCGTCAGCCTGGATCCCTCGCGCATTCAGGTCGGGACACGACTTAACATAGGACGGTTCAGCGATACCAGTGATTACATTCTTAACTACTTCGTCGAGAACCTGGGGCCGGTACAACCTAACCTGAGCGCTGCCGGCAAAGCGCTGGTCTCGGCATATTCGCTCGGTCCTAAGAAGGCGCACTGCACGCCACTAACCACCGCAGCCTGCGTACTCTTCCCCGAAAGAACCTTGGAGAAACCCTGGCATCCGGTTCAGGCGCGGCAACGCCCCGGAAATCCAGAGTTCACTTGGCGCGACTTCCCCAGCTTCGAACCGCAGGAGCGTGAGGAGTTGGGCTTCACGGGAATGTCCATCCGCGAGCTGGGGGCTTCGCTGGAGCAAGTGCGCAAGACCGATCCCAAGGGCGCCGAGCAGTTTTTGGGTGAGCTGCGCGAGGAGTTCGATAGAGTCCGGGGCACGCGGATGGAGAGCGAGTTCGCTAAGTCGCTCCCGCCGCTGAAGGCGAATCTATCTGCCGATTTATGGCAGCGCTATTTCGCGGATATCGCTCCCACACCGGTGGTCCAACCGAGGCGATGGCTTTGGGTGGTAATTATCACAATCATTGTGTTAATTGCCGTCGCGGCGTTTTGGTTTTTCAGAAGACGCCGGGCGAGTGCATAGGAGAAACTGCGTAATAACCTTGCACAAAAAGTTTCGCCGAAGATCGACGCGAAGCGGTTTCATTAGCACCGTGACTTCAGCCCGCTGACCACGGACTATGCTAAAGAAGATTAACCGTTTCAACGGTTTCTCGGTGCCGCCTGTAAACCGTTAAAACGGTAATAATATACTTCACAACTCCACGCCCCTTATTTAGTTGCGGTTGAGTTTCCTGCGCCGTAAGTCACGGATTTCCTTGAGTGGGATTGTGACGGGAGCGCTTAGGCCGGGCACCGTAATCGTGACCTCTCCATCTACCTGTTCAGGTGGATAGTGAACGCCACCTTCGGCGAGTTGGAACCACAGCCCATACGCATTGAGGTCGATATAGCGGACTTGGTCGAAGTCCAAGGTTGTGCCACCCACGATGAGACGGGCGCTATGTAAACCTCCCTCGAATCGTCGAAAGTCAGTGCGCTGGATCTCAATGCGTTCTTCTTTTGATTCGGAGGTGTGTGCTTCGGATTGGCTGGAATTGTAAAAGATGACCGTGCCGATAATGCCGACAATGATGCCAACCGCTATACCGAGAAGTCCCAGGATAATTGCTTCCATAACTCAAATCGCCTGGCAGCGCTTATGTCAAGGTTGACTGGGAGATCGGCGCTCAGGCGGCGGCTTTGCGGCGGGTTGGCTTCTTAGAGCGTCGACGTTTTTGCTTTGTTTCTTCCTTCACTAAATTCTCTTTCGAAACGGTGAAGATGTGGCGCACGGCGTTATCCAGTCGCTTCTACTGCGTCTTGCCTTCGACCTTTGGCGCTGGCTCTGGTTTCATAGGCTCATCTTAACATTGACCGCTTCCCGTGGCGGTCATTTCTTTCTTCTCTCTTGCTATGTGCGGCATTTTTGGATCAGGGATTGTCGCCGGCGATACAGGAATCGTACTTCAGAATCGCGGTAGTTCGTTTTCATTGGATCCAGCCCACTCCAACCATCTCGAGCCGGGTCAAGGGCAATCATATATTTGGCTCACCAGTGCGGTATTGACAAGAAGGAGCTTAAGCTCGGCCGCGACGCTACGCGTCTCATTTAATTCACGCAGCGGATCCAGAGTTGTTGAACTGTTGTTCGACTACCGTGTCCGGCGCCATGGCAGGCCCCACAGTGCGCGCGCCGACAAGATGACGGAGAAGAGCGCGGTCACGCCCATCGCGAGTAGTGTCCAGATGAAGAAGAAACCCCCACTGCGCCTGGTCCCGAAGCCGATTCCTACCCCTCGCATATGAATGATGGGGATGCCTAATAACAGGAGCGACGCGACGAGGATGATGATTAGACCCGATCGCCGTTCAGCGAGCACGAGCGTTCCGTACAGCCAGACGACACAGATGACTACCCAAATAAGGTTTGGAAGCCCGCCCGGCGACATGCCTCGGTTGATGTCGTCCGCCAGGTGAAACGTGCCGAAGAGAATCGAGAGCAGGGACGCGATGGTTAACATATCGTTGCGTTTCATTTGAAAGTCTCCGGGTAGGGTTTGCGTGTGCCTCTCAATGAGACACCTGATCGGTTGACAGATATGACCTACGGACGGAAGGCGAGAGATGTTCCGGATTAGACTGGTGAAGGTGGATGGGGCCCGTGGTGCAGCCACGAGATCAAGGCGCGCGGTAGCACGAACGCTGACGGGCCCATGAGGTCAGTACCACCACGCGGTAGCGGCTGGGTCTCATGATCGCACCGCGGGTTCTTTGTCAATCGAGTAACGCTGAAAGCGTTGGCTAATTTCAGCCCAGGGTTGCGCATTGGCAACCCTGGGATCACAAGCACCTATTAATAGGAGGACGCAACCCTGAAGGGGTTGCGTCGGGGTCGCGAAATTGCAAACCCGTCGCAACCCCTTCAGGGTTGCGAGAAATCAACTGTCGACGACGATGACCCAGGGTTTCAAAGCAAACCCTGGGCTGAAATTAGCCAACGCCTTCAGCGTTATTCCGCGATTTCCCGCTCGATAATTACATCTAATCTGTGAATGGTTTACTTCCACTCACCCACCAGCACGAACGGCGCCCAGTAAAAAGGCGCGCTATATTTTTTGCCTGAGATCATTGCGAGCTGCGCTTCCCGCATCGCTTCGGACGGCGACGGGTTTGGCCCAAGCAGGCGCTGATAAAAGTCGGTCATCAATTCAGCTGTTGGTTTATCCGCGACCGACCACAGAGTGACCCCGACGGTGGTTGCGCCCGCGTACATGAACGCTCGGCTTAAGCCCGTCACACCTTCGCCACGCTTTACCTTGCCAAGTCCCGACTCGCAAGCTGAAAGCATAACGAGCGGAGCGCCAAGTCTGAGATTGAAGACTTCACCAGTTCGCAGAAAGCCATCGTCCTCGCTCTTGTTTCCCACCAGCGACAACACCAAACCACTAAACTGTGGTCGCATTGCATCGAGTACGCCGTGAGTAGCCAGGTGCAGCACGCGATAGTTTTGGATGTCGCGGTGCTTTAGATCATCTTCGTTGGCGCTGAGATCAAGCCATAAGTCTCCTTGCTCACCGGACGCCTTTGCCAACCGCCCAATCTGTTCAGCTTCATTCCTGGTTCCGGGTAAGCGCGGCAGTCTGAGCGGACCAGCAGGGGTCGCCGGACCATTAACATCGTCAACGGCGCTATCGAGCCCGAGGCCCCTGGTTACTTCAGCCGGAATGGCCGCAGATCCTGTTTGCACTCGCGGATCGCTCGCACTGAATACGGGATCTGCGACCAACAAAATATTCCGTCCAACCGCCCGTTTTTGCTCCCTGACGGCAGCTGTAACTGACGCCGACGGAGCGTAACTTACTTTGTTCGTTTTGATCAGGTAATCAAGCGAGCTGTAGTCGCCGCCGCGATCAGTTGTAACTAACGCTTCGAAGGGAACGAAGTTCAGCGCGCCATCGGCCACAATAACCAGGCGCCGGTTGCCAATCATGGCTGCAGCCGGAGCCAAAGCTACCTTATAGAGCGCGTGCGAAGCGCGGGAGAAGGCTGCAGTGTCCGTGGCGTTTAGACCGGGGGGCGCTGTACTAAGACCCAGTCCTCTTTGTTGGTCGGCTGTGGGCACGTCAATCCCGACGTTGCGTCTCTGCAATCTCGGAGGAATCAACTGGGCGCGAAAATCCATTGCCAACTGGTCCACGGTCGAGCCGGCAGGGAGCTTGAAAACCGCGGCGTTCTGGCGAGTAATAACCCACAGGTAGGAACTTTGCTCACCAAGGCTGTACTCGAGCAGCGCGGTTTCATCATCCAGGACTCGTCGCTGAACTTCCTCGAGTGTTAAGGCACGCGTATGGACCAAAGAGCTAAGGCGGGGACTAGCGCTCTTTATCTGCTTCTCAATACTCTCAAACTCAGCGGCAAGTCGTCCCAGCTCAGCTTCCAATTCAGTGAAGGCTTGTTTCGGTGTTTCACCTGCAAGCGAAACACCAGTGAGTTGCGCTCCGATCAGTTGCTGGTTCGCGAGATTTTCGCTGCGGCGCTTGATGAGGTCGGACGGCACTCCGGCTGAAATCACTGCGTGGCCGTCAGCCAACACGTCAAGCAGGGAACGCGCTCGCCCCTGTTCCGCGATTCGAAAGCCTTCGGCGACGAAATCTAATGAACTTCCTGTTGAAGGCGTTGGCTCATTTTTCTTTGCGTGCAACATCATTTCGGCGCTCAAGGCCGCGGCTTCCTCAAAGACCTGCCTGGTAGTTGCGAGAAAAGTCGTGCGGGCTTCATGGCCACGAATACTTCCTTCAACGACCGTTTCGATGTCCGCGAGGGCGTCGCGATAAGCGTTTTGGGCGTCAGTTTGCAGCTTCACAACTTCTTGTGTTTGAACGGAGGCGTGAGCCGCGCGTCGATCAGCGGGACCGCCAGGCGTTCGCAATCGCGTTGTCTGAGGGCGCTGAGACAAGGCCCAAAGAGTTCTACCCAAACCGGCTTTTGCGGCCCACTCCAGATCAATTCGACGATCGCGGCGGGCGAGTTGAATCGCTTCGTCATAGCGAATGCGCGCAGCGCCAAACTCTCCGGCGCTGAATAACACATCACCCAGGTTGGTGACGGCCGCGACAAGCAGGCGCGTCGCTTCCTGATCGCGCGGAGTTTGCGAGGATGCAGCAGCCTGCAACTCCTCGAAGTCTGCTTCAGCAGCCTGGTGTTGGCCCAACTTAAAATCAGCGCGGCCTTCTCCGAGTTTGTTTCTGGCGAAGGCGAAGAAGGTTTTGTGGCGATTTATGTCTGTCGTCGTCGTCGCTTGAGGTGCTTGTGACCCGAACTGTGCGAAAGTTGCCTTGGCCTCTCTGATGTTATCCAGCAGTAAATAAGTTTCGCCGATCTTACTTATCATTAAACTCGCGTTAAGCGTTTCTTTTTTCGCAACAAATGCCTGACGCGCACTCTGGAAGTAACCAAGTGCGACCTCATATTGCCCTTCTTCCAAATACAAATCGCCGAGCGCATCGCTGGTAACCCCGGTTCCATTCAAATCGCCACCACTCTTGTATGACTTGAGCGCCTCTGACAAAGGAGCCAGCGCAGCGTAAAACTTGAAGTGAGCGAGCAGGTTTCGGCCCTGTTCGAGTTTGTCCCTGGCTGATCCCTGGCCGCCGGCATTCCCGGTTGGCGTGGGTTGTGTTACCGGACCAGCAACCTGCGGTTTGCACACATCCGTCCACCTCAGCGTTGCCGTCACACCGAAACCTCCGGCCGTGATCCCCGTTAGCGTACGATCGGTGGCATAGGTCCCGTCTGGCCGGACTTCCGTGCCATGGATAGTGAGGTGTTGTTGTTCGCCCCCGCTCATCTTGATTACGCCCGGCGAGTTGTTCTGCAGATCCAAAGACTGGTCCCCTGACATCCCTCCGAGTCCCAGCACCGTCACGTGCAACGTCGTTGTCTCGCCCCGGATTAGATTTAGTTTTGGCGCCGCTAAATTGACGTGAATGTTCCGGAAAGGGCACTGCACTGCCATGCCATTCTCGCCGAGGTCCATATTGGTTGGCCCTGAAATTTCGCTCGTATTGTGGACGACCAAACTTCTGGGTGACTCTGCAATTAGTGGCAACGCATTTCCGCCAACCCTGACGTAGTCCTGTGGTGAGAAGAGACCGTTGCAGGGACATTCGATCTTGAGCAGTCGCCCTTGCTGTCCGCCGGTGGGCACGGTGAATTGGGTCGGTCTCGGCGGAGCAGTAAGTAATATCGGAATCGTGGCGGTAGATACGCTCTGGCCATTATGCAAAAGGACGATCGTGATTGTGCCGTTGATGTTCCTCGTAAACGTCTTGTCTCCAACCGCAGTTTGTTGCCCGACCAGATCGATCACATAACTATTGAGTTCTTCCAGGTTTTGACGCCGCTCGGTTTCATTCTTGCCTGTTGGTGCAGTGTAGATGCTGCCCGAAACGGTATCGCCGGCAACCATTGCGTCCGGAAGATTTACTTTGATCACGCCTTGCGGTGTTGTGAACGTCGTGGCGTAGAGTCCGTCGGCAGATTTGGATTCAACACGATGTCCCGCCGCATTCTGTGCCGCCGCGCGCGAAGCGAACGGGGGTTGGATTGCGATCAGAATCAAGGCGATTGCGATCAAAGCCGCGCCGGCAAGGCGGGCGAACCAGGCTGAGGTGCTTCTATTTGTTTTTGTCATGGACTCCATTGTCAAAGATTCTCGGCCAAACAAGTCTGCTGATTAGATCCGGCGATTCCTCGTGGGCTTGAACTCCGCTCATCACTCGTAGCGAAGTGCCTCCAGCGGATCTACTTGCGCTGCCCTGCGTGCGGGCAGCCAGCAAGCAATCAACGCCACCAACGTCAGCAGGGCAGCGATCACAAAGAAGGTCAACGGGTCAGTTCCGGTTACGCCGTAAAGCTGCTCTGCCATCTGTCGTTGCCAGGCATCCTCTGCGAAATACTGACTCGCCAGCAGGCGTTTCAATCCATACCCCGTTACCGCTCCCACTGCCAATCCCAGCAGCACCAGTCTCATTCCCTGCCAGACGACCAGCCGCAGGACGTTCGCCGCCTGCGCCCCAAGCGCCATGCGAATGCCCATCTCGTTCGTGCGTTGGGCCACTGAATAGGCCAACACACCCGAGAGTCCGATGGCCGCCAGCAAAAGCGCGGCTCCGCCGAAGAAACCCAGGAGCCGGGCCGACAGGCGTTCCTGTCCCATTGTGGCCAGCGCGCGTTTTGTTTGCGTGTTGACTTCCGTGACCGGCAGATTGCTGTCCAGTTCATGCACGACTTGACGCACCGCGCCGGCGAGCGCAGTCGGTTCGCCCGTAGTGCGCAAAGCAAAGTGCATCTCGCCAATCACCGCACCTTCCTGCTGCCACGGCGTGTAAAGCACCGGCCCGAAGTCTTCGCGCTGGCTTGTGTATTTGGTGTCGGCCACCACGCCGATGATCTCAACTTCATGTTCGCCGCTCGGCGTGACGCGTTTACCGAGTGCGTCTTCGCTGTGGAAGAACTGGCGTGCAAAGGTTTGATTTACGATGGCGACCTGGGGCGCGCGCTGGTCATCCTGCGCGGTGAAGCCACGCCCACGTAGCAGCGGGATTTCCAACGTCGCAAAATAGTTCTCGCGTATCGTTTGCAGCATGGTCTCGTGCTTCCCAGCGGTTTGTTCCGTCTCGCCGGGCAGTAAGACGTCATTGAACCAGTTGTCATTCGCAATGAGCGGAACTTTCCCGAACGTCGCCGCGCGCACACCCGGCAGGCGATCCAGCCGCGCAAAGAGTTGTTGATAGAATTGCCACAGCCGTTCGTCTTTGTACCCACTCTGCTGCGGCTGCAACCGGAAGACCAGGAGGTTTTCCTGATTGAAGCCCAGGTTAACTCGTTGCAGGTTGTAGAGCGTGCGGATGAACAAACCCGCCCCAACCAAGAGCAACAAGGACAGCGCGACCTGCACAACGATTAGCCCTTTACTCAACCGTGACACGGCGCCCGTTGTGCGGCGGCTCTGTTTGAGTGCCGTCGTCAAATCCTGGCTCGTCGCGCGCCACGCGGGCGCCAAACCGAACAGCACCCCGGTTAGTAGAGAGACGGACAGCGTGAACACGAGCACACGCCAATTCAGACTGAGATCAAGGCCGTTTGGTAAGATTCCCATGTCTTTGTCGGCTAGCGCCATGAGCGCACTCTTGCCCCAGAAGGCGAAGAGCACGCCGACCGCACCGCCCAGCGCCGCGAGTAACAAACTTTCTGTTAGCAGTTGCCGGATCAAACGCCAGCGCCCCGCGCCGACCGCCAGCCGCACACTGATCTCTGGGCCACGCAGGGCCGCTCGCGCCAGCAGCAGGTTCGCCACATTTGCGCAGGCTATTAGCAGCACCAGCGCCACCACGGTGAACAATCCATAGATGGTGGATGAATAACGTCTGCGACTGTCCAGCATCCCACGACTGCCGGATTCCGCGATCAGGATAGGGAAATCCTTCGGTTCGAGTTGCGCCGGTTGGTTCGCTTTGCGCGGCGACGGCATGACTTCCAATGCGGCGCTTTGGAAAACGCCGTTCAAGCTGTCGCGCGCCTGTTCATAAGTCGCGCCCGGTTTGAGCCGTCCCATCAAATTCAGCCACCAGACGCCCGGTTCCTTCGTCGTGCCCAGGTTGCTGCGTTCACCCTGCAACAACGGCTCGCAGAACAACGGGACGGTGACGGCAGGGTGATAATCCACTTGCGATATTTCGGTGAAGGCGGGCGGCGTGACGCCGATGATAGTGAAGGATTGCTGGTTGAGTTTGAGCGGCTGGCCGATGACTGCCGGGCTGGCGCCGAATCGCTGCTCCCAATACTGGTGACTGAGAACCACTACCGGCGCTGCGCCCGGCTTATCATCTTCGTATCCGATCGTGCGTCCCAAGCTCGGTTGCACTCCAAGCCCGGCGTAATAACCGCCGGACACGGCTTGCCCGTTGACAAGTTCCGCTTGGTCGCCCGCCGCCGCAGTCAGTTCACGGGTGGGAGCGAAAGCAAAGAAATCGCTGAGCGGGCTGTCTGGTCGAGTGGCGAAAGTCTGGCCCATCCTTTCAAAGACCTCATAGCGAAACAACGAAAGCCCGCGTCTACCCGGTGGGACGGGAACAGACGAATTGCCGCTCATCCCATTTGTTCTGAATGGACGTCCGGCTTGCCATTCAAAGAGCACCAAGCGCTCGGGCTCAGTGACCGGCAAGGTCCGGAGCAGCACGGCATCTAGCACACTGAATAACGCCGTGTTTGCGCCAATTCCCAGCGCCAGCGAAAGCACGGCGACCGTCGTGAAGCCTTTGCTCTTGAGTAGCATTCGTATCCCGAAGCGCAAGTCTGGCCAAAGGTCCCACAACATGTTGATCCTCCTGCCTCCCGTTGCTCCGAGGACCACCGGTTCCGGGTTGACCGGGCGTTCGATCTTATTCAGTTCTTGCGCAAACAGGCCGCTCTCATTCAACTCCTCCAACGTCTGGCGCCAGGCGTCTTCCTTCGTCGCACCACCAACCAGCAGTTCCTCGTAGGAGTCCTCAAGATATAGGGCCAACTCTTCGACTATCTCGGCCTCACGCGTGGGGGCCAACCGCAACTCCGCCAGGCGATCTCTGATCTCTTTCTTCCAATCAGGCATGATTGCTTCACCTCACACAGGATTAATTCCTGCCACGAGATCAAGAGCGGCGAAGAAGTCTTTCCAGGTGCGCCGCTGTTCTGCCAGGATGCGGCGACCTGCTGCCGTCAACGTGTAAAACCGCCGCCGCCGTTCTCCGGGTTTTTCGACCCAACGGCCCTTAATCAAGCCGCGTTTTTCCAGACGATAAAGCAGTGGGTAGAGCGATGCGACGTGGAATTGCAACACGCCATGCGAGCGTTGCTCGATTAACTTCCCAATCTCATAGCCGTGGCGTGGCCGATCCTCCACCATTGCCATGATCAGCATCTCGGTGCTACCTCTTTTTAGATCGCGGTCGAGCATTACAAGCTGTCTCCATATGTGGCTGCGCTATATATACGCTAAACGAAAACGCAGATCAAGAGTTTTAGAACTCTTGTGGACTTTAAGCGACCACATCAGGAGCGAACGTCACTGAATACTTGTCCGAAGGGTATTCACGCCAGTCATTCGGCATTGTTAAGCTGAACAGATTCCTGTTCGTGTAGTTCCGAAAGCCGTTGAGGGCGACTTCGGAGTCAACGGTTGCGAGTTGGTCGGCTGCGCGGATTGCGGCCTTCAAGAAGAAGTTTTTCAATATTAGCCAAACCTTTTCGTCTCGCATGTTGCAGCGGCGTTTCGTTATCCACTATCGCGTTGAGATCGGCGCCCGCATTGATGAGCGCCCTCGCCATTTCTTCATCTTCTTTGTCGATGACCTGGTGCAGCAGTCGGCCCGGCAAATCCGAATAAATATTTAAGCCTGTGCTGATGCCGGCGATGACCACCTTTATGACCTCAGGACGCCTTTTTTCTACAGCATCCGTTAGCAACCAGTTAAGCGGACGATCGTGGCCGCTTTTTATGCGTCCGCCGTGCGCAATGAGCAAGTCCTGAATGGCAGGCTCGTCACGCTGAAGCGCGACATACAGCGGAGTTTCACCTTGCGAACCAGGAGCATTCACGTCCGCTCCGGCCTTTAGTAGCAGGTCCACTATTTCTAACTCACTGAGGCTCGTTGCGAACTGCAGCAGCGTCCCCTCCCGATCAGTCATGTTATTGCTCGGATCGTATATTAGGGCATTGAGGTCCACTACGGCCTTCAGGAGAATTCTCACAACGTCAACTTCATCTTTTTTTACCAGATTGAACAGCGCCGTTGCCTCTACCTTCGCACCGGATGCCACTAAAAACCTGACACTCTCCAGCAACTGCGGCCTCTCATCGGCAGAGATGTATTCGCCATCGAGCGCATTCGTGAGAGGGCGTTCCTTGTCTTTGTTAAGCGCGTTTACGTTGGCCCCGCTCGTAACCAGCAGCTTTAGGATTTCGATCGACCCGGTGCCCAGGTGCAAGGGAGTGTTGCCGTACCGGTCTTGAGCGTTAACTTTGGCGCCGGCCTTCAGCAGCAGTCTGACGCCCCCTGTATTTTGTCGCTCAACGGCCCACTGCAACGGCGTCTTGCCGTTGGAATCGGCGGCTTCGAGGTTAGATCCAGCTTTCAACAGCAGCGACAATCCCTCGTTCGACTCAGCGGTCGTTGCCCAATGCAGTGGGACAGCACCAAGGTCGTCTCTTTCATTTATATCGCCACAGGCGGTGAGGAGACTCTTGATGGCGTCAGCGTCTCCTCTCTTCGCTGCTTCGTGAAAGAATGGTGATCCATCAAGGGAGCCAGGTCGAAGCAGCACCTCGTAACCCCACTGGTCCACGAGCTCCAGCACGGCAAGGAGGTTCATTGCCCGCCCGAAGGGCGGTTGATCCGCCAAAATCATCCCCACCAGGGCGGCATTCTTATCAATCAAAGCGCCGCCGGAATGGCCCAC
>Ga0134126_10005146_pt1 | contig 16336 bp, 15 predicted proteins | sample KB31752_FD_96881 | JGI IMG/M metagenome (GOLD analysis project Ga0134126, IMG submission 96881) | Terrestrial soil microbial communities with excess Nitrogen fertilizer from Kellogg Biological Station, Michigan, USA - KB3-175-2 | ecosystem: Environmental > Terrestrial > Soil > Unclassified ...
AAGCCGTAGACGAAGTTGCGCCTCGAATCAGCCACGCCCGCCGCGCCCGCGCTTCGCACCCCCGCCGCCGCCGTTCCGGCCACCGCGCCCGGAACGGCGTGGACCGTCATTGCGGCCGCGCCGCGGCGCGCGCACCGTACCATGGCTCGCGGCCGCATCCGCATCCAGCAGTTCGAAGTCGATTTGGCGCTGCGTGAGATCGACGCGGCTCAGGCGCACGCGCACCGGGTCGCCCAGCTGCCAGCGCCGGCCGGTGCGCTGCCCGACCAGGCCCATGCCGCCGTGCTCGAGTTCCCAGTAATCGCCCGGAATGGCGGAAATATGCACCAATCCATCGATGGGCATTTCCTTCAACTGCACGAACAGCCCGAACTCCAGCGCACTGGTGATCGTGGCATCGAAACTCTCTCCGACACGGGGTTGCAGATACAGGCACTTCAGATACCCCATCACATCGCGCGACGCGTCATCGGCGCGCCGCTCGCGCTGCGAACTCTCCAACCCCAGGGTCTGCAATTCCGCGGTGCTGTACTTGTGGCCCGAGGCCGATTGCGGCGCCACGGCCGCCTTGATCGCGCGGTGCACGAGCAGATCGGGATAGCGGCGGATGGGCGAGGTGAAATGCGCATATTCTTCCAGCGCAAGGCCGAAGTGACCGATGTTGGTCTGCTGGTACACGGCCTGGGCCAGAGAGCGGATCACCAGGCTCTCGAGCAGCTGACCGTCGGGGCGCGCCGCCAGGCGTTCCACCAATTGACGGAACTCGCGCGGCGTCGGTTTCTCCGAGAACGCCGCGCCCACCTGCAATGCGTTCAGCACCTTTTGCAACTCGGTGACCCGCTTGTCTTCCGGCTGGCCGTGGACCCGGTACAGGCTGCCCACCTTGGCGAGCCGCAGCGCCACCGCCGCTTCGACATTGGCGGCGATCATGCACTCTTCTATCAGGCGATGCGCATCATTGCGCGTCACGGCGTAGAAGCCCTCGATCCGGCCGTTCTCGCCGATGCGCGCCTTGACTTCTCCGCCCCGAAAATCGAGCGCGCCGCGGGCGTCGCGGGCGTCCTTGAGCGCGCCATAGACCTCGTACAAAGTCGTGAGCGAGGCACGCACCGCCGGCGCGAGCTCCGCGGCCGCGGGGCCGCCGGGATTCTCCAGATGGGACCAGGCGCGGTCGTAGGTCAGCCGCGCATGCGAACGGATCACCGCCTCGTAGAACCGGCTTTTGCCCGGCTTGCCGTTCTTGCCGATGCGCATGTCGCAGACGAATGCCAGACGCTCGACCTGCGGCATCAGGGAACACAGATGATTGGACAGGTGCTCCGGAAGCATCGGGATGACGCGATCGGGAAAATACACCGAGGTGGCGCGCGCGCGCGCTTCGATGTCGAGCGCGCTGCCGTTGCGCACGTAGTGGCTGACATCGGCGATGGCGACGACCAACCGCCAGCCGCCGCCGCGCAGCGCCTGCGCATAGACGGCGTCGTCGAAGTCCTTGGCGTCCGCCCCGTCGATGGTCACCAACGGCGTGTCGCGCAGATCTTCGCGGCCCTGCCGGTCCGCGGGCTGCACTTCGGCGGGATAGGCATCCGCGGCGTGCAACACCTCGGGCGGAAACTGCTGCGGCAAATCATGCCGGAGGATCGCGAAGCGGGCCGCCAGATCCGACGGGCGCAAATCAGCGAGCACTTCGAGGATGCGTCCCTGAGCCGGGGTATCGCCGTGCGGACGCTGGGTCACTTCGACGATGACATTGTCGCCGTCTTCGGCTCCGTGCCGGTCGCGCGCGGCGACCTCGACCGAATACCAATGCCCCGGGTCCTCGGGTTCAACCCGGCCTTTGGCCGCTCCGGAATGCCAGATGCCGCCGATGTGCGGCGGCGCATCGCCGACGCGGTGGATCAGGCGCGCGAGGCGCCGGCCGCGTTCATTCATGCCGACGGCGAGCACTTCGACGCGGTCGCCGTGCATCAGCGAGGCCGTATCCGCCCGCGCCAGCACCAGGGGCGCGGAACCGTCGTCGGGCATCACGAGTACGTCGCCGTTGGCGCGGCCGCGCACCCGCCCCACCACCCGCTCGCCCTCGCCCGCCGTCGCGAAACCGTTGGGCCCCTCGATCGCCTGTCCGTCGCGCACCATGGCGGCCAGACGCTTGGCCAGGGCCTCGCGCTGCGCCGCGGAATGCAAGCCGAGGCGCTTGGCGAGGCGAGCCGCGCTCAAGGGTTCGGGCGCCTCTCCCAGATGCCGCAGCAGCAGTTCGCGGCTGGCGATGGGATCCGCGTAACGGGATTTCTCGAGTTCTAGGTTCGGGTCCTCGCCGCGCCAATCCGCGCCCGACGTCGCCGCCCGATCCGCTGATTGCCGCCGCGGGCCCGTGGGGCCGCGTCGTGTCATAAGTATTGCCGATTGATTTACGGTGAGGTTATCAGCTTTGCGGGTTCCCGGGCGCATATTGCCGCCACGGCGGCATCCCCGGCGCATGCGCATGCGCGACGCCGAAAAACGACCGGCAATGCTCGGCAAACTCCAGCGCCATCGGGCTCCTGGCGCGGCTGCCCAAGGAAGCGATCACGAGGCGGCTGTTCTTGACGGCGTCGGTGAGCGGCCGCGCCACCAAGGCACGCCCGTCGTAGGTCATGTTGTTGGCGGGCTTGGTCGCCAGGATGCCGTAGCCCAGCCCATGGCCGACGAAGCCCCGCACCATTTCCTGGGATTTGGTGCGCATGCCGATATGGGGCTCGAGGCCGCAATCGCGAAACAATGACAGGCAGTAATTCATGCCGGGCTCATCGTCGAGCAGCACCAGTGGCTCGCCCACCAGATCCCGAAGCGCAATGCCCGACGCGCCGGCGAGCGGGTGCCCCTCGGCCAGCAGCACATAGGGCGTCAATTCCGTCATGGGCTCGCAGTGCAGATCCGCGCCCAGGCCGAAGTCGTGCAGCAGCGCGATTTCCAAATCGTTGCGCCGCAGGCTGGCGATGAGATGTTCCTGCTCGGCCTCCACCAAAGTCAACGCCACGCCGGGGTGCAATTTCGTCAGCCGCGCCACCAGCGCCGGGATGATGTAGGGCGCGAACACGCGGTGGCAGCCCAGGGCCAGCGACGCCGGGTGCGCCCCGCCGCGCGGCGATTGGCGCTGATGGAAACGCCGCGGCACGCCATAGGCGCGGTTCGCATAAATCAGCGGCGCGCCGCCGCCGGCGACGAAAATATCCTGCACCGAGCCGAACACCACGAAATGCGATCCCACGCGTTCGCTCGCCGTGACCCGGCAATCGAAGGCGACCAGCGCGTCGATCACCCGCGGCGCGCCGGTCACCTGCGTGGCCCACTCGGCGCAATTGAACTTGGCGGCGCCGCGAACGGCGCTGCGCCCGGCGAAATGATCCGAGATATGCGCCTGATCGTCGCGCAGCACATTGACGCAGAAAACACCGTTCTTGAGCAGGGCATCGGCGACCGAACTCAGATTGTGGATGCACACCAGCAGCGTCGGCTGCGGCGTATCCGCCGAGACGGACACCATGGCCGATACCGTCACACCATGGCGCCCCGCCACGCCGTCGGTGGTGACCACATTGACGGTACAAGCCGCATGGCTCATCCCGAGCAGGAATTGTTGTCGAAGCGCTTGGGTCCGGTCGCTCATATCCATTTCGCGCGGCAGCGATGCCCGCCAGTCTTATGAAACGCACTCCAATTGACAAGGACCAGGCCAGTGCGTAGATTCCTGCGCCTCGCGTACGGCACCCATCTTGCCCAGGTGGCGGAACTGGTAGACGCGCTGGTTTCAGGTACCAGTGGAGCAATTCGTGGAGGTTCGAGTCCTCTCCTGGGCACCATTTGAATCAGTATCTTACGCCTTTTTATTAAAATAATACTCAGTACCGGCGCCACGGTTGGACCAGCGTCCCGACCGGCCCGCCGCTAGGATTGGCCGCCGCCATGGCTGGCCCGCCGACGTTTCCAGATTGCCATCTCCCGCCGGGCCCCGCGGCGCGACCCGCGCAGCCGCCCGCGTAGTGACAAGCGCGCGGGGTCGGGGCATATTGCAGAGCGTCGCCCCCAAAACGTATAACCGGCAGGGCCGTTCATGACTTCGACGTTCTTGAACCGCGAAAACACCGTTGCATCACCGGGATACAACCGCTTTCTGGTGCCGCCCGCGGCCCTGGCGGTGCATCTGTCCATCGGCCAGGCCTACGCCTTCTCGACTTTCAATCTACCGCTCACCAAGCTCATCGGAATCACTCATTCGGTGTCCGGCGACTGGTCGCAAAAAGATGTGGTCTGGATTTTCTCCATAGCAATCGCCTTCCTGGGCTCTTCCGCCGCCCTATTCGGCCGCTGGGTCGAGACGGTCGGCCCGCGCAAATCCATGTTCACCGCCGCCGTCTGTTTCAGCGGCGGCTTCATCGTGTCGGCCTTCGGAATTCATCTGCACCAGCTGTGGCTGCTGTACTTGGGTTACGGCGTGCTGGGCGGCTGCGGTCTCGGCATCGGCTACATCTCGCCGGTATCCACCCTCATCAAATGGTTTCCCGATCGTCCCGGCATGGCGACGGGAATGGCCATCATGGGTTTCGGCGGCGGCGCTCTGATCGCCGCGCCGCTGTCGATACTGCTCATGTCGCATTTCAAGACCGCCGCGTCGAACGGCGTGCTCGAAACCTTCGTCACCATGGGCGTCATTTATTTCATGTTCATGATGATCGGCGTTTACGCGGTTCGCGTGCCGGCTGCCGATTGGAAGCCCGCGGGCTGGGTGCCTCCCTCCCGCCCCAGTCCTCTCGTGACCTCCGCCGACGTGACGGTGGACATGGCATGGCGCACGCCGCAATTCTGGCTGCTATGGATGGTGCTGTGCATGAATGTCACCGCCGGCATCGGCGTGCTGGGCGTGGCCTCGCCGATGATCCAGGAGGTTTTCGGCGGGCGGGTCGCGCCGGCCGCCGCGGCCGGGTTCGTGGGATTGCTCAGCCTGTTCAACATGGGCGGCCGATTCGTCTGGGCGACCGCCTCGGACTACATGGGACGGCGCAATACCTACATGGTGTTCTTTCTGCTCGGCATCCTGTTGTATTCCACGGTGCCGACACTCGGTCATCTGGGCTCGATCGCTTTGTTCGTCGCCGCGTTTTGCATCATTCTGTCCATGTACGGCGGCGGTTTCTCCACCATCCCCGCGTACCTGCGCGATATATTCGGCACCCTGCATGTCGGAGCGATTCACGGCCGCTTGCTGACGGCTTGGTCGGCCGCGGGAGTTTTGGGCCCGATGCTGATGAGCTACATCCGCGACTACCAGATCGGCCACGGCGTGCCCAAGGCGCAGGCCTATTCGGTCACCATGTACATCATGTGCGGCCTGCTGCTGGTCGGCTTGCTGTGCAATTTCGCCATGCGCCCCGTCGCCGACAAATATCACTACCACGGGGGCGATCGGTCATGAAGACACGCCTCGTCATCCTGTGGCTCGCGGTCGGCATTCCGCTGGCGTGGGGCGTCACGCAAACGCTGCACAATGCGCTGAAGTTGTTTCGCTGACGCTTGGGCCTCAGGCGGACCGACATTGCTTCACTGAGGCATGGGCCTCACGCGGGTCGGGAGATTACGCCGCGCAATGCGGCGCCGTTCGGAGTGCCAAGTCCGGTGCACGCGTCCCACCCCGAAGCCGCCGTGAAATCGCCGTTGTTGCCGCGGACGATGTCGCGCAGCGCGCCCGGATTCTGATACAGCAGCGGATTCGCATAACCCACGGGATGCGCCGACGCTTGATTGAGGCGGGCAAGCAGCGCCGCCCACAGGGGTGCAACCGCGCTGGTGCCCCCGATGACGGTGCTCGCACCGTCGATCCGCACCTCGTAGCCCGTGTTCGGATCGGCATTGCCCGCGACGTCCGGAACCCCGCGCTTCGCCAGCGTCACGGTCCGGCCCTTGCTGTCGATGGCCTGTAGATTCGCCTGCCAGCTCGGCAAGGAGAAGAAGCTGCTGACGCCGCCGCCGCCGGCACCATTGGCGGCGCCGTCGTTCCAGACGACCTCGCTGACGATGCGGCCGCCCTGCGCCTCGAGGCTGGTGCCGCCGCAGGCCAGTGCAAAGGGGCTCGAGGCTGGAAAATCGACGTGGTCGGCGCCGTCATCGACGCCGTCGCTCGAACCGTTGTCGCCGGAGGCCGCGCACACCGTCACCCCCAAGCTGGCAGCGGCCCCGAAGGCCTCGTCCATGGCCGTCATTGCCTGCGCCGTCCAGGATGATTCCGGGCCGCCCCAACTGATGGAAATCACCGAGGGCTTGTGCGTGGTGTCGTGAATGGCCGTGGTCACGGCATTCAGAAAACCCGCGTCGGTGTTGGGCGCAAAATAAACCACGATCTTCGCCTGTGGCGCGATCGCTCCGACCACTTCGATGTCCAGCATGACTTCACCGTCGGGCCCGTTCGCGTCGCCGGTCGGCGCGTTGCTGCCCTGATCCACCGACACGGCCGTTACCGAGGGTGAGGCGATGCCGAGCGCCTTGAAATACGCATCCAAGTCCGCCGTGCGAAACCCGCCGCCCAATTCGATGAGGGCCACGCACTGCCCTTGGCCGGTGCCGCCGGGGAAGGCGTAGGCCGAGGCCACCTGCGGCGGTGTATAGGACACGGCCGGAGCCGCGGCCGGACGCCGATTCGCGGCGCCGGTACCCGGACGAATCCGAAAGTGCGGCGCGGCCTGCGGCCGGCTGTCCAGCCCCAAGACCGCCTGCACGATGTCCGCAAGATCAGGCGGCAACAGGATGGCGCCCGTGCGCCCTCGATAACTCCCGCCGGCGTGAACCACCTTTTGCAATCGAACCCCGAAGGCCGCATTGAATTGCGCCACCGTGCCCGACAGCATGAGAGTGCGGCGGGCCGAGTCTTCCGCCGTCACCGCCAGGCCGCGCGCCTGGGCAAACGCGCGTACGGCGGCGACATCCGCGGGATCGGCGCCGTGCCGCTGCGCAAACTCATCGCGGCTTAGAACTGGACCGGTCGCGCGGCCCGAGGCCATGGCACCGACCCGCGCCGCCAGATCCTGCGCCGCGCGCCGTCGCAACAATACCGTGACTTGCAGGCGCTCTGCCGGATCGGCCGGCGACGCGGTGGCGCCCTTCGGCGCGCGGCGCTCACTGCCTTTGAGGGGAATGTCGGCCATGATGGACTCCCTTTGGCGATGGTGTCGCGCGGCGCGCACCTCCAACAGTAGGGACCGCAGGAAAGAGATGGGGTTCCCTGCACGGTCGCCGCCGACAATGCCTACGACACCCAGGGCTTTGTGACCGAACTGCGTCAGATCAACGCGACGCCGCATGTTGCCCAGAACATCGAACGCAATGGCGGCTCGGCGATCGACGGCCGCACCACCCGCCACGCCGGATACGCGCTGAGCCTGAGGGGCAAGGAAGCTGATAGAGGAGGCCTTCGGCTGGGGCAAGGACATCGGCCTGCTGCGACCGCGGTCGCCACAAGATCGAGTACGCTGTGGCTTCAAGCTCGCCAGCGAGGGCCAGGACATCCTCGAGCTCTTCACGGAGGTTGGCGGATTGGTGGCGCGCACCAGCGCCGGCAAGGTCAGCGTGAGGCGGGATTTTCCGAGCGACTACACGACGCAGGTCGATCGGCTTCTGGGGGAGATTTTCGAGAATAATCTGGCGGTGACCAGCATCGAATTCTTAGGGCTCGAGAAACCGCACACGGCGACACCCGATGATCCGTATTGGTCGGCGGCCGGCAAAGCGTACGCGAGCATCGGTCAGGCGGTGGTGCGGGGTGACATGACGACCGAGGAGGCGATCGCCGCCTATCGTCGCCTCGCTTCCGCACCGAAGTGAGCAGAAGACACGAAAAGGAATTTTAAGCACGGTAAGCGTATTTGGTGGCTCAGCGACCCTGTTTCGCCCAACCGAACTCCTACGCAAATCACCTCATCAGGGCGCTTGCCGGTCTAGACGTGCTTAAAAGGACAAATCGTGTCGCGACCTCTAAATGGCGACAGTTTTGTTGCATAGAACTCAACCCAAGTCCGCATTTCCTGCAGGGCGTGATGCTTTTGGTAGTGGAATGTCGCTTATATAAATAGGGGCAAGGCGACATCATCAGGATGACAAGGCCATGGAAAGGTTATCGAGCAACGTGAAGAGTATTCAGAAATCACGTGCAAAGCGATCACAGTTATCTAACACGACCATCGGACTCGTTTCTCTCAACTTCAAAGCGCCACTGCGGGTTCGTCAGCAATTTAAGATCTACGCCGCGCAGCACAACATGACGATGACCGAATTGCTGCTGCAGCTTCTGGACGATCGTCTGAACGCGGCCGCGCCCAACGGTGGTGCAGAGACATTTATAAAACAAGAAATAAAGAAATAACTATTTGCGTGAGACTCTAGTTCCTCGTGAACGGCGAGTAGTAGTGTGGAGATCATGCCGCGACCCGTGCCCGCGGCGGATGTACGGGATGAGTACGCGACGGTGCGACGGAATGCAGCCTGATATAACGCAAGAGGGGGATATCGAGATGATGCATTATCTAATGAATCGTTTGAGCGAGTCTCGAGCTCGGCTCCGGTTAGTGAGCCGCAAACGAACTGTAGGTGATTTGACTCGAACCGGCTTCGTATTGATTTTACTCATGGGCTGTATGACGTTCGGTTTGAGCAAAAAAACGGAGGCCGCAACTATTCCGGTTGTTATCGATGTATGTTCGACTTGTAACAACTATGCATCGCTGAATACCGAAGCGACGAGGTACTTGCATCAGTGGTTAGACTCAGGCAAATCGCCGCCGGGCTACGTCGGGTACGTCAACTCTCCGCCAGTGCCGACCGGTAGTTGCCAACAGGGAGGTGTTGGCGGTACCGTGTTGTTGGTTGTCAGCTCAAGCGCACCGCTTAGCAGTTCCTTTTACGGGTGCTGGGTTTACCCTCAAGGAATGGGCATAATGCGGATAATGCCTATTAGCACGGCTAGCGATGTGGGAGCTATCTCGTCAGATAATCGACTCCTGTCTCGATCAGCCAAACAAGGGAAAATTACGCTACCGGTGGGCATTCCGGTCACAGACACCCCCGAACAAATCAGTGCGTGGTTGTCCTCTGCGCAGGGTATTCCGATTGCTGGTTCGCCTGCATTGGGCATCTGGCACGGATTGGCAAATTTTCCGCAGTTCCTTGAAGGCACCTTTATCAATACCGAGACCGGACAGATCTTCAAACTCTGGAATGGCGATACTATTACGGTAACGGACTCGAATGGCTATACGGTACAACTTCAATGGCAACCACTGTCGACAGTTCAGTGGGCGGTGGTTCCGGGTTCTATTCGCGACGCCAGCGGGAAGCCCTTGGCGGGCAACAACTCGGTATACACGCCAAAGTCTGGCGGCTATGCTGAGCCAGTTGGTTCCATAACCGTTAGTTATTCGGGGGGGCCGACTATTTGGCTTATGCCTTGGTACGATAACCCGACCCCTGGCGGTATGGTGATCATAGGTGACCCAATTTACGGTGGTGGTGGTGGAGAGCAAGCAGCAGTAGATCAGCCTTATTAAGTGCCACCTCACGTTGTTTCGTGCCTTGATGCAACCGGGACATCATCAATTGACGAGATAACTTTGGTAACCCCCAGGATGGTCATTTCGATCATCCTGGGTGCTAAATCAGGAGGATACCTCCGATGTCATTGTTGACTAAAAAGCTGCCTCTGCTCACTTTAATTTGCGCATTGGCGTTGTTTTCAATTTGGCGATTGACGCCCCACCGTGGTGCGGCAGCCGAGGTGTTATCTACGGAGGCATCAATTCCCCAGACCCCTTCATCTCGGAAACAGGAGCTTCCGCCGGTGGCGAACCGTACAGAGTTGGCAATAGCCCCTAAGGCAGCCACGGTAGATTGGAAAAAAGAGTTTGACTCGTCGAGTAATTATTTTGACTTCGTTTCAAAGGCAGCTAAGAAGGCATTCGATGGCGACGGCCGGGCCGCACTGTACATATCAAAGGCTTTATATGTGTGTATGCCAATAACGCGGGAATACGCACATTCGATTGATCCCGAAGCGGATTTTAACGCCTATTGGGCCACTCGGACAAAAGCGCCGCAGTGGATATTGGACAGGGCTCTGAAAGATTTTCAGTCTTGTGCGGGATTCTTTAAGGGTGATGCATTCGCTGCATTACCGAAACGTGACGGGGGAGGATATGACTTCCGTTATTGGACGGACCAGGCGAATCAAGATGGCGATCCCCTTGCGCAAGCAGAACACGCAGCATCGGATATGTATAAAACTCTTTCAGAGAAATCAAGTGACGCGAACGCAAAGTCCCTAGAGTCGGCGCAAGTGGCAATCAACAATGCGGTGGCATCCAAGGACCCTGCCGCACTGTTTCATGCAGGTCTAATATTCTCGGACGGACGCATAAGCAACGATCCAATTCAAGGGTTTTCGTTAGCGATTGCTGCCTGTGATTTGGGCTATGACTGTTCGGCAAACAACACCGATAATCTGTTTTTTGGGCATTGCGTCAGTGAAGGCACTTGCCAAGCGGGTGCTACGTTTTCAGACGTGGTTACGAAGGCCATCGGAGCCGACGGCTACGCGAAGGCGTATGCACGCGCTCAGCAGATTGAGAGCGCTTTGTCGCGGGGGGACACGAATGCTTTGCAGCAACTCGTGCAATTCAAGATTAATCATTGAATGAAAGATCGATCTATCATCCGAAAATTAGCCCCCCACACTCGCACGGATTACCTATGAATCGAACCTTCAATGTGGGGCTACCTCCGCTATAAACGGCGATGGCCACGCTCAGCCACACTGCGGCAGGGCGGGAGAATCGAGCGGATTGTTCGCGGATTAGGCCGCCCAAACCTTTAACAGGCTGTTGAAAAAGTCTGCGCATGAGGCACGGTACGGACAATTGATCGGTAAATGGAGATCAGCGGATGCGCGGAGTCGATTCGAAGCAAGAAGGGATGTTCAGCTACGTCTCGCCGGAGAGCCGGATCCCGACGAACCACCCGCTGCGCCCGATCCGGGCGGTCGTTGCCGAAGCACTCACGCAGATGGACCGCAAGCTGGAGAGTCTGCACTCGCAAAATGGCCGGCCATCGATTGCGCCGGAGCGCCTGATTCGCGCACTGCTGCTGCAAGTGCTCTATACGTCCGCAGCGAGCGGTTGTTGGTCGAGCAACTCGAATACAAGCTGCTGTTTCGCTGGTTCGTAGGTCTCTCGGTCGATGAGCCGGTCTGGGATCACTCGAGCTTTAGCAAGAACCGCGACCGACTGTTCGGTGCCGATATCGCTCGAGACCTGTTCGACTCGATCATTGCGCAGGCCCATGCCACGGGTTTGCTCAGCGACGAGCATTTTAGTGTTGACGGGACCTAGATCCAGGCCTGGGCCTCGAACCGCAGCTACCGGCCGAAGGATGGGTCGGATGATGCTCCGGGTGGTGGCCGGCGCAATCAAGCCCGCGATTTTCACGGCGAGACGCGCAATAACGAGACGCATGCCTCGACCACGGATCCGCAGGCGAAGCTCTATAAAAATAGCGCTGGAGCGACGGCCGAGCTCTGTTACATGGGGCATGCGGTGAGCGAAAACCGCCATGGCCTAGTCGTCGAGGTGCAAGTCAGCGAAGCGAACGGCACGGGGGAGCGCACAAGTGCGCTTGAGATGATAGAGCAAATTGCCGATCAGGTTCCCGCCACGAGTCCGTTGCGTGGTCGTCGCGCAGGCGGCGCGCGGGCGGCAAGTTCGCCGAGCGCTCGTCACGCAGGCGGCACAGTCGTCGCGAGCACGCCGCGCGGGCGCCGCAGCGCAGCGGCGCCGCTTACGGGGGCGCCGCGCGTAGCGGGCGGCGTGCAAACCAACCGAAGGCGAGAATGGTGCAATAGCACATGGCGGGCACTGCCAGCGCCTGTTTCAATCCCCACAGATCGGCCGCGTTGCCCGTCACCAGCGGCACGATGGCGCCGCCCACGATGGCCACGCAGATGACGCCGGAGCCTTCGGCCGCGCGCTTGCCCAGGCCCTCGCTGGCCAATGTGAAGATGGTCGGAAACATGATGGAATTGAACAGCCCGATCGCGAGCAGCGACCAGCCTGAGACGGTGCCCACGGTGTTCGCCGAGATCGTCAACAGGGCAATGACGACCGCCGCCGCGCAGACCAGCACATTGCCGGGTGCGAACAGCCGCAACAGCCAGGAACCGACGAAGCGTCCCACCATGGCTCCGCCCCAGTAGAAGGAGACGTGTTTCCCGGCCGGCCCGGCGGCGAGGTCGAGCACGCTGGGCTGCATCAGGTAGTTGACGATCACGGAGCCGATGGCCACCTCGCCGCCCACGTAGAGAAAAATACACAGCGTGCCGAAGGCAAAGCGCGCCCGCGTGAGCAGGTTGAACGCGCGCAATATGGGGGTCGCGGGCGCGGGGGTCTCGACCAAGGCCTTGCGGCGCAGCCAGACCACCGTGGCCAGCAGCAGCAGTGCCAGGGCGAGACCGATGTAGGTATGCACCACGACCCGGGTCTCGACGCCGCGGAAGGCATCGAGAGCGGCTCCGGAGAGGGTCTTCGGATCGACCGTCGCCAGCGAGCCCAGGATGAGAATCGAACCGACGTAAGGGAATACCGTCGTGCCGAGCGAATTGAACGCCTGCGCGAGAGTCAATCGGCTGCTGGCCGTGCGCGCCGGGCCCAGCATGGAGATCAGCGGGTTCGCCACCACTTGCACGGTGGTGATGCCCGACGCCAGCACGAACAGCGCCAGCAGGAACAGTCCGAACAGGCCGAAGGAGGATGCGGGTATGAACAGCAGGCACCCCGCCGTCATGATCAGCAATCCGGCCACCGCCGAGCGCATGTAGCCGATGCGGCGCACCAGCGCCGCGGCGGGAATCGACACCAGGAAATACGCCGCGAAAAATGCCGATTGCACCAGCATGGCCTCGCCGTAGGACAGCGTGAACAATGCCTTGAGTTTCGGGATGATGACGTCATTGAGACTGGTGATGCCGCCGAAGGCGAAGAACAGCGCGACCACGAGCACCTTCAAATCGGGCGAGTACACGGCACCGGCCTCGCCGCCATCCTCAGCGGCGGATGCAGAGGCGACTGCGCTGTCGAATGCCACGTTTTACCGCATCAGCCGAACGGGTTTCGGCGGATGATGGTTTGGTCCCGATCCGGTCCGGTCGAAATGATGTTGATCGGCACGCCCACCAGTGCTTGCAGCCGCGCGAGGTAGTTGCGCGCGTTCGGCGGCAGGTCTTCGTAACGAGTGACGCCGACGGTGCTGTCCTTCCAGCCCGGCAGGTCTTCGTACACGGCTTGGGCATTGCCGAAATGCTCGGAGAGCAACGGCGGCGTCGCCCGGATGACGCCGTCGATCCGGTAGCCGACGCAGACGCGGATAATGTCCAGGCCGTCGAGCACGTCGAGCTTGGTGACGCACAGCAAAGAGCAGCTGTTGTGCACGATGGAGCGGCGCATGGCGACGGCATCGAACCAGCCGCAGCGGCGGCGCCGGCCGGTCACGGATCCGAATTCGTGGCCGACGCGCGACAGGTGCTCGCCGAATTCATCGAACAATTCCGTCGGAAACGGCCCCGCTCCGACGCGGGTGGCATAGGCCTTGACGATGCCGAGCACCTCATGCAGCCGGCGCGGGCCCAGACCCGTGCCCGCCGCCGCGCCGCCGGCCGTGGTGGTCGATGAGGTCACGTAAGGGTACGTGCCCAGGTCCACGTCCAGCATGGCGCCCTGAGCGCCTTCGAACAGCACATTCCCGCCGTCGATGCTCAATTGTTCCAGTATGCCGGTGACATCCGCCACCAGCGGCTTGAGGCGCTCGCCGAGTTCCAAGTTCGATTCCAGCACCTTTTGGAAATCGACGGGCGCCTCGTGAAAATAGCGCTGCAGAATGAAATTGTGGTAGTCGAGAATTTCACCGAGCTTGGCTGCGAAGCGCTCGCGATGAAACAGATCCGCGACGCGCAAGGCGCGGCGCGCGACTTTATCCTCGTAAGCCGGCCCGATTCCGCGGCCCGTGGTGCCGATCGCGTTCGCGCCCTGCGCTTTCTCGCGCGCCCGATCGAGCGCCACGTGCGAGGCGAGAATCAGCGGGCAGGCAGGGCTCACGCGCAGACGTTCGAACACCGGAACACCCTGTTCGATCAGCATCTGCGCCTCCTTGAACAGGGCTTCGAGCGACAGCACCACGCCGTTGCCGATCAAGCATTGCACGTGCGCATGCAATATCCCCGAGGGGATCAACGACAGGATGGTCTTTTTGCCGCCGATGACCAGGGTGTGGCCCGCATTGTGGCCTCCCTGGAAGCGCACCACGGCTTGCGCCTGATCGGTGAACAGATCGACGATCTTGCCCTTGCCCTCGTCGCCCCACTGCAAGCCGATTACCACCAGATTTTTACCCATTGCGAGCCATCCACAGCAGTGCCAGTCCCGCCACCATGCTGATCAATCCACCCCAGCGCAGCTGGGAAGGTTCCGTATTGGCAAGTTTCGCCATCAGCCGCTGCGCCGCGGCCGGGTTCAGGAAGGGCAATATGCCCTCGAGCACCAGGTACAAGGCGAAAGCGCCGCCCAAATAGCGCGCGAGTTCGGTCCAGCCGACTTGCATCATCGCGGCGGAGACTGCGGCGCCGATTTATTGAAGTACTTGAAGTAGGCGTTGTCCGGCGCGATCACCAGCACGTCACCCTGAGTTCCGATCGCCTCGCGATACGACTCGATGCTGCGATAAAAGCTGTAGAACTCGGCGTTCTTCGAGTACGACTTCGCATACACCTCGCTCGCGGACGCATCTCCCTGGCCGCGGATCTGGCTGGCCTGGCGCGACGCATCGGCCAGGATCTCCGTCTGCTGCTTGTTGGCGTCGGCGCGCGTGCGCTCGGAGGATTCGACGCCTTCGGCGCGCAGCTTGGCGGCCTGGGCCTTGAAGGTCGCGCGCATCCGCTCGAACACCGAATCCTGGACCTGCTGCGGCAAATCGATGCGGGTGATGCGCACGTCGACCAGATCGACCCCGAGCTGTTCGGCGGCGGGACGCGCGTTTTTCATCATGGCGTCGGTGAATTCCGCGCGCTCGGCCGTGACCACCTGCTGCAGGCTGCGTTGCGTCACCACGGTTTTGATGCTGTCCTTGATGGTTTCGCCCAGCCGGTCGTTGGCCACTTCCTCGGCGCCTCCGGTCGATTCGTAGTAGCGGCGCAAATTGTTGATGCGCCATTTCACGTAGAAATCCACCTTCAGCTGTTCCTGCTCGCGGGTCAGGAACGGCTCCTGCCGGTACAGTTGGGTGATGATGCGCTTGTCGAAGCGGCTGACCTCTTCGACCAGGGGAATGCGGAAGTGCAGTCCGGGCTGGAATTTCGCATCGACGATTTCACCGCCGATCGACTTGATGGCGAGTTGTCCCTCGCTGACGGTGAACACGCTGGCGCGCACCAGCAATATGGCCACGACCAGCGCCAGCAGCGCGTACAGGATCTTGTTTTGCATCAGCGCACCCCGCGCGCACGGGAGGGATCTTCCACCGGCGCGACCTGCACTTCCGGCGTCCGCGCCGGTGGTACCGTCATCGTATCGTTCGGATTGGAGATGGACTGCGGCGGCGGCGCAATCAGCTTGTCGAGCGGCAAATACAGCATGTTGTTGCCGTTCTTGGTGTCGACGATCACCTTGCGCGAATTCTTGTAGACATTGTCCATGGTCTCGAGATACATGCGCTCGCGCGTGACCCCGGGCGCGCGTTCATACTGCGCGAGCACCTGATCGAAGCGTGCCGTCTCGCCCTGCGCCAGCGCGAGCACCTGCAGGCGATACGCCTCCGCATCCAGCACTTCCTTGGCGGCGGCGCCGCGTGCGCGCGGCAACACATCGTTGCGGTAGGTTTCCGCGTCCTGCTGATAGCGCTGGCGGTCCTTGTCGGCCTTGATGGCATCGCGCTGTGCGTCCTGCACGGCCTCGGGGACGTTCACGCCCGTGAGGTTCACGCTGAGGATGCGAATTCCCATGTCGTAGCTGTCGAGCGTGCGTTGCAGGAGAAATTTGGCGTGAGCGGTGATGGCGGGGTCGAACGCCAGGGCCTTGTCGAGCGATGCCTGACCGACGGCTTCGCGCATCGCGCTTTCGCTGACCTGCGTCAGCGTGTCCTCGACGTCGCGCACCTTGAACAGCAGCTTGAGCGCATCGGGCTGGATGTATTGAACCGCGGATTTGACCTCGACCAGATTGGTGTCGGCCGTGAGCATGCTGGCGTCATCGACGACGCTGTATTGATGCGAGACGTTGACGAT